>Ga0208112_100440_pt1 | contig 37381 bp, 46 predicted proteins | sample HotLakConsoUCCLE_FD_184736 | JGI IMG/M metagenome (GOLD analysis project Ga0208112, IMG submission 184736) | Hypersaline microbial mat communities from Hot Lake, Washington, USA - Hot Lake Consortium UCC-LE (SPAdes) (version 2) ... | reverse complement strand
GTCGCGATGCGCCACCAGAACCGCATCCTTCGTCTCGATCACGACCAGATCCTCGACGCCCAGCAGCGCGACCAGCTTGTGGTCGGAATGCACCAGATTGCGCTGGCTGGAGACGGCGATGACATCACCGCGCAACGCATTGTCGTCGGCGTCGTGCGGCCAGACCTCCCACAGCGCGGACCAGGAACCGATGTCGCTCCAGCCGGCATCGAGGGGGATCATGGCGGCCGCCTCGGTGTTTTCCATCACGGCGTAGTCGATCGATTCGGATGGAGAGGCCTTGAAGGCCTTGGCGTCGACGCGCACGAATTCCAGGTCGGCACGGGTGGCTGCCATCGCCGCGCGGCAGGCTTCCAGGATGTCTGGCCGGAACCGTTCGAGCTCTTCGAGGTAGCGACTGGCGCGGAACATGAACATGCCGCTGTTCCAGAAATGCGCGCCACCGGCTAGATAGCGCCCGGCTGTTTCGGCATCGGGCTTTTCCTCGAAACTGGCCACCGCAAAGCCTTCGCCGCCCTCGATGGGCGCGCCGCGCCTGATGTAGCCATAGCCAGTCTCGGGTCGATCGGGCACGATGCCGAATGTCACCAGATGGCCGGCTTCGGCGAGCGGCGTGGCTGCCGCGACGGCTGCATGGAAACGCGGCGGGTCCTCGACGAGATGGTCGGCTGCCATGACCAGCAGGATCGGATCGTCCTGCGCCTGCGTGGCGAAGAGCGCGGCCAGGCGATCGCCGGCGCCGTATTGCGCCCGACCGGCTCCAGAAGAATGCTCGCCTCTTCCTGTCCCATCTGGCGCAATTGCTCGGCGACGATGAAGCGGTGCTCCTCGTTGCACAGTATCATTGGCGCTTGCGCATCCATGCCCTCGAGCCGCGCCACGGTCTCCTGCAGCATCGAACGTTCGCCGGTGAGCGCCAGGAACTGCTTGGGATAGAGCTGGCGTGACAGCGGCCACAGCCTTGTGCCGGACCCTCCGGCCATGATGACGGGCAAGAACATGAGGCTTCCCTCTCCCAGCCTTGGCTGAACAAGCATGGTGCCGAAAGGACCGGCACGCGTTTCACCTACATTCGACGCGGCGGTGGTGGCCAATCCTTTCTCTGGAGATTACAAGCGCAGGTCACCGCTCTGATCCCGCTGTGCTGCCCGGGCCGTGGACCCGGCACGACGCCTGCCCACTGATTCAAACTCTTCAAACTCTCCTCGCCCTAAAGGACGAAAGAGGCAGCCTGACCCTTCCTCGAAAGAAGGGGTTGCGACTGAAATTGCTCAATGAACTTCCGTGAGGGCTGCCCAGAACGCTAACGCAGGACACTGCTCGTTCCGTTTTTTCAGAAAATTGTGGAAGAACAGGCTGAATTGAACTTCATCGAAGTCAAAACTGCAGTTGACGCGCCGCGGCGCGACGCTGGGTAAACCCGCGTTTTAAAGGTGCCTGGTCTGCGGTGATCTGATCCCATAGCACTCCCGCGATCCCGTCCAGCGAAACGGTGCATTCAAGGGTTAAGCAACAGGAAGCCTGAGCCTCCAGCCGTCCGCCAAGATCCTCTAGCCCGTGCAATTCAAGCATGTATTGAACCGTCCGCGTGCGTGAACGGGTTGGATCCAATTTAAATTCTCTAATGAGTCGGCGAAGCGCCGGGCCTGTGCGCTTGGCCGGCAGAGGCCGAGCCGGCTCACTTAAGGCGGAGACAACCTCTCGAACGAAACGCTTTTCTTCTGCTAACTCAAAGAGCCCTTCGACGGAGCCTATCTCTTCTGCCGCACATCCCAGCACGAAGGCGGACCGCGTAAGGCCATGACGCATCCAGCCGAGAAGCAGGGCTTGGCGTGGCTCTACCTTTGCCAACACTTTGATAATGGCCGTAAGCGTGGCCGGATAGGCTCGATCAACTCGCGCCACCAACTCGCCCACAAACGCCGATGCGGGTGGCAACTGACCAACCTTGGAACTGCTCATCGCTTTATCGCTACTCGAAACGCCACATGATAGGACTCTCTTGCAATCATACACTGCGAGATACAACCACGAAGACGAGCTCGCGTCCTGCCGAACGTCAATGCTGCTTACCTAATTAACCGAATTCAGGAGATTGATCGTGCTGACCTGCGGCGGGCCGGTTTTTTCTTCGCTTTGGCCGCCGGACGCCCAAGCCCCATCTCTTTTGCAAGCCGGGAACGCGCTTCCGAGAAAGAAGGAGCCACGACCGGATAGCTGTCAGGCAATCCCCATTTCGTCCTGTATTCATCCGGCGTCATCGCATAATTATCTCGCAGATGCCTTTTCAAGGATTTGAATTTTTTTCCATCTTCTAAGCAAATTATATAATCTCTCGTTATCGATTTATTTATAGAAACTGCCGGTTTAAGTTCTGGTTCTTTTTCATAATTAATACGCTCTCTATTTAGAATAGATCCATATATATCATATATTAGAACAGATAATTCTGACGCCGGCACCGAATTATTTGATACATAAGCAGAAATTATTCTTACCGCGATTTCCAAAGCGGCATTATCGTGTTGTTCTTCCATTTGCAAATCCCCATTTTCAGGTCTGAATATCATCAGATATATATGCCTTCAATAACTATGCTAGCCATTATTCCGCCTTTCAACTGGCAAAACTGCAGGGCCGCAGATCTACTGCGGCCCTGGCAGGCGACCTAACTACTTGCCAAAAATGGCATGTATGGCCCGCTTTGCCTTGGTGGTGACGAAGGGGTCGGCATGCTCCGAAGCCTCGCGGATCTCTTTCAGCCAAACAATCTCGTTCTGCGTCACCACAGTTCCGAAGATCTCGTCAATCACACCCGCAAGAGCACTGTCCTGCTGCTCAACCGCAAGCTTGAACAGAATTGCAGCGTCGCATTCCAAGGCTTTCGCCAGTGCTGGAACGCGATCAAGCGGCAGTTTGGCATCCCCAGTCTTTATCATGGAGAGCATGTTCCGGCTGACGAACCCGGCCTCCGCAGCTATCTCTACCTGCGATTTCATGGTCTTCATGTCGGATATCTTTCTCTCCAGGAATCGAACAAGCCTGGTTCCGACGTAAGGTCTGCTGGAGGTGATTTTCTTGCTCATTTATGTAACCTCACTGATTATTAGATACAGTGATGTTATATAATAATAACTATGGGGCTCATCTGACCACTAGCAATATCTATAGGTAGTATTATATTTTGCTTGATTTTTGCATAACATGACGTCGTCCGCCATCAAGGCGACGACTTCCTTGACCCGAATCAGAGAATCGCGGAAGATTCGAGCGAGACGGTTTTTTCTCGATTTTCCTGTTTTTTCCGTTGCGAGCGGGGTCCCATGAACACTGTCCTGCGCCAGTCGCTTCCTGCGGAAAGCTCGGCCGAGACGATCAGGCGTCATTCCCAGCTTCTGTCAGCTCAGCTTCAGGTGCTGCGGCGGCGCATGTATCCACCGGAAGCAAAGAAGGAACTGCGGACCTTTTCCACACGTGAGACAGCACTTCTGCTCGGAGTAGCAGAATCCACCTTGCGGCAAATGTCCATTGATGGCGAAGGCATCGTGCCACTTCGCAAGGAGAATGGGCGCCGTGTCTACACGCTTGACCAGATCAATCAGCTGCGGGTTTATCTGGCCGAAAGGCGTCCAGCAGAAGCCACCACTTTCTTTCCGCGTCGGCGGCCAGGCGACAAACTGCAGGTTATTGCAGTAGCCAATTTCAAGGGCGGTTCAGCCAAGACCACCACCACCGTCAACCTCGCGCATTATCTCGCCTTGCGGGGCTTGCGCGTCCTTGCCATTGATCTTGACCCACAGGCCTCTCTTTCCACGCTCTTCGGCTACCAGCCTGAATTCGACGTGGACGCCAATCAGACCCTCTATGCCGCGATCCGCTATGAAGATGAGGAAAGGGTTCCGCTCAAGGAGGTGGTGCGATCAACCTATTTCGAGGGCATTGACATCGTTCCGGGCAACTTGGAACTGATGGAATATGAGCATGATACGCCTCAAGCGATCGTCAACGGCCAGTCGCGCGGGGAAGGCATGTTCTTTCGGAGGCTACGCTGGGCGCTGGCTGACATAGAAGACGACTACGATGTCGTCCTCATCGATGCTCCGCCACAACTCGGCTATCTGACGCTTGGCGCTCTTTATGCGGCGACAGCGCTTCTGATCACTGTCCACCCCGCGATGCTGGATGTGGCCTCGATGAATCAATTCCTGGCAATGACCAGCGACATCATGTCGGTCATTGAGGAAGCGGGCGGCGAGCTCGAGCATGATTTCATCAGATATGTCATCACGCGCCATGATCCGCATGATGCCCCCCAGGTCAATGTGGCCGCTCTTTTGCGCTCCCTCTTCGGCAATGACGTTTTGGCTGCCTCGGTGGTGGAAACAACGGCCATCGCCAGCGCAGGCCTTGAGAAGAAATCGCTTTACGAGCTCTCCCGCGGATCGGTGGGGCGAGATACGCTCAATCGGGCTTTGGAATCGGTTGATGCCGTCAATGCCGAGATATTCCGGCACATCGAAACCGTATGGGGTCGGAAATGACCAATGCCAGCGACCGCTCCCGCAAGATGAAGGCTCTGTTCGCCGGCACCGACCCTCTAGAGCTTGCGGAACTTTCCACTGAAGCCCCTCGCCCCGTGCGGGAAAGAGTCTCGGCAGGCGCGGTCAAGTCCATGCGCGGCGCCTTCTCGGCGATCGAGGAGGAGAACGAGCGGCTTCGCGAACAGCTGAGCAGCGCCGAAACGGTGGTCGAGTTAGACCCGGCCCATCTCTTTCCATCCTTCATCGATGACAGGCTCGAAGAAGATAATGCCGAAGGCTTCGAGACTTTCATCTCAAGCATTCGAGATTTTGGCCAACAGGTTCCCATCCTGGCCAGACCTCATCCAGACAAGCGTGAGCGATACCAGATTGCCTATGGCCACCGACGCTGGCGTGCCTGCCGGCAATTGGGCCGGCCTGTGCGAGCGATCGTCAAGGAAATGTCGGACGAAGCGCTGATCGTCTCGCAGGGCAAGGAAAACAGCGAGCGGCGTGATCTTTCCTTCATCGAACAGGCGATGTTTGCTCTGGCTCTCAAGCGCCGGGGTTTCGACCGACAGACGATTGCTCAGGCTCTTGGCCGGCAGGAAGACCGGGAGATCTCCTACATCTCCATTTTGTCGGGGATTGCCGAAGGCCTGCCCGAACGGTTGGTCCGCGCTATAGGCCCTGCTCCGCGTTCGGGGAGGCCCAAATGGGAACGCCTTGCCAAGCTCAACGAGCTTGGAGGGATCTCGATTGTAAAGTCCAGCCCCGTCGGCAGGCTGCTCTCCTCGGCTCGCTGGAAAGACTGGGACAGCGACACCCGCCTGGCAAAGGTGCTCGAACTCGTCTCTCCGAGCACACCCTCCTCCCCACCCCCGCCTCAAGGAGGAGAGCCCCTACCCCACGGGATATCCTACCGACATTCGGGGAAGTCCGGTCATCTTGCCTTCCAGCATGAACAGGCCGCCGATCTTGCCGAGTGGCTGGCCAAGCGAATTCCGGACCTCATAGCCCAGTTCGAACAGCGGACGGATGAAAAGGGCTGAGCCCCGCCCATTGTCGTCGCACAGGCAAATTGTTGAGATTGCCTTCAAGCGGTCCTTTTTGGTCAGTCCTCAAGGCCGTCCCGGCCTGACAGCCGAAGCACATGGATCACAAGCCCTTGAAGTTCGACAGCATGTAGACCCTCAAGATGGGCGGCAGAACGACACCGTGGCCGAGTTGCCGAATGGACATCCCAAACGTCAACCAAATCCAAGTGCCACTTGCTTGGGGGACCTCCAGAGTAGCGCCGCTGAACTGGCTAGTGGCAAAAGCCGCAGCCTTCTCTTGACGCTGATGCTAAGCTGCTCGCGGCATTGGTTCAGCTCGTCACTCTCACGGTCCCATCGGACCCCACAGCGACCCACTATCGCCAAGGCTCTACCCTTGGCGATGATCGCAAGCACTGGTTTCGCGCCAAGTTCGACAACGGCCGTTTCCGGCTCTTCTTCCGGTATAGCAGCACCAGCAAGGTCATCATCTTCGCCTGGGTGAACGACGAGCACAGCTTGCGGACCTATGGGGCTAAGACGGATGCCTACAAGGTTTTCAAGGGAATGCTGGACAACGGCAACCCGCCGGACGATTGGGACGCGCTACACGAGCAGGCTTCCGAATCCCAAAGCCGCTAAGCGGCTGGAAAAGCTTCACCCTCGAAGTCATGACGGATACGAGGATCAGTGAATGGTGGTCTTTATGCCGACATACTGATGCCGCGCGTCAGGCCATAATTGAGCGCTTGGGCGTCCACCATTCCCGAGGGGGACGGCATCCCTGCGACCTACTGTGCATCAGACCCATCGCCGATCAGGCGCGGGAGGTCGAAAACTACTTGTCGTCTCATGGCGGTGAACAGCTTCGGCAACCCCTCACGTAAGAGACCTGCCTTTACTCTGCCGCGATGGCCCGGACTTGCTCCGAGTGACAGCCTTGGGGGCGGTCGATCGGAAATGGCTGAAGCCCGCCACAAAACTTGTATTCCGCGCCTTCGCCGAGGAGGCTGGCTAGAACGACCACACGCTCGCGATGGTCCTCGGCCAACTGGATCGAGGAGAACAGTCACCTGGAGGCCGGTCTGAGCCATCTATAGGCCGTCGCAAACGAAGAGGCAGCCCGGCAGTCGGAAGAGGAGACCAGCCAGTGAACGACCCCATCGACTTCGAGGACCAGCGCCAGGCGCGCGACCACTACCGGGCCGTTCACAAGCTGATCGGCGAGGAGGACATCGCCGTCATCGACGAGGCACTGCCGTTGATCTGGATGCTCCACGACACGCTCGCAGATAATCCGGAAGACCAGGAACTCATCAATAATCTTGTCGGTCTGCTCACCGACATCACCATGCCGGAAGGAATTGGCAGCAGCGACGCAACCTTCGCCGCTATGCTTAGTCAGCGCATCGCGGCGGCAGAGCAGGAGGATGCCGCATGACCATCTACCGGATCCAGAACATAATCGACACTAGCCTCTTCTGGTCGAACGAGAACGGCTGGGGCGACCAGGACGTCGCCAACCTCTTCAGCCATGTCGAAAAGGCGGAACTCCCCCTTCCCTCGGGCGGCATGTGGCGGGAGATCGAGAACGCCCCGCCTAGCCGGGAGACCAGGCTCGCCGACCTTCTCAGAGAGGCGCGCACCATGATCGACGACCTCAACAAAGGCTATCCGAGCAAAGAGCTCCACCGGACGCCCGAGGATCTCATAGCGGCGATCGACGAGAGGCTAGGCGAATAAGCACCAGCACTGGCCGACCGACTTCCTTCGCTGATCGTGCGACAACAGAACATCAGCAACGCACACAGCGAGAACGAGCCATGACCGACTACGAGAACCGTCTCGCCGAAGTGATGGGCGAGGATTACGACTTCGACCACGACCATCTCTCCAAGGAGGACACTGAGGCGTTCGTCGCCATCTCCAAGGAGATGCCAGGCTACGCGGCGTTCAGCAACTCGAACGGTCAGTGGTCCTATCATCGCGCCTTCGATCGTCAGTAAAGTTCAAAAGCGCTGGCGTGCGCAGATCAAGATTAACGGCGTCACTCGTGCACTCGGAACCTATGACACGCCTCAGGAGGCCCACGACGCCTATATGGCGGCGGCGAAGGAAGTATTCGGCGATTTCGCCAGATCAGATTAGGAACAGTTCGGCGATGGTCGAGCAGAGAGTGCAGCCGGCGGTCACTCTCTAATCGAACACCGGCAGTCCAGAGCCTTCTTCCTTTCTCGGGAGGTGATCTGGCGAGGGATAAAGGGCGTTGACGCGCCCTCCTCCTTATGGCGCCCACAGCCCATGGGAACGCCGCAGCTGTCAACATCTGGCAACCTGCGTCAACCTGGCGCCACCTCCTTCACCCGTCATAGCCCGGCAATCTGTCTCACCGCCTAGTCCAACAGCAGACGAGACATAACGCCAAGTTGACACAGGTTTCCGCCACGTTGCGAGCAAAAACGTTTTTCAGGTCGAATAGCACCTGAGATAAGCACTCCGGCATGCTGATAAACAGACGAGAACAGCCCGCCAGCAAGCGCCGACACGCTGGCACGACTCTCCCCCACAGCAGATAGCAGGCCACGAGCGCTGCTGAGCGTTTATGAGCGAAATCGCTAAAGTCCGGCAAAGTGATAGAAAGCCTAGGGTGACAGCTATCGGTGAGAGACGACCAAGAGAGACAGCCGGTGGTGAGTGCGCATAGAGGTTACAGAGAGACGCGCAGAGGTGTGGTCGTGCCTAGAGAGAGCGTGGGCGTGTGCCGTGAGTGAGAGAGTGGTGTGTGCCGAATAAAAGGCTGGTGGAGAAGAGGTGTCTGGTTCCGCGCCATGGTTCTTATCACTCTACGATCGCCACCCCATCACCGCCCCTCACCATCGCCTTATCCATCCTCATCACACCACCACCAAATCGTCGCGGCGGCAAAATTCGGAAGGGCTAGCTTTATGCCCAGGACCGTTTCTCCCCAGCCGTCCCCATGGAGCGCCACGGGGGGAGCCGCTGCCGGACCTAGCCGGATCCTTATAACCGTGGCATGGCATTCCTAGCCGGGAGAGATCGCCTTATCGAGCTATCCTGTCCTTGCTCACCATTCTTTCTTACTTTCTTTCTTTCTACCTTTTAACTCTATTGGTGAACAAGGACAGGATAGCGCGCTTCCAAGGCACATTCTCCGGCAAGGATCGCCTTGTTCCGGCGATAACCCGTGCCACAACCTTCCGCGATATGCCGACCGACTGCCGTGTTCGAGCGTGCGACTCTCAGATCGTGAACAACACGAAACGCGGAGAGACGACATGCACGTCATCAACGGATACAACGTCGAAGTGCCATCGGACATGGAAGTGACGATCTGCAGGAGCGGTCCCGGCGCCATGGACCATATCTCCTACCGCGGCGTCACCATCAAGAACTACGAGGAGGATGACGAGCCGGAAGTTTATACCGGACCATTCGCCGTGCTTGCCGAGGAATTCGAGTTCTTGGATCCGCCACGCTCAACGACGCGCGTCGTGTGATTGACGAGATGCTCGCCTGAGCATCAGACACACCACCATTCGACCAGGGCAGCGTCGCCAGCGCGCGTCCATGCCCTGGTCGCTGTCGGTTATCGTTTCAGACCACGGCGAGCGCTGGTGAGCGTTTAAGAGCGCTTTCGCGCTTTCGCCATGGCACACCACTCCCAGCACCATGGTTCCGGCAGCGGCTCCCAGCCACACCCTCACTCTTCCCGATGCCTCCAGATGCCAGCCGACTGCCTACCGGAGCACTATGCGACGCTCGTTCGAGGACGGCATGACGGTGGGTGGCTGCCTAGCCGAGGAGACCAATGGGGTGCCGTGGCGGGAGCCGTCACCGGGTGCACGCAGCCACGGCACGGTTCCGGAATACCGGCACACAGACAGGCATAGAACCCCTCGCCGCGCCGCACGATGGCATCCTAGCCGGAGCATCCATTCATAGGAATCCGTTCCTAGCTCACCAATCTTACTTTCTTTCTTCCTTTCTTACTTACTTCTAATTTGGTGAGCTATGAACGGATAGGAGATCAGGAATGCTGAGCCATGCGCTTCCTGCATAGCTCACTCTCCGGCGAGGCACGCCTGCTCTGCACCGTTCTCAGCCAAGGTCGTCCAGCAACGCCACCAGTCAGGATGTTGCGAGACCGGCGAAGACGCCGTGGTGTTCTCAGCCGGAACTCTTCCACCCCAACACGAATACCTGCCGATCTGATCCACAACATCGTTCACCATCACGCCCGCCAGGGACCCGACGTCACGAACGCCGCGCAGTTCCTCACCGACGCGATGGAAAGCCTGCTTCAGGCAGAAATCTTCGAGTTCTGCGGCACGAAGCATATGCTGCCCTCTGACACACCACCTTTCGACCAGGAGCATGCCGCCAGCGCGCGAGAAGGGTCCGGTTGCCGTCTCTTTACGCTTCGAGATCACGGCGCGCGCTGGCGGAGTCTTCCTGACGATTTCCCTGGAGCGGAGAGCTTTGTGCCAAGGGACGACTCCACCCGCGGGAAGGACTCGGCTGACCGCTATCAAAAGGCCATTAAAGTCCCTCCTCTAGAATGAATAGCCACAAAATAGTATTGAATTGCGCCCTGAATATGGTATTCTATTAAGAACTATATGGAGGCCGAAATGCAACGGGTTGAAGCGCAAATGGCGGTCAGCGTGTCTGATCTCAAGAAAAGCCCATCGGCAGTTCTGGAACAGGCGCATGGTGAGGTAATCGCCGTCCTGAACCACAATCGCGTCATGGCCTACATGGTCCCAGTAGACGTCTATGAGGCCATGATAGAGCGGCTGGACGATCTCGAATTGGTCAAGATCATCGAAAGCCGCGCCGATGAAGTGCCGGTGAGCGTAAAGCTCGATGATCTTTGAACTTAAATTTCTACCGTCTGCGCTCAAGGAGTGGAGCAAGCTCGGGGCGACCATCCGAAAGCAGTTGCGCAAGAAGCTTACCGAACGGCTGGAAAACCCCCGTATTCCAGCAGACGCGCTGCATGGGCTGGACGATCATTATAAAATCAAGTTGCGCAGCGCAGGCTATCGGCTGGTCTATCGCGTCGAGGACAAGTCCGTCACCGTCACCGTGGTTGCTGTTGGTCGCCGCGAGCACAACGAGGTCTACAAAGCCGCTGCGGCAAGGCGCAACAATTTGCCCTGAAAACGCGACTCGCCGGCGCGACCCTATGGACCGATTACGAACTGGCGGCAGAGCTGACCGACATGCAAGCTCCTACCGGCGAGTTGATCACCATCGTGGACGGGAAGGCCCCTTCACCGTGGCCGATGCCGTCACCGCCCACACCAACACGCCCGCTAGCTAGGCCAAGTCCTCGGCGGGCCACTCCTGCGACGTATGGATGACCCGGACTATCACGACACTTTCGCGGCCCGCCACGTCCCGCAGCTCATAGGCAATGATGTAGGGATAGCGGGGGAGAGTCTTTTCATAGGTTCCGCTCACCCGCCCCGGTCTGCCGGTCGCAAATTCGTTGAGCTTGTTCCTCGTGTCCTCGATCGCGTCCACGACTCGTTCGGCGGCAAGTGGGTTGTCCTCTGCGATATAGCGCAAGATTTCGAGGTGATCCCGCTGCGCTTCAATCGACGAGACAACCGGCCTCATCCGCGCGCGGCTTCCGGCGCTTCGCGTCTTCGATAACCTCACGCATTTCCGCAACGGCCTGCGCATGGGGGATCACTCGGCGCGCCGCCGCGTCGGCCATGTCACGCTTGATACCGTCGATGACTTCAAGCTCACGATCGACATAGGCGGCGACGGCTTCGCCAGCGAGGAAGGATTTGCTTCGCTGTCTCAGCTCGCCAGTCCATTCTGGACGAGGGCTAGGCCAAAATGGTCGCTCTCTCTCGGCCTTGAGGTCGCGAATACGATGATTGGCGCGCAGCAGTGACTTGCAAACAGCCTTCTGCTCATCGAGTGAAAGTTGGCCACCTTTGTTGAGGCGATCGATCTTGTCCTTAACTTCCAAGTTCGTCATTGACGACCCCCACCTAGAAATTGTTCGTCACACAATAATCAGCCATTCGACAACCGACAACCTAAAAACGAACTGCTAGACCACGGATTTGACGCTTGGTGCCCGCGCTTGAGGGCGGCGATGATCCGGTGGGGCCGTCGGTCCACGTGAAGGGCTTTGGCTGCTGGTTGTGCTCGTCGAGGAAGCGGTTGATGGCTGCCTGAAGATCGACGAGGGAGTGAAAGACGCCGCTTTTCAGGCGGCGCTTGAACAGCTTGGCAAAGAAGCCTTCTACCGCGTTGAGCCATGAGCAGGATGTCGGAGTGAAGTGGAAGGTGAAGCGCTCGTGGCGATCGAGCCAGGCGCGCACCTCGGGGTGCTTGTGGGGAGCATAGTTGTCGAGGACGACGTGCACCGCCTTGTCGGCGGGAACCTCGGCGTTGATGGCGTTGAGAAAGCGGATGGAACTCCTGATGGCGATGGCGCTGCATGTTCCTGCCGATGACGGTGCCGTCGAGGATGTTGAGGGCGGCGAAGAGGGTGGTGGTGCCGTGGCGCTTGTAGTCGTGCGTCATCGTGCCGAGCCGCCCCTTCTTCATAGGCAGGCCGGGCTGGGTCCGGTCCAGTGCCTGGATCTGGCTCTTTTCGTCGACCGACAGCACGATGGCGTGGGCCGGCGGATCGAAGTAGTGGCCGACGACGTCGCGCAGCTTGTCGACGAACTTCGGATCATTGGAGAGCTTGAACTGGCGCCATCGGTGGGGCGCGAGACCATGCGCCTTCCAGCTGCGCCTGACCGCACTGGCGCTGATGCCCGCCTCCTTCGCCATTATGTCGGCGGCCCAGTGGGTCGTCTCGCCCGGCGGATTGGCAAGCGTCAGTGCCACGATGAGCTCGCCGACATCGGGACCGAGCGGCGGAATGCGCGGCGGCCGCGTCTTGTCGCGCAGCAGCCCGTCACAGCCTTCCGCGGCGAAGCGCTCCTGCCAGCGCCACACGCAGGTCTTCGACTTGCCGGTGCGGCGCATGATCTCGACGTGCCGACGCCATCGGCGGACAAAAGCACGATCTCGGCGCGCCATACATGCTTCTGCGGAGCGTTGCGATCCCTGGTCAGCGCCGTCAGGCGGGCGCGATCGGCCGGCGAAACGGTGAACGATATTCCTGTGCGCATGCGCAAGACGCGCACGCGCAGGTCAGAAAGGGAATCTCGGACCGGACTCTTAATGTCAGGCGGGAACCACTACGCTGCAGTCATCGAAGGATCGAGGTAGATGACGAGCTGGAGTCTGCCTGCCACCATTTCGAAAGCGCCGCGAATATCTATGACGAGGGGTGCTTCGACAGCCCGGGGCTGGTGGGCTATAAATCGCGGATGGCACTTCTCCACGCTATGCAATAGGCCCACACATCGCTGGAAGCCGTTCTGAAGCGAATATTGACAATTCTGGGGGAGGAGCCGCCTGCAGGAGATCAGGCTCACGCTGATCTCGTCAAACGGGTGGCCAAAGTCGTGACCGTGTCCGGTTATGAACGCCCGGCTATCCTTCCTGCAGATGTTGCGTGCGATGTGGATGAATCACGCCGCTTTCGCCACCGTGCCACCCATGACTACGACAATTTCGACCCGGCGCTTGCCGCGCCATCAGTGGAAGCTACGCGCCGTTTGGCCAAAAGCCTGAAGCCATCGATTGCAACTTTCAGGGAGCTGGTGGATCCGTCTCCACAGTAGAGCGTCTCGCGGAAAAATCTGGAGCGGACGCATTTTTGGCCTGAGAAGTCCCCATCCAACGATCATGGGGAGTGAAGTCCTAGGGATTCGCCGATCTGCTGGGCCGGATGCCTGATGGCGCCACCAATTCCTGGCGCCCAATCCACCCATGGAATCCGCTTCAGGCCGAAGCACGCAATACCGATAGTAACTGCTGCTCCCCGCCGCCCACGCATTCGACTGATTTTGTCAAAGATTCGTTAACCAATGGCGGCCTAGCCTGCTAGTGCTGAGACCTTCAGTCTGGCGGCGTGACCACGGATGGACTGGCATGGCGCCTTGATGGAGAAATGAACCCCATAAGTCGCAAAGGCTTGTGGGGTTTCTGTGAACTCTCCTCGCCCTGAAGGACGAGGCTTTCGGCTCAGGCTGCGGCGATTGCCGCTTCCTGACACCATCATTTTGCTTTTCCCGCTTCACGGCCTTGCTTGCGCAGAGGGCTCCCCGGGCTGCCACGACCGTTCCGGCCCGGGTCATGCAGATCAAGAGCGATAAGCCCCCGCCTGCGGATTTCGATGGCGGCGTTGTGGTCCGCATCGTCTTCTTGGCCGCAGGCCACGCAGCGGACAACCATAGAGTTCGCAGACCTTCATATCGGCTAGAGCAACAACCAATAACGTCACACACTATCCTCAGTCAGCTTCATCTGGCCAATGAAGACCGATATGTAAGGGCGTTTCCAAGGCAGGTTCCGCGATCGGGTGACGGCTTTCCCGAGCGTCCTCCACCTGCACGTGCCGCCCATCCCTTGCCAGAAAGACCAAGGTTACTGTCTCGTCGATTTCACCAGGCGCCACGAGCGCGCCAACGCATCGCTGATACGCATCGTCGTCAAGCCGGGTGTTGAACAGGAAAAAGCCGCCAATCTCTCCAACAGCCTGTTCCACATAGTCAGCGAAGGCCCCGCACGATGGGTCATATTGCAGCATTTCCATCTCGAGCAAAACGAATTCAAGACCTGGAGGCTTTCGATCAGCAATCAAGAGAACTTACGTCCATCTATGCGTAATGGGAGGCTGAGGAGCGGTCGTTCGACGGTCCCTCATCTACATCGAAAGCTGTTGGTCAGACGGATTTCTTCCTGCCCCGCGTTTTTTTTGGAGCTTCTTGCGGCTTCTGGCCAAGCCTCATCTGCTTGGCAAGTTCGGAGCGCCGTGCTGCGTAACTGGGAGCTGTCATCGGATAATCGGAGGAAAGACCCCATTTAGCCCGATATTCCTCGGGCGTCATCCCGTAGCGAGACATAAGTGGACGCTTCAGTGATTTGAATTTGCTGCCGTCCTCCAGACAGATAAGGTAATCACGCGTCACAGATTTCTTGATTGGGACGGCTGGAATGGGCTTCTCCGCATTGGTCTCGCTTGCTTTGGCGCCAAGCTGATTCAGCGAATACCAGACACTCTCAATGAGGGCTGGCAATTCACTGGACGGAACCGGATTGTTCGAGACGTAAGCAGCCACGATTTCCGTAGTCAGTTCAAGATTGGTCTCACCTGCGGCCGAAAGCGACTGGTTGGACTCTTCCATCAGAGAACCCTCCCTTACAAATTGATCCGGACCATATGCATGTCCCGTCCCGACCAACAACCTTTTCCAACAGACTGGTCAAACGCGCAATCCATCTTAGGACATCCGGGCGCTCGCCAAAGGAACTGGTCGACATCATTGAAGCCCGGCTCTTGGGAGAAACAGAAGCGAAGGCTGGATGACCCGATGGCGTCGCCTCGTTCGCGACTACGAGCACCGCATCGGCGTCTCTCACGCGATGGAACCTGCCTACCCTCAGTCCCGTTGATCGGAACATCCGAAACGAGGTTGGTTCAGTGGCTTCCGTCTCTCTCCGTCAGTTCGTCTACATTCCAGTCCTGCTTGGCCTTGCCCTTCCAGCTTATGGCGGAGGCTTTACCCAGTTGCCCGAGGAACTCTTTGTCCCAGAACCTAGGCCCGACCGAGTTGCACAGTTGGAGCAAAGCCCAGCGCCTGCTCGCGAGACGATCGTCTCCCACGGTCGAGAGGTCCGGCTGGTAGGCGTCCCGTTTCTGCCTAACCCGGAAGAGGAGATCGATTTCGTGAAGCGGGGGGAAAGCTCTTGGTGGTCTTACGCTGGTGAAAATCTGCTTGCTTCGTGGCTTGCACCCGTTGAGGAGCGGACAGCCGATGTCATCGTCGTTGATGACGAACGTCAACTTGCATCCGCTGCCGATTTGAAATGGTGAGTGGAGTTACAATTGTAACTCCACCAGCCTTCTCAATCTGTGTGATGGAGTATCCGGTTCTTTCGCTTCTGTCATTCTGGGACAGAATGAGACGTAACACGATTGCGCCCGCTTGGCCCTGGTGTTCCGGGCACTTTGGCCGGCACTGTCACCAGCCCAAATCGGTATGGGTAAAGTCGTCTCCCTTGTATGCTATCTTGGTTCTATATGCTTGGGCGCACGCATAAGCGAAACAATCGCCCATGTTGAGTTTGGCAGGATGATTGACGATCTTTCCGTAAATCAAAGCGGCATCAATCGCCTTGTGCCCCACGTCTGCAGTTATCGTGGCCTCCTTGGCTTCGATATCGACCAGGAACTGATCGACAATAGACCGCGCCCGCTGGATGATCTCGGGGGTGACGGATTTCTCGCGCGCCTTAGCTTTGGCCAAGCGGCGCGAAAGGGAAAGCGTTGCTTCCATCCGCGCCACTGGCGAGACATAGAACTCGCCCTCCTCACGTTCCAGCCGGTCCATTAGCTCGTATGCGTCATCCTCTCCAGCGAGAATGGCGACGATGACCGATGCGTCGATGAACAGCATCAGTCTTCCTCACCCCACATTTCATCGGTTTCCATCTTGTGGTTGCCCGATGCGAACGGACCGGCCCTCCGCGCCATGGCAAGGGACTTGGCGAGCCTTTCGTGCATGGGAAAGCGGCGTTTGTGGTGAGCGATTTCATGTTTGAGGGCGGCTTTGACCGCCTCCACCTTGGATGACTTGGTCAAGCTGATCAACTCATCGGCGAGCTTATCGACCTCGGGGTCTTTGATGTAGAGGGGCATAGCAGAATATCCTTCATGGGATACTATCATATCCTCTTCGTAATATCCTTGCAACGAAAGGCCGAGTAGGCTGAAACCCATCCTGCCTTCTCACTCTTCCTGATACAGCATCCAGTTTTTCCGCTGGGAAGCCTTGTTGGATAAAGGGTAAGAGGAAACCTGATTCCTGCCTTGTGACTTTGATGCATAGAGCGCGCTGTCGGCTTTCGCATAGAGGTCCTCTGAATGGGATGCGTCCACCGCCTTGCAGATGCCGGCAGAGATGGTGACGGCCAACCCCTGAACCAAATCATCGAATGCATGCTGTTCAACCGCCTTGCGAATGTCTTCGACCAGTTTTTCTGTGGAAGCATCACTCCCACCTTCTACGATAAGCGCAAATTCCTCGCCGCCCACCCGGAAGACGGAAACATGCGGCCCACATTTTGACTTCATGATACGAGCCACCACCTGCAGAATCTTGTCTCCTACCAAATGGCCGTGGCGGTCATTGACGTCCTTGAAGCGGTCGATATCCAGGATGACGAGCGAGCTCATAAGCTGCAGCCTGTTCTCCTTGTAGATCCTGCCCATGGATCGGCTGAAAGCCCTTGTATTCCACAATTGGGTTAGGTGATCGGTCTCAGCGAGGCTCTTGTAGGTTTCGAGTTCCCGTTTGACTTCTTGGAGCTCGGCCGATCGAGCCGTTATGGTATCGTTGCTATCCTGGCACTGCTTCACCGTGTTGTTCGTCGCTTTGACGAGGATGGCAGCAATTTTCAGCAGCGCTTCCTGCCCCACGTTCTTTCCCTCCATTCCAGCTGCCGTGGAATCAAGGAGCTGCAGATAACGTTCCAGAGAGCCTTGCTCGCGCGTGAGCAGCTCCAACACCTCGCCAAGGGCTCCTTCTATCCGCGCGTGAGCGGCTTCCATTCTCTTGCCATGCTCGGCTTCAGTCCCATGCTGGCTGAAGAGTTCATCCAACTGCTCCTGGGTAGGATTTACCCCCAGAACCTCCAGATGAGATCGCAGCTTCTCGTTGTCCCCGGCATAAGCCTCATAGAATAGCGCATAATTTCGGGGACGCCCTTCGACGCCAGCCTTTCGCATCAGTTGGCCGATACGACCAACCACATCATCTTGCCGAAACGTATTTTCCATATGGTCTTCTTGGAAAATGGAGCGGGACAGCCTCTGCACTGTCACAATAGAATCTAAAATAGCCCAAAAAACTTATTATCCTGTTTCCAGCCGAGTCTCTGACACCGACTTTGGCTCAGACCCTTTATCCGCGCCAAGCTCAAGCAGACCATTCCCGCGGGATGGTTTGTCCGCAAGACACTGTCAGGCATATGCCCGATAGGTAGCTGGCCGGCCGTGATTCCGAATTCGGTGTCGAAGCCTATTCGGAGAGACCTGATATGACGGCAGCACGCATGATGTTGCGCGGCGCTATGAAGGGCGCCAGCGTTTTCCAAGCGTTGACAAAGGAACTAGTGAAGTTACCAAAGACTGCGACCGCTTGTTCGGCGTCCTATTCCGAGGCTGGAGAAGAGACATGAAGAGTTGGTTTCCTGGTTTTGTATTGTTGCTGACGTGCAATGCACCCGCCGGTGCTGAGGATTCACAAATTGATCGCTTCCTTGAGAAAATGCCTCACGAATACAAGATTGTAGCTCCCCCCGAACCGTGGGAGGGTGAGGGAATGAGGGGTTACTCGGCTGACGTTGATGTCCATGGGCGAGCGTTCAAATTTGTCGCTACCTGCGAGAACCAGGATTTCAACAACTGGTTCAAATCCGCTCCGGAGGTCGCAGTCCTTTGGGAAAATGATGGGCGGTATTTCGAACTTGCCGCTCCGGGCACGAACGAGTTGAAGAGGCCGGAATACGACTACGAAGTAATTCCAATAGCCTTCCATCGCGAAGTGTGTCTGGCGGGAGGACAAGGCCAAGCCGCTTCCGGCAATATGTCCGCTGATCCCAGTCGCGTGCAGAACCGCGACGACATTCTCACCCTACAGACGGTTCTCAATATCCTGGGCTTCGATGCTGGAAAAGCGGACGGAATATTTGGCTCAAGAACCCGCCGTGCGCTCATCGCCTTTCAACGAGAATATGGTCTGCCGCCGACTGGTCAGATGGACGTAGCTACCGAACAAGCCGTAGCGCGAAGCTTCAATAGGGCGGTCCGAGCGGCCGAGGATCAGTAGCTACCGGGGTTGTGACATCCTTAGAGCCCGTGCCGAAAAGGTTGAGTAGCTGGCGCGGTCGTGATTCCGAATTGGGTGTCGAAGCCTATTCGGAGAGACCTGATGTGGACGCCAGCTACCCGTCGCCAGCATAACCGTGAAAGCCTGCGCTACGAAACCGATCTGACGGATCGGGAATGGGATCTGATCTCGCCGATGATGCCGGAAGTGGCAAGGACGGGGCGGCCGTCGTTGGCCGCTGCGTGGGATCATGAACGCGATTTTCTACGTCATGCGCGGCGGCATCGGCTGGCGACTTCTGCCGTCCGACTTTCCGCCCAGAAGCACAGTGTTCCGGTGGTTCTGCCGCTTTCGCGACGAATGCCTGCTCGAGAAGATCAACCTCCGGCTTCTGATCGTCATTAGGCAGCCTCGACCGGATATGCTGGCGCCTCGTGCAACAGGGAGGATGGCAGCCTGAAGTCCTTCATTGGCATGGACGTTTCGCTCCGAGTTCGGCGTGCTCGACGAACATGAACAGATCCCGAAGGAAGCGCAGGTTGCAAGTGAGCCGAAAGCCTTCGTCCGATATCTCCGTAGCCTGGCCGATCGAAGCGATCGGCCTTGAAGCGGGACCGTTGTCCCAGTGATTGCATCGCGACTGACGGAGGCTGGCATCGACGCAACACTATTGGAGATTCGCAGGGTCAAGGCCGTCCTGAGGGCGATGCCGGTGAAGACCGATCGCAGGGACGCCGAAGGGGCTGCCAACTTGTTGCGAATGGGCTGGCCTGTCCCGTTCACTGCAAGTCGATCTCGGCACAAGAGCTGCGCGTCCTCTTGAACCGCGATCTGCGAGTGGAACCATATTCAATCCAAGACTGCTTGCTCCCTTGTTTTCGAGAGCGGCGCGCCGAAGGCGCGTCAAAAGACGGCTCCACCAGCATGAACAGGGAAAGACAAACGAAAGGAAGATAAGCTGGTGCTCATCCTGAAAAGCACAGATAAAGCTGAAGCTGATTCTTCTGTAAACAATAAGTCGCCCAAGAAAGATTGATACTCTCTTTCTCGGTGCATTGATCTCATCATGAGATTTCGTTTGGTGTCTCAAGGGCTAAGCTTTTTTTAAAAAAAATCAATCGAAAAATATTTTTGTCACGCAGGGGTTTTTAAATTGGTTTTTCTAGTTTTTAGGTTAGGTTTTAGGGGGGCGAAAGACTCTTATGAATCCGAGGCTTACCCTGTGGATATGGCAGTGATGTACGGTTTTGACAGAATGATGTACGACATTGACAGAATGATGTACGGAATCTGTGGCAGTGATGTACGGTCTGACAAAACCGTTTGAGGGCCAAAATCATCCCGACTCACCTCCCTCTACAACCATAGCGATTCTCTTGAGCAGCCTGTTTCGATTCGGAGGCGAGACGGTTTTTGTCAAAGAGGGCGGATTGAAGTACGGCGTTTTTGACATTTACCAGTCGCGTTCGTGGTCGATCGCCGGAGAAGCCTCGCTGTAGCCGCGTTGCCTTTTTGCGCGAGCAATAAGGTCGGCCGCCTGCCAGGCCTCCTGGAGCGACGAGTAAAGGTCGATGCGGTGGCGGCCCTTCGTGCCGATACGTCCCCAATGCCTCACAAGAGCGGTATCCCCAAATAGGGTCGGCTCGACGGACAGAGCGTAGAAGCGGGCCTTGTTATGCTCGGGGTCCACATTCTTGAGAACGAGAGGCGTGGACGTGGGGGTGGGCAAGATGGCCGACCTGACACCCAGGCACCGGGCAGTTGCCAGCCTGCGCGCGAGTTCTCTGGCAGAAGGGCGTCTCTTTGCAGAGGCAGGCTTCTTGCTGGACTGGAATACGATCATGGCCGTTTCATCCTGAGGGCGAAAGGTATTCATCCACCCTCAGGCACTTCGTGCCTGACGTCCAATGAGTAATGTGAATCGTTCCGCCCCTACCGATTCATGCCATGAATCAATCCCTTACCCTTCAAGGGATCGGATATCAGCAACCGCTTTTTTGACGGAATGAAGTACGCAAGTTTTGTCACAGCCATGCGCCCTCCAAAAGGCATTGACGTCTTATGGCCCATCAGCCCTATCAAGAGGGGATCGCCATCGTCGCGCCCCTTCTACAAATCAAGAGCGAGGTTATGCGGTGAACCGAGTTGGCTTCGACAGTTTCAACGAGATCGCCACGCTTCACGTCGAATTGCAGGACACAGATCTCCCTATATGGCGGGAGGTGGATGTGCCGACTTCCATTACTCTGCGAACCCTTCACGAGGTCATCCAGGCCGTGATGGGCTGGTTCGATCTGCACTTGTGGGAATTCAGGATGGGCGAATGGCGCTATGGGACTACCAACGAAATGGGAAGGCAAGCGCGCAAAGACGCTTCCAAGGTGCGCCTACGTGATGTCCTGAAGCCGGGCTCGACCAAGTTTGGTTACGTGTATGATTTCGGTGATCACTGGGAGCATCTGCTGGTCTTTTCGGATATCCGGCAGGGCGATCCAGAATCCTCTTATCCCCGCTATGTTCGTGGACACAGAAACGCGCCGCCTGAAGATTGTGGCGGCATGCCCGGCTTCCACGAATTGCTGGCGGCATTGGCGGATCCCATCCATCCCGAACACGAGGACGTCAAGAAGTGGGCGGGCGATTATGATCCATATCAGATCGATGAGCTTACCATCGAATATGCCCTGTCGCGCATTGCAAGAAGCCGAAACGGAGCCCGAGCCCGGTTTAGGGAAAGAACCTAAAGGTGGGGAAAAAGCCGGCGGCTCGATTTAGAAAATCACCCGGCTAAGGGATTTGCCGCCGGCTCGGCTCGACCGGGGGTATGGCCGATCTAAGCCGCTTGCATGAAACAGGATCGAACCGCGCGTGTCGACAGAAAATAGATCGTTCCTTGGCGGGAATCCCCAAAACGCAGACTGAAGATACCGACTGTTCTTTTTCGCCGACAGCGAGATTTTTCTGCCGGTTATGAGACAGGGAGGGGCCGGGCATGGATGAGGGCAAGAGATATCGAAAAAGGGCCGGACTGCGGCAACTCAAAGCACGCGACATCTGGAAGGCGAAAAGGGGCCGACGTCATAGGGGCTCTTGGCAGAGGGGATGACGTCGCGCCCCAGCCCGTCAGTGAGATCCTTGCGCAGACCCACGGAGAGGCCGCCTGGATAGAAGCAGAAACAAGGGATTGAGTCGATGCTACCAGGGAAAATGATGACGAGGCCGCGCGGCCTTTTGGCGTTGGCCAGCAGCAGGCCTCGTCGCGGTTAGTTGCTCCCTAACCGGTTTTTTATTCAAGCACAGAAACTATCCTGTGTCAGGAAGAGTTTACGGCTCTGTGACCTGCTGGTCGAGTAGCAGGGCGAGATCCAACGAACCGTGCGTGCTTTGCGTGCGATCTGGAATCCCGGTCGTGGCGCTTCTGTCCTTTAGGCCCAGTGGGCATGTCAGCCGCCGAATTTGGTTTGAAAGTGATTGCGCGCGTCCTCTGCCGTCCAGCGCTCACCGGACGGGGAAACCACGGTAGCGGTGTGGCTTTCAGGAACGGAATCAAGGCGCTCCAGAGCCTGACTGGGCCGCAATTCAACCCGGCTGATGTTACCGTCTTCGTCTCGCATCTCCAGATAGAATGACACTGCTTAAACTCCCGCGCTTCCCGGTAAGCATACAGGAGTTCGGACCGGCGCGACAACCGCTCGAAGCGTATTGCGGGGGAGGCGCGTTATCTTGGAAGAGCGGAAGCCGGGTTTGCGCCCGACTCCTGGCCTTAGACTAAAGAAGATGATCCGGAGGGGGGGCATACCAGCCCTCCGGGTCTTCCTAACTTCAAGACCGATGTAGAGTGGTAATAGCCACATTACATCGACTCCTTACCGAGAGCCCGGCCTCTGCCAAGGAGGTGAAGGCTCATCCTCCACTTGGCTCCGCTGGCTGCCGTATCTGCTTCGCTCTCGATGTTGTCGAGGCCGCGCCTTTGCCGTCCACGGAGATCCATGTGCCTGGTCGGTTCTGTTCCTTGTGCGAGACAGGATATGCCGTAACGTAAGCTAAGATCTTAAGTCGGGCTTCATCCTCGCACGGGATGCTGCATGTCCACTCTTGAGGCGTCAGCCATGTTTCCCGTGCCGCCAAATGAAGCACTGCGGCTGCAGCGCGTGCAGCAATCCGGGGTTCTCGATTCCGAATTCGAGGCGCAGTTTGACTCGCTGGTGGCTCATGCCTGCGAGATATTCGGCGCCCCAATCAGCCTGATCACCATTCTCGACCGCGACCGCCAGTGGTTCAAGGCGGCTCATGGGTTGGAAGAGCGCGAGACTCCCCGAGAGGTTGCGTTCTGCAATTATCCGGTGGCGACGGGCGCGCGTCTCGTCGTTGACGACACAGCGCAGGATGAGAGATTTGCCTCGAACCCCTTGGCGACTGACCTGGGCATCCGGTTCTACGCGGGCGTGCCGCTTGAGATCGAACCTGGCGTCCATGCGGGCACGCTCTGCATCCTCGATACCAAGCCGCGACGTCTCTCCAAGACGGCTCTCGCCACATTGGACCGGCTCGGGCACATCGCCGAGGCGCTGATCAGGCAGTTCGTCCAGGCGCGTGAACTGTGTGAACTCTCGCAGGAGGTCAGCTCGAAGAACCTGCTGCTGGCCCGTCAGAATGCCGAACTGCTCGTCAAGCAACAACTGCTGGAAGATGCCTGCAGGCTGGCCAATATGGGCGCCTGGGAGCGGGATCTGACCACGGGTCGTTACCTTTGGAGCAAAACCCTCCTTGACCTGCATGGGATCGAAGATGACGGCGATATCACCGACGAAACCATCCGCCAGTTCTACAGTGATAGCGAATGGGCAAGGCTGTCGGAAACGGTCAGCCAAGCATACAAGGATCATAGTCCATACGAGATCGAGCTGGAGTTCTTCACGTCCCAAGGCGAACGCCGCCATGCCCGAGTCAGCAGCGCTGTGGAATTCGGCAGCGACGGCGTGCCGATCAGGCGCTTCGGGCTGAAGCAGGACATAACGGCCGAGAAGGAAGCGCGCGAGGCGCTCCGCCGGCTCGCTGAGACCGATACGCTGACGGGCCTGGCCAACCGGACCACCCTCCTGGTTCGCATGGAAGAGCATCGTGCCAAAGATACGCCTGTCTGCGTGATGATCTTCGACCTCGACGGGTTCAAGGATGTCAATGATACGTCGGGCCACGATGCCGGCGATGCCTGCCTTCGCGAAATTGCCAGGCGGATTTCATCCATCCCCATGGAGGCCTGCATTGCCCGTGTGGGCGGCGACGAGTTCGCCGTTCTTGTCCCTGCTTCCGACGAGTTGCATATGAATGCCTTGGCAACCTGGGTGCTCAGGGAGCTGTCAAAACCCTTCATCTGGGAGGAACAGGGTTTCCAGCTGAGCGTGTCGATCGGTATCGCTCATTCGCTTGGACGCGCATCCGTGGATCCGCCCACGCTCCTGACGGAAGCTGACCTTGCCCTTTATGCGGCCAAGGCCAAGGGCAAGAACCGGCACGAGTTTTTCGCCGAATCGTTGCGTGATGAGGCCACCAGCAAGGTGTCGACGCTCGGCCGCGCCCGTGCTGCCTTGAACAAGCGCCAATTCCTGCTCCACTATCAGCCAAAATTCCGTCTGGCTGACCGGTCGATCGTCGGGCTTGAGGCGCTGCTGCGCTGGCAGGATGGAAGCGTCCTGCGCGCGCCTGGGGAATTCCGGGCAGCCCTTGAGGACACGATCCTGTCACGCGAGATCGGTGCCTTCGTCATCGAGGAGGCATTCAGGCAGGCAGGTGAGTGGGTGAGGGCCGGCGCCAACTTTAGCCATGTCGCGGTGAACATGAGCCCGCAGCAGTTTCAGACCGACGGCCTGGTGGACGAGTTCATGGAGCGGCTCGCAAGGCACGGGCTGGCACCCCATCACATCCAGCTCGAGATTACGGAAGAGACGGTTTTGTCGAAATCGGCCGACGAGGTGCGCGCGGCCTGCTTGAGACTGCGTGCGGAGGGTGTCCGGATCGCCTTCGACGATTTTGGCACCGGCTTTGCGTCACTGACCCATCTGATCGAGTTCCCCGTCGACATCATCAAGATCGATCGCAGCTTCGTCAGCCGAGTGGCCGAGGATGCCCGCGCCAGGGCGATCGTGGCTTCGATCGTCGGGTTGGCAAGGAACCTGGAGCTGGAAATCGTCGCAGAAGGGGTCGAGACCGAAACCCAGCGCGACCTGCTGCTGGCGATGGGATGCAATGTCGCTCAGGGCTATCTGGTTTCGCCGGCCATCCCTGCCGAGACGCTGTTTAGAACCGAAACCGAAGTGGCTGGCAATTTTACCGAGGCAGCGGTCAAGCTGGACATGTCCAGCCGTCCTTGGTGAACTGATCCTTGCCAGAATCCCTTGAAGGCTGACGGCGTTGGAATGCCTTTGTTCAACCGTGTGATCTAGAGTTTTTCCTGCCGGCAAGCTCCGCATCGTCGCCAGCGCCATTCCAGGCTGCAGCTCCCTCTCTCTCGTCTTGGAGGCCAACGGACACGAATGGGACGAACAGGCCAGGCTGTCCTGCTGATCCGCTGACGAAAGGATCTTTCCGTGGATACTGAAGACAGAAAGTCTGGGGGCCATCCTCCTGGCGATGGAAATCAGATTGAACTCGAAATCGAGATCGCCAACAGCGATGTGTTGGCGGAACTACAAGAATGGCTCGATCGCCAAACGAGCACTGATGCCGATGCAACTCGGCACTGAGGGCCCAGCGCCCCACTACAGATACGGCTTCAGGACTTATGCAGCCGCACGGGCCAAATCGTTGAGCAGAGAGCACCGGCCCGCCATGGACTTGCCACTGGACCAAGGTAAGCGTTGCTCCCAAAACGGTGTTTCGCTGTCAGCCCGGTTCGCCTTGATCCACTGTGACGGGGATGCGCCCATCTACGCCAGCCCTTCTGTTTGCAAAGCCTCGACGACGTCAGCGGCATCTCCCTCGATTAGCTTCTCTAAAGGTAGAGCTTGATCAAAAAGAGCGTTTGGCTTCACCAGCCATTGCCAAGCGGCGCGGGGATCGCCGAATGCCTGCACGATTTCAGTGATCCCGTTTACGGGGCGCCCATCAACGAATTGTCGCAAGGGGAATACTGGTTTCCTGCTGGTCCTAGTGTTCAGCCAAACGACCTCTTTCCGCTTCTGCCATCTGTAGAGGGTTGAGCGGGGAATCCCAAAATGTCGTTCAATCATCGTCGGTCCTGCTACGGGGCCAGCCCAGTCATCGGCTAGGGTTAGTCCGTCCTCGATCGGAGGCGCGGCAACCGTAGTGTTCTTGATACGGGAGCGGACATCCCGTTTTGATTCTCTGACGATCTGCTCCACGAACTCTGTTCCATAATCCACGATGTCCGTCAGCGTCTTCAATGACCGATGGCTCGATTGGGTCTGAGACAGGAGTTGCGAGGCAATGACCGCCGTCAGTTCGGCAATGACATCAACCGCGCCCGGAACTGCAGTTGGATCTTCCTCGCGAAGCAAGTCGCGTATCATCGAGCGCAGCTTCGCTTCGATCGTCTCTCGACGACTCAATTTGATTCGGTGGCGCTCGCGGGAGAATTTTCTTGCGTCTGGCATAACGGCCCTTAGCTCGACAAACTTCCTCCAATCGTTACCAAAGAATTAAGATAGCGGCCAACTGTGTGGCGCATCGGCCACACGAGTGACCCTCCTGCTATGTTGCTGCCATCAAAACGCCATCAAACGATTGCGCTGCGCGCGCTCATTCGTATTGTCGCTTTGGAAGTAGGGGCGACGAAGCGCCTTCTTCGCAATTGGGGATGGGGCAGGGAATGCTGTCCTTCAGCGAAGAAATACCCAGACCCGTTTATTGAAATTTTGACTGGAGGTCAGAACATGAAAATCAAGAGCCTTCTTCTCGGCTCCGCGGCAGCTTCGATGCTCGCCGTCTCGGGTGCTCAGGCAGCCGATCCGATCGTTTACGCCGAGCCGGAAGCCATGGAATACGTTCGCATCTGCGACGTCTACGGCGCTGGCTTCTTCTACATCCCAGGCACCGAGAACTGCATGCGCATCAGCGGCTTCGCCCGCTACCAGATCGGTGCGACCATGGACGATGCCGGCCGCACACCCAACTACCACGGCTTTGGCACCGGTGGCTGGAATAAGTATGCTCGCGGTCGCATCAACTTCGACGTTCGCTCCGAGACCGAGTGGGGCACGCTCCGCGGCTTCATCCGTCTTGAAGCCAATTCGGGCCAGACCGTTGGCGCTGCTGGCGCCCACGCCATGCCTTGGATGTTCATCTCTCTGAGCACCGCTCAGGGCGAACTGCTCGCTGGTTTCCTTGAGTCGGCCTGGGTTTGGGGTGGACCGCTCGGCAACTACGGCCCGACCATGTCGGATACCGGCGGTTCCTACGGCTTCCAGCGTCGCAGCCAGATCCGTTACACCTTTACGGCTCCGGAAGGCTTCTTCGGCCTCGTGTCGCTTGAGGACAACAACCGCGCCGGTCAGGCTCGTCAGTGGATGCCCGACGTTGTCGGTAAGCTCGGCATCAGCCAGGCTTGGGGCGGCGCTTACGGTGCATTCGGTTACGACGCAGTTGACGAATCGTGGGCTGCTCGCGTCGGCGCGCAGATCAACGTGCCTGCCGCTCCTGGCTCCTCGCTGCTGGGAACGTTCTACTGGGCTAACAGCATCAACAATGCCTATGCCCCAGGCATGTATTATGCAGCCGCTGCTGCCACTGGTGCTGCTCGTTGGTCGGCCGCCGTTGGCTACCAGCACCGGTTCAACCCGGAGTTCGCTGCGCAGGTTGGCTACCAGTATCTGAGCGGCTTCGGCGCCGGCAACCCGCATCAGCACATCGTCGATGGTTCGCTGATCTGGACCCCGGTCGCCGATCTCGAGATCCGCACCGAGCTCGGTTACACCAAGGCTAGCCAGGCCGGTGCCAACCTGGACGGCACGTTCTCGGGCTTCCTGCGCTTCCAGCGCAACTTCTAATCAGGCTTTATCAGTCTGATCTGAGATCCCGGCGAGGCAACTCGCCGGGATTTTCTTATTGGGCACTCGACGTCTTCCCTGTCCTCAGGGCGGGGATTTTTCGGTGGCCGCTCGTGGGGGCTGCCAATGCAAGCCCTTCGCCTCCACACGGTCGCGTTCCGGCGCCGTATGTTGGATGGCAACATTGTGGTCGCATGGCTGCGGAATCCTATGCAGACACGCGAACACCGCTCGGCTTTCGCGGCCCCAACTCCCTTCACGTCTGAGAAATAGAGGCGTATCCAGCCGACTGCGCCCCGCAGCGCGGTGGTTACTGAGCCTGGCTGACATGGCTGACTGCGTGCCCGCGCATGAGCCAGCATCTCGATCGCGGCTGCGAGAAGGCCATGACGCGCTGCGCTTCGGCTTTGTGGTTCCGTCATCCACTGTCCCAGCTAGGCGATCGAGCTTTGCAGCACCGATGAGATAATGGCCTTCGCATCGGTGTTGGGATTACAATTGTAACTTCGTATGCTCTGTATCCGCAGTTGGACCACTACAGCCAGTTCTCGGCTCTTACGCCCGGCATGCGGGCAAATTTCCGCATGTTGTTGGTCACGACGATTAGCCCCTCGCTACGCGCATGAGCGCCGATTTGCATGTCATGCGGGCCGCACGGCGTTCCCGCGCGCTCCAGTTCGGCTCGGACTCGCCCGTAATGAGCCGCAGCCTTGTCACCGAACGGCAGCACCTCCAGCCGCGCTGCGAAATGCTCGATAGCCGTCAGGTTGTCGAGGCGGCGGGCCGATTTTTCCGCTCCATAATGCAATTCCCCAAGCGTGATGCTCGACATGCAAAGCCGCTCTGCCAACGCATTGAATTTCTCCCGAACATTGGGCGGATAGGGTCTTCATCACATAGATGCAGATATTGGTATCGAGCATATAGGCTAACATCAGAAGGGGTCGCGCTCTTCCGCCACCGGTTGTTCGCGCTCACTCATGAAGTCTTCGTTGACGCGCGGGCCAATCAGGAAAAGGTCGTCCCACCGTTTGCCTTGAGGCACGATCAAACGGCTGCGGCCGATCTTGATGATGTCGACCTGATGCACATCGCCGGGAAAGGCGACCGCCTTTGGCAGGCGAACCGCCTGACTGCGGTTGCTGGTAAATACGGTCGATCTGGTCATGAGCGCATCTCCGGCATATCCAATTTGGATATACATATCTATTGCGAAGGTGGTTCAAGCTGCGGGTGAAGGGTCAGCTGAGGATCGTGTCCCTGCGCCGTTTGACCTGTATAGTCGTAAGCTGCTTCTTTGGGCACCAGTTCCGGTTCGATGGCACTCTTCTGTGCACTTTTTATTTTCGGGCGCCGCTATGAAGAACATCGCTGTCGTTGAGGCAAGATCCCCATTGTCGGCCTTGTTGGCTGAGGTCGAGGCGGGTGATGAAATCGCTGTCACCCGGTATGGAAAGGTCGTCGCTCAGCTTGTGCCGGATCGTCCGCGCATGGCGGCGGATGCCTTTCGGGATTTCTGGTCTGAGGGCGAAATCGAACTGGAAGCACCAGAAGATGCGGTGGCCGACGATGTCGCCTCGTTGGACGACTGAGGCCGCGGCCAATCGCTATTTGTGGGATACCAACATTCTGATCGCGGCGCTGAAAGGGTGGCCAGAAGTTCAGCAGCATGCGCCTGTCGACCATCGTGTTCGGCGAGCTGGAATTCGGGGCGGAGAAGAGCCAGCATAGTGAGCGCAACCGTGCCTGCTTGGCGACCCTCGTTCAGCGGTTGCCATTGGTCCTCGTCGATGATGCGAGGCATCAGATCCCAGTCGGTCTCCCCACTCAGTCCGAGCCAGTTGACGTGTCTTGCCTCATGGCCGCGCGCCTCGGCAATCGCGACAAGGGACATGTGAGGAACTTCACGCAGGCACGCGTGCCTTCCGTGTTGAAGGTCGCGGGTCACCCTTCAACATCGCGCGTTTGGTCGACGTGACTTTCAAGCCCTGATCCGACAGCTTCTTCGGTCTGCCGCGGGCGGGGTGCGCGGCAGTCCATATATTGGCCAACTCGATCATTCTAGCGGTAAGGCTCGGATACCCAGCGAGGAGATCTTCCTTATCTGCTCCCTGCGCGAGCATGGCCGCTATCGCGCGAACGGGGATGCGTGTTCCCTTGAATACAGGCTCTCCACCCATCACACCCTTGACCCGGCCAATCGTGGCTTCGGCTTCATCGAGATCACGAATGCGGGCATTCAACTGCTTCCGAGCCTCAGCAACGTCGACAATGAGCAGATCGTCCGCTTTCACCGTCTTGGCGGCAGGTTCGGCCTTGATTGCCTCGAACAGTCGCTGGCGCCGTTCTGCAGCTAGCGTGGAACCGATGCCATACCAGAGCTTGAGGCGTAGCAGGCCCTCACCTGACAGACCCCGGCGCCGAATGCTCTTTGCAGGGGCAGCTCCACCGCTCACGGTGTCGACGATTCTCTTGTCGATGGCGTTGTGCACCGCCTTGATCCCGATCTGGCTCACAGCGGCAGCTTCGGCAGGGGTATAGACACGGGCAGCGGCACTCATAATTATTCTCCTTCGAGAGAACAATATAATGCACCCTGCGCTCTGCGTAAAGGATGCGCGTCTGTGGGACTGGGCTATAGCTTAGTGCCTGAATCATAAAGACCTGTTGGATTTCATGATCTTGCGAGCCGCCGCGTGAGCAGGCGGATGCTGGCTACGAGAATCCAGGCTTCGGCGGAGGCGATGGATTTCTCGAAGTCCCTGGCCAGTCGGCGGCATCGTCCGAGCCACGCAAATGTCCGTTCTACAACCCATCTGCGCGGCAGCACCTCAAAGCCTTTTGCCTTGTCCGTTCGCTTCACGATCTCCAGCGCAAAGCGGCCGATCCTTTTGAGCGCGCCCTTCAGCTTCGGGCCCGCATAGCCGCCGTCGGCGAAGACGTGGCGCAGCCACGGCCAGCGTTTAACGATGGACTTCAGCACCTGTGCGGCACCGTCGCGGTCCTGGATCGCGGCGCTGTGGACAACCAGGCCGACCAGGAGCCCGCTGGTGTCGGTCACGATGTGGCGCTTGCGGCCGTTGATCTTCTTGCCAGCGTCGAAGCCCCGGACGCCGCCGCTTTCAGTGGTCTTGACGCTCTGGCTGTCGATAACGCCGGCCGACGGGCTTGCCTCCCGCCCTTCCTGCTCCCTGGCCGCCATGACGAGCGTGTTGTTGATGGCGCGAAGCACGCCCATGTCGCGCCAGGCGTAGAAGTAGTTCTGCACCGTGGTGAAGGGCGGAAAGTCCTTCGGCAGCATACGCCACTGACAGCCGGCGGAAGCCATGTAGAGGATCGCATTCACCACCTCGCGCAGGTTTGCCACTCGCGGCCGTCCAACCGGCTTGGGTCCAGGCAGCAGCGGCGCGATCAGCGCCCACTCCTCCTCGCGCAGATCACTTGCGTAGCGCGCGGCCTCGCGGGCATAGTCGCGCCGGGTGATATCGGTCCAGGGCATCGTGTCCTCCATCGAATCTTCGCAAATCCGACGGAATCACAACCTACTGATATCACTCAATTCTTTTCAGGTCAGGCTCTTATTCTCCATCACGACAGCACATCGTCTGATCCACTCTACTCACGCTTTTTGACCGTTTGGGCCGAGCGTATCGAGGAAGAGTCTGATCGTCGGATCAGTGTGGAGATTTTTCATTCGGGGCAGTTGCTTGGGTCGAACCAAGTGCTGGAGGCCGTCCAGCGCGGCCAGATCGACGCGGGGATCGCGGCCCTGAATAGCGGGGTGGATGAGAGGTTCGCGCTTTTTGAACTGCCGTTTGTGACGAGTGCCGACGAGTCCGGTGCAAGGTCAGCATGGCAGATCTACGAGGATCATTTTCAAAATAATCTCGTGGGGGTGAAGGCGCTCGCGACCTTTGTGAGGGGCGTCGACACGCTCCTGACCAATGAGCCGGTCGTTCTGCCCGATGATCTGGAGGGACTGAGGATCCGCAGCGTCGGGCAAGTCGGGCGGGAATTCCTGGAATCGACAGGAGCGTCGCCAGCTTCTCTGGCTTTCGCCGAGGTCTATTCCGCTCTCCAGACTGGTATAATTGATGCGGTGTCAATCGCGCCGCACAGGTATGATTTCGTCGAGGCCGGATTCGATGAGGTCGTGGACAATCTGGTCGTGTTTGATGGAGTTCATGGGCTGTCATCCCTCCTTTCCGGCTTTGTGATCAACGAGGAATTCTACAACTCGTTGCCCGCTGACCTTCGGCAGGTCATCGACAACAATTCGGGACTGGAGCTCTCGGCCATGGCTGGTGCGATGCTCGAGTCGTTCGCCGCCGAGAACATCCAAGCCATGGAGCAGGCAGGTGTTTCCGTGAACCGTTTGAACGAGGTCCAAATGGACGCTTGGCGGGACGCGGCACGACCGACGATCGACGCCGTGACAACTGACATCAGCGCGTCCGGTTTCGACGCCGAGACGCTTGCCGACAGTTTGGGAAGAGGCGCACCTGCCGAACTCTATTTCGTCGTGCGATCGGAACTTGGCGTAAACTCGGTTGATGATCTGGACGGGGCGACGATATGTTTTCCCCTCAATAGTGAGGCAGAAGCCTTGCTTGCCGAGCTATTCAACGCGCGGGGATTGTCATTTGAGCCAGTGATCTTTGCTCAAGAGGCGGAGGTGCGCACGGCGTTTCTCGACGGTCGAGCCGATGTTTATATTACGACCGACCCGCAGTTGGCCGCCGAAGTCGAGGCGGAAGCCCAGATGGTCGGCTTCAGTGCGCGGGTAGGTTCAGGCGACACCGGCGATGGAGGCGCCAGCGGCACCGATGGCGATGACGTTTTCCAAGGATCGTCGGAAAGTGAGCACATAGATGGAGGGGCAGGATACGATGTTTTGATCTACGATGTGGATCGGAACAACGTTGACGTGCAACTCCTTTCGGGCGGCACGGTCGAGATTACGAAGCCCGGCGGCACCGATACGCTGGTCTCTATTGAACGCATCGAGTTTGACGACGGGGTGCTGGTCTTCGACATTGACAGCGACAATCTCGGGTTCAACTATTGGATTGAACAGATGGAGGCCGGGCTCAACCGCGCCGGCATACTCATCCAGTTCGCCGAGAGCCCCGAAAACCTGATGAATACGGCAGCCGATCTCTCAGAGGGCGTCTGGCTGATGTAGAAGGCGAAGGGAGAAATCCCCATGGAACAGCTACACATTTTGGGAGCATCGGCTGTGTTCCCCTTTGCTAGTAAAGTTGCCGAAAAATTCGCCTCCGAATCCTATCCTATACCAATCGTGGAATCGACGGGAACTGGCGGAGCCATCAGCATAGGGTCTGGCGATCCCCTCGGAGTTGACGTCATCATGGCCGCGCGGCGGCTGAATGAAGGAGAGAAATCTGCGCTTCAGGAAAACGGCTTCGAGGCAATCGAGATACCAGTGGGTCGAATTGGTTTCGTATTCACCCATACCGGCCTGGTCCAGGGACTCAGCGGGGATCAGATTGCCCGAGCAATGCTGGCTCAAATCCCAGATGACGCAGGAAGCCTAGTGTCGAATGACAATGCAACTTGGTCCGACATCGCCCCTTCGCTTCCGGATACGAAGATCGAAATCTTCATTCCACCACCAACCTCCGGGGCCCGGGACATTCTCCGCGACTTCTTGAAGGGGCTCGGCTACGAAAACACCGATCTTCGTTCTGATGGTGGAGTCATAGAGAGTGGTGAGAACGACTATCTGACGGTGCAGCGTCTCCAGAACGACCCGACCGCCGTCGGGCTCATTCCATTTGGTCATCTTGTGGAGAACTCCGCATGGCTCGAAGCCATCGACGTTGATGGAGTGGAAGCGGCGCCGGGGTCCATCTCTGATGGCCAATATTCGTTGAGTTCCACGGCCCATATCTATGTCCGCAGAGACGCTCTCGACGAAGACAACGGCTTGGCGGCATATGTTGCCGAGTTTCTCTCGGAAGCTGCATCTGGTGACCGCGGCTATCTGATGGAGTTGGGTTGGGTTCCATTGAATGACGACCAGCGCCAGGACGTCCGGGACAGTTTGGATTGGTTGCCCGGGGTTAGCGATGTAAGCACCTCAACGGCGGGTGATGACCGGCTCTATCCGACCGACGCCTCTCACTCTCTTGACGGCATGGGTGGCCTCGACACCGTGGTCTATGCGTTAGAGCGCGCTGAGTTCTCCATTAGCCTGGCGACGGGCGGAGAACTCGTGGTCGACAAGCCTGGCGGCACCGACACGCTGATCTCCATCGAGCGGATCGAATTCAACGACGGAACGCTCGCCTTCGACCTCGATGGCGCCAATCTCGGATTCACCTACCGGATCTATGCCGCCGGCTATGGGCGCACACCCGACGAGGGCGGACTGCGCTTCTGGGTCGACGTCATGGACCGGCTGGAGCGGGATCAGGGCACCGTTGATCGTCAGGACTTCCTGGCCCGCGAGTTTCTCATCGCGCCGGAGTTCACCGAGCTCTACGGCAGCGCTCCGACCAGCGAGGCCTATATCGATGCCATGTATCTCAACGTGCTCGACCGCCTGCCCGACCAGGAGGGCTACGATTTCTGGGTCGACGCGATGGAAGACGGGCTCGATAGGGCCGACATCCTCGTCTATTTCGCCGAAAGCCCCGAAAACGTCGCCAGGACGGCTCCGGACCTGACGGATGGGGTATGGGTGATGTAGGCGGCGTAGCAAGATCGACCAGGCATCGACCCCTTGCGGGCCGACACAGCCTCAGTTCGACAACACGCTCATCAAAGTCGTTGTGAAAACTTGACTGGCCAATGTCGCAAAACGGCCGATCCTTCAGTGCGCCCTTCAGCTGCGGGCCACCTACCCGCCGTCGGCAAAGACATGGCGCAGCCCAGGGACAGCGTTTCACAATGGACTTCAGCACCTGCGCGGCGCCATCACGATCCTGGACGGCCGCGGTGTGGACCAAGAGTCCACTGGGGTCCGTCATGATGTGGCGCTTGCGACCGTTGAACTTCTTGCCAGCGTTGAAGCCCCCCACCGTCCCTTTGGCGAAAGAGGAACGAGCTTGCTCTATTGATCGGGCTGGGTTCCCCGCAGGAAGGTCTCGATCTCCTCGATCGACACTTCTCCTTCATCATTCGTATCGAGGAGATTGAACATGCGTTCGGTGAAGGCCTGGGCTTCATCCAGCGAAATGGTCCCATTTCCATCCGCATCCAGCAAAACAAAACCCGTCTGCAGTGCTATGCCCCGAAGCCGGGGGATGCGCGCGGTAAGCAGGCTTGGCAAGATGCCATCACTTCTATCGGCATGCTCTGTTGGGGTTGGCTTCACTCCTTCCGAAGGCTGTTCCGCCATGTTTTGCGCCTGTCGTTCCCGCAAGCGAGGATCAGGCCACATATGTCTTCGCATTTCCTGCCTGATGGTCCTGCGAACCTCACGCATGATCTGATGTGAGATCGCTTCCAACATCTGTCCTTCGCTCGGACTGCCGGCCCCCCTCTGCTCGCCCATGGATTGGACGGGAGCCGTTTCCTCAGTCTCTGCAATTGCACTCGGAGCCGAAAAAGCCAGTAGGCTGGCCGATAGGATCAGAACGGTCTTGCGCATGAATACCTCCTTCAGAAGCGGTGACGACTTATTCCCGCTACCCGTTCAACAAGGAGAAGTCGTGACATGTTCAAAAAGGGCTTTAACCGGACATTCACCATAAATTGCGCGCGGATACATGGTGGCATTGCCACCATGAAATCTAGCGTCCGTCTGGTGTGCGCGTGCCGATCCAAAGATCCTTGACGGCGTCGTAATGTTCCTGGGGCCGGTGTTCGTTCACAGGCAACCCGAGATTGCGCACCGTCAGCGCGCCGATCGCCGACAGGATGGCGTAGCTCGCCACCACCTGGTCGCGCTCGGAACTGGCCAGGTTGATTTGGGCGTTGATGACGTCGGCCTGCGCGTTGAGCACGTCGAGCGTGGTGCGCTGGCCGACATTGCGCTCTTCCGTGACGCCTGAAAGCGCCTGTTCGGCCGCCGAGACGAGCTGACGATTGGCGGCCGACGTCTCGCGCGCGGCGACATATTGCGTCCAGGCCGCGGCGGCAGCCTGGCGCACCTGGTCGCGGCTCACATCGACCTCGATACGCGCCTCGCCAAGCGATTCCTTCGACTGGCGAACCTGTGCGGAGGTGCGCCCGCCCGAATAGATCGGCACCGTCAGATTGATGCCGATGGTGGCCGAATTGGTCGTCGTGGTCGTATTACCGGTGCCCACACCAGGCAGGCCTTGGGCGGGCCCATGGCGCACCTGCGACTGCACGCTCGCCTCCGCCGAAACCTGCGGCAGCAGCGCACCCTCGGCGGCGTTCACCGCGAATGAGGCCACATCGACCAGATGCTGGGTCGCCATGATGGCCGGGTGCTGGCGCATGGCGATCACGAAGGCGTCTTCCATGCTGGGTGGCAGCAGGCTGGCGGCAGGGCTGGCCGCCTGCAGCTGGCCAGGATTCTCGCCCACCAGCTGGCGATATGTCGCTTCCGACACCTCCACCTGCGCCCGCGCCGCGCTCAGCTGCGCCTCGGCCGCCGAACGGCTGGCCTGCGCCTGCGCCACATCGGTTCGGGTGCCCTCGCCCACTTCGAAGCGCGAATCGGCCGCGCGCACCTGCTCGGCGAGGAATTCGAGGTTGCGCTGGCGAAATGCCGCCACACGGCGGTCGCGGATCACATCCATGTAAGCCGAAGCGGCATTGAAGAGAATATTCTGCTCGGTGTTGCGCAGGCTCTCGTTGGAGGCGCGCACCTGTGCCTCGGCGGCGCGCACATTGTTTTGCGTCTGAAACCCGTCGAAGATCGATTGCTGGATCTGCACGCCGAACTGGCCAGTCGAAATCTGGGTGCCGGCCTGAGTGGTCACATTGGCGCTGCCCGAGCCGACGATCTGTGGGCGATAGCCCGACTTTGCCAGCGGCACGCCTTCATTGGTGACACGCACACCGGCCCGCGCGGCATTCAGCGAGGCGTTGTTCTGATAGGCCTTGGCGAGAGCACCGGTCAGGGTCTCGGCCAGCGCTGGTCCTGAAACCAGCAGCGACGTGGCCAGCAACGCGGCCGGAACGCAGGCAGCCAAACGAACTTTCAAACCACTCACTTTACAAATCCTTACAACCTACAAATCCCTACAATCCCATCGGAGCATATTGATTTCTACCGAACTATTGAACACCAAAAGTGTTAGAAAGCTGTTCGCGGGACCAAGGCGTAGCGCTAGCCGTTCTGGCGACCGTATCGGTCTTCCAGGCGCACGATGTCATCCTCGCCCAGATAGGACCCCGACTGCACCTCGATCATTTCCAGGTCGATCTTGCCCGGGTTCTCCAGCGCATGGACCGCGCCGAGCGGGATGTAGGTCGACTGGTTCTCCGACAGCATGATGATCTCGTCGTCGCGATGGACCTTGGCCGTGCCGCGCACCACGACCCAGTGCTCGGCGCGATGGTGGTGCATCTGGACCGACAGCTTGGCGCCCGGCTTCACCGTGATGCGCTTGACCTGGTGGCGGTCGCCGAAATCGATCGAATCGTAATGGCCCCAGGGACGGTAGACCTGGCGGTGGCTGAGGTGCTCGCCACGTCCGTCCCGCTTGATGCGATCCACGACCTGCTTGACGTCCTGCACCGCGTCGCGATGCGCCACCAGAACCGCATCCTTCGTCTCGATCACGACCAGATCCTCGACGCCCAGCAGCGCGACCAGCTTGTGGTCGGAATGCACCAGATTGCGCTGGCTGGAGACGGCGATGACATCGCCGCGC
>Ga0208112_100438_pt1 | contig 37496 bp, 33 predicted proteins | sample HotLakConsoUCCLE_FD_184736 | JGI IMG/M metagenome (GOLD analysis project Ga0208112, IMG submission 184736) | Hypersaline microbial mat communities from Hot Lake, Washington, USA - Hot Lake Consortium UCC-LE (SPAdes) (version 2) ... | reverse complement strand
GTCGAACCGCGCGGCGGCGCCCGTGGTCGGCGCGCAGGGTCCCCGGGGCGCCCTGCTGCACGATCCGCAGACCGCGGGCGGGCTGCTGGCGGCGGTGCCCCCGGAGGCCGCCGGGGCGCTGCTCGACCGGCTTGCGGTGGCGGGCGTTCCGGCGGTGCGGATCGGGCGGGTGCTGGCGGGGCCGCCCTCGGTATCCTGCCGCGCGGGGGCTGCGGAAGGCTGAGGCCCCTCCCACAGGCCCGCCCGGGGGCGGTCGGGCCGAGCGTACCTTGCCGCCGCAGCCCGGCTTGCGTCTTCCGGCCCGAAACGCCCTCGGGGGTGCATCGCGCCGAAGACGCCGGAGGGGGCGGCAGACAGCGCCCTCGCGCCCGCGGGACGGCGCGCGGTCAGCCGAGCCGCCGGACGGCCTCGATCGCGCGGGCGGCGGTGGCGGCGAGGTCGGCCTCGTCCAGTCGCGCCATGCCCAGGGTGGCCAGCGGCGGCTTGTGGCGCGCGGCGCTGCGCAAGTAGCGCGGGTCGTAATGGGCCTCCACCAGCGCGGCGGCGAGCGGCGCGAACCGGCCCTCGCGCGCCAGTGCCTGCCAGGCCTGCACCTGCGCATGACCATGATAGGGCACCAGCCGCTCCAGCACCGCAAGCAGCGCCGGCACGTCCTCCAGCAGGTCCGCATAGGCGGTGACGAGGTAACGGGCGCGCGCCTCCAGCGGCGCGTCCAGCCGCAGGCGCGGGGCGGATTTCATCGCCTCCCACAGGCTGGGCGGCAGCAGCCTCTCGCCCACCTTGGCGCTTTCGGCCTCGACGAAGACAGGGGCAGACGGGTCGAGCGCCGCCAGCGCCAGGGCGAGGCGGGATTCGAAGAGTTTCTGCCCCGGCTGGCCCCCGGCGCGCGCGCCGAAGAGCGAGCCGCGATGCGCGGCGAGGCCCTCCAGGTCGAGCGCCTGGGCGCCCTGCGCGCGCAGATGATGCAGTAGCGCGGTCTTGGCGGTGCCGGTGCCGCCATCCACCACCACCAGCCGCAGCGGCAGCGGCGTGTCGTAGAGCGCGCGCACCACGAGCCTGCGGTAGCTGCGGTATCCGCCCTGCACCGTCTCGGCCCGCCAGCCCACCTGTTGCAGGATCGAGGCGAAGCTGCCCGAGCGCTGGCCGCCGCGCCAGCAATAGACCAGCGGGCGCCAGCCGCCGTCGCGGTCCGCCAGCGGGCCTTCCAGGTGCGCCGCGGCGTTGCGCGCCACCAGCGCCGCGCCGATCTTGCGGGCGAGGAAGCGCTCCTGCTGCACGTAGATCGTGCCGACCAGGGCGCGCTCCGCGTCTGACAGCACCGGCAGCGACAGCGCACCGGGCAGGTGGTCCTCGGCGAATTCGGAGGGCGAGCGGACATCGACGATATCGTCGAAGGGCAGCGTCGCGAGCTCGGCGAGACTGGTCAGTTCGAGGGGCATGGGGAGGCCGTCAGAAGGGCATCGGATGGGCGCGGTGGGTCTCGTCGATGGCGTCGAGCACCTCCGCCGGGAGGGTCAGGCCGCTCGCGCCCAGCGCGTGGTCGAGCTGCGCGAGGCTGGAGGCGCCGAGGATCACCGAGGCCGTGAACGGGCGCGCGGCCGCGAAGGCCAGCGCCATCTGCACCGGGTCCAGCCCGAAACGGGCGGCGAGCTGCATGTAGGCGGCCACCGCGAGCGGCGCGCGGGGCGTGTCGCGCCCGCCGAGCCCCGGGGTGGCGGCCATGCGCGAGCCCTCGGGCACCGCGCCGCCCTGGTACTTGCCGGTAAGCATGCCCGCGGCCAGCGGCGAGAAGGCCAGCAGCCCGACCTGCTCGTGGTGGCAGAGCTCGGCCAGGTCGGTGTCGAAGAGGCGGCAGAGCAGGGAGTATTCGTTCTGGATCGTGGCGGCGCGGGGCGCGCCCGCGGCCTCGGCCAGGCGCAGCCATTGCGCCATGCCCCAGGCGGTCTCGTTCGACAGGCCGAAGGCGCGGATATTGCCTTTCTCGACCTGGCGCGCGAGCGCGCCCAGCGCGTCCTGCATCTGGGCCAGGGTTTCCGAGCGGTCCTGCCCGGTGGGGTCGTAGTGCCAGTTGCGGCGAAAGCTGTAGGCGCCGCGATTGGGCCAGTGGAACTGGTAGAGGTCGATCACATCCGTCCGCAGCCGGCGCAGCGAGCCCTCCACCGCCTGCGGGATGGTGGCGGCCGAGATCGGCGCGCCGTCGCGCACATGAGCGGCGCCGGCGCCGGTATGCTTGGTGGCCACCACCCATTCGGCGCGCCGGCCGGTGCGGGCGAACCAGTCGCCGATGATCTCCTCGGTGCGGCCCACGGTCTCGGCCCGGGAGGGATTGGTGGGATACATCTCGGCGGTGTCGAGGAAATCGATGCCCGCGTCGCGCGCCCGGTCGAGCTGGGCATGGGCGTCGGCCGGGTCGGTCTGGGTGCCGAAGGTCATGGTGCCGAGGCAGTAGCGGCTGACCTCGATGCCGGTGCGGCCCAGTTCGGTGCGTTGCATGGTCTGCCCTTCGTTGCGCGGTCCGGCGAGGATAGGGATGGCGGCGCGGCTTGCAAGGGGGGGTGCCGCGCCCGGTCGGGATCTCCGCCTGGCGCATGGGCGCGAAAAGGACAACCCTTCGGTCGGTCGTTCCCCGGACATTCGGACCGGGCAGACGGGGCAGCGCGCACGCGAAGGCCCGGCAGGGCCGGGGCGCGCATGGGCGGGCTTGAGAACATTTGTCGAACATTCTAGCATGACGGCATGACTCGCCCCACCCTTCTGACCCGGCTGCCCGAACGGGCGCGCCCCCTCCTGCCGCTGGTGGCGGGGCTGGGGCTGGCGCAGGCGCGGGTGCATGAGGGCTGCGGGACGGCGCGGCGCAGCTTCGCGGCGCTGGTGGCGGGGGCGGCGCCGGGGCCGGTGATCTGGATCGCGCCCGCCTGGGCGCCCGAGCGGCTCAACCCCGAGGGGCTGGCGCGCTTCGTCGAGCCGGGGCGGATCCTGTTCGTCGCCGCCCGGCGCGACGAGGACCTGCTGTGGTGCGCCGAGGAGGCGCTGCGGGCGGGCTGCGCCGGGCTGGTGGTGGCGGAACTGCCGGCACTGCCGGGGCTGACCCCCGTGCGGCGGCTGCAACTGGCCGCCGAGACCGGCGCGGCGGAGGGCCGGCTGCCGCCCCTGGGGCTGCTGCTGACGCCGGGCGCGGGCGGCGCGCGCGGGGTGGAGACGCGCTGGCGGATGACCCCCGCCCATGCGCCGGATGCCGAGGGCTGGCGGCTGGAGCGGCTGCGCGCGCGGCAGGATCCGCCCGCCTGCTGGCATCTCTCGCAAGGGGCCGGCGGCTGGTGCGCCGATCCCGCCCCCCTGCCCGGCTGAGACCGCCGCTTGCGCGGGAACAAGGCACGACCGGGCGCGTTGCGCATACTCGAGGCGAATCGGCTGACAGGAGGACTACGGATGGACTTGCGATTCGACGGAAAATGCGCGCTGGTCACCGGCGCCGGCCAGGGCATCGGCGCGGCGATCGCGCGCGAGCTGGGCGCGGGCGGGGCCACGGTGGTGGTCGCCGACCTGGATCCGGACAGCGCCGGGGCGGTGGCGGACGAGATCGCCGCTGCGGGCGGCACCGCCCATGCCACGCAGGTGGACACCGGCAAGCCCGACCAGGTCGAGGCGATGGTGGACTTCGCCGCGAACGCCGCAGGCGGGCCGCATCTGCTGGTCAACAATGCCGGGATCGGCGGGCCGCGCGCGCCGGTGGGCGAATACCCGCTGGAGAGCTGGCACCAGGTGATCGACGTGAACCTGCACGGCGTCTTCTACGGGATGCGCTACGCGATCCCGAAGATGCAGGCGGCGGGCGGCGGCGCGATCGTCAACATGGCCTCGATCCTGGGCAGCGTGGGCTTCGCCCAGTCCGCCGCCTATACCGCCGCCAAGCACGCGCTGCTGGGGCTGACCCGCGCCGCGGCGCTGGAATATGCCGGCGAGGGCATCCGGGTGAACGCGGTGGGGCCGGCCTTCATCGACACGCCGCTGCTGCAGAACCTGGAGGACGAGATGCGCGCCGGGCTGATCGCGCTGCACCCGGTGGGCCGGCTGGGCAAGCCCGAGGAGGTGGCGGCGCTGGCCGCCTTCCTGCTGTCGGAGCGCGCGGGTTTCATCACCGGCAGCTATCACCTTGTCGATGGCGGCTACACCGCGCAGTAGCGCCGAAAGCGACCGCGCGGGTCGGGAACCGGCTTGCCGAGGGCGGTGAAGCTGTCAGGGTGGTGCCGCCATGCGCCTGATCCTGTCCTTCGCCGCCCTGTTCCTTTCGGTCGTCCTGCTGCAGCTGTCCTCGGGGGCCACGGCGCCGCTGGATGCGCTCTCGGGGCTGGTGCTGGGATTTTCCACCCAGCAGATCGGCCTGCTCGGCTCGGCCCATTTCGTGGGCTTCTTCATCGGTTGCTGGTGGGCGCCGCGATTGATGGGCAGCGTGGGGCATTCGCGCGCCTTCGCCGCCTTCACCGCGACCGGCGCGATCGGGCTGCTGGCGCATATGCTGGTGGTGGATCCCTATGCCTGGGCGCTGATGCGGGTGGCCACCGGGCTCTGCGTGGCCGGGTGTTTCACCGTGATCGAGGCCTGGCTGCAGGCCAAGGTGACGAACGAGACACGCGGCCGTGCGATGGGCACCTACCGGGTGGCGGACATGGGCGCCTCGCTGGTGGCGCAGCTGCTGATCGGGGTGCTGGAGCCGGCCTCCTATGTCTCCTACAACCTGCTGGCGCTGCTGTGCTGCGCGGCGTTACTGCCCCTGACCCTGACCACAACGCGCCCGCCCGAGACCCCGGACGCGCCGCGGCTGCGCCCGCGCCTGGCCTGGGACCGCTCGCCCCTGGCGGTGGCGGGCGTGCTGGTTGCGGCGGTCTCCAGCGCGTCGTTCCGGATGGTGGGGCCGATCTACGGCACCGGGGTGGGGCTGGCCACCGACCAGATCGCCTTCTTCCTTGCGGCCTTCGTGGCGGGCGGGGCGCTGGCGCAGATCCCGGTGGGCTGGCTGGCCGACAAGTTCGACCGGCGCAAGGTGATGATCTGGCTCTCGGTGGCCGCGATCGGCAGTTGCGCGCTGACCGCCTCGGTCACCGGGCTGACCACCGCGGGGATCCTGCTGACGGCGGCGGTGTTCGGGCTGACCACCTTTCCGATCTACTCGGTCGCGGCCGCCCATGCCCATGATTTCGCCGAGAGCCACGAGCGGGTCGAGCTTTCGGCGGCGCTGATGTTCTGGTTCGCGGTGGGCGCGATCGCCGCGCCGTGGCTGTCCTCGCGGCTGATCGACGCCTTCGGGCCGCCGGCGCTGTTCGTCATGATCGGCCTGGCCCATGCCGGGCTGGTGGTGTTCGGCCTGGTGCGGATGCGCGCGCGCCCGGCGGCGACGCGGCGCACCCGCTATGTCTGGGCGCCGCGCACCTCGTTCCTGATCGGCCGGCTGTTGGGCCAGAGCCGCGACCGGCGCTGAGGCGCGCGCGCCCTGCGCCCCGGCGCCTTGCGGCGCTGGCACCCGCCGCACGCCTGCGCTAAGGGAGGGCGCGCAACCCGGCGAAGAGGCAGGCACATGGCACGGCATCTGATCACCTCGGCGATCCCCTATATCAACGGGGTCAAGCACCTGGGCAACCTGGTGGGCAGCCAGCTTCCCGCCGATCTCTATGCGCGCTACCTGCGCGGGCGCGGCCACGAGGTGCTGTTTCTGTGCGCCACCGACGAGCACGGCACCCCCGCCGAGCTGGCCGCCGCCAAGGCGGGCAAGCCGGTGGCCGAGTATTGCGCCGAGATGCACCAGGTGCAGGCAGAACTGGCGCGCGGCTTCGCGCTGTCCTTCGACCATTTCGGCCGCTCCTCCAGCCCGCAGAACCACCGGCTGACCCAGCACCTGGCCGTGAAACTGCACGAGGCCGGCCTGATCGAGGAACGCACCGAGCGGCAGGTCTATTCCATCGCCGACGGCCGCTTCCTCCCCGACCGCTACATCGAGGGCACCTGCCCCAATTGCGGCTACGACAAGGCCCGCGGCGACCAGTGCGAGAACTGCACCAAGCAGCTGGACCCGACCGACCTGATCGCGCCGCGCAGCGCGATCTCGGGCTCGACCGCGCTGGAAGTGCGCGAGACCAAGCATCTCTACCTCCGCCAGAGCCGGATGCGCGACCGGCTGCGCGCCTGGATCGACGCGCAGAAGGACTGGCCGATCCTGACCACCTCGATCGCGCGCAAGTGGCTGGACGATGGCGACGGGCTGCAGGACCGCGGCATCACGCGCGACCTGGACTGGGGCATTCCCGCCCAGTTCGAGGGCGCGCCCTGGTCGGGCATGGAGGGCAAGGTCTTTTACGTCTGGTTCGACGCGCCCATCGAATACATCGCCTGCGCCGCCGAATGGGCCGAGGCGCAGGGGCTGGACGAGGCCGCCTGGGAACGCTGGTGGCGCACCGAACAGGGCGCGGACGACGTGCGCTACACCCAGTTCATGGGCAAGGACAACGTGCCGTTCCACACGCTCAGCTTCCCGGCCACGATGATGGGCTCGGGCGAGGACTGGAAGCTGGTGGATTACATCAAGTCCTTCAACTACCTCAACTACGATGGCGGGCAGTTCTCCACCAGCCAGGGGCGCGGCGTGTTCATGGACCAGGCGCTGGAGATCCTGCCCTCGGATTACTGGCGCTGGTGGCTGCTGTCGCACGCGCCCGAGACGGGCGATTCGGAATTCACCTGGGAGAATTTCCAGGCCGGGGTGAACAAGGACCTGGCCGATGTGCTGGGCAATTTCGTCTCGCGCGTCACCAAGTTCTGCCGCTCCAAATTCGGCGAGCAGGTGCCGGCGGGCGGCACCGACCTGCCGGTGGAACCGGGCTGGCTGGAGGCGATGGAGGCCCGGCTGCGCGCCTTCGAGGCGCATATGGACGCGATCGAGATCCGCAAGGCCGCGGCCGAGCTGCGCGCGCTGTGGGTAATGGGCAACGAATACCTGCAGGAGGCCGCGCCCTGGTCCACCTTCAAGGAAGACCCGGACCGGGCCGCCGCCCAGATCCGGCTGGCGCTGAACCTGATCGCGCTCTACGGCACGCTCTCCGCGCCGTTCATCCCCGAGGCCGGTGCGGCGATGCGCGCGGTGATGAACGCGCCCGAGGCGGGCTGGCCGGGCGATCTGCGCGCGGCGCTCACCGCGCTGCCGGCGGGCCACGGCTTCACCGTGCCGGAGAACCTCTTCTCCAAGATCGAGGACGCCACCCGCGAGGACTGGCAGGCGCGCTTCTCCGGCATCCGCGCCTGAGCCGGGGCCGCGGCAAGGCGCAGCTCTGGCCGGGCGGGGCGCGGCTCAGGCCGGGCGCCGGCGGGCCCTGGCGGCCTGGCCCATGCCGACCGCGGGCATCAGGAGCGCGGCCGCCCCCGGCAGCGCCGCGCAGGCCAGGAACATCGGCCCCGCGCCCAGCAGGCCCGCGGCAAGACCCGCCAGCACCGGCCCCAGGACGTTGCCCGCCGCCATGGCCAGCAGCGCGGCGGTGAAGCCCGAGGCCGGCAGCGTCGGGAACAGCCGCTCGGACCAGATCGCCAGCAGCGCGCTGGTCATCATCACATGCACGCCCTGCAACCCGGATGCCGCCACAAGCCCGACCCAGCGGTCCGGCAACAGCCCCGCGAAGGCTGCCGACAGCGCGCCCGCCAGCAGCGCGCCCCGCACGAGCCGGCGCAGGCCGAACCGGGCCTCCAGCCGACCCGCCAGCAGGCCGGACAGGCCGGACAGCCCGTAGACGATGAAGACCAGCGCGGGGATGGCCGCGCCGGGCAGACCGGAGGGCCCGTCGCCGGCGGCGAAGCGATCCGCCGCGAAGGCGATGAAGACGCCCGAACTCGTGCCATAGACCATCGCCGTCGCCATGAGCGCCCCCGCCTCGGGCCGGCGCAGCAGGCGCCAGGGCGCGACCGCGCGCCCGGTCCGCGCCCGCCCCACGGGCCGAAGCGCCCACCAGTTGAGGATCAGCACCAGCACCGCCATCAGCGCGAAGACCGCCCAGCATGCCCGCCACCCGATGCCCCAGCCCACCATGCCGAGCGCCACCAGCCCGGCCGCCGCGATCCCGAGCGCGGTGCCGCTGCTGATCCGCGACAGCACGGCCGGCCGCGCGGCCGGTTCGACCATCCGGTGCACCGGGTCGTTGAAAGGAGTCCAGCTCAGACCCGCGCTCGACGCGGCCAGCGCCACGCCCGCCGCCAGCACCGGCAGGCCGGGCGCCAGCGCCACCAGCGCCAGCCCCGCGACCGCCGCCGCGAGCCCGGTCAGGACCGGCGCGCCCGGGCCATACCGGTCCAGCAGGAAGGGCGCGGCGAGAAGCCCCCCGAGGAACCCCGCGAAGCCCAGGCCCGAGACACCCCCGACCGCGGCGCTCGAGAGCCCGAACGCGTCACGGAACTCCGGCACGAACAGTCCGAAGCCCATGCGCGCGGGCCCGAAGGACAGGGCAGTGGCGGCAAAGCCCGCCGCGGCGAGGGATCGGGTCAGGGCGATGGCGCGGACCTCCGTGTTCCGGGCCAATGCGCGCGGCCCGGCCCCGGTTCCCGCCTGCCTGCCCCGACAGGCCCCGCCCCGCCGCGCAGCACGACAAGACGCCCCCGCAGATCCGTGCGAGGGCGCGAGCCAACCCAGCGAGGGCGTGGGCGATCCGAGCGAGGGCGTGCGCCGAGCGGCACAGGCGGCGCGGTGCAGGGCATGAACGCCGCCCCGCTTCATTCCGGTGCAAACCCGCCGCAGCGCGCGGCGACGCGGCCCAAGGCCGCGCCCGCCCCCCGGGCCGGGTCAGCGCGTCCTTCGGGAAACCGGTCCGCTCAGGCGATCTCGACCAGTTCGATGGCGAAGGTGAGGTCCTTGCCGGCCAGCGGGTGGTTGGCGTCGAGCGTCACCTGCTCGTCGGTCACTTCCACCACCGTCACCGGAAGCACCTGGCCCTGCGGGGTCTGCACCTGCAGCTGGGTGCCCAGGTCGAGCGGGATGTCGGCGGGGATCTCGCCGCGCGGCACCGCCTGGAGGGCGTTGGGGTCGGGCTGGCCATAGGCCTCGTCTGCAGGAACCTCCACGGTCTTCTTCTCGCCCACGCTCATGCCGGTCATCGCCTTGTCGAGCCCGGGGATGATCTGGCCGGATCCGACGGTGAATTCCAGCGGGTCGCGGCCGTCGCTGCTGTCGAAGGTCGAGCCGTCTTCGAGGGTGCCGGTGTAATGAATGCGCACGGTGTCGCCCGTCTTGACCTGGGTCATGGAATCTCCACTTCGATGTCGGGGAAAGGGTGTGGTCTCGAGGCCGCGCCTCTTGCGCGGGTGCTCGTTCGGCTATGCCGGAGTCTGGGCATTCGGGGCCCGGTTGTAAACCCCGGGGCGGGGATTTCCCCTTTTCCGGGCCGGGCGCGCGTGCCAGTCTGCGCGAAATCGGGGAGCGGCAATGGCCATCACGACCTGCGTTTTCGACGCCTACGGCACCTTGTTCGACGTGACAGCGGCGGCGCGCACGGCCGCGTCCGAGCCCGGCCGCGAGGCGCTGGCCGCGCGCTGGCAGTCGCTGGCGGCCCATTGGCGCACCAGGCAGCTGCAGTATTCCTGGCTGCGCGCGGTCACCGGCGATCATTGCGATTTCTGGCAGGTCACCTGCGACGCGCTGGACTGGGCGCTGGAGGCCGAGGGGCTGGACGGCGATGCCGGGCTGCGCGCGCGGCTGCTGGCGCTCTACCGCACGCTGGGCGCCTACCCGGAGGTTCCGGAGGTGCTGACGCGGCTGAAGGCCGCGGGGCTGCGCTGCGCGATCCTGTCGAACGGCGCGCCGAAGATGCTCGCGGCCGCGGTGGACAGCGCCGGGATCGGCGCGCGGCTGGACGCGGTGCTGTCGGTCGAGGAGGTGGGCGTCTTCAAGCCCGCCCGCGCGGTCTACGACCTGGTGGGCCGGCACCTGGGCGCCGCGCCGGGCGAGGTGCTCTTCGTCTCCTCCAACGGCTGGGACGCGGCGGCGGCCTCGGGCTACGGCTTCGAAACCGTCTGGGCCAACCGGGCCGGCGACCCGCTCGAGCGGCTGCCCTGGCGCCCGGCCCATATCCGCGCCGACCTGACCGACATTCCCGAACTCGCAGGAGCCTGAATGCCCCGTTTCCCCACTTCCGACGGCCTGTCGCTGCATTACAAGGACGAGGGCGAGGGCCTGCCGGTGCTCTGCCTTACGGGCCTGACGCGCACCACCGAGGATTTCGCCTACGTGGCGCCGCATCTGCGCGACGTGCGGCTGATCCGGATGGATTATCGCGGCCGCGGGCAGTCGGACTGGGCGGAGGAGTATCTCAGCTACAACGTGCTGCGCGAAGCGCGCGACGCGCTGGAGCTGCTCGACCACCTGGGTCTGGAGAAGGCGGCGATCCTGGGCACCTCGCGCGGCGGGCTGAACGCGCTGGTGATCGGCAGCAGCGCCAGGGAGCGGCTGCTGGGCGTGGCCTTCAACGATATCGGCCCGGTGCTGGAGCCCGCCGGGCTGGAGGTGATCATGGGCTATCTCGGCCGCGATCCCGGATGGGGCAGCGTGGAGGAGGCGCTGGCGCAGCGGCCCGCGGTGATGGCCGGCTTCGATGGCGTGCCCGAAAGCCGCTGGCGCGAGGAGATCGACCATCTCTACGAGGTCACGCCGGAGGGGCTGCGGATCAACTACGACCCGAAGCTGCGCGACGCGGTGATCGAGGCGGGCACCCACGAGGCGCCTGACATGTGGCCACTCTACGACGCGCTGGCGGGGCTGCCGCTGGCGGTGATCCGGGGGGCCAACTCGGACCTGCTGAGCCGCGAGACCGTGGCCGAGATGAAGCGCCGCCGGCCCGACCTGATCGCGGCCGAGGTGCCGGGGCGCGGGCACATCCCTTTCCTGGACGAGCCCGAGGCGCTGGCGGCGCTCGACGCCTGGCTGGAGCGGATGCGGTGAGCGGTGCGGGCCTTGCCGCGGCCGGGGAGGCGGTGGATATCGCCATGATCGAGGCGGCGGCGGCACGGCTTGCGGGCCATGCGCGACGCACGCCGCTCCTGTCCTCGCCCTTCCTGGACGAGATCGCCGGGCGGCGGGTGCTGGTGAAGCCCGAATGCCTGCAGCACACCGGCAGCTTCAAGTTCCGTGGCGCCTGGTCCGCGCTGAGCGCGCTGGACCCGCAGGCGCGCGCGCGCGGGGTGATCGCCTATTCCAGCGGCAATCACGCCCAGGGCGTGGCCTATGCGGCGCGCCTTCTGGGCGCGCCCGCAGTGATCGTGATGCCCGCCGACGCGCCCCGGATGAAGATCGACAACACCCGCGCGCTGGGCGCGGAGGTGGTGCTGTATGACCGGGCGAATTTCGAGAGCCGCGAGGAGATCGGCGCGCGGATCGCGGCCGAGCGCGGGCTGACGCTGGTCAAGCCCTACGACGCGCCGCTGGTGATCGCGGGGCAGGCCAGCACCGGGCTGGAGATCGCCGAACAGGCCGCGCAGGCGGGCGTGACCCGCGCCGACGTGCTGGCGTGCTGCGGCGGCGGCGGGCTGAGCGCGGGGATCGCGCTGGCGCTGGAGGCGCGCGCGCCGGGGCTCAGGCTGCGCACGGTGGAGCCCGAGGGCTTCGACTACACCGCCCGCTCGCTGGCCTCGGGGCGGCGCGAGCGCAACGCGGCGGAGGCCGGCGGGCTCTGCGACGCGATCCTGACGCCGGAGCCGGGCGCGCTGACCTTTCCGATCCTGCGCCGGCTGGCCGGTCCGGGGCTGGCGGTGTCGGAGGCGGAGGTGCTGCGCGCGATGGCGCTGGCCTTCTCGCGGCTGAAGCTGGTGGCCGAGCCGGGCGGCGCGGTGGCGCTTGCGGCGGCGCTGTTCCGGGCGCGCGAGATCGAGGGCGAGGCGGTGATCGTGACGATCTCGGGCGGCAACGTGGATGCGGAGACCTTTGCCCGGGCGCTGGCGCTGGGGTAGCGCCCGCGCGCGCGGGCGCAGGCGACGCCGAAGGCGTCGCGGCGGATGTGCGAACATCCGCGCCCCCCGCGCCGCCGCAGGGCGCACGGCCTCGCGCGAGGCCGTGCCGGAATTGTCGACAATTCCGGCGCCCACCTGCCCCTCCTTCGATTGACTTGCGCCCCCGCAGCCGATTTGCTTCAAGCCAGCAACGCCACGGGGAGGAGGCCGCCATGCGCACGCAAGTCGCCATCATCGGAGGAGGGCCGGCGGGGCTGCTTCTGGGCCAGCTCCTGCACCGGGCGGGCATCGACAATGTCGTGCTGGAGCGGCGCTCGCGCGACTACGTGCTCTCGCGCATCCGCGCCGGCGTGCTGGAGACCGGGCTCGTGGACCTGATGCGCGAGGCGGGCGTCGCCGCCTGCATGGAGGCCGAGGGGCATGTCCATGACGGCACCCTGATCGCCAATGGCAACGCGCAGTTCCGGGTGGATTTCAAGGAGCTCACCGGACGCCATGTCCTGGTCTACGGCCAGACCGAGGTGACCCGCGATCTCTACGCCGCGCGCGATGCGGCCGGCCTGTCCACCTTCCACGACTGCAAGGCGGTCAAGCCGCAGGACCTGGACACCGATGCGCCCTTCGTCACCTTCCTGGAGGGCGGCAAGGTGCACCGGCTGGATTGCGATTTCGTCGCAGGCTGCGACGGATACCACGGCCCCTCGCGCCAGGAAATCCCCACCAGCGTCCGGCGCGAATACGAGAAGACCTACCCGTTCGGCTGGCTGGGCATCCTGTCGGAAACCCCGCCGGTGGCCGACGAGCTGATCTACGCCAATTCCGAGCGCGGTTTCGCACTGTGCTCGATGCGCAACGAGAACCTGTCGCGCTACTACATCCAGTGCGACCTGTCGGACAGCCCCGACGACTGGACCGACGAGATGTTCTGGGAGGAGCTCAGGCGCCGCATCCCGGAGGAAGCCGCCGACCGGCTGGTCACCGGCCCCTCGATCGAGAAATCCATCGCGCCCCTGCGCAGCTTCGTCTGCGAGCCGATGAGCTGGGGGCGGCTGTTCCTGGCCGGTGACGCCGCCCATATCGTGCCGCCCACCGGGGCCAAGGGGCTGAATACCGCCGCCTCGGACGTGCATTACCTCAACCAGGCGTTCCGGCGGCACTACCTGGACGGCGACGGCGACGGGTTGCGGCACTACTCGGACACCGCGCTGCGGCGGATCTGGAAGACCGAGCGGTTCTCGTGGTGGTTCAGCTCGCTGATGCACCGCTATCCCGACCAGTCGGAGTTCGACCTGAAGATGCAGCAGGCGGAACTGGCCTTCCTGCGCGACAACACCGCCGCGCAGACCGCCATGGCGGAAAGCTATGTCGGGCTGCCCTACTGATGCGCGTGGCCGACCTGGGAGACGTGACGCTGCACTGGCGCGAGGATGGCGACCCGGCGGGCGCGCCGGTGGTGTTCGCCAATTCGCTGGGCACCGACCTGCGGCTCTGGGACAAGGTGATCCCGCTGCTGCCGCAGGGCCTGCGGCTGATCCGCTACGACAAGCGCGGCCACGGGCTGTCCGATTGCCCGCCCTCGCCCTACGCGATGGGCGCGCTGGTGCGCGATGCCGAGCGGCTGCTCGACCACCTCGGCGTGCGGGACTGCGTCTTCGTGGGCCTGTCCATCGGCGGCATGATCGCGCAGGGGCTGGCGGTGAAGCGGCTGGACCAGGTGCGCGGGCTGGTGCTGTCGAACACCGCCGCGAAGATCGGCCAGCCCGCCATGTGGGAAGAGCGCATCGCCACCGCGCGCGAGCGCGGCATCGCCGCCATGGCCGACGGCGTGCTGGAGCGCTGGTTCACCGCGGCCTTCCGGCAGACCGGGGAGTTCGCCCTGTGGCGCAACATGCTGCTGCGCCAGCCCGCCGAGGGCTACGCGGGCTGCTGCGCGGCCATCGCGGGGACGGATTTCTACACCCCCACCAGCGGGTTGCGCCTGCCCTGTCTCGGCATCGCGGGCTCGGATGACGGCTCTACTCCGGCGGATCTTGTGCGCGAGACGGTGGAACTGATCCCCGGCGCGGAGTTCGAGCTGATCCGCAAGGCGGGCCACCTGCCCTGCGTGGAGCAGCCCGAGGTCTTCGCCGCGGCGCTGACGCGCTTCCTGGGGCGGATCGGGCATGGCTGAGTTCCTGCTGGTCCACGGCTCGTGCCACGGCGCCTGGTGCTGGCGCGACGTGCTGCCGGAACTGGCCGCGCTGGGCCATACCGCGCGCGCGATCGACCTGCCGGGGCATGGCGACGATCCGACGCCGGTGGCCGAGATCACGCTGGAGCGCTACCGCGACGCGATCCTTGCGGCGATCGACAGCCCGGTGATCCTGGTGGGGCATTCCATGGCGGGCTTTCCCATCGCCGCCGCCGCAGAGGCCGCGCCCGAGCGGATCGCGCGGCTGGTGTTCCTCTGCGCCTACGCCCCGCGCGACGGGGTTTCGCTGGTGGACATGCGCCGCGAGGCGCCGCGCCAGCCGCTGATGGCGGCGATCGAGAAATCCGCCGACGGGCTCAGCTGGCACCCGATCCCCGACAAGGCGGCGGGCGTGTTCTACCAGGATTGCCCGCCGGGCACGGTGGAGTATGCCCTGCCACGGCTGCGCCCGCAGGCGATCGCGCCGCAGGCCGCGCCGATCCGGCTGGGCGCGGCCTATGCCTCCGTGCCCAAGAGCTATATCCGCTGCACGCAGGACAACACGATCCCGCCGGAATACCAGGAAACCATGACCGAGGGCTGGCCCGCGCGGGACATCCACGAGATGCCCACGGGCCATTCGCCCTTCTTCGCCGACCCGGCCGGGCTGGCGCGGCTGCTGGACCGGATCGCATGAGCGGGCCGGGGGTGCTGTATGGCCAGCTCTTCGGCGCGGGCGAGGCGGCGCGGCTGTTCACCGACACGGCCGAGATCCGGGCCATGTTGCTGGTCGAGGGCGCGCTGGCGCAGGTGCAGGGCCGGCTGGGCGTGATCCCCGAGACCGCCGCTGCCGCGATCCACCGCGCCGGGCTGGAGGTTGTGCTGGACCCGGCCGCGCTGGCCGGACCCACGGGGCAGAACGGCGTGCCGGTGCCGGGGCTGGTGGCGGCTTTCCGCAAGGCCATCGCCGCGCCCGAGCATGCGCAATTCGTGCATTGGGGCGCCACCAGCCAGGACATCACGGATACCGCGCTGATGCTGCGGCTGGCGCGCGCGCTGGACGCGGCCGAGGCCGCGCTGGCCGAGACGGTGACGGCGCTGGGCGCGCTGGCCGGAGCCCATGCGGACACGCCCATGGCCGCGCGCACCTATGGCCAGCCCGCCACGCCCACCAGTTTCGGCGCCGTGGTGGCCGAATGGGGCGCGCCGCTGCTGGAGCTGCTGGACGAGATGCAGGCGCTGCGGCCCAGGGTGCTGTGGGTGTCGCTGTCGGGCGCGGCAGGCACCGGCGCGGCGCTGGGCCCGAAGGCAGCCGAGACCCGCGCCGCGCTGGCCGAGGCGCTGGGCCTGCACGATCCGGGCCGCAGCTGGCATGCCGATCGCGGGCCGGTGCTGCGGCTGGCGGGCTGGGCCGCGCGGCTGTCGGCCGCGCTGGCCAAGCCGGGCGAGGACCTGCTGCTGATGACGCAGGGCGGGATTGCGGAGGTGCGGCTGGGCGCCTCTGGCGGCTCGTCCACCATGCCGCAGAAGCAGAACCCGGTGGCGCCCTCGGCGCTGGTGGCGCTGTGCCGGCACACGCAGGGGCTGGCGCAGACGCTGAGCCTGGCGGGCAGCCCGCGCCAGCAGCGCGACGGCGCGGCCTGGTTCACCGAGTGGCTGGCCCTGCCGCCGATGATGCTGGCGCTTCTGGGCGCGCTGGAGCAGGCCCGCGCGCTGGCCGCCGCGCTGACGCCCGACCGCGCGGCGATGGCGCGCGCGCTGGTGGCGGGCGGAGGCACGATCCTGGCCGAAAGCCTGAGCTTCGCGCTGGCCGGCCAGATGCCGCGCCCCGAGGCGCAGGAGGCCGTCAAGGCGCTGTGCCGGGCCGCGCAGGAGACCGGCGAGACGCTGGAGGCGCTGGCCCGGCGCGATCATCCGGCGCTCGACCCGGTGCTGTTCGACCCGGCCCGCCACCTCGGCACCGCCCCGCAGGACGCGCGCCGCTTCGCCGAGGCCGCGAAGGCGCGCGCGGGATGAGCCGCGAGGGCGGCGGCGGCCAGCGCCTGCCCATCCTCTTCATCATGCTGACGGTGATGATCGATTCGATGGGGATCGGGCTGATCCTGCCGGTGCTGCCCGACCTGATCGTCGAGCTTCGGGGCGGCTCGCTGGCGGCGGCGGCGATCTGGGGCGGGGTGCTGTCCACCTCCTTCGCGGTGATGCAGTTCCTGTTCGGCCCGCTTCTGGGCACGCTGTCGGACGCGGTGGGGCGGCGGCCGGTGCTGCTGGTTTCGCTCGCCGTGATGGCGGTGGATTACCTGGTCATGGCGCTGGCGGGCTCGATCTGGCTGTTGCTGGCCGCGCGACTGGTGGGCGGGATCACCTCTGCCACGCAGGCCACCGCCACGGCCTTCCTGGCCGACATCTCGGCCCCGCACGAGAAGGCCGCGCGCTTCGGTCTGGTGGGTGCGGCCTTCGGGCTGGGTTTCGTGCTGGGCCCGTTGCTGGGCGGGGTCCTGGGCGAGATGGGCACGCGGGCGCCGTTCTACGCCGCCGCCGCGCTGGCCGGCGCCAACGTGATCCTGGGCCTGCTGGTGCTGCCCGAAACCGTGACCGACCGCACCCGGCGCCGCTTCGAGTGGCGCAGGGCCAACCCGCTGGGCGCGCTGCGCGATATCGGCCGGGTGGCGGATGCCCAGCGGCTGCTGGCGGTCTATTTCCTCTACCAGCTGGCCTTCTACGTCTACCCGGCGACCTGGGCCTATTTCACCCGGGCGCGTTTCGGCTGGGATCCAGGGCTGGTAGGCATCTCGCTGGCGGTGTTCGGCCTGTCCATGGCGGCGGTGCAGGGCGGGCTGATCCGGCTGGCGCTGCGCCGGATGGGCGAGGCGCGGATGGTGCGCGCGGGGCTGATGCTGTGCATCGGGGCCTTCCTGGCGCTGGCCTTCGTGCCCTGGGGCGGGCTGGTGCTGGCGCTGATCCCGGTGGCGGCGCTGGGCGCGGTGGTGCCCCCGGCGCTGCAATCGATCATGTCGCAGGGCACGGGCGACGACGCGCAGGGCGCCCTGCAAGGGGTGCTGACCAGCGTCAACGCGGTGGCGGTGATCCTGGCGCCGCTGCTGATGACGGGCACCTTCGCCGCCTTCACCCACCCCGAGGCGCCGGTCGTCCTGCCCGGGGCCGCCTTCCTGCTGTCGGCCGGTCTGGTGGCGCTGGCGCTGGGGGTGTTCGCGCGGGGGCGCTGAGCCCGCGAGGGCCCGGGCGGTGCGCAGACGGCCATGCAGCGCGCGCTGGACCATCGCTTGCCGCAGCAGGCCCCGCATGCCGCCCCCTTTTGAATGCGCGCCGGTGCAGAAGTTGGCCGGGGCTCCCACGCTGTTGACAGGCCGTGACCGGCGCGAATTTCTGACGCAGCAGGCGGACACAAAGGAAAGGTCGGTCCAGATGACGCAGTTTCCCCGGATCGAGGACAGCGCGGAAGGCCTCTCGTCCAGACCGATGCGCGACCTGCGCCTGGGGGCGCTTGACGCGGTGGTGATCCGGGAGGTTCTGACCGCGGGAGAGGCGGCGGTGCTGGTGGATGCGCTGGCGCGGAACCTCGACGACTTCGAACGCACGGATTTCCCCGCACCGTTCAGGTCGCATTTCCTGGGCCGAAACCTGAACCTGCAAGAACCCGATCTCGACCGGTATTTCGCCGCCGAACCGCGATTCCGCAGCAGCTTTGCCGCGCTGGGAAAACGCATCGGCCAGGACCTCGAAACGGAACTGCTGAACCGGCTGCGCGAACTGGATGACGTGGCCAGCTACCGCGCCGCGCCGGGGGAACGCGCAGGCACGCGCCATTTCTTCACAACGGCGCGCGAACACCGGCCCGGCGGATACATCCCCGCGCATTTCGACAATGAACAAGCCACGCGGCCGACCTATGCGCAGATCGCTCGGCTGACAACGGGCGACATCTTTTCCTTCGTGCTCACCCTGTCCACGGCCGAGATCGGTGGCCACCTGGAATTGATCGAACTGCGAGCCGGGGCCGGGGCCGACGGGTTCCGCGCCGATGACCGGTTGCGCGGCGGCGTGTCGCTGGAGGGCATGGCGCGTCATCCGATCATCGTGCCGGCCGGAACGCTGGTGGCCGTCGCCTCGGGCAGGCTGCTGCACCGGGTGGTTCCCGTCGAGGGCACGCGCAGCCGGTGGACGCTGTGCAGTTTCCTTGCCACGGCGCGCAGGGACGATTTGGTCTATTGCTGGGGCTGAGCCGGTGTCGGAGCTGAGCTACATTCCCGCGCTTCTGGCCGCCTATGATGCCGGACATGCGGGGCCCGACATCCATCTCGGGTTGGATCCGGAGCATCCGCCCGGGACCGGGGATACCGGGACACGGCTGCGCCGGGCGCAAGAACGCATGACGGAGTTTCACCTGGATCGGCTGGACGCGCGCGACGGGCACCGGATCGCCGACCTGGGCTGCGGGCTTGGCAACGCGATTTCGCGGCTCGACGCGGCGCTGTCGGGCGCGGCCCTGATCGGCGTGAATCCCGATCCGCGCCAGATGGAGCGAGCCCGCCGCCTGCCGCTATCCGGCCGCAACCGGGTGACTTGGATGGAAATGGACGCCGCAGATGCGCTTGTGCAGATGGCGCCCCTGGACAGGGCACTTTCGATCGAGGCGATGTTCCATTTCCCCGATCCCGGCGCATTCCTGCGGGCCTTGTCCGGGGCGCTCCGGCCCGGTGGGCGCGCCGTGCTCAGCACGATCCTGTTCCGGCCCGTCGCGCAGGACACCCTGCAACAGGCGATCCACACGGTATGCCGGGGCTTCGCGCCCTGGCGGCGGCCGGAACTGAGCCTTGCGGACGTGATGCAACTGGCATCTGCCGCGGGGTTCGAAAGCCTGGAGCTTGCCGAAGTCCAGCCGAGGCTCGGGGAGGCGCTGGCAATGATCTCGCGCCCGGTGCCGCCGCGCGCCACCCTCGATCCCGTGGTGGAATTGCGCCGCCTGCTGGAGCGCGATGCGCTGGTCTACCCGGTGCTGACGCTGGAACGCCGCTGAGGCGGGCATGCGGGTTCACCCGCCGGTGAAGATCCGGGCCCGGTCGATCCGCGACACGCGGATCGTCGGCCAGACCACCGCGGCCAGCGCGAGGGCCAGCACGAGGGCCAGCGCGGCCAAAGCGATCGCCGGACCATGGGCAGTGCGCGGAAGGCTCTTCAAGCAGGTCGCCCAGATACCCCGCCGTTGCCAAAATGGCGACATCCGCGTCGGGACCGTCCGGCAGCGCGGCGAAGCCCGCCGCCCGGCTGATCGTTGCGACCTGCGCAAGGAATCTCGACAGGCCGAAAAGCGGCCTATGCCGGATCCCGCGAAGAGCCTCGCCCACGAGCACCGCGGAGTTCAACCGGGACGCCAGCCGCCGCAACGGACCTGCACCGGGCGACGGGGCGCGGCCCGCCTTTCCGCCCCGGAGTGATCGGGACGAGGCGGCCTGTGTCCGGTTCGAACTGCCGGCCCTCGCGCGGCCGGAAATGCGTGCGCATTCGGTGTGGAAAGAAGATCTCTTTCGATCTTGAATTCAACGAATTGCATTCTCAAATTGATCCTTCTCGCGGCGCAACCACAATATCTAGGCCGCCGTTCGCGGCGCGTGTCCGCAGCTGTGCCCAAGAACACACACCCACATCCACTTCGTTCTTTAGAGCTTTGTGATAAAATATTTTTTCGCTAGGTTCTGGTGTGGATAAACGGAGTCGGTAAGATGGCATATCACGCCGATCACAGTTCGGAATTCGTTGGCCTGCGGTCGGCCCTGGGCGGGCGGAAGCAGGTGGTCTATGATGTCCGTCGTGGCAAACGCATCCTGCTTGAGATATGCGATCCGACGGCGAATGACGAAGAAATCCATGCCGCTCTGAAAGAGGGCATTTCCTCTCGGAATGTCTTCGGCGGCGTGCTGACCGCGCTCAAGGCCCGCAATATCGAGTTCGATTTCGTTTGACAGGACCGGTCCGGGGCGACCGGGCGCAAGACCCCAACCGCGTTGCCGCGCCTTGCGCGCAATGCCAACCATGAGATCCCGCGTGCGACCGATCGTGCAGAAGGCCGAGGTCATCCCGGCAGCCGGCACCGATGCCGGCCGGGTTGCGGCAGGTGACCCGGCGGTCTTGGTCCCGCGTGACGACGGATCGGTTTCCGTCCGCGTCACGCTGCACTCGCGCTTTCCGTTCGGGATCGGGGGCGACCAGGAGCGGGAGATCGGATCGCTCGACCCGAGCGTGGTGCGGATCATGCGCCCGGCCCTCGATGGACCTGCGCGGCTGCGGGTGCGGATCGTCGAAGTGGAGCCGGCGCATGTCAACCGCAACGGGCGCCGGACGATCTACCTGTCGATCTGGGGCGCGTGAGCGGCGACGCGGCCGGCCGGTTCGCCACTCTTGATCCCGGAAACATATCCAAAGCGCGTCGTGGACATCTGAATAGTTCGGCAACGGTCCGGTTTTTCGGACCGGATCGGCATAAACTCCGTGGCATACGGCGATCGGCCGGGCACATGAGCAAAGCCGGAGACTTCCATGCAAGGGCAGGTACTGTGAATTCCGCGGCGGGACGGGCGGTGCGGATCGCCCTGGTTTCCTTTTCGCCCTCCCCGGATGGCGACGAACTGAGGCAGCTCGAACTTCCAAGCTACGGGGTCCGGCGGGTCATGGCCGCCGCGCAGGCGCTTTCGGAGGAACTCGATCTCGCGGTTGAATATTTCGATCTTGCGCAGCTTGGCCCGATCCGCACCCTGAACGCCCTCGACACATTCCAACCCGACATCGTCGGGTTTTCCGTCTATGTGTGGTCGATGCCGAAGCTGATCGAGTTGGCGCGCCGCATCAAGCGGTCCCGGCCGGAAACCTGTGTCCTGTTTGGTGGCCCGTCGGCAAGGAAAAGCATGTTCCGACTGAAACCCTATCGCGATGCGCATCTCTATCTGGACGCGCTGTGCGAAGGCGACGGCGAAGTCGTGATCCAGGAAGTCCTGCGCGCTCCGGAGCGCAGCAGGGCGGGCCTGGCACGCATCGGGGGGCTGGCACTCCCGAACCCGGACGGAAGCTGGCAGGAGACCGGCCCGGCCGGCCGCATGCGGATGGACGACATCCCCTCGCCCTATCAACAGAACCTCATGCCCCGGGGCGCGGTGGCGTATCTGGAGACCTACCGGGGATGCCCCCTCGCCTGCCGTTTCTGCGAATGGGGCAAGTCCCGGCCTTCCAGGGACGTGTTTTCCACCGACTACATCGCGGCCGAGATCGACGCGTTCGAGCGCCTGGAGGCGCCCGCCGTCTTCCTGCTCGATGCGGGGCTCAACCTCAACGCTGCCGCGTTCCGCAATCTCGCCGAGGCCAATGCCCGAACTCGCCATCTGCGCCAGGCCCTTTTCTGGGCCGAGATCTACCCCTCCACCGTCCGGCCGGCACATCTGGACTTCCTCGAGCAGATCGGGACCGCCTACCTGGGTGTCGGTTTGCAGAGCATGGACCAGAAGGTACTGGAGGCCCATGATCGGAAAATCGATCAGAGCCGTTTCGAACCGTCGATCCGCGACCTCGCGAAGGTGGCCAGCGGGCTCGAGATCCAGATCATCTTCGGCCTGCCCGGCGAGACGCCGGAGGGCTTTCTGAGGACGCTGGATTTCGCGCTCTCGATGCCCGGCGGCGTGCGGGCCTATCATTGCCTTGTCCTGCCGGATGCCCTGTTGTCGCGCTCGCGGCCGGAATGGAAGGTGAGGTTCAACCCCGAGACCATGGCGATGGTCTCGAACTCGCACTGGAGCGAGGCGGATATCCGCAACATGCGCGTGCATCTCGACAGGCTTTCGGCACAGCATGGCGGATCCTCGGGCACCTACTGGTGGTCGTTCAAGTGAACCGGCCCGCTTTTCGCGCCGGTCGGCGGGTCGCGATGGTCGGGCTCTACCCCGAACCGGATCCGGCCCTGCCGCCCTTCATTCCCAATCTCGGCCTCTACCAGGTGGCGGCCGCCATCGAAGCGGGCGGATTCGACGATCTGGACCTGGCGATCTGGGACAGCCCCGAAGCCGACCCCGCTCGTATCGCCGCCGAGATAGAGGCGTTCGATCCCGACATCGTCGGGTTCTCCGCCTATGTCTGGTCGCTGCCGGCGCTCATGCGGATCCATGCGGCGATCAAACCCGCGAATCCTGCGCGGCTGACCGTCTTCGGCGGGCCTTCGGCGCGCGAGAACATGCTGGGCCATCCCCCCTTTTCCCGGATGCCGCAACCGGATGTCCTGGTCATCGGCGAGGGCGAGACGGCGATGCGCGAGATCGTGGGGCTTGCCCGCCGCGACGCGGCCACTCTGGGCAAGGTCCGAGGGCTTGCCCTGCGACACGCGGATGGCTGGCAGCAGACCGCGCCGCGCCATCCTGCGCTGATGGACAGCCTTGCATCGCCCTACGCCAGAGGGCTGATCCCCCGCCGGGGACTGGGGATCATGGAAACCTATCGCGGCTGCCCGTTTTCCTGCGCATTCTGCGAATGGGGCGTGATGGAGGCGCCGCGGAACGTGCGCGGCGTCGAAGGCATCACGCGGGAATTCGAGGCGATCGAGGCGACAGGAAGATCCAGCCTTCTGCTTGTGGATGCGGGCCTGAACCTCAACAAGCAGGCTTTCGCGAACCTGTCGCAGGCCGCCCGCAGCAGCGGATTCCTGCGGACACGCCACCTGATCTGCGAGGTCTACCCGATGCAGATCCGCGACGAGCATCTGGCCTTCCTCGGGGACACCGGCGGCGCGCATGTGGGTGTCGGGCTGCAATCCTTCGACCAGGCCGTGCTGAACGAGGTGGAACGGCGCTACGACGAGGCACGCTTCAACCAGATCCTGCGCGACCTCGACTCGGTGGCGAGCCTGGCGATCGAGATCATCCTGGGCCTGCCCGGCGACAGCCCCGAGCGGTTCCGGGCGAATTTCGAACGTGCCCGCCAATTGCCCTATGCGCTGCGCGTCTATCATTGCCTTGTTCTGCCGAGCGCGCTGATGGCGCGCTCGCCCCGCTCCCACGCGCTGGATTACGACCCGGTCACCCTGAAGATGCGCTCCTGCCTGGGCTGGTCCCGCGAGACCCTGGCCGAAACCGCGGATTTCGTGAGCGCCGAGGCCCGGCGCGCGGGCGGCGCCACGGGCGCGTTCTTCTGGGTATTCCCGCCGCCGTGAAACCCGGGCCCTTTCGACCGCGTCCCGGCGCGGTGTCCGGCAATTCGGCGCGGGGCCGGGGCAAGCTCGGGCGGGTTGACGACAGGGCAGCCCCGACACATCCCGCGCAACCCGCCCCTTCCCTTGCGTGATCCCCGGCACAATCCGGCGGCGCGTGTCGGATTCGCGCTTGCAGGCCGGTCGCATGGCGGGCCAGTCTGGCCCCCGGAGCATCGAGGGAGGAGCCGCCATGCCCACCGTCAAGGCCGCCGTCTGCACCGGGTTCGGCGCCCCCATGCGGATCGAGACGCTGGAACTGGCCCCCCCCGGTCCCAATGACGTGGAGGTGACGCTGGAGGCGGTGGCGATCTGCCATTCCGACATCTCCTATGCCGAGGGCGCCTGGGGCGGCGAACTTCCCATGGTGCTGGGCCACGAGGCGGCGGGCCGCGTCACCGCCCTGGGCGCGGGCGTCACCGACATCGCGCCAGGCGCGCGGGTGGTGGTGACGCTGATCCGCTCCTGCGGGCGCTGCCCCAACTGCGCGGCGGGCAAGCCCACGATCTGCACCGGCAATCCGGCCGCGCCCGTGCGCCTGACCCGGCCCGACGGCACGCCCGTCATCGCGGCGATGAATTGCGGCGCCTTCGCGGAGCGCGTCGTGGTGGACCGCTCGCAGATCGTGCCCCTGCCCGAGTCGATGCCGCCCGAGTCGGTCTCGCTGCTGGCTTGCGGCGTGATCACCGGCATCGGCGCGGTGGTCAATGCAGGCCGGCTGCGCGCGGGCGAGGACGTGGTGGTGATCGGCGCGGGCGGCGTGGGCCTGAACGCGATCCAGGGTGCGCATATCGCCGGCGCCCGGCGGATCGTGGCGGTGGACATGAGCCCCGAGAAGCTGGAGATCGCCCGCGACTTCGGCGCCACCCACGGGGTGCTCGCCTCCGGCAAGGCGCCGTGGAAGGCCGCCACGAAAGCGCTGGGCGGGCGCGGCGCCGACCTGGTGGCGGTGGCGGTGGGCGCGATCCCCGCCTATGACGACGCGCCGCGCTACCTGGGCTGGGGCGGCCGGCTGGTGATGGTGGGCATGCCCGCCACCGGCGCCATGGCGCAGTACGAGCCGGTGGTGCCCGCCTTCATGGGCCAGCATTTCATCGGCTCCAAGATGGGCGACGTGGTGATCGCCCGCGACATCCCCTGGATGGCCGATCTCTACGAACAGGGAAGGCTGAAACTCGACGAGCTGGTCTCGGGCCGATGGCGGCTGGAGCAGATCGACGCGGCCATCGCCGACACGAAGACCGGCGGCGCCCGGCGCAACGTCATCCTGTTCTGATCCCGCCCCCGTCTTCCCGGCCGAAATATCCCGGGGGAGTCCGGCGCAGCCGGACAGGGGCGACGCCGCCGCCCCGCCGCCCCCGCCAGCCGACAAGGAAACCCCGCGCATGAAACTGACCGATCTCGACATCATCGTCACCGCCCCACCCGCCCCGGGCTGGGGCGGGCGCTACTGGATCCTCGTGAAGCTGACCACCGATACCGGGATCACCGGCTGGGGCGAATGCTACGCCGCCTCGGTGGGCCCCGAGGCGATGCGCGCGGTGATCCACGACGTCTTCGCCCGCCACATGGAGGGCGAGAACCCCGAGAACATCGAGCTGATGTTCCGCCGCGCCTATTCGGCGGGCTTCACCCAGCGCCCCGACCTTACGGTGATGGGCGCCTTCTCGGGTCTGGAGATCGCCTGCTGGGACATCCTGGGCAAGCACCGCGACCGGCCGGTCCGGGCGCTGCTGGGCGGGCGGATGAACGACCGGATCCGCGCGTATTCCTACCTCTACCCGCTGCCGGACCACGCCTTGCCCGGCTTCTGGGTCTCGCCCGAGATGGCCGCCGAAAGCGCGCTGGCGCTGGTCGAGCAGGGCTATACCGCGGTCAAGTTCGACCCGGCCGGCCCCTACACGATCCGCGGCGGCCACCAGCCGGCGCTGTCGGACATCTCGCGCTCGATCGCCTTCTGCGAGGCGGTGCGCGACGCGGTGGGCGACCGGGCCGACCTGCTCTTCGGCACCCATGGCCAGTTCACCACCGACGGCGCGATCCGGCTGGGCCAGGCGCTGGAACCCTACGCGCCGCTGTGGTTCGAGGAACCGATCCCCCCCGACAACCTGCTCGACTTCGCCGAGGTGGCCCGCGCGGTGCGCATCCCCGTGGCCGCCGGCGAACGGCTGACAACAAGGGCGGAATTCGCCACGCTGCTGCGCACCGGCGGCGCGCGCATCCTGCAACCGGCGCTGGGCCGGGCCGGCGGCATCTGGGAGACCCGCAAGATCGCCGCCATGGCCGAGGCCTTCTCCGCGCAGGTGGCGCCGCATCTCTATGCCGGGCCGGTGGAATGGGCGGCCAACATCCAGCTCGCCGCCACCCTCCCCAACCTGCTGATGGCCGAGACCATCGAAACCCCGTTCCACCACGCCCTGATCGGCGGCACGATCCGGGTGGAAGACGGCCACATCCTCCCGCCCGACGGGCCCGGCCTGGGCATCGAGATCGACGAGGCGCTGGCGCGCGCGCATCCCTACGAGGGCGGCGGGCTGCACCTGGAAATGCAGGAGGCGCCCTGCGACTACAGCCGCGAGAATGTCTTCGCCGGAGGGGCCCCACCGCGAGAGGGTTGATTTTCCGCGCCGCAGCATACATATCCGGTCCAGAATGTATCGTCCGGAGGACAGGCATATGGTCGATATCGCCACACGCGAAGAGAGGCCCAGCGACGCACCGATGACGGCGCCGCTATCGGAGATGGCGCGCAGCGCCGCCCAGGCCGCGGCCTATCTCAAGACGCTCGCGCATGAGGGGCGGCTGATGATCCTGTGCCACCTGGGCTCGGGCGAGAAATCGGTGGGCGAACTGGAGGAACTGCTGGAGATCCGCCAGGCCGCGGTCAGCCAGATGCTCGCGCGGCTGCGCGAGGAAGGGCTGGTCCAGACCCGCCGCGAGGGCAAGACGATCTACTACAGCCTTGCGGACACCGGAACCGAACAGGTGATCACCCTGCTCTATAGGCTGTTCTGCGACAAGGGCCCCACCCCCGCGATCTGACCCCGGGACCCCAAGCGGCGCGTGGCGCATCACGGGGCGTCCATGCACGAAACCCGCAAGGCATGTATGCCGCCCTTCTCGAAGGAATGAAGCCGAATGCCCGCCGGCGCAGCCAGCCCACGGCAGGCTGGAGGGTCTGGTCGCCGGAAGCTCGGGACAGCGCCGGATCACATGGCCGGATAACCGAGCGGTTTCATGGTTCCCTGAGGGCTTCGCGAGATTTGTAGAGCGGCTTCAGCAGATATTGCAGCACCGTCTTCTCGCCCGTGTGCAGTTCGACCGTGGCGAGCATGCCAGGCCGAGGGTTTATGATCGCCTGTCTGCCGGTCAGGGATTGCATGTGGAGGCGCACCAGCACCTTGAAATGCGGTTCTGCCCTGGGGTCGCGTTCATCCTCGAAAGTATCGGGCGAAATCACGTCCACCGTTCCCTTCAGAGATCCGTAGACCGAGAAATCATAGGCTGACAACTTGATCGTCGCTTCCTGACCAGCGCGGATATTGGCGATATCCTTGGGCTTGACCCGGGCCTCGACAAAGAGTTCTTCGTTGACAGGTATGATCTGCATGATCTCCTCGCCCGGGCGCACCACTCCGCCGATCGTGGTCACCTTCAGATTCGTGACGACACCGTGCATGGGTGAGAGCAACATCGTGCGGTCAAGTCGGTCCTGCGATGCCTTGAGGTTCTGGCGCAGCGTAGTCAGTTCCTTCAGCGTGTCGGAATAGTCCTGCGCCCGCGCCAGTTCCGTCTGGGTGACGATCTCGTCATATGCGTTCTGCGCATCCGCATGCGCCCGGCGCGACCGCGTCACCTCGATCAGCGCCACGACCTTGTCGTCCAGCAGGTTCTCCATCAGCTCCTTTTCGGACGCGGCCTGTTCCAGCACCCTGCGCGCGCCTTCGCGCCGCTTGATGTAGTCCGATTGCCGCGCCACCAACAGCGCCTGTTCCGAGGCGACGATGTCCGGCAATCTCGCGGCCAATTCGGGAGGGGTCTCGAAGACCGACTCGCCGGCCATCTCGGCCTCCAGGCGAAGACGGCGAATTTCCAGGGCAGTGATCTGGTCTTGCAGATCGTCCGCCGCAGACTGGAACTGTGTGCCGTGCAGCCGCGCCAGAAGCTCGCCGCGCATCACCACGTCACCCTCCTTGACGGCCAACTCCGACAAGATGCCACCTTCGAGGTTCTGGATAACCTGCGGGCGTGAGGAAGAAATGATCGCACCTTCGCCCCGCACGATCTCGTCAACCCAGGCGTAGCTAGCCCAGATGATGAAGGCCCAGACCGAAAAGACGCAAAGCCAGATGGTAAGCGACGAGCCCTTGAGAGCCCGGTCGAGCGACGCTGTAAGGTTGGCCGGGTATGTCGTCATGTCATGCCGGAACGCTCTGGGCGCTGCGCAGGTGTTCAAGTACTTGGTCGCGCGGCCCATCGATGACCATGCGCCCTCCCGCGAGGATCAAGGTCCGCGAGGCGAGACTCAGGATCGGAACCCTGTGGGTCGCGATCACGGTGGTTCGGCCCTGCAGCCAGGTTTCAAGGCGCGAGATCAGGGTCTTTTCGAGCGTCTGGTCCAGAGCGGCGGTGGGTTCGTCCAGCAAGCAGATGCCGGGGTCCTGCAGCCAGAGCCGCGCCCAACCGATCGACTGTCGCTGGCCCACCGAGAGCCCCTCTCCACCGTCGCGGATTTCAAGGTCGAGCCCCTTGGGATGGGCCTTGACGTGTTGGCCCAACCCGGCAAAATCCAAAGCGTCGTAAAGCCGGTCGTCGTCATGCTCCAGCATGTTGAGATTGAGATTCTTCCGCAACGTTCCGTGGAACAGTCGGACGTCTTGACCAAGGTAACCGATGCAGCGGCGCAAGTCCCGCGGGTCCGTCTGCAGCATCTCGGCGCCATCGATGAGCAACTTGCCGGAGGCAGGCTTGTAGAGCCCGGTCAGCATCTTCAGCAGCGTCGATTTTCCCGAACCATTGGCACCCAGCACGGCGACGGTCTGGCCGGGCAGGATGACCAGGCTCTGTAGATCGAGGACTGCGGCGCCTTCCGGGTCGTAGCGGTAGGTCGTGCCCTGAAGCTCGAAGCGCCCTTCGAGCTTTTCGCGCCGCAGGTAGGTGCGGCGGGCGGATCGGTCCTGCTCCGCATGAGCGATTGCGTCGAGCGCGTCCAGCGCGGCCTTGACGTTGCTCCAGCGGGCAAGGATCCCCGCAAGCTGCGTCAGGGGCGCAAGCGTGCGGGAACACAGGATGCCCACGGCGATTATGGAGCCGACAGTGAGGTCGCCGGAGAAAACAAGGTAGGTGCCCGTGATGACCGCCAGCACATAGGTCGCCTGCTGGACGCCCTGGCTCCAGAAGGTCAGAACCGCCGTCAGCCGCCGCTGGGCGGAGGATTTGACCGCCTGCAAGGCGGTCAATTCTTCCCAGGTATGGCGGAAGCGATCCTCGGCGCGCTGGGTCTTGATCGTGTCCTGCTCCGCCACGGTTTCCTGCAGCAGGCGCGACTGCCTGGCCGAGGCGCCCTGCATCTCTTGCGTGAGGCGGATCATTCGACGTTGCAGGAAGAAGCCCGGCAATACCATCAGGATGCCGCCCGCAACGAGCACCCAGACCACCGACCCGGCGATGGACCAGACCAATGCGAGAAAGACGAAGATGAAGGGGATGTCCGCCATGGCGCCGACGCTGGAGGCGGTGAAGAACTCCCGCACCGACGAGAAATCGCGCATCGAGGAGAACAGCTGCGCGGGCGACCGGCCGGGACTGTCCGACCGCATGCCAAGCAGCCGGTCCATCAGCAAGCCCTGCACACCCATCTCGATCTGCCGCCCGGCGCCGTCCAGGAGTTGCGCGCGTGCGATCTTGAGAAACGCCTCGAGCAACAGGGCCAGCGCCGCTCCGATGGCCAGCACCCAGAGCGTGGCCTCGGACTCGTGCGGGATGACCCGGTCATAAACCTGCAACGAAAAAAGCGCGACCGACACCGCGAGCAGATTCGCCACGAACGACCCCAGGGCGACTTCGGCGAACTGGCTCCGAAAGCGGACGAACTGGCCCCAGAACCAATGACCCTCCGTTTCACCACTGGCAGGCATATGCGACAGCGTGCTCGGAGGGGCTTCGGCGCGAATGATCGTGCCAGAGAAATAGGCGGTGAACTCGGCAATCCCCACCTCGGAGGCCCGGCTGGAGGCAGTGGCCTCGAAGAGCGTCAGCTTCCCGCCCTCCTGCGACAGGACCAGCACCAATTGGCCGTTCGACATAAGCGCGAGCGCAGGCCACAAGCCGGAGACCAGTTTGCCAGGTTGTTCGACATGCGCACGAAGACCCGCCGCCTCCACCGCGGCCCGGATCGGGTCAGCATCGTGGGCGTCGGCCTTGCCATGGCGCGCGAGCGCTTCGACGATGTCCGTGGCGGTCGCGTCGGCGCCGAAAAGACCGGCAAACACGCGCACCAGGTCAGCGCGCGCCTTGTCTTGTGCAGAAAACGAGGGGGGCGGCGGCCGATACTTGCTTGCGCCCCCGGTGCGACGCGCAGAACGGCGCTTTTCGCACGGTCTGCCATCTGAAGAAGCGGAGTTCTTGTCAAATCTGCGCCCCTTCTGCCAGGGCACCCTTCAGGCGGGCCAGTTCAAGCTCCGCACGCGCGGCCTTGTAGCGGAGTTCGATCTCGGTCTCGAGCGCCTGGGCATAGATTTCGTAAGTGCCGACCACATCCATCACCTGCCGCTGCCCGCCTTCGAACTGCGCCTGGAACAGATCGAGATTCTCCTTGGCCCGAGAGGTCAGGTCGCGGGCATCATGCGCTTGCCGCCTGTAGGCCTCGAGCGCACGGGTCTGCGCCGCGATCTGGCGACGTGCGTCCTCTTCGGCCTGGGCCACGCGGCGGTCGGCGGTTTCCCTGGTGGCCCTGATGGCTGTCAACTCGGCCAGGCTTCCAGGGCGGAAAAACGAATCCGTGGTCACATCGACACTCGCCCTGCCGTCGGAAGAGGCATTGGCAGTCAGCCCCGGCAGATGGCCCGCGCGCGCGATGCGCGCCTCGGCCAGTGCCTTTTCGCGTTCGGCCCGGGCGCGCAGCACGGCAAGGGGGCGCCCGGTATCGGCCGTCCGAAGCGCGCCAAGCCCCGAGACACCGTCAAGCGGGCGCACGGACACCGCGTTCAACTCGGCCAGCGAGACGGTCACGGACTCGCCCGCTTCTTCGGCACGGGCACGCATGCCAGCGAGGATCTGGCGAATGACGTTGAGGTCGGACCTGTCCGAGAGACCGCCCTCCACGCGGGTTTTCACCACCCATTCGAAATGGGTCATCTCCTCGAAAGCACCCTCGAGATGGCTCCGCAGCTCCCGGTTCTGAGCGGCTGTCAGATAGAGCGACAAGGCTTGATAGACACGTTCGTTGCCATCTTCGACCATGGCGACGGCGGCGATCTCCACATTCGCCTTGGCCAGATCGCGCTGCGCGCGCTTTCTTCCGTTGTCGAACAGCACCTGCTGAAGCACGAGTTCGGCAACGAAATCACTCAGCGAATTGAGCGAGATGCGTGGGCCAATCCCCGGTAGCCAGTTTCGTTGCGCGGCCTCGGCGCGCAGGGCCGCGACACGCAACTCGGCTTCGGCCACGCGACTGTCGGAGGCAATGACAGCCTCGGCCACGGTGGAATAGGAAGAGCCCGCCATCAGGACCGACGGCCGCTCGCGCAGCGTGTCGATGATGGCTGAACCGGCGCTGTGACGCGCCAGGGCCTGGTCCCCTGCATCATCCGGGGAGCTTTCGACCCCCGGGCCGTGAGAACGCGACGTCTCGCTTCGAGGAAGCGGACCACAGCCGAACACCAAAGCGAGACAAAGCAAGGCCACGCATTTTTCAAACGAGGCTTTCATTTCAGACCCCTGTTCCTTCGCTCTCCGAAAACCGGCTTCACATCGGCCGGCTTTTTTGATGGTGCCAAGGACTCAGAAGACGGCTGTGTTCACGTTGTGGATCGAATCTTCGATCAGGATGGATGCATCGCCCAACGAGTAAACTTCCATGGTCCGGCCATCCATCTCGGTGGCGCCCTGCCGGTTTGCCCCGGCGATTGTGACAGAGTCATCATTGCCGCCGAAGACAGCGAGCGTGTCGGTCGTGCCGGACAGGGCGAGCAGCTGCTCTTCTGTAATTGTCAGGCTCGTGTCTTCGGCGAATTGCAGGTCGATCACCTTGATTTCAAACTCGCCGACGGCCTGGGCCATCTGCTCGGTAAAGAACACCGAATTGGACGCCGGGTCGTCGGTCACGAGGAGAGTGCCCGAGACGTTACCCGCATCGTCGGTGTAGGACGCGACAAGATGGGACCCGTCCGCGACCGGTTCGGCGAACCGGAAAAAGGTGCCGACATCGGGGAGGTCGATGATGGAACTGGCAGCCAGTTCGGACACCGTGACGCCGCCCGGATCGGACACGAGCTGGCTGATCCCTACCAAGTCGGGCACACTGTCCAGGGTGATGGAGCTGAGGCCGTCATGCCCGCGCGTGTAGTCCACCCAAACCGGCGCCTCCGGGGGGGTCGTGTCGACGGCGATCGACCCGGAGATCTCGCGCGTATTCATCGCGGGATCGGTCGCCTGAACCGACACCGCCATGGTGCCGCTGCGCCCTTCCAGCAAGTCGGCAGGGACGTCCAGCATCCAGGTCGTATCGGTCACCGCGGCTTCGAAGGCGGTATCCTCCACCGTGACCGACACGGTGGACCCTGTCTCGACCTCGCCAGTCAGGACCACACCGGCCTGGCTCTCGGCCAGATTGAGCGGAGCGCCGGAGGACACGGGGCCATCCTCGGTCTCGACCCGGGACATGGTGAGCGTATCGACCAGAGTGTCGACCGCGATCGTGCCTGTGGCCGACGCGGTGTTGCCCGCGGCATCGGTCGCCTCGGCACGGACGGCAAGACCGGTATGGCCCTCCGGGATGAGACTGGTGGGGATCTGCACACTCCAGTTGCCATCGTCGTCCGCGATCACAGGCGCGAGCGGCGCGGCGCTTTTGCCCACGAAGACCTGCACCACGGCACCGGGCTCCGAGATGCCCGAAAGCGGCACACCGTCGGCGCGTTCGTCGCCATTGATCGTGCCGTCATCGGTGACGTTGTCTGTTTCGACAGTCACTGCGAGTTCGGTATCGATCGCGATCGAGCCAGAGGTCTGCGCCGTGTTGCCAGCCGGATCCGTTGCCGTGGCGCTGACGGGGAGCGACGTCTCGCCCGTGGGGATGAGGCTCTGCGGGAGCGACACGGCCCAAGTCCCGTTGGCCTGCGCCGTCACTGGTTCAAGCTGCGTGGTTCCGACAGTAACGGCCACGGTCGCGCCTGGCTGCGCGGTTCCGGTAAGGGCAACCGGCGCCTCGGCACGCTCGGCCGCGTTGATCGTTCCGTCGTCGGCGACGGTCTCGGTCGAGATCGTCACATAAGTGAAGGTGTCGACGACGAAGTTTCCGGCGGTGGAAGCGGTGTTGCCCGCGATATCAGTGGCCACGGCCGAAATATCCACCACGGCCTCTCCCTCGGAAACCGTGTTCTCGGGCAGCACGACCGACCAGGCGCCGTCCGCATCGGCCGTCACCGGCGGCAATTCGTTTCCGGTAACGGTCACGACGACTGTCGCAGCCGCTTCTGCGGTGCCGATCACCGTGACGCCTTCGGTCTCGAACCCGTTCACCATCCCGTCCCCGGCAATCGAAGACGTGTCCATCGTGATCTCGGCTTCGAGGTCGATCACGAACTGATGGGTGGTTTCACTGACGTTGCCAGCCGGATCGACCGAAACGACCGAAGCGCTGAAGGTCTGGCCTGCGCCATGCGGAAGCGTGCCCCCGGAGAATTCAATACTCCACGTCCCGTCCGCATGCGCGATCGTATCGCCGGACACGCCTGCGACGGCCAGTGTGACAGTGGCGTCCGGGTCGGTGGTCCCCGAGAACACGACCTTGTCTGCGTGCTCCACGGCGTTTATCGTGTTGTCGGCAGTCAGGGGCACGCTCGTGAGCGTGACGGAATTCTCGGTGTCGATCCGGATGCCGTCCGTCAACACGGTTGTATTGTCGAAGTCATCCGTCGCGGTGATTGTCACGTCCTGCGTGTATTCACCGGTCGGAAAGACGCCCTCTTCGAAGCTGAAGCTCCAGGATCCGTCATCGGATGCAGTGGTCACCTGGGTAAGCGACCCGACGGTGATCTCGACGGTGGCGCCCGCCTCCGAAGTGCCGGAGATCCTGACACCATTCTCGTGGGCGTCGGCATTGAAAACGGATGCCGTGGACACTGCGCCGTCTTCGACGGTGAGGTCAGGTGGCGTTGTGTCCACCAGGAAGCTTGACCCGCGAAGTTCCGTGACCCTTCCGTCCTCTTCCGTCACGACAACCCGGACATCGGGATAATCTCCGTCAACTGGAAACGACGGCCCCTCAAAGACAACTCTCCAGTCCCCGTCATCGCCAACGATGACTTCCTCGGTCTTGTCGCCGATGAAAACCTCGACGGTCGAGGCTGGAGCAGCCGTTCCGCTGACCGCCAGCTCAGCCAAGTCGTTGCTTCCGACGCGATGAACCGCGTCTGGATCGTCGACCGTGGGCAGCACACGCGCCGCCCCCTCGCCGTTGCCGCCTTGAAGGCTGGAGATCACTCCAAGCCCGCCAAGCCCGGCCGCTCCCAGCTCCGCCGCGCCCCAGCCAATGGCGCCGAGAAGGCCGCCGGAGGACATGCTGACCTCACCCGAATATCCAACAACCGGATCATCCTCGAAAACGAGATCCTCCACCGGGCTCCATTTGCCAAGAGAATCGATCGGGGTATAGTTCGGAAAAATGGGACCGACGCCAACCGCCGCAAAACTCACCTCGTTTATGGCGCCATCCGCGCTCAAATAAAGGCGGGTCGAGCCTTCGATATCGGCATTGAAATAGCCTTCCAGAACAACGATTCGACCATCCGCCAAAGTGAGGACAAGATCATCATCCACCCGGTCCATCCTTGCCACATCCGTGGGATGCAGATTCAACGACACCGACGCAGATGGTTGAGCCTCGAGATTCAGCCCCTGGACCTCGTCAAGAATTCCTCTCCAGCTCGACCCTTCAGCAGGACGGACGATAAATTCAATCGCATTCGTATTCATGGAACTACTCGCTGCCTGTGTTGCACATGCGCCGCCCCGACTCGATGCGGGGCTTTAACTTTACTTAGCAAAGTATTGTATGTTACTTTAAAAATCCCAAGAGCGTGGCCCATATCCTGAGATATTTCCTTCTCCCTTCAAAAACGCATTCCACTTAAAGTGTGCACCAGGTTACACCCAAAGTTCGAATGATGTATCCAAGGTGCATTATTTACTCTTGCTCGCAAATCCCGAGCCTTATCGTGGGCCCGATTCATCTCTAAGGCCGCCGCCGATCACGTCTGGTGGGTCGGCGGCGCCTTGAAATCCGACTTGAAGCGGGCGACGATACTCACGAGTGTTCGCGCTGCGCTTTTTTTGTCGAAGCAACATGCCGGGCCTGTGCTTGGTATCATGCAAATGGAAGCACCCGGGGGGAGATAAGGGGTTGAAACGAGATTACCGGCTGGCGGGGCGTGGATGCGTGAGGTTTCGCGGGGCGATCGTTCTGGTTGCTATCGCAGTGACTGCCGCTTGCAGCAGTACCGGCCCCGATGCCCCCCCCCCTCTCGACGCTGACCGACCGAGAGCCGGTTACGACTGTCGCAGCTATTCACGCTGATCCGATACTGTCCGGTGAAGACACGCTCTTCAACATCCAGGAAGCATTGGCGCGCAGACAGAGCGATTATGACGTCGTCCTCCGCAAGGCCCGGGCACGTGGCACGGCGGGGGGGGCGCTACAAGGCGGCTTGCTCGGGATCTTGCTTACGGGACAGCCCGAGGGGGCGATTGCCGGCGGTATTGCCGGTGGAATCGTCGGTTACGGCGTTTCCGGACAGGTCGCGACAAAAATCGTGGAAGAGCACCGGAATTTCCTGGTGCGCCAGTGGTCTCTGCAAGCAATCCTGGAAGCGGCCCGGAACGACACGGCCGACACCCGCTTTGATCTTCTCTTGAGCGACCGCGTCCTGTCCGCTGTCTCGAGCGAAACTTCGGGAGCGCATCTCGACGATCAGAGTATTGGCTTCCTCACGGAGCTGGAGCGGCATGCAGAGGCGCGTGTCGTTTCGCTCAGTGAAGTGATCAACCTTTTCGACAATGACGAAGATGGTGTCAGCAAACTTTCCGACGAGTTGAGGGAGCAGGTCGCCATGCTGGGAGAATATCGCTCTAATCTGAAACGGATCGTGCGCCATCATGAATAGAAATCTCTTTCCGGTGCTGATGGCCGCGCTTTTCCTGGGCGCAGCCTGTTCACCGAGTATGCAGCGCGACCGGAACCCCTGCGCAGATGCCAACGGTATCATCACGTTGGACAATTTGGTGCGCAACAGCATGAACCAGACTTACGAGCAATGCCTTTCGGAGATCAGGGAGATTGCAACTTCAGAGTTGAGGGATTGAAGATGCTTCGCGTTGCTGTTGTCTTCGCATCTGTTGCTCTTGTTCTCGCGGGTTGCGCCAAGCCTTCGGCAGACTACCTGCCTTGCGCGTCCGAGACCTGTGAAAATTCGGAGGAAAATATTTCCGAAAGCCAGAACGAACCCGAAGCAGGTCTGGCTTTCTGGCTGTTCTTCATCCTGACATACCCTTTCTTCGAGGCAAAATAGAGGGGCGCCTCATCAATGAACGAACGCTCGAAAAATCTCTTGATTTTGGGTATGGTGCTTTCGTTCACCATGGTGTCCTTGCATTCCATCATCTTCAACCAGCGGCCGAGGAACGCCTCCGCGGTGCTCGCCGAAGACACGAAACAGATCTTGGAGAGAGAGCAATCTCGCACACCTGTGCCTTCTGTGAATACCGCTGAAATCATGACCGACGAGCCCCGAAGCCCGGCGACCGTCGCAGAGGTGAACGGCTTCTCGCCATCCGGAAATTCGAGCGAGTCAGATCCTGATCGGGCTCAAATCGAGCTCCCCCAGAGCACGCTGTCTTCGATAGGCCCTCTGCAATCCTCCTCGCCCACGTTGACGGATGCGAATGACCAGCCCGGGGGCCTTGACTTGAGAGAGGCCGAGACCCGCACCGCGGCAGCGTCAGACTCAGACCTGACGGAAGATTTGCTGTCTGTTGTCCAACCGGCGGAATCGTTGAGGCCAAAGGAGCGCCCGGGTCGGTTTGTTCAATCGAGCGACCCGGTGGCTGAGTTGGTTCCGTTGCTTGAAACTCTTTCATTCACTCCAGCCAGGGAAGTCCTCTCGGAGGTGGCGGCCGATCCGCAGGGGTCAAGTGAAGCCGAAGTGGAAGTGGAAGTGGAAGCTGACCCTGTCGCGCGCCCGACCGAAAAGAACCGGCGAAGTCTGTTCGAGAACGGGTCGCGAAAGATTGTCGGCATCTTCGAAACAGGGGTGAAAAGCTGGGCGCTGGTAAAGGACGAGGCGAACCAGATTGTGGTGCTGCAGCCCGGCGATCGGATCGGTGCAGGAATTGTTTCCGAGATAGTCGAAGGGTCGCTGAAACTGTCCGTCGGAAATTCCTCTATGGTATATTCAACGGGAGATGCTTTCTGAACAGCCATCGGTGCCGCGGAGCCCGCGAGGCAGTTCATTGGTCACTTGGGCCCGGGGCCCATTGATCGGGGCCGCCCACCCTGTTGCTCTGTCGGGAAACGAGGGGCGGGCATGAGCGGGCTGATCCGGTCGAACGATGCGCGGATGCGGCGCATCGCGCCTGTTTCCCGAAAGCCATGGCAACCCGCGGGTCGATGACCGGCGCGTGATCGGTGGGAGACTCCACAACCTTCGCAACGGGTTGCGGTGACGTCCCCAGGCGTTCTCTAATCGCCTTGGTCAAGTGCTGATCTTGCTGCGGTTCATCCTGCTCGCCGGGCTCTGAGGTTCTCTCCGCGGTCGCCGCGAGGGGCGCCGCATGTTTGCGTTCAGGGTCGGGTGGATCGAAGTGGTGTGCGCGGTCGTTGCCGCAGCCGTGGGAGCGATCTCA
>Ga0208112_100437_pt1 | contig 37571 bp, 39 predicted proteins | sample HotLakConsoUCCLE_FD_184736 | JGI IMG/M metagenome (GOLD analysis project Ga0208112, IMG submission 184736) | Hypersaline microbial mat communities from Hot Lake, Washington, USA - Hot Lake Consortium UCC-LE (SPAdes) (version 2) ... | reverse complement strand
CGGCGCGTAGCAGGCGGCTTTGGGTCCAGCGACGCGCCTCGGGCAGGGGGCCGTTGATGATGCGCAACACGTCTTCCCAGGCCAAGTCGGGGCGCAACCGGCGCACATGGGGCACCCAATCTTGTGCTGTCTCGTTCAGACGCTCCATGTAGCCGTCCTGTCGCGCCAACCGCACCTTACGAAGAGCGGCAGGGTCTTTGGCCCGCAGTCCCGGGTTCCCGCCGACCCGCCCCTTAGTGCGCGCGCTGGCCAGCCCCGCCTTGGTGCGTTCGCGGATCAGGGCGCGCTCGAACTCGGCCGCGGCGCCCAGGACTTGCAGGGTGAACTTGCCCTGCGGTGAGGACGTGTCGATCGGATCGGTAAGCGAGCGGAAGAAAGCGCCCTTGGCCTCCAGCCGCTCGATCACCTCCAGCAGGTGCGACAGCGACCGCGCCAGCCGGTCGATGCGCACGACGACCAGCGTGTCGCCCTTGCCGATCCGTTCGAGCATGCGGGCTAGCACGGGCCGTGCGCGGTTTCCGCCCGAGGCTTGTTCCTCGTGGATCTCGACGCAGCCCGCCGATTTCAGGGCCTGCGACTGGGGCAGGGGGGTCTGATCCTCGGTCGAGACGCGCGCGTAGCCGATCAGGGGCATCAAAACAGGCCGTTTGCAGTTTCACATAACATCAATAAACGACCGTTTGTAAACGAATGCAAGGGCGCTTTCTGTGGCCCTGCTCAATGGAAAGCCCTTGGTTTCTATACAGTGAGCGCGATCAGAGAGCCCTCGCCGACCATCGCCTGCGCGTGCTATATAAGGAGTGTGAGCGCACTCCGACAAAACCCTTGGGTAAAGTGCAAAAATTAGATATTTTGCACATATGAAGCCCCAAGACCCTGTCTTTTATGGTAAATGTGATGCTCACTTTCTCGACGCTGAGGAGGTGGAACAGCGGTCTGAGGACGATCTTTGGTTCCTGCCCGGCCCCATGGAAGAGGAGCTGGAGTATTTGCCGCCCGGACCACGGGCCGAACCGCGTGAAGCCGAGGTCCTCGACGATTGGCGGAAAGCAGAGGCGGGTCATGCCGCGCGTCTTGCCCGTGTGGCCGGTCGCCTCGGCGCACTGGATGACCGGGTTAAGCGCGGCCCGGAAGGATGGCGGCACAGGCTTGCCCTGATCGAGGCCGCCGACCTCAGCTGGTTCGCGGGTGACCGCATCGGCCCGGATCGGCTGGCGCTCTGGATCTCCATGCGCCTGTCGGGGGTGCAGGACGACACCGCCGCGTTAGCGCGTGTCGGTTGGGCGGTGCGGCGGCTGACAGGTGGTCCGGGACCGGAGGTGGACCTTTCCGCCTTCCTTGACCGCCGCGACCCCGAAAACCTCGCCGATGAGGCCGAACCGTTTGCAGATCGCGCAGACGGTTGGCTGGACCTGACGGCGCAAGCTGCGGAACTGCATCCGATCACCCGTGCCTGCATGGGCTTTCACCTCTGGAGCCTCGCGGGTCTCGGACAGCAGGGCGATCGAATGGAAGCGGCAGTCACTGCGGCGCGAATCGCGGTGAGCGATAGCAAGGGGGCAGTCTTTGCGCCTCTTGCCATGGGTGGGGCAGGGGGGCTGCGCGCTGGCGGCTCACCCGCTGACCGTCTGGCCCGGTGGCTTGAAGGGATGGAGACCGCCTGCCTGACCGCAATGCGGCACCTTGACGATATCGAGGCATGGTCAGCACGGGCAGAAACCGAGATGAGCCCGCTCTCGGGCCGCACGCCCCCAGCTTTGTGCGCTGTTCTGACCGAATGGCCACTTGTCTCAGCCCCGATGGCCGAGGCTCTGACCGGTGCTAGTCGCGCCGCCGTCCAGCGTAACCTTGCCTGGATGGAGGAAAAGGGTCTGGTCCGCGAGATGACCGGGCAGGGGCGGTATCGGATGTGGCGTGCGGCAAACTGACGGTACTGAACGGGACATCACCGGTTGGGTCACAGGATCGACACGCCATTCATGACTTTGCTCAAGCTGTGCAAGACGATGATCCGGAGAACGCAGATGCGGTAGGGGATCAGGCGCTGGAAAGCGCACTCTCCGACGGAGACCGCAGGGTTTGACTGTCCTTTGGTCGAGCCCTCCACCCAGTCGCCCATGAATTTGCTTGCATCGGCATTTGCGAAAGCATATCGGTAAACGACGATAGGCGATTTTGAATGAGGCCAAGATGACGGTTCTCCAGCAAGACCTTGAGGACATGAGAATGGCGGCGATAGCCAAGGCCCTGGGGCATCCGGCGCGGTTGAGGATATTGCGGCTGCTGGCACGGACACCTGGTTGTATTGGCGGCGATATTGTCGAGGCTGTCGGCCTGGCGCAGTCCACGGTTTCCGAACACCTTCGTATCCTGAAGGAGGCGGGCGTCATCGAGGGGCAAATCGACCCGCCGCGGGTCTGCTATTCGCTCAGCCCCGGGGCCTTGCAGCCGCTGTCGACACTGATTGAAGCACTCGACGTCATTCGCAGCGAAACCGATTGCTGCGTAACCCCTGCTAAAGCCCAAGGGTGATCAATGTCCCTTTTTGAACGCTATCTGTCTGTCTGGGTATTGCTGTGCATCGTCGCGGGCATTGTGCTGGCGTCGCTGATGCCGGGCCTCTTTGCGGCGCTGGCAGCGCTGGAATACGCTTCGGTCAACCTGGTGGTCGCTGTCCTGATCTGGGCGATGGTCTACCCGATGATGGTCGCCGTGGACATCGGCGCGCTGAAAGGCGTGGGCCAGCGCCCCAAGGGCTTGATCATCACAGTGGTCGTGAACTGGCTGATCAAGCCCTTCACCATGGCCGCCCTTGGCGTCCTGTTCTTCGAGCATGTCTTTGCGGGTCTGATCAACCCCGCCGATGCAGGCCAGTATATCGCAGGGTTGATCCTGCTGGGCGCTGCGCCGTGCACGGCCATGGTGTTCGTGTGGTCGCAACTGACCAAGGGCGATCCAAATTACACGCTGGTTCAGGTGTCGCTGAACGATGTGATCATGGTGTTCGCCTTTGCGCCCATCGTGGCGCTGCTGCTTGGCGTGACCGATATCGCCGTGCCATGGGAAACGCTGGTTCTGTCTGTCGTCCTCTATGTCGTTCTGCCGCTGGCGGCGGGCGTTGTCACCCGGTCCCGATTGATGCGCCGCGGTGGAGAGGGGGCCGTTTCCGCCTTCACAGCGCGGATCAAGCCTGTCTCGGTTCTCGGATTGCTGATGACTGTCGTGCTGCTGTTCGGGTTTCAGGGCAGCGTCATCACCGGCAACCCGCTCCTGATCGTCCTGCTGGCCACGCCGATCCTGATCCAGTCTTACGGAATTTTCGCCATCGCCTATTTCTGGGCCTGGCGCTGGAAGGTCCCGCATAAGGTGGCCGCGCCCTGTGCGCTGATCGGCACATCGAATTTCTTTGAACTCGCGGTGGCCGTCGCGATTGGCCTTTTCGGCCTCAATTCCGGTGCGGCGCTGGTGACGGTGGTCGGCGTTCTGGTGGAGGTGCCGGTGATGCTGTCACTCGTCTGGTTCGCCAACCGTACAAGGGAGCGCTTTGCGGCATGAGTGTGGTTATCTATCACAATCCGGACTGCGGGACATCCCGCAACACCTTGGCGATCCTGCGCGCTGCGGGCGTCGAGCCAACGGTGATAGACTACCTGGAGACAGGTTGGACGCCTGCGCAGCTCTTGGGCCTGTTCGCTGCGGCCAACCTGACCCCCCGGGAGGCACTGCGCGTTGCGCGAAGCCCTGCAGAGTCGTTGGGACTTACCGCGCCCGATGTACCGAATGAGGTTCTCCTCGCTGCGATGGTGGAGCACCCGATCCTGGTCAACCGGCCCTTCGTCTGCACGCGCAAGGGCGTTCGGCTGTGCCGGCCGTCCGAAACCGTTCTTGACGTGCTTGACACACTGCCGCCGGGCCCGTTTGCGAAGGAAGACGGGCAGCTCATCATCGATGATCGGGGAAATCGAATTGTCTGACGACCTGACAATGCCCCAGCTTGATGAGCAACACTTCCGGTCCATCGACCGCGAACGCCTGCGGCCCCCGGCCCTCAGCGCGCATCCGCCGCGTATTCTGATCCTCTATGGATCGCTCAGGGCTCGTTCATTCAGCCGACTGTCTGCAGAAGAGGCTGGGCGCATCCTGACGCGGCTGGGGGCAGAGGTGCGGTTTTTCCATCCGTCCGGTCTGCCGCTGGTTGATGATGGGGTCGATGCGAGCCACCCAAAAGTCCGCGAGCTGCGCGATCTGGTGGTCTGGAGCGAGGGCATGGTCTGGTCAAGCCCGGAACGTCACGGCGCCATGACCGGGCTGATGAAGACGCAGATCGACTGGATCCCGCTGTCCGAGGGCGCCGTGCGCCCGACGCAGGGAAAGACACTGGCAGTGATGCAGGTCTCGGGCGGATCGCAGAGCTTCAACGCAGTGAACCAGATGCGGCTGCTCGGGCGCTGGATGCGAATGCTGACCATTCCCAACCAATCCTCGGTCGCAAAGGCATTCCTTGAGTTCGACGAAGCTGGCCGCATGAAACCGTCAGCTTATTACGACCGCATCGTCGATGTGATGGAGGAGCTTGTGAAATTCACGCTTCTGACCCGTGACAGTGCGGACTACCTTGTGGATCGCTATTCCGAACGCCGCGAAAGCGCGGCTCAACTGTCGGCGCGGGTCAATCAATCCGGTCTGTGATTGGCAGCAGCGACCTGGTTCCCGGCCAGGGGAGGGGCCTGAGACCATGGAGTATTCAATCGGTCGACGCACTTTCGTCGGAGCGGGCCTTGCTGCCGTCATCGCTGGTCATGCATCGGCGCAGCCTGTCTTTCGCCTTGGACTGACCCCGGTCTTTCTCGACAATGATGCAGCCATCATTGACGGCCTGCGGCGCGCTTTGTCGCGCGGGATGGGGCGCGAGATCGAACTGGTTCAGCGGCGAACCTATCAAGAAATCACCGGTCTCTTGCTGGAGCGCAGTGTCGATGCGGCATGGCTTTGCGGCTATCCCTATCTGCAACACGCCGATCTGCTGGATCTTGTCGCCGTGCCTGTGTGGCGCGGTGGCCCAAGGTATCAGTCTTATCTCATTGTCGGGACAGAGGACGAGGCAGCAAACCTGACCGACCTGCGCGGTGGCACGCACGCATTTTCCGACCCGGATTCGAACTCTGGCTACCTTGTGACCGCGACCGATCTCCATCGGTTGGGAGAGCAGGTCGATAGCTTTTTCAGCCGGTCCATCTTCACGTTCGGCCATCGCAACGTGGTGCGCGCCGTTGCAGATGGCTTGGTGCGGTCGGGCAGCGTAGATGGCTATGTCTGGGAAGCGCTCTCGGTGATCGAGCCAGAACTCACGTCGCGGACGCGGGTGATCGCCCGGTCGGAATGGCTAGGCTTTCCTCCGGTCTGCGCGCGGCGCGACAGCCTAGGCTTGGAACCGGTTCGGGCCCTTCAGACTGCGTTGATGAGCCTCTCCGAGACAGAGGAAGGCAGAGTTGCGCTCACATCGCTCCAACTCGACGGGTTCCAGCTCGCGACAGTCGGCCTGTTCGACGGCATCGCGGACCGCATGGCCGATCTGGAGCCCTGAAGCATGAAGTGGCTTGCCCCCATCCCCCTCTCCATCAAGTTGCCGCTTCTTGCAGCGGCAATGATGGTTCTTGTGGGCACAGTGGCCTCGCAACAGGTATTGCGGTCGCTGGCGCAGGTTCAGGACGCACGGATTCAGGAACTGGCGCGGATGCATGTCGAGGGGTTGTCGGTCGCCCTCGGGCCCTTGGTGCTGCGGCATGACATCTGGGAGGTCTACGATACGCTCGACCGGGCCGCACAGGCTGGTGAGGGGCGCCGAATGGTCCTGACTGCCGTTGCAGATGAGCGCGGACGGGTGCTGGCGGCGACCGACCCCCGGCGCGTTCCGATGGACAGCGATATCGCAGCGCTTGCCGGTGATGCGGTGGCGCTGGATAACCTGTCGGTAGATGGTGCCTCACCTGTTGTCAGCCTTCTCGCGCCATTGACCTATCAGGGGCGCACGGTGGGGCAGATCGCAACCGAACTGGATGTCTCCGACCTATTGTCAGAGCGCCGACAGGCCTTGCTCTTTCTGATCATGGGTAATGCTATTGCCATCGGCCTTTTGTCGACAGTCGGCTTTCTGGCGATACGATGGATGCTCAAGCCCGTCACGACGCTGGCCCGCCAGATGACCGAGACGCAAGGCGAGCCGCATCCCATCCCGGCCTCTGACATCCCGCAGGGCGATGGCGAAATCTCAAGGCTGGCGCGCACCTACAATTCGATGGTTGGCGCAGTGGCGGCCAAAGCTGAGGCAGAAAGGCGCCTTGCAGAACGCGAACGGTTCGTCGCGCTTGGCCGTCTGTCATCATCACTGGCGCACGAGATCAACAACCCGCTGGGCGGGCTTCTGAATGCGACGGACACGATCCGCAGCTTTGCCGACCGTTCCGAGGTGGTGCGACAATCAGCGGACCTGCTCGACCGCGGCTTGCGCCATTTGCGGGATGTCACGCGGGCGACGCTCGACCAGAACCGCATGGACCCCGAAACCCGTATGCTGACCCCCGATGATTTCGAGGACATCAAGCTGCTTATCCAGCCCGAGGTGTCGCGGCTTGCCTTGGACCTTGAGTGGTCCGTCGACCCATCGGCGGTCACAGGGTGCTGCGTCCCCGCAGGACCCGTGCGACAGATCGCGCTCAACCTGCTCTTGAACGCCTGCGCGGCGGCTGGCCAATCCGGGCGCGTCGGGCTGATCGCTTGTGCAAAGGGCGGCACCCTGATCCTCCAGGTTACGAATACCGGGCCCGCCATGCCGAAACCCGCGTTGGACCGTCTGCTTGATGACGGCCCCCTGTCGCCCGGAGGCGGCGTCGGGTTGCGCCTGGTCCGCGACCTCGCAAGAAATCTGGGTGGCGCTATCAATCATGTGCATGAAAACGGCGAAACGCGCATCGCTGTCAGCCTGCCGACATCATGGGAGGCGCACGATGCTGAAGGATAGATACATCGTTCTTGTCGAGGACGACGAGATCATGGGCGGTTCGCTGCTGCAACGGCTGGAACTGGAGGGCGCCGAGGTTCTGTGGTTGAAGCAGATGGTGCGTGCCCTCGGTGCGATCCGCACCCCCAAGAAGCCGATCGACGCAGTGATCTGCGATATTGGCCTGCCGGACGGGTCGGGGGAAGAGTTGTTCTCGACGCTGCTGCGCACCGGCGCGCCGCCGCCCTTCCTCTTCATCACCGGGCAAGGTGGCATCGGTCAGGCGGTCCGGCTGATCAAATCGGGCGCGGCTGATTATGTGACAAAGCCGTTCGAAATGTCAGTCTTCCTCGAACGACTGAGCCTGCTCGTCGAAAACCGCGAAAAACCTTTTCGGGACGATGACTTTCCGCCCGTGATGGGGGTCTCGGTCGCAGCACGCCGGGTCGAAGCGCTGATCGCCAAGGCTGCAACGGAAAGCCAACCTGCGCTGATCCGAGGCGGTCCCGGAACCGGCAAGGACCTGGTCGCCCGACGTATCCATGACCTGTCGGACCGGTCCGCGGCCCCCTTTGTCTCCGTAAATCTCGCCCGCGAGACCCACTCCGAGGCGGCATTGTTCGGCCCCGCCAGCGGGTTCGATGCCGTGGGTGAAGGAACCCTGTTCATCAACGCCGTCAGTAAGATGCCCGTACAGGTCCAGACGCGCCTGTTGAAACGGCTGGATCAAGATTTCGACGGCAGGCTCATAGCGGCCTGTGGCAACGACCTTGAGGGGCTGATCGAGCAGGGCAGTTTCAATTCGGAATTGTTCTACAGATTGGCGCGGATCGAAATCCCGATACCCCCGCTCGGCACTCGCCCCGAGGATGCCGTCTGGCTGCTGCAGCAGCTTTTTCGCAAGCTGGCGCCTCGCCATGCACCGGGGTTGGTCGGCATCGGTGCGCTTTGCGAAGAGGCCGTGCGCAGCCATGACTGGCCGGGTGGCGGCCGGGATCTGCGGGCAAGATTGCTGCGCGGGCTGGCCATGGCGACAGGGCCGCTCTTGCAGCCTTCGGATCTCTTTCCCGAACGGCTTGCAGGGCCGGACGAGATGATGTCCTTGGCCCAAGCCCGTGAAGCAGCAGAGAAGGCACAGATCATTGCCGCCCTCGACCGAACGGATGGCCAGATTGGCGAGGCGGCAAAGCTCTTGCGGATCGCCCGCACGACGCTTTGGGAGAAGATGCAGAAACTTGGGCTGTCGGGATCCTGATAGATCCCGTTGCGTGTGTTCGGATTTCCGAACATCGAATTTTCCAATTTAAAATCATGGGATAGCCGCAGCGCGGCATGCCTCCCTGTGCCGTCGCGCGCACTGAAAGCACGCGTTAGGCTGATGGCAATCATCCAACACTTGATGAGCCAGGGAGGAGTCCAGCCAATGAAGTGCAACAAGTTGGTCGACGCAGGACGTCGACAGTTTCTGAGAGGCGGCGTGATGGCGACGGCGGGCGCCGTTGCAGCCACTGTGATGACACCGGAGCAGGCCAAGGCGCAGGCACTGGCCCGCGTCGATTATCCGGCGAACCGCCTGGCCAACGTCGCTGACCTCGTGGTGAATGAACCGCTTGATGTTGCCTATCCCGATGCCGACAGCCCGGGTGTGTTGCTAAAGCTCGGTCAGGCCGTAGAAGGCGGGGTCGGGCCCGATGGCGATATCGTGGCGTTTTCAGTTCTCTGCCCGCACAAGGGCTGGCTGATGAGCTACTCGGCGGACGACAAGACGCTCAACTGCCCCGGCCACCATTCCCGCTTCGATTGCGAATCCGGCGGTCAGCAGATCTGGGGTCATGCGACCAGCAACCTCGCCCAGTTCCTGCTACGGGTGGATGGCCAGGGCGACATCTACGCCGAAGGCGTGGACGAGCTGATTTACGGCCGCCTGTCGAACGTTCTGGCATAAGGGAGAGAGATCAATGGCTTACAAGAGACAGATCGACCGTCTGCCGATCATCCCCGCAGACGCAGACGAGTTCAACGTGACCTGCCACTACTGCATCGTCGGATGTGGCTACAAAGCCTACACTTGGCCGATGAACCGCCAAGGCGGCACGGCCCCGAACCAGAACAAATTTGGCGTCGACCTGAGTGAACAGCAGTTCATGGAAACGGAGGCTTGGTATGCCCCCTCTATGTACAACGTCGTCCGTCAGAACGGGCGCGACGTGCATCTGGTGGTGAAACCCGACGCGAACTGCGTGGTGAACTCGGGTTTGGGTTCGATCCGGGGCGCGCGCATGGCGGAAAACCGGCCGTCTCGGGTGACCGGAACGCAACAGCAGCGCCTCAGTGATCCGCTGGTCTGGCGCAACGGTGTCTGGCAACCCACGTCCTGGGACGATGCCCTCGACCTCGTGGCACGGGTGACGGCGAAGGTCGCGGTGGAAAGGTCTGAGGACGACATCGTGGTGTCGATGTTCGACCACGGTGGCTCTGCGGGGGGCTATGAAAACACCTGGGGCACCGGAAAGCTCTATTTCGAGAGCATGAAGATCAAGAACTGCCGCATCCACAACCGCCCCGCCTATAATTCCGAGGTCCATTCCTCGCGGGACATGGGCGTGGACGAGTTGAACTACGCTTACGAGGACTACGAGCTGACCGACACGATCTTCATGGTCGGTGCGAACTCGATGGAGACCCAGACCAATCTTTACTTGAACCACATGGTCAAAGGTCTGCAGTCCGGCGCGAAGATGATCGTCGTCGATCCGCGTCGCACGCTGACCATCGCGTCCTCGGAACAGTATGCTGGCCCCGAGAACGTCCTGCACCTCGCGATTGCGGAAGGCACGGACATGGTGCTGTTCAACGCTCTGCTGACCCATATCGTGGATCAAGGCTGGGTCGATGCGGAGTTCATCGCCAACTCGACGTTCCAGGGTGGCGAAGCCGTGGCGCAAGACGAGGCGCATCCCGCAGGCCTTGGCAGCCTCGACTACGCGATGCAGACATGCCGGACTTCGCTGGCCGAGGCAGCGGAAATCTGTGGCGTTCAAGCCGCCGACATCCAGAAGGCGGCCGAATGGATTGCCCAACCTCATGATGACGGCAGCCGCCGCAAATGCGTGACCTGCTACGAGAAGGGCATCATCTGGGGCAACGACAATTACCGCACGATCGGCGCGCTGGTGAACATCGCGCTGGCAACCGGTAACATTGGCCGCGAAGGTGGTGGTGCCTGCCGACTTGGCGGTCACCAAGAGGGATATTTCCGCCCGGCCGAAGGCCATGTTGGACGACCGGCGGAATATGTCGACCAGTTCCTGATCCGGGGTCTGGGCGGCGTGCACCACATCTGGGCTTGCGACCACTACAAGACGACGCTGAACGCATCCGAATACAAGCGCGTGCACAAGCGCCGGTCCGACATGGTCAAGGATGCGATCGACATGGCCGCGGGCGGAACCCGGGAACAGGTGGTCGATGCAATTGTGTCGGCGATCAATGCCGGTGGCCTCTTCGTGGTGGATGTGGACATCATCCACAGTCAGATCGGCCAGAACGCCCATGTGATTTTGCCGGCATGCGAAGCCAACGAGATGAACCTCACCTCGATGAATGGCGAGCGACGCTTGCGGCTGTCCGAGAAATATATGGACCCGTTCGGCAATTCGCTCCCCGATGCGCTGATCGCCGCGAAGATGGCCCAAGCCATGGAGCGCGTTCTCCGCGAGATGGGCGAGGATGCCTATGCCGACCAATTCCAGGGCTACGACTGGGAGACTGAGGAAGACGCCTTCATGGACGGCTATGGCCGAGCCCATACGGCGGTGACCTACGAGCGTCTGCGCGCCGCTGGCAACAACGGCGTGCAAGAACCGGTCGTGGGCTACGAAAACGGCCAGCTCGTCGGCACCACGCGTTTGTATACCGACGGCGTGTTCACCCGGCATGGGCGAGAGGATGGCAAGGCGCTGTTCTGTGCTGCGGGCTGGCGTGGCTGGCAGGCCCCGGGCAAGGCCCGGGAACAGGCTGCGCACCGGTTCTGGATCAACAACGTCCGCGCCAACATCTTCTGGCAGAACCAATTCCTCGACCAGGACAACGACTTCGTCCAGGACCGCTACCCGCATCCCTTCGTCGAGATGCATCCCGATGACATGGTCGAACTGGGCCTGAACCCCGGCGACCTGCTCGAGATCATCAACGACAACGGCGTGACGCAGGGTATGGCCTATCCGATGCCGACGCTGAAGCGGAACACGGTGGCGATGGTCTTTGGCTCGCCCGCGGGCAGCCAGGGCAACGTGGTGAACCCGGGCGTGAACGAGTTGGTGCTGCCGGATTACAAGCACTGCTGGGGCGATATCCGCAAGATCTCGGATGCGACGGCCCAGACCCGGGGCATCTCGTTCAAGTCGCACGAGATCATGCTCTGATCCAATGATTGCGGCCCGCTCCCGATATCGGGGGCGGGCCTTTTTCCTTGGGAGGGGGGAAAGCCATGTCCAGTCTTGCCGCCTGTTCGACGGGCAAATCCGGGCCGACCCTGTCGGTCGATGCTGCCCGCCTTCGTGCCATCGCCGCCGCCTGTCCGGTTGCCGGGCAAGACGTGCTGCCGATAGATCAGGCGGTCGGTCGCGTGACGGCCATCCCGATCACGGTGGCTCATGCGTTGCCGCCCTTCGACAATTCCGCGATGGATGGTTATGCCCTGCGCCTGTCGGATCTGACCGGCGACGGCCCATGGCACCTGCCCGTGTCCGCCCGCATCGCAGCAGGTGATGCCCGCGCCCTGTCTCTTGCGCCGGGCACGGTGGCCCGGATCTTCACCGGGGCTCCTGTGCCTTTCGGGGCCGATGCGGTCGTGATGCAGGAACAGGTCACGCGGACCTCCGACAGGATATCGCTGACAGAGCGCCCGCGCCCCGGGCTGAACATCCGCCGCCTGGGTGAGGATGTGGCGCAGGGCGCGCAGGCTTTGGCCGCCGGTCTGGCACTGACCCCGCCGCGTCTGGCGCTGCTCGCTGGCTGCGGCGTCGCCTCGCTCGCCGTGCGCCCGCGTGTGCGCGTGGCTATCCTATCCACTGGCGATGAGCTTTCCGAGCCGGGCAGCACCCTTGGACCTGGGCAAATTTACAACTCCAACCGGGTGTTTTTGCGGGCAACCCTTTCGCGTTTTCCTTGGGTCCACCTGACCGATCTCGGCATCGTACCGGACGATGCCGCCAGCATCCGAACGGCGATCCGACATGCCGCACAGTCCCATGATGTGGTGATTTCATCGGGTGGCGTCTCGGCGGGCGAAGAAGATCACATCCTCGACGCGTTACGTCTCGAGGCGGCTGAACTTGATGTCCTCAAGGTCGCGATCCGCCCCGGCAAGCCATTGACTGTGGGCCGCCTTGGGCGAGCGCTCTATTTTGGGTTGCCGGGCAATCCCTATGCGGCCGCAATCACCTTTTCCCAGATCGCAAAGCCTGCCCTGCGGCGCGCAGCGGGGCTGATGGAAGAGCCCGACACCTGGCTGCCTGCCGTCGCAGGCTTCACCTATGCCCGGGCGACCGGTCGGCGGGAATATGTGCCCGTCAGGTGGGATTGCCGGGACACCTTCGGTCGGCCGGTCTTGACAAGGCTTGGGCAGGGCGCCTCGGCCTCGATGTCGCCCAGTGCGATGGCTATGGGGATCGCCGTCATCCCTGCGGAAATCGACATGGTCAAACCGGGCCAGTCGTTGACAGTCGAGCCTTTGTGCGAATGACGGATATACTGGAGCACATCCTGTCACGAAGGTCCGTTGGGCCCCGGCATTTGTCAGGACCAGACCTGACGCCCGCGGAACTTGCGGTCTTGGCGACCGCTGCAGCCGCAGCGCCCGATCATGGTGGTCTGTGCCCCTTGCACCTCGTTCATGTCCCTTCCTGTCAGCGGGCTGCCTTGGCCGAGGTTTTTGCGACGGCTGCGCTGGAAGCCGATCCAGCGATCGATGCTGCGACACTGCAATCTGCGCGGGATCGAGCGCTGGTGGGCCCCTGTCTGATCGCCGTTTTGGCCAGGATTACGCCAGACCACCCCGTCATTCCGGTCGAGGAGCAATGGATCAGCGTCGGGGCGGGGTTGCAGAACCTGCTGCTGGCTGCGTTGTCGCTCGAACTGCATGCCAAGCCATTGAGCGGCAAACGGATGCGCTCAACGGCACTGCGAGAGGCCTTTCACCTGTCTGCCGACACGCATCTGGCCGCCTTTGTTGTTCTCGGTCGCCACAATGGCCCACGGACTGAGAGGCCAAGGCGCAAGGCTTTGGAAATCTTGCAGACATGGTGCCCTGACTAGAAATCAGCTTCGCCTCAGGAAAAGCAGTGCAATGAACGAAGCGACGCCGATGCCTGCGGTCAGCCAGATGGCGGAAAGGCCCCATGCCGTGAGCGCCGCGCCGAAGATAAGGGGGGCCGCCGCCTGCAGAATGCGCGCCGGAGCGTTGAGCCAACCGATCCGCCGCCCGTATCCCGCCGGGCCAAACAGTGCCAGCGGCAGCGTGCCCTTGGCGATTGTGAGGATGCCGTTTCCCGCCCCGTGCAGGAGCGCGAAGGCGTAGGCTGCGGGGCCTCCGAAGGTCACCAGCGCGACCGCGGCGACAGGATGGGCCGCAGCGGCCATGCGGGTCGAGACAAGCGGGTGGAACCGGCGCAACAGCCCGAACTCCAGCACGCGGGCCGCGACTTGGGCCGGGCCAATCAGAGCGCCTGCCGCGATGGCGACAGCCGTACTGGCTCCGGCGGCTTGCAGCAGGCCCGGCAAATGCGCGGCCATGGCGGTCGAGTTGAACCAGGTGGCCGCGAAGACGAAGGCCAGAAGCCAGACTGCCAGGCGCGACGGCGGTGGCCCGTCCTCCACCGGTGCGCTTGGCGCGGCTGCGGTCTCGGTGCCTTTCGGCAGCCAGGCGTTCAGCGGCAGGGCGACGACCAGATGGATCAGCGCCCAGCCGATGCAGGCTTCCCGCCAGCCCCAGGTCGCCAGCATCAACCCAGAAAGTGGCCAGCCTACCGTGCTCGCGAACCCGGCGATCAGGGTGATGCCGGTGATCGGTCCACGCGCGTCCTTGCCATAGATGCCTGCCAGCGTGGCAAAACCGGCCTCATAGAGCCCGATCCCCATGCCGAGCCCGATCACCGCCCAGCCTGCGAACATCACCACTGGCGACGGGGCCGCCGCCAGCAGCGCCAGCCCCGCTGCAAAGACGATGTTGGACGCCATCAGCACGCCCCGGCCGCCGAAACCGTCGATCCGCGCCCCGGCCCATGGCCCGAACATGGCGGACACCACCATCGCCATGGAGAATGCGCCGAAGACCCAGACCGGCGACAGGCCGAGGTCTTCGGCCATGGGCACGGCCAGAACCGCCGGGATGTAGTAGCTGGACGCCCAGCTGACGGTGAGGGACGATCCGAGGGCGGCGACGATCAGTCCGCGCCGCTCCGGAGACAGTCTTGGGATCATGATGGCGGTTCGATCACCAAAGGAGCGGCGAGACGCTGAGCCTCGCCGCTGTTGCTCATGCCACCTGCGTCCAGAGCTGGAACAGCAGGCCCGAGGCGAAAGCGCCGGTCAGCGACAGCCCGATATAGAGCGCGAAGACCTGCGGACGCGCCAGCGCCCAGACCGCCATGGCCGCGGGGATCGAGGTCACGCCACCGGCGACGAGGAAGGCCATGCCTGCGCCCGGCGCCATGCCCTGCTCGATCAGCCCGCCCACCAGCGGCAGTGCCGCATAGCCGTTCAGGTAGGCCGGCACGCCCACCAGCGTCGCGGTCACGATGGGCAGCAGCCCCTCGCCCCCGAGTGCGGCGGTCACCGTCTCGGCCGGGATCCAGGCCAGCATCAGGCTTTCGAGGATGAAGGCCAGCGTCAGCCACTTCGCGAGGAAGAGCGTCGTGTTCAGCGCGGTCTTGCCGAACTTGGCGCGGCGCGCCGGATCGGTCCAGAAGCGCCAGACCACCGGCTTCGGCGTGCGGATCTTCGCGCCGCCGCAGCCGCCATTGCCGATGCCCTCGCGCAGCGGATCGGCGAAGGCGCCGCCCTTCATCATCAGGTGCACCACCGTGCCGCCGAAGATGCCCAACCCGATGGCGGCCAGTGTCTTGGCCACGGCGAATTCGAGGTCGAGCATGCCTGCCGTCAGCACGAACATCGACGGGTCCATGATCGGCGAGGCGAGCCAGAAGGCCATGACGGCCGAGAGCGGCACCCCCATGGCCAGAAGCGCGGCGATCAGCGGGATCACCCCGCAGGAGCAGAAGGGCGAGATGCCGCCCGCCAGCGCGCCCAGCCCGATCATCAGGACCGGCGCGCCGGTGAAGGCCTTGGCGATCAGGTTGTCGGCGCCGGTCGCGTTCGCCCAGGCGGCAATCGCGATCGACAGGATCAGGAAGGGCGCGGTGTTCAGCAGCGCGTTTGCTGCGAACCCCGCGCTTTCGGCGGCCTGTGGCGCATCGAACACCGCCAGCGCCGCAAGGATCAGCGCCGAGGCGAGCCAGACACGCTGGTCCTGCCAGAGATGGCGCAGCGCGGACCGGAGGCCCGGTGTCGGAAGGGTTGTGTCAGTCATCACCAAATCTCCGGAATTGCAGTTGTTTTAGAGCAAGAAAAAGGTTGCACAGGTCTTACGCCGCATCCTCCGACGAGCGGACCGAAACACCGGCGCAACACTCGGAGGTCAGAAAGCCGACGAGCTTGTGCATCGTCGGAAAATCGACCCGGTTGAACACTTCGCGGCCCTGTTTGTCCTGCACCACAAGCCCGGCATCGACGAGCGTCGACAGATGATGCGCCAGCGTCGAGGGCGCGAGCCCCAGATGCTCGCCGATATCGCTGACCCGCAACCCGTCATCCCCTGCCTTCACCAACAGGCGAAAGATCGACAGGCGGGCATCGTGGCCGAGAGCGGTGTCGCGTAGCCCTTAATTGTGAGATGGGAAATTCAAGGAAATCAACGGCAGTGCTTTGCCCTTAAATATGAGATTTTGCCCTTAATTCCGATATTTTTGCCCTTAAACCTGAGACAGGGGTCAAAGACTTGTGCGGCAAATGTCGATGGAAAATGATGGCGAAGACTCGGTTGCCTTCGGTGCTGAGGAGGAGCGTAGGGCTGCGGTGCCACGTCTGCTTGCCGCAGTTGGTCACATTGCACAAAGGCGCGCGAGAAGCAAAGGCCCCACGACAGCTGAATCTCGCAATTAAGGGCAAAACTCGATGCCGAAAGCGCCTCGTCTCAGATTTAAGGGCAACGCGACACCAAGGCTCCCTCGCGCTTGGTCGAGATGGCAGAGCGCGAAGCCTTCGAGAACCGGGGCGCCGGATGGCTCGCGATGATGGATCAGGCCGAAGACCTCCACCCCGTCACGCGGGCCTGCATGGGGTTCCACCTCTGGCATGTCGCGGAGCTTTCGCCGGTCGACGATCCGCTCGAGGCTGCGGTGACGGCTGCGCGTGTCGCGATCGCCGATCTCGCGCCGTCGGGGAGCGCCCCGGGCGCAAACTTCGCACCCATCGCCATGGGCGGGGGAAGTGGCTTCCGCGCGATCGGGGACCCGCCCGCCCGGTTAGCGCGCTGGCTGAGTGCGATGGAGAGCGCGACATTCGCAGCCCTGCGCAGGCTGGAGGAGATCGAAGCCTGGGCGGCGGCGGCGGAACGAACGATGGCGCCGCTCTCGGGCAAGACTCCACCGATGCTGCGGCACCTCTTCACAAGCTGGCCGCTGGTCTCAGTACAGATGGCCGAGAAACTAACGGGGGCGCACCGGGCGACGGTTCAGCGCAACATCGACTGGATGGAGGAGCGGGGCCTGATCCGGGAGGTCACGGGGCAGGGGCGCTATCGCATGTGGCGGATCGTTGAGACACGGGCGACAGAGGCCAGGTCGATCCCCGACAGGCATGAGGACCAGTTGGCCGAGGATCTCTACGATGTGCTGGTCGCGCGCCAGTGACACCCGAATACAGCGCTGTCAGGCGTCTGCATCCCGCAGCTCCCGTAGAGCAGCTAGGTAGCGGTTCATGCGGCGCATGTCTTTTTCGGTCAGCGCGGACAAGCGCGACGCATTCAGGTTGTCGAGGATGTCGGCTGTCTTGACCCGACGCGCGATCTTGTTGCCCTTGGCGCGCCGAACGAAGGCCACGTAGACAGCCTCGCTGTCGCCTTCATCCTCGGGCCGCTTCGTAACAAGACGCAAGGCGTCTAGCACTATCGGCGAGAACCCTTCTTCCTCAAGGCGATCGAATGTCCAGCCTGGACAGTCTTCGACCACGTCATGCAGAATGCCCACGATCCGTTCGTCGTCGGTGTCCAATGACATCATCACCCGGAGCGGATGTAGCAGATACGGCGCGCCGGCCTTGTCAGTTTGTTCCCGATGGGCTTCCGCAGCGATTTCGATGGCGCGTTGAAGGTTCAATGGCTTCTCCTGGTTGATGAACGTGATTGTGACCATTCGGTCGATATTTAGCGTGATGTTATTCGCACGAGGGCCATCTGCTCAACGCCCATGCGTCCGATGCCTGAAGGAAATCGTCTCTGGTCTATGACGCGAGCCGGCACAGGCGGTGTCGCAGGAGCACTGCAAAGTCATCGCGAAATCTCGCCAGCCATCACGGCCCTCCCATGAACGGCGAGCGTAGCCGTGAACCTCGGACAGCCGAACTGCCGGATGACATCGACGACCCGCGCGTCGTAGGCAGCCTGCCCGATGAGCCGACACAGGTCTGACGCGTGAAACTGCCGGTTGCCGCTGGGTGCGGCCTTGATCTGAGCGTGCAACTCCCGCTCCCGTGGGTCAGCTGCCTGTTGCGGAGTTGGCGCTTCCGTTGGTCGGTTTACCGAACCGGGTGAGTTTCGCCACCGACGCATGAACCCCAGCAGGTAGCCGGCGGGAACCCTGTCGTTCCCGCGCGCCCGGTTGAAGGCAAGGAACCGGTCCCAGATCATCTGCGTATCGACGTTCCAGCAGGGCAGGGCTCTCTTCGCAGCTTTGATCAACTCTGCCCAACAAGTCTGGAAGACGTTTGATGCTTCAGAAATATTGATCTGTCCTGAAAAAATAGTTTTGTTATTTCTTTCTCTATATAGTGATGTGTCGCCTGTGCCTGACGCAACATCCTGATCTACGTCCTCGGCATCGAAGGCCGTGAAGCGAAACAGCCAGGGGGCGAATTTGCCGTTGGGCTTCTCGCGTCTCAGCTCCAGCTCGGACGCCTCGAGTTCAGCCAGCAGCTCGGTCAGGTACTGGCGGGAGATGCCCATCTTCGACGCCAGGTCGGCGAGGGTGAAGGCGGCCGTCCCGCGCGGCAGCCCGTTGTAACCCTCCTTCCACGCAATGGCGTCGAGGATGACGGTCGCCAGCTTGTGGGCGGAAACAGACAGTTCTGTCTGGGTGATCCGTCTCAGGATCAGGCCGGTCGTGGGTTCCATGGTCGGTGTCTCCTGTGAGAGACGACCCCATGCCGAGAGCAAACAACATTCTTGCCAGCAAAACAACTTTGCTGGTTGCAGCGGTTCGGACAGTGCGCTAGAAGATCCTTGTTCACGGGTTCTTCTAGTGCGGCGTCAGGCTTTTCGGTCTGGCGTCGTTTCCCTTTTGGGCTTGGTGCACCGTCTCAGGTGCAAGGTGATCGGGTGCGGACCTGCCTCGGGCAGGCCCGGGCAAGTTCAGTAGCGGACCTCTTCGAAGCCGTAGTTCCCCTCATGATCCCGCCAGTCCACGAAGACCGAGCGGTAACTGACCCAGTTACAGTGCGCGGTGTCGGGCAGCTGTGAGGCGGGCGGAACCTGGGCGACACTCGACCGTGTCCAACGATAGTCGCCTTGCACCCCATACGAACCGAGGCGGGTGCTGTCGTAACGGTTGCAATCGCCATCCCGGTTTTCGCGTTGGCTGAACTGGATGTGAAAGACACGGATGCTGCGGACGAAGTCGAAAGCGTCGCCCGAAATGTCGATGTCGGCCTGCTCGTCTGATTGGACTTGGACCAGGGGCAGGGGAGCTTGCGGTACGCTGACCTGAGGCGCCTCCCGGAAGGCAATGTCGTAAAGCCGTTCCATCGGCGAGAGCGGGGCGGGGGCGTTGAACGACGCCCCCATCGGGCAACGCCAGATCTGCAAGGGTGGCTCGATCGGCCAGGGTGTGATCCTGCGGATGAAGACCGCACGCGCATGGGCACAGGGCGCCGATGCCGGCCAGCCGCCTGCAAGACAGAGCAGAATGGCACAGTCGACCTGGTAGGCTTGCGCCGGTTCGACCGAACCGACGAGGCTCGATACTGTGATGGCCGCAGCTGCTGCTGCGGTCCGGACCTTGTGATTCATGACGCCGACTCCAGCTATAATGGTGCGGCGATACAAAACAACACTAACGATAGCAAGCAGATTTGATCGCTGGGGAACTGCGTTCGCTTCGGTCTTGCTTCGAAGGAGAGCGACAAGGGATGGAATGGCGTTCACCATTCTTGGAGATGAGGCTCTGATGCCTCGCTACAGCCATCGGTAGGCAGCCCCGCTCTTGGTTTGGACCGTGGCGAGGTCGGCCGCCCTGAAGCTCGGTCCTCCAGCCGTTTCCCAGTGGCGCGTGAAAGCCGTTGAAGGCCTTGCGGAGACGTCTACTGTCGCCGCCATGATGAACCGGGATCACATGCGCGCCTTCCTGCGGCGCGCCGCGGCGCTTGTCGCTTTTGTCGCCGTGCTCTGGGCGATCCAGCTCGTCAATTGGATCACCGGCTACGGCCTGAACCCGGCGTTCGGGTTGATTCCGCGGTACCTCGGTGGGTTGGATGGTATCGTCGCAATGTCCCTGCTGCATGGAAGCTTCGGGCACCTGATGGCCAATACGCCGCCGCTGATAGTGATGGGTGGACTGCTGGTGGCAACAACCACGCGAGCCTTGCTGCCGGTGAATGCCGTGGTGATCGGCCTCGGGGGAGGCCTCGTCTGGGTGTTCGGCAGCTCGGCCATCCATATCGGCGCGTCAGGGCTGGTCTTCGGCTGGTTTGGCTTCCTCGTGATGCGCGGCCTCGTGGATCGCTCACCGGTCACGCTGGGCGCGGCATTGGTGGTCGGTGTCCTCTATGGCTCCATTCTCTGGGGCGTACTTCCGGGCCAACCAGGCGTGTCGTGGGAGGCGCACCTCTTCGGTGCCATAGCGGGTGCGGCCGCTGCCTTCCTGGTCCGAACGCATGTCCATGCGCCGCGCCTCGGCGGCGTCGATCTGGACTGAAACAGTGCAATCGGCCCAGAGCCGACCTCCACCAATGGTCGAATGCTGCGGTGCGGCCCATCGTTCCTGCCATTCGCTGCGCCCGCAATTTTTGAGGATCGGCGAACTCACAGTCTGCGGGACTTTGCCGTCTTTGCCCGTTCTGATGCCACGGGCGGCTGTCAGCCTCGAAGCATTCGTAATGCGAAACATCTGCTGTGGTTAGATGCTCGAAATCCGAGGAACTGCGCCAGAAGTTGTTTATTTGGCCATCGTCTTGTTCAGGCGACGGAGCTCCCGGGCGTGAGAGTCCGACTCGCTTTCGCCGGCCCGCGGTCCGCGGGACAGGGCGCGGGCGAGATCGAAATAGCCTTTGCCGGGACACTTGTCACGTCCGCGATTGACGGCGCGGGCCGCGATAAAGGCATGGTCCGCCGCGGCGTCCTCCCGCATCGTGGTTTCCAGGGCCCTGGTGACCTTGGCGATCGAACCCGGGGCCCACAGACCGAGCGCGCGCGCCAATGCGCCGTAGGTGATCGGCACCTCGTCGTCGGCGAGACCCTGAAGATGGGCACGGACGCGGTTGGCAAGCTCTTTCTCCCTGCCCGCTGCTGCCTCGATCACGCGCGGCGGCGGGATCTCGCGGGCCGCGCCGCTTGCGTCGATTTCCGCTGCCCAGGCGCGGGTCGTCGTGCGCAAGACGATCCGGGTCTTGCCGCTGTCCTTTCCTTCGCCGGTCTCGGTCACGCCGACGACATCGCCTCTCTGCAAACCCGCGCGTAGCGCTTCTGGCGTGATGCCGAGCTTTGGTGCCAGGTAATCCGGGTCGACGATAATCTGCCCGTCCTCCCATCCGATGACGCCTTCGGGAACGCGTCGGTTCAGGATAGGCGATGGTCCATCGTCGCGCGCGTAGAACGGATTGTCCCCCGCCGCGTGATCTGTGACATCGACGATCTTGTCGATTTGCGGCAAGGCGGCGCGCAGCATGCGTTCCACCCCTTCGCGAAGTGTGGCCGCAGAGGCCGCGCAGCCCTGACAGCCGCCGGACATGCGCAGATAGACGGCGCCGCCCTCGACCTTTTCCACCGAGATATGCCCGCCATGGGCGGCCACGGCCGGATTGACCTGCTGGTTCAGCAGAGTCTCGACCGCCTCGAGCAGAGCCTGGTCGGGCGTGGTCTCTTCCCGCCCGTCCTGCCCGAGCGGTGCGTCGGTTTCGTCGAGCAGTTTTCGGATCGCATCGGCGATCGCGGGTTTCAGCGTTGCCCAGTCCGATTCGGCATTCTTTTTAACCCAAATCGTTGCGCCGCTCACTTCGACTCGGACAACACCATCCAGCGCGAAAAGCGCGCGCGCCAGCGGGGCATCACCTGCGGCCTCGAACCGGACGGATGCGCCTTCTTGGATTGGCATGTCGAGGACGAAGCCCATGACCTCAGGATCGCTGGCCGGGCCCTGCGCCCGGATGCGGCGGCGGGTGGCGGTGTCAGACATCCTCGAGCTCCGTCCCGGCCATCGCGCGCAACGCCTTGAACGTGTAGATTCCCGTATCATGGCCATCGCTGAAAGCCATGCCGAGCGCGTAGTTGCCGACGCTCCAGACACGGGTAAGGCGGATATCCAGCGGCACGGTGTCCGGGTTCAGCAGCCGTTTGCCGCTCATCTCGTCGCGGCATTGCGCGCATTGGCAGTCCAGCCGCAGGTCGCGCTCGCTCAACCTTTGATCCGTGCCGTCGGACCACCGCAAGAGCAGCGCGCCATCGGCGTGGTCGAGCGCCGCAAGCCGGTCGGGCGGTCCACCCTCGGCGACAGGCGCAGGGGACGGTTTTCCTACGCCCTCGGCAACCGTCCAGGCAAAGGGCGTTGCGATTCCTGCGACGTCACCGCCGGTCCAGGCCAACGTGGTAGCGATACTCCGGTAGGCCGCTGCCGCCGGACTGTCCGGCGCGGCGCGCACCAGTGGGCGGCCGTCGTCACCGCAGTCGACCACAGTCGGGTCAAGAGGCACCTTGCCAAGGAAATCTACGTCCAACTCCTGCGCGATCGCCTCTCCGCCACCTTGATGGAAGATATGCGTTACCGTTCCGCAACCTGGGCAGGTGAAGCCGCTCATATTCTCGATCACACCGAGGATCGGCACCTTGACCTGCTCCATCATACGCAGGCCCCGCCGCGCAATCTTGAGGCTGACATCCTGCGGCGTGCTGACGACCACCGCACCCGTCAGGGGAAAGGCCTGCGCCAAGGTCAGCTGGATGTCGCCCGTGCCCGGCGGGAGGTCCAGCAGCAAGACATCCAGCGCGCCCCACTCCACCTGTCGCAAGAACATCTGCAGGTATTTCGTCACCATCGGCCCGCGCAGGATCGCCGGGCTGTCATCGTCGGACAACATGGCCATGGACATGACCTTCACCCCATACGCCTCGGCCGGGATCACCTTTTGGTCCGGCGACATTGCCGGCTTGCCGGCCGCAATGCCCAACATGCGCGGGATGGACGGCCCGTAGATGTCGGCATCCACCACGCCAACACGGAGGCCGGAATCGGCCATGGCCACGGCGATATTTGCGGTGACTGTGGATTTTCCCACGCCCCCTTTGCCGCTGCTGATGGCGATCATGCGCGGCATTGCGGGGGTCTCAGGCTGTGCCATTTCGGGTCTCCTTGGGTTTTCCAGCAGCCGGGGCCGGTCTGTAGCTCGCGCAGAGCTTGGGAATGTCTTCGACGGCCATTTCCGCCGCCATGCAGGCGCAATAGGCCGTGTCACCCGATTGCGCGTAATGGCTGCAATCCTGGCAGGTTCCGAAAGCGGGGAGGTCCCGCCGGATGGCTAGCGTGGATGCCAGTTGGGACAGCGTCGCAAGGAAACGGTTGCGCTCAACGGTACCAAGGGTATCGATTACGTCGATCAGATCCCGAAGCGGATCCTGTGCCAACGTTTCGCGCCCGCGATCGGTCAGATCGAAAGACACGCTGCGCCGGTCGCGGTCAGAGCGTGTCCCTGTAACCAGCCCCATGCGTTCGAGCGACTTTATGGTCTGCGACGCCGTGCCCCGCGTCGTCGCCTGGAAGCTGGCAAAGCCCGAGGGAGTGCGCGTGCTGCCGTTGGCGCGGGCGAAAAAGCGCAGACAGGTCCATTGAGCGCCGGTCAGCGCGGAGCCTGCGTCTTCGCGCCGCGCCGTACGGCCTACATGGACGAGCAGTTCCGCGATCTGGTCCGGTGTTTGCAGATTATTATTCATGCCAATTTGATAGCGAAACGAAACTACTTTGACAATCGTCAAATCCGCAGATTAGTATCGGTTCGAAACTAAAGAGCGGAACCAATGAACAAACCCGTTACGAACTTGATCCAAGGTGCCCGGCGCGTCCGCACCGCAGGAATGCTATCCGCTGGAGAGGAGCGGGCATTGATCGACGCTTGGCAAGCGCATGGGGACCAGCATGCGCGTGATCGTCTGATCCGTGCTTTTGCACCCTTGTCTGGCTCGATCGTAAAACGCTTCAAGCGCGGGGGCGGTGAGGTCGACCCAGATCTGCTGCAGCAGGCCCAGATCGGGCTGATGAAAGCTGTCGACCGCTTCGACCCGGATCGCGGCTTTCGCTTTTCGACCTATGCAGTGTGGTGGGTGCGGGCCGAAGTTCAGGACTATTTGCGGGCGAACATTTCCGTCGTCCGGCGCCCCAATTCCTCGCAGTCGCGGGCCGCAGCCATGCAGATCGCCGCTCTTGATGCCGAGATGGAGACAAATCCGGACATGAATCGGGCGGATGCGGACAAGAGACTCGCCGACGCACTGGGCGTGGACCTCCAAAAGGCGGAGGACTTGCGCGATCAGGTTACTGGTAGCGATAGCTCACTGAATGTGCCCGTTCGGGGAGAGGATGGCGTGGACCGCCTTGCGCTCTTGATCGACCCAAGCAGTCTTGAAGAGTCAGCCGCGTTGCTAAGCCTGAAGATGGCTGGTCTACGCCGCGTACTCGTAGACGTGCTCAGCACTTTGCCCGATCGCGAACGTGACATTGTCGTCGCAACGCAAGTGAGCGATCCTCCGGCCACGTTGGAAGGGCTTGGCACGCGATATGGAATTTCTAAGGAGAGGGTGCGCCAGCTACGCGAACGGGGCTTGCAACGGTTGCGCGAAGCCTTGCGGCAGAGCGATCTTGGATTTGACAGCTTCTTTTGAATGGCTGATTGCGCCCCAATACCGCCTAGGGCGCGCCCTGGGCCATCACGCACCCGCACCGACCCCAACGGGACATGACGGCAGATACGATTTAGGATCTGGAAAGGCCTACGTCTCGAGGTGTCAAAGGCAGTTTTTTGCGGCATTCAATTATTGGTAGCCGCCGGTCGAGCAATTAAATGGCATTTCCAATGCACTGCCACTCAGGCCCGGTGCCTCATAAGGAAGGTGCCTGCCACCAAGCCTTTGCGCAACCCCGCGCACTGAAATTGGTACTATGTGTAGCGAAAGGCAGGACCAGAGAGACATGATAGATGGCACGCAATGCCACCTATTATTCGCCGTCAATTCTTAATCCGCCTGCGACAAATATTCATTTGTAAACCAGCTCGACACATCGGGCATCACATCAAGCGGCCTGCCGTCTTCGCCGCGCATGATACCGGCCTCAAAAAGAAAGCTGGTAATATTCGCGAACATCGCACCGTCTATCAGGCCGACAGGTTCACCGGGGTCTTGCAGATAGCCGCCATCCACCAGCGCTGCCATCGAAGCGCGTACAAGATCGGGGTTCGTCAACATCCCCGAAGTTTCCGCGATCAGCATCTCTGCGGCCTCTTGCGGGTTGTTGGCTGCAAATTCATAGCCCCGTTGCGCGGCCTGCACAAAGGCGCGGGCGGTGTCAGGATTTTGAGCGAGCCATGTGCCATTGCCGCCCAAAAACGTCGTATGCTGATCCGGAACACCGTAATCAGCATAGCGGAACGCACGTTGTGGGCGGTTCAACAGAACAGAGTTCACGCCTTCCCAAGTGCTGACCTCGAGCGTGAAATCAACGCTGCCGTTGGCCAGCGCCTCATAGGCGGATGTGCCAAGCGTTATGGTATCGAAAACACCCTCGCCGCCGTCATTGCGGATGATCGTTGAAATCAACGCGTTTTCCCAAGCACTGCCGAACCCTGCATATATCTTGCCGTCCAGATCGGCGGGGCGCTGGATATCATCCCGCTCACCGTTGAAAACCACGCGTCCGGTTTCATGCTGCACGACCGCCAAGACGGCTGTCATATCGGCCCCCGTCGCGCGCTGGCTGTGGAACCCGACCGCACTCAGAATGCCGAACTCCGCGACACCTGCCGCCACCAATGTGCCCGACGAGGTGTCGGTATACGGCAGGATATCCACCTCAAGTCCGGCGTCCTCGAACCAGCCTTGCGACTGCGCCACATAGAGGCCCACGTGGTTTGTGTTGGGTGTCCAGTCCAGTGCAACGCTGAGTTTCTCCTGTGCAGAGGCAGGCAGAGCCAGCATCAGCAAAGAAGCGGTTATCAAATATTTCATAGGGTCTCTCCGGTTTGGTTAAGTAGAATCTCAAGCAACTGCGCCTCGAGTGTATGGGCTTCGGCGCTGACCGGGCGTCCCAGCCGCGGGCGAGGGGCGGGCGCATGCACTTCCGCAATCACGCGGGCCGGTCGACGCGACAGGACATAGATACGATCCGACAGCGCCACGGCCTCGCGGACGTCATGTGTCACCAGCAGGGTTGTCCAGCGCGCCGTGCGCCATCGCTTTTCGAACCATGCCTGCATTTGGGTCCGCGTCAGCGCATCCAACGCGCCGAAAGGTTCATCCAAAAGCTGCACAGGCCGGTTCTGCGCGATGGTCCGCAAGAGTGCTGCACGCTGGCGCATCCCGCCGGACAGTTGGGCGGGATAATGGTCGGTGAACCCATCCAGACCAAAATCCGCCAAAAGTGGCATGACCCGCGCACGCGCATCTTTGCGGCGTATGCCCTGTACCTCCAGCCCCAAGGTCAGATTGTCGATAATCCGCCGCCACGGCATCAAAGCATCGCGCTGCGGCATAAAGCCGAAACCATGTTGGTTTGTTGCCAATGGCTGACCGTTGCAGGTGATCGAGCCACTGTCATGTTGCGCAGCGCCGGTCAGCAGGCGGAATATGGTCGATTTTCCCGCACCCGATGGCCCAAGGATCGATACGAATTCGCCCTTGGCGACGTGCAATGAAATATCGTCCAATACGTCCTTGCCGCCCAAGGTGACGCTGACATTTTGCATTTTCAGAACGCTCATGGGGTGGCCCCTACATCGCGCCAGCGCAGCACGACCCGCTGCAGCAGGGCGGTGACGGCAAAGAGCACCAAGGTCAGCGCTGAACTGATCACCACAGCCGCCAGCACAAGATCGGGGCGAAAACTGTTCTTGGCGTTCAAGATAACGATGCCCAGACCGGCACGCGCACCCACATATTCTGCGAAAATGGCCGCGACGACCGCATAGGTGATCGAGATGCGCAGACCGGCAAAGAAATAGGGCATCGCGGAGGGAAACCGTGCGCTGCGGAATATCTGGCCGCGCGTGGCACCCATCGACCGCATCAGATCCTCGATTTCGGGGTCGGTCGCCGCGTATCCGTCCACAAGGGCGACCAGCATGGGAAAGAAGGTAACAAGCGCCACCAGGAGAACCTTGGGCGTCAGATCGAACCCGAACCACAGCACGACCAAGGGCGCGATGGCGACAAGCGGTAATGTCTGGCTGACCACAAAGATCGGGAACAGCGCGCGACGGACACGGGGCATGAAATCCAGCACCACCGACAAGCCGAACGCCACGGTAAGCGACAAGGCAAACCCTGCGAAGGTGGCTTTCAGTGTCGGCACCGTATTGTCCCACAGCAGAGCGCGGTTCAGTACGATTTGGTCCAGCACCCGCGAGGGTGCCGGCAGTATCAGCGGGGAAATTCCCGACAGGCGAACATAAAGTTCCCAGATCAAAAAGGCGCTGACCACGCTCAGGACGGCAGGAATGCCGCGGGCCAGGCCTCTGCCGGATCGGCGAGGCACATCAGACTGCATCGGATCAGCGTTTGCTGGGACTGTTGGCAGAGACGGTCAGATCAATCGTGACATGGCCATTCGGCGGTCCAAACTGGCAAAATGCCTGTTGGAGTGTAGCAAAGACTGGACCTGCATCACCCGTTAGGCGCGTGCAGAAGTTCTTGGAGCGGTCAAACGTCCCGCTGCGTTTCAGGAAGTCGATACAGCCCATGATCTCGGCCATATGATCGCCGGCACCCATCACATAAAGCGAAAACTGCGCATCTGCCTGCTGCCCCTTGTCAGAGGTTTCGGCAATCGCTGCCAGCGCGTTGTTCTGGCGCAGGGCCAGCGGCTCTGACGGGTTGGCCAATGCACCGGTCTGGCAAATCGGATCATCCGGTTCCCCGGGGCATCCGCGTGACAATGTGGCGCGCAAAATGACATGCTGGCCCGACGATGCCGCCGCCGCGTAAAGGTCGCGCAAAGCGGGAAAAAGCACCTCGGGCGGGCCGACGATCAGGGTCGAAATATCATCCGTTTCGATCCGCAGCCTGTCACGCCACGGATCAAGCGCGTGCAGCGATGAAATGATCACGTCAACGAAACCGTCGGTCATCGGGTAAAGGGAAACTTGTGCGCCTGCAAACATTTCTGTCCTCCTTGCTACGCTGGCATTATCCAGATCAGCTTCGAGGGTCCGTGGGCTTGCGCCCCCATCTCAGCCGCGGCATTACGCGGCTCCCCTGTGGTGAGAAATGGGTGCCAGATAAGCGAAAGGTTCGCAAGTCAAACTGATTGGGCGCGCGGAATATTTATTGAGAGAGTGAAGGCACGCATTTTAAACTAAGTTCATTGCCGTATAAGCGCCAAACGCAAAGTCCCCATTAACCTCAGGTACGACCTGACTTCCGGGCATTTGATTGAAAGCTCATACCGCAACAACTACGACCGTCCGCTTTTGACCACTGGTTCGAAGCATGAAACATCGCCCAATCTGGCAGGAAGACTAAGTTTGCAAAAGCCCATCCTTGCGCACAACAGCCTGTCGCCGCGGGCATGGGGACTGACCGCTTCCGCTGGAGGCTACTGACGCAATGCCGCAACCTCACAGTCCGCTTGCCGCCCATCGCGTCGAACGATTCATCTCAACCCCAGTCTCTTAGCCAACCCTTCAAACTCCGGTGCCTCCGCGTAGAGCTTCTCGAACTCACGGCGTGCCTGGGCCTTGCGACCCACGCGTTCGTAAAGCTTAGCGCGGTCATGACGGATCTGGTGGAGGAGACGATCAGGGCGGTCCTTGCGGCGGCGGCCAGCGCGGGTGAGTACGTCGATGGCAGCGTCAGGCAGGCCGCGGGCTGTGAGCGCCCGAGCACGGTAGAGCAGAATCCCTGTGTCGATAGGTGTCTCGTTCTGGGTGGCGACGGTCAGGGCGATCACCCGGTCGAGCAGGTCGTGATCTTGGGGTGTGTCGAGCGCGATCTGGACGAAGGACAAGAGTACCACGGGATCCTCCGGCGCGATGACTATCAGCCGCTCGAGATGCTGCGCCGCGCCTTCGGCGTCCCCGCTCGCCTCGCACAGTTCCACCAGCGCAAGCCGTGTGCCGCGCTCGGTGGGGGAGATGTGAGCAAAGATGCCCTTGGCGATCGGCAGGGTGCTTTGTGGCGAGAGATCATATTTCGTGAACAGCGCGCCGAGCCTGTCGCCCGCCGCAAGCGCGCTTTCCAGATGCCCGCGCGTCTGCGCAAATGCCTCCTGCTTCAAGCGCATCATGCCGGCCATCCAGGCGGCGTCGGGCAGATCGCTTGCGGCTTCCAGCTGTGACAGTGCCGCATCCTCATCACCTTCGTTGAGCGCACGCAACCCGTCCACGAAGGCCTTTTCCTCGGGTGGGGTAACGAGCCTTCGGAAAAACCCGAGGGACAGCTTGTCCCGCGTTGGAGTGGCTGCACGCGCGGTCTTGCTGTCATGGATGGTGTAGAAGAGGCCCGTGCCCGGGAGGCCGAGTGTGGTTCGGTTCCCCCGGGGGCTGACGGTGTATTTGGCACCGCGCGGTCCGAACGACAGAGATGCCGTCGATTTCGAGAGGTTCAGCGTCACCCCGGGCGCAAGACGGATACGTTGCCAGAAACGCAAAGACACGGGGTGTAAATCCTTTCAGCAAATTGGCCGGATACGAACTCTGATTGAACTGCATCGCGGCCGCACAGGCAACCGATGCGTGGGGGCCTTGGACGCGATCCAAGCCGAACATGCTCAAACAAAATCATAAATACATCATCTGCACAGGACCAAGGGCGCCCAGTGCCAGCGGGAACGGGGCTACTCGACAGCTTCGATGAACCGCCCGTATTCCTCGCTCACTTCCCTGGCCTCGATAAAGGCCCGCGCGCGCTCCTCGTCGATGCAGCGGAAATATTCCTGCACGTCGGCGATGTAGGCCTCGAAATCCCCCCGGATCAGGTCCGCGTAGGTTCGCATGTCCTCTTGATACTGGGGAAGAAACGGTCGCTCAGGGGAAATGCAGGCAGCAGCCGGACCGGCCGCTCCAACGCCCAGGATCAGCAGCATCAAGGTTATATTGCGCGCACAGTTTATGTGCAGGGCAAAACTCCTTTGCCGCCTTTAAGATTATCGATCTGTCGGGTATCACTCTTATCGAAGCAAGGCGATCTTCGTCAAGTCGTTATTATTGTCTTGCTAACGTTTATGTTGTATTGTATCGCCCACGGTGTTTCGAACCCGTGGGACCGGTACTGCACCTCAGGCAGGAAAGGACCCAAGGGAAGGCCATGATAGAAGAAGCGCCGAATGTGGTTACAGAAGACGGATTGCGCGGCCTGCTGGCCGAACACTACCTTATCGAGGTGGTCTGCAAGGAAGGCGCCGAAAAGCGCCACAACAGTTGGTACGGCACATGGGTCATCCGTGCCGTTGCTGAGGACGGGCGTGACGACAAGATGCTCGTCACGAGCCGTAGCTATCTCAAGGTTCGCGAGTTCAAGACGATTGTCGGACTTGTCAGCTTCCTTGCCGACATGGGCTGCACGACTGCCAGCATCCCGCTCATCGAAGGCGCCCGCGAGCGCCATGCAGCACCCGGGCGCACGCCCGAGCCACGAACCGGCCCGGTTCTGGTCAAGGACAACTGACCGCGCATTTGCGCTCGTTGTTGCATTGGGTACAGGTGTTTGTTCAGCACCCCCGGCCCTTGCCGACGGTTTCATCTTCCAGGTCAGCCCCGATGGCCGACTGATCGACACAACTGATACCACGAGCACCTTGCGCTCGTTCACCGGCGACGACGATGCCCGGAATGGGCCCCTCCCAGATCGCCTCTTTCTTTTTGCAGCGCCGCAGTCTCGCGGGGAGGATGCTCCCCTGAGCGATGTGACGGCTGCCGCAGCGGTCGCCCCGCGCGCCGTCCGCGCCTCACCCGAAATCCTCCACGCCATCGAGACCACCGCGCTGCGCTACGGCAGCCATAACGCTCTGCGTCAGGCGGGCCTGTCGGTCACCGATTGGGCGCTGTTCTACCGCGCCAACATCGAGGTCGAGAGCGCCTATAACCCGCGTGCGCTGAGCCCGGTTGGAGCCATCGGGCTGGGCCAGCTGATGCCCGACACCGCGCGCGATCTCGGCGTCGACCCCCATGACATCGCCCAGAACCTCGACGGCTCGGCGCGGTACCTGCTGATGATGTTCGAGCAGTTCGGCGATCCTGCGCTGGCGCTTGCTGCCTACAATGCCGGTCCTCATGCGGTCATCCGCCATGGCGGCATTCCCCCTTTTCGAGAAACCCAAGGCCATGTGGCCCGTGTGACAGCCGTGTTCCAGCGGTTGAGAGGAGACCTTTCGTGACGTCCAAATCTTCCCTTGTCGCGCTTGGCGCGATGGCCCTCATCGTGCTGGCGGGCCCTGCACTGGCGCAGAGCATCGACCTGTCCCCGGTGCAGACGCTGCTGCAGGGCATCGTCGATGCGATCACCGGCCCCTTGGGCATCGTGATCGGCACGCTCGCCCTGATCGGCGTCTTCCTCTCCTGGCTCTTCGGGATCCTCGACTTCCGTCAGGCGCTCTGGGTCGTGGTCGCGATCGCGGGTATCGCCGCGGCGCCCACCATCGTCGCCGCCATCTGGACGACCTGAGCAAGACCCATGTCCGACCAGTCCCGCGTATTCATCGGCCTTCTGAGGCCGCCCAAGCTGATGGGCTTGCCGATCATGTACGCCATGGTCTGGCTCTTCGGCTCGACGCTCCTGTTCCTCTGGGTGCAGAGCTGGGTGGTGGCCGTCTTCGCGGGGCTGGCCTGGCCTGCGCTCTGGAAAGCCGCAGACTGGGATCCGAACTTCCTCGATGTCCTGGTGATCACCTTGCAGGAAACCCCGCCCACGGCGAACCGCAAGCTCCACGGGGGCGACAGTTATGCCCCGTGATGGACTTGGCCGTGATGTGGCCGACGCCCTCGATCCGCTGACCGCGCTGCCGGCATGGGTGAAGGGCGAGAAGCGGCTCTCTTCGATGCTGCCCTACGTCAGCCTTGTTACCGACCGGACGATCCGGACACGCGGCAACGAGCTGATGCAATGCATCCGGCTGGAAGGGGTGAACAGCACCACGAGCGAGGACGCACATCTCGACCGCATCGGCGCGCTTCTCGCCGGCATCGTCGCGCAGGTCGGGACGGAGTTCTCCTTCTACCTGCACAAGGTCTCGAAAGCGGTCGACATAACCCTGCCGCCCATCCCGGGCGAGGGCTTCGCGGCCGCCGTCGATCAGCGCTGGTGCGCCCATCTGGGCCGCTCGGGCCTGCGCGACAAGACGCTGACTCTGACCGTGCTGAAGCGCCCGGAGACCGGCAGCCGTTTGCCCTTCGGCTTGGGCGCGTCTCGTGCCCGGCATGCGGCAGACACGACCCGACGCTTGCGCAAGCTCGACGAGGTCGTTGGGTTTCTGCAGTCGTCCTTCGATGAGTTGAAGCCCCGATTGCTGGCCGCCAGCACAGGGGAGCTTCTGGGCTTCCTCGGCTCGCTCAACACGGGCGAAGAACATCCGCTCTTTCCGCGGTCACGCCTCGGCGTGATTGGTGAGGATGTCGCCAATACCCGCGTCACCTTCCGCGGCACGACCATCGCGCTCTCCGACGGCGCCGTCGGCGGCAAGCTGGGCGCGATCTTCGCGGTGAAGAACTACCCCGCCAAGACCGACAGCCTGATGCTCGACGAGCTGAACCTGCCCGTCGACATGGTGGTCACGCATTCCTTTGTGCCGATCAATGCCAACATCATGGCAGGCCGGATCAAGCGGCAGTTGCGCCTGATGCAAGCCGCAAATGACGGTGCGGTCAGCCTCGCGCAGGAGTTGGAACTCGCCCAGGACGATCTGGAATCCAAACGCCTGATCTTCGGCGAGCATCACATGACGGTGGCGGTCTATGCGCGATCCCAGGCCGCGCTCGACGACATCGCAGCCGAGATCCGCAACATCTCGGCCACCTCCGGCATCAACCTGATCTCGGAAGCCTTCGGGGGGCGGGCGCATTTCATGGCGCAGCATCCGGGGAACACTGGCGCGCGCAGCCGCAAGGCTGCGATCACCAACCACAACTTCGCCGATCTCGCCACCTTCCACCGCACACCGCTTGGCAAGACCGGACATGAGGTACCTTGGGGCGTCCCGATCACGCTTTTCCCGACGCCAGAGCGCAGCGGGTTCCGCTTCAATTTCCACGAACAGGGCGCGCCGGACCGCGAGCCCACGGGTGGCCACACGCTGATCCTCGGCCGCCCCGGCTCGGGCAAATCCGTGCTGGCGGCTTTCCTGATGACCATGGCCCGGCGCGCAGGCGCGCGGCTCTTCGTCTTCGATTATCGCGCCGGCATGGAAATGGCCGTCCGCGCGCTTGGCGGCAGCTATTCGACCGTGCGGGCAGGGCGACCCACGGGCCTCAATCCCCTGCAGACCGAAATTGACGCCCGCGGGCAGGCTTGGCTGGCCGACTGGCTGGCAAGCCTTCTCGAGCGCCGGGACCGGCCTCTGACCCCGGTACAGACCAACCGCCTGCAGGAGGTCGTGCGCCAGAATGCCACTGCGGGGAACTCAGGGCTGCGAAACTGGTCGGACTTTGCCTCGCTCCTCGTCTCGACCGATGACGATGGCGATCTGTTTGAGCGGATGCAGGAATGGACGGCCGATGGCCGCTATGGCTGGATTTTCGGGGCGAACGCAGACGATACGTTCCAAATCGCGGGCAGCACCGACGCTGACGTCGCGGGCTTTGATCTGACCGGCATCCTCGATTCCGAGAGCGAGCGGGAACGCATGGCGGTCTTGTCGTATCTCTTCCGCCGCGTCGAGCGGGTGATCGAGGACCGCAAGCCCACGATCATTATCATTGATGAGGCCTGGAAGGCGCTCGACAACGCGTATTTCGCGGAGCGTCTCTCGAACTGGCTGGTGACCGCGCGCAAGCAGAACGCCGTCGTCGTGATGATGACCCAATATGCCAGCCAGCTCGAGCGCACGCGGACCGGCAAGACCATCGTGGAAGCCGTGCCGACGCAAGTTCTTTTGCCCAACATCCGTGCCTCAGCCGCGGACTACGCGATGCTCGGCCTCAGCGAGAAAGAACTCGACGTGCTTCTGGGCGTCGGCTCCGCCTCGCGGCTCGCGCTCGTGCGGGACGACCGGGGTGCTGTGGTGATCGACGCCGATCTGAGCGCGCTCGGCCCGCTCGTGACCATCCTCGGCGGCATGGAGAAGGGCGAGGCCCTTGTCGGCGCCGATTACCGTGACCGCCCTGATTTTTGGAGAGTGACATGACCCATTCCATGATCCGTAGCGTCGTGCTGCTTGGCCTCGGCCTGACCCTGACAGCCTGCGCACAGCATAATCCCGCGCAGGCCAACTGCTTCAACTTCCGCGACGCGCCTGTACAGGCAGGAACGGCCACCGCCACGACGACGATCTCGACCATGGGGGCGGAGGTCACGCGCCGCGACACGGCTTGCGATTTCGTGATGCTGGGGGCGGGTGGCTAAGCCGATGCGGACCTGGCTCCCCCTCTCGATGATCGGCCTTGCGCTGGCTGGTCCCACTGCGGGGCCAGCGGTCGCCCAAGGCGTGCCGACCTTCGATCTGCGCCTCTTCGCAGAGCGGCAGGCCATCCTTGAGCAGACCGATCGCGACCTGGCGCTGCAACAGGACCGGCTGACCCGCGAGGAGGAACTGGCCGAGATCGAGCGCCAGCAACTCGCCTCGCTCGAAGGGTTGATGGATGCGATGTCGCTCGGCTCGGGCGATGTGGCTGGCACCGTGGCCGGGCTCGAGGCGGGGCAGGGGGCGGTTGGCGACGTCGAAAGCGCCGCGGCCAGCCTCTATGCGCCCGAGGATAACAACCCGGCCGCGGCCCGGATGTTCGGCGATGCCCGAGAAGGGATCGAGGAACTCATCATCCGCGCGGCGCGTCACACCCATAGCCTGCCCGGCGTAAGCCGCGCGGGGCTCTCTCTCGTGCAATGGCGCTGCCTGCTGCAGGCGCTGATCTGGCAGGAAAGCCGCTTCCAGATCGGCGCGCGCTCCCCTGTGGGGGCGTTTGGGCTCACCCAGATCATGCCCGGCACGGCGGGCGATCTCGGAATCTACCCGGCCTATTACGACGACCCCTGGCTGCAGGTCACCGGCGGCGCGCGGTACCTCGCGCAGATGCTGAACATGTTCGATGGCAACATCATCCACGCGCTCGCCGCTTACAACGCAGGCCCTGGCAACGTTCAGAACTACGGCGGCGTCCCGCCCTTTGCGGAAACCCAACATTACGTCGTTGTCATCCCGCAGCAGTACAATAGCTACCTCGCCGCCGTCGGCGGGATCGATGCCCTCGGAACCATCGACCCTGTGCTCCTCGCCAACGCAAGCTTCAGCCTCTCGGCCCGTGAGGCGGGTGTCTACGGCGACTATTCGCTGATCTCGGTCCGGGCGGCAGCCTTGCGCGTTCAGGACATCATCACCCGCATTGGCGAAACCGAAGACCTGCACGAGGCCATCGCACTCAACACCTACGCTCGGGCCGAGCTTGCCCGATTGGTCGCGATCCGGACCCGGATCAAGGCCGCTTACACCCAGCCGCTCAGTGAGGAGCAACTCGCCATGGCAGCCGCACAGGCAGCCGAGCGGCAATATATGGATTTCACCCAGGAGACATTGCGATGAGAAGGCCACTGCGCATTTCCCTTACCACTACCGCCGCGACCCTCGCGCTTGGCCTTGCCCTCGCGGGCCCTGTCACCCCACAGGGCGTGCCCACGGTCGACACGCAGAACATCGCCCAGGAAATCCGCCAGCTTCAGCAGATGCTGCAGGATTTCGGGATCCAGACCGATCTTCTGGACAATGCGCTCGAACAACTGGAGACGCTGCAAGGCCAGCTCGATCAGCTGAACGAAATGTATGCCTCGCTCACCGGGCCGCGCAGTATCCTTGGGTTGGCCATGGGCGGCGATCTCGACAACCTGTTGCAAGCTAATTTCGAAGACATCCCAGGCCTGATCCGCGGCATCCAGGCGGGCGACTGGTCGAGCCTGATCGGCCCCAACGCGGGGCCCCTGCGCACCCAGATGGAACAGGCGCTGGCCAGTGCAGGCTTCGACGAAGACTCGCTGCGCGAAATCGCCACCAGCGGCAATCCCGGCGCAGAAGGTGTCGCGACCCGCGCCACGACCGGCGCTGTGATGTCGGCGGCGGCCCAGAACAGCCATGCCGAGGCCGCTCAGTCGCTCGAACGCGTCGAGCAACTCGTGTCGTTGATACCCGACATGGAGGACCTCAAAGAGTCGATGGACCACAACACCCGCGTCACGGCGGAACTCGCCATCGCCATGACACGCATGTGGGAGCTTGAAGCCATCCAAACCCTCGGCGCAGGCAATGCGGGCGTGGTCGATGCCGCCACCGTGGCCGAAGAACGCCGCTACATGGACTTCACCCTGCCGAGCTTGCGGCCATGAGCAAAGGTCCCGACATGACGGCAGGCATGAGCGCGCGGGAACTCGTTGAGGAGGAACTGATCCATGGCGCGCTGCGCCGGGAGCAGCTCTGGCGGATGATCGGGCTTGGCGGGGCGGGCTTCGGCGTTTTCGGTTGCCTTGCCGCCGCAGCCGTCGCCCTGATGGTCGAGACGCCGCCGCCGGTCGTCGTGCCCTATGACCCCGCGACCGGTCTCGCTCTGCCCAATGCCACGGTCGAAACGGTGCGGCTTGCCGAGCGACCCGCCATCATCGAGGCGCAGATCTACCGCTACATCGTTGAGCGCGAGGCCTACAACCAGCTCGACAACGATCTGCGCGTGCGCCGGGTGCTGGCGCAATCCACCGGGGCAGCCGAGGCCAGCATGCGCGCCATGTGGACCTCGGGGCAGGAGAGCTATCCGCCAACCCGCTACGGCCCCGCGGCAGAGATGGCCGTCGAGATCGCATCGATCACGCTGATCGGCGAGAACCGCGCCCAGGTGCGCCTCAGAAAGCGCCTGACCAGCCCGCAAGGGGCGCAGGACGGATCCTTCACCGCAACATTGATGTTCGCTTTTCAGCCCGAACGGACGCGCTCGATCGACGATGTCTGGCAGAACCCTTTCGGCTTCACTGTCACCCAATATGCCATCCGATCGGACCGTTCCGAATGACCTCTGTTCCAGTTCTTGCTCCTGTTCACGCCCTGCTCGTCGCTGGTGCCCTCGTGCTCTGCGCACCCGCAGCCTTTGCCGAGACCACGCCGCGCCCCGGTCCCCATGACAACCGCGTCCGGATCGCCACTTGGACCGAGGGGCAGGTTTACCGCATCGTCACGACCCTGACCCGCGTCACCACCGTCGAATTCGGCGAGGGTGAAACCATCCGCTCGATCATCGCAGGCGACACCGTCGGCTTCCAGTTCGACGGCGTGCCGGGCGGACGCGCCTTCGCGATCAAGCCCGCCGCCGCGGGTGTCGCGACCAACATCACGGTCTACACGAACCGCCGCTCCTACTATTTCCACGTGGTCGAGGCGCGCGAGACCCCGCACTATGTCGTGCAGTTCCGCTATCCCGAGAGCCGCGCACAGCCGGCCCGGGCGGTCGCGGCCGATGCGCCGAATGCGAACTATGCCGTCAGCGCCCGGGAGGAGTTCACGCCGACGGCCATCTGGGATGACGGCACCTTCACCTATTTCCGCTTCGCGCGGAACGCGCCGGTCCCGGCGATCTTCCGCTATGCCAATGGCGGCGAGCGGGCGGTGAACAGCACAGCACTCGAGGACGGTGTCATCCGTGTCTCGGGCGT
>Ga0208112_100436_pt1 | contig 37844 bp, 41 predicted proteins | sample HotLakConsoUCCLE_FD_184736 | JGI IMG/M metagenome (GOLD analysis project Ga0208112, IMG submission 184736) | Hypersaline microbial mat communities from Hot Lake, Washington, USA - Hot Lake Consortium UCC-LE (SPAdes) (version 2) ... | reverse complement strand
AGCATCGACTCCGGGTTACACTGTGTCCGCATCGGGGGCTCTCCTGACATCGGGCCAAGTGTTTGTTCGCACTCACACTCTCGCCGATTTCAGACCCCGATGCACCTTCCTTCGTGAGATATCCGGGCTAGTTCCTTCGCCTGCTTGAAGGTCATCCAGATCGGGGCGTTATAGCCGCGCTCCATCGCGGTCGCCCAAAGCATGATGACGTTGATTCCGCTGTAGGGCTTGCCGTTGCTGCGAAGCGGACGGCTGACGGCTCCGGCGACATGCCCGGCCTGCCAAGGCTTCATCCAAGGGCGCACGCCCTTTTCCAGCTCGGCAATAATGGTATCGGTGATACGCTGATAAATATCTGCTTTCATTGGTCTTTTCCTTTCCTAGTCTAAAAAGCGGTTGCGCATGCAACCGGACTAGGCCCGCGCCAATGAGCGGGGGAATCCGGGTCAAGGGTTCTGAAGTTGCTTGCAACTTTTTTGGGGGGACCGCCCGAAGGGTGGGGGAGCCAAAACCGCTTGCGGCAGGTTCCTTGGCGCGGTGGGGGCCGCAGGCCCCAAAACAAAGAAGGGGTTGCACGGCCCGCCAGGGCCGTTCTGCCGGGCCGCAAGGCGGCCTCATGCGCGAAGGATCGTCACCGGATGGCCGAAACCCGCAGGGGTTCGGGGAGCGGCGCTTGTGGCGCGAGTAGAGCCTGACCGCCGCTATGCGGCGGGCGCGCCCAAATTCAGGATCTACGAAGAAAATTGTTCGTAATGGCTGTTATCACTCCGGGCAGGCGCGAACGCCGCCTCAGCGCCTGACACACCTCACCCTGTAGCCAGTAGTCTTAGTATTGAAGTGCTGGCTGCCACTGGAGAAGGACTGGCGCCACGCAGTGTTAGTACCGTACTCCGTAGAAGACCAGTAGTAGGCGTTCTGGAAATTAGTTATGTTTCCTCCTGCTTCAATTATTTCATGCACAGCCCATAAATAATACGCCTCCACCTGAGAGGGCAGGTACCAGTCGCTGTGGCCGCCGAAACCCAAATCTTCGCAGGCCTGAAAGGCCTGAAAATCACCAATCGCGCCGCCGCGATTGGCATGGTTCACTTGCCCGTCGTTCGTCGAATCCGTGCTGATATCATCTGTCCCGGTCGCGTTCTTCCAGTTCATCGTGAACGTGCCGGGACTGCCGGGCCGTTCCTGATCCGTCGGCGGGATGAAAAGATGTGCCTGCGTGATCGGATGATAGCCCGCGAACACCGTCCCATCCGCGCATTCATCGCCGATATTCGCGCAGCCGGAAGGGCCGGACAGGCCACCACTCGCGTAGCTACTGCATCCCCAGCCGCTGCTGGTCATGACGATGGTGTCGCCTTCGGCGCAGGACACGCCGAGGCCGGGCATGGCAATCCACTCGGCGCCGTCGCAATACTGCATGATCGTATGATCGACGTTGTAGATCATCACGCCGGCCGGGGCCGGAGGATTGGCGCAGTCGGCGCGGGCCGAAGTGGGGAAGGCAACAATCGCCAGCAAGCAAAGGGCGGCCAGGATTTTCATGGCGGGCCTCCCGGTGAGCACACCCAGCCGGTGCTGCTCATCACCACGCCATCGCCTTCAAGGCACTCGATGCCGATGCCGTCGAGGCGCGTCCAGGTGTCCTCCCGGCAATACTGCATCGCCGAATGATCGGAATTGTAGACGACCGCACCCGTTGGCATGGCCGGATCGGCGCAATCGGCATAGGCAATGACCGGAATTGCTACCGCAGATAAAATCAGTGCTGGAATGTATAAAAGCGTTCCCGTTTTCATTAACTCAATAATAATACGGATCATCTGGAGAAAAAGTTAATTTGAACTGGTTTTTATACTTTCCCACTGGCGCGAACGCATCCGGCAAAAGGGAACCCTTGCGCGCGGTTACTTGGGGATAACTAAGCCACTGATTTCATTGGCGCTCGTACCGCGCAAAAGGGTCGGGCAAAATTAGCGCCATGAAAATTGGCTATGCGCGCGTCTCCACGGACGAACAGAACCTTGATCTGCAACGGCAGGCCCTCATGGCTGCCGGTTGCGAAACCATTTTCGAGGATCAGGCGTCCGGAGCGCTGAACGGACGCAAGGGCCTTGCCGAAGCGATCGCGCGCTGCGTCGCCGGCGACGTGCTGACGGTCTGGAAGCTGGACCGGCTCGGCCGCTCGCTGCTCGATTTGGTGAGCTTGGTCGAGGATCTGAAAGCGAATGGCGTGGGGCTCAAGGTGCTGACCGGCCAGGGCGCGAGCATCGACACGACAAAGCCCGAAGGGCGGATGATCTTCGCGGTGTTCGCCGCGCTTGCCGAATTCGAGCGCGAGCTGATCCGCGAGCGCACCAAAGCCGGCATGGCGGCGGCCAAGCGGCGCGGCAAGCATGTCGGCCGCCCGCGCAAACTGACGGATTTTCAGCTAGAGGAAGCCCGCCGGATGATCGCCGGCGACAAGTCGAAGGCGGACGTGGCCGCCCTGTTCGGCGTCGATGTCGCGACGCTGCGAAGGGCGCTCGCTGACGGCCGGGGGATCAGGGCCTGACCAGAATTTCCGTATACCCCTGCGTCGACTCAAGCTCGATCGCCTGCATGTAGTCGATCACGTCCTGCCAGAACGCGACTTGCCACTCGCGGGCGGCAATCACTTCGGCGTCGGGCATTTCGGCGGCTTTCAGTTCCTCAAGCTGGCGACGGAAATAGTCGGCGGCGAACTGCGCAAAATGCACGCCGTCGTGATACTGAAGGCCGTCCAGCAGGTCGAGGCGCTGCGCGGCGTCATAGACTTCGCGGGCGACCTCGATCCGCCTGAGGCCGCCCTTCCTGTAAATCTTCTTGATGGCCGCGCGATCGGCCACGGTTTCACCTCATGATGATCGCTGTGTCGGCCATTCCCGGCGGCACAGCGGATTGCGAACTGGTCTACATGCCCCGCGTGAGATCAAGCACCAACTGACAGAAGGGCTTTAATTCCTCGACGCTGGTTTCCTCGGATGGATTGCCGGGAATGGCAGCATGGCTGTCCGGGCGCGAATATTCGTTGATCGACCGGAGATCGTCTAGCGCACCCTTGTAGGGGTGATCATGGGGGGCTTGCTGATCAAGAATGCGTATAATCTCGTCCAGACTGGCGGCCTGGTGAAAGAGCCCCGGATCGCCCTTGCGGTAAAAGTCCTCGCAGACAGTTCGAAGCCTCGTCCGAATGTAATTCGGATCATGTGGTTCACCTTCGAGAAATTCTTCGATCTGCATGCGCTCCGTTACATGGCGCGGCTGGGTGGCCGCTTCGATATCGTATGGAGCGATCGTTGTTATCCCTGGCGCGCCGGTTTGAAGCGCGAGCGACGCGATCCTGCTTTGGTCAATCTTGTCCCAAAGCAGGCGCAGGAAATTCTTTTCGTGCGACAGGACGATTGTCTGCCGCGCCCGGCCGCAAAGTTTTCTGATCTCAATGGCCGTAAACTGGCGGCGAAAATGATCGAGGCTCGTGAACGGATCATCAAGCACAACGATTGTGTCGGCTAGATCAGGATCGGCATTGACCTTGGCCAGAAAAAGCGCGAGCGCTAGCGTGGACTTGTCGCCGCCGCTCAGTGTGTTGCGGAAGCTTGGCTTGTCGAGTTCGCCTGTACTGGTGCGCGGCGATACCGCAACCTCTCTGATCAATATATGGTAGCTGGCCGTTGGCTCCCTGCCACCGCGATAGTCAGGGGCTTGGTAGTCAATCCTGAACCCCGCCGCGAGCCGCTTAAGATAGGAGTTTATTGCATTACCAAGGTCGCCGGTGATAGCGCGTTCGTGTTCGCCCAGCTCCTGACGCACCCTTGCCTTTTCCTCGGCAATTTCGGTTTTCCGCTTGTTTCGCTGTTGAAGAGTTTCCCCCATGTCGGTGACATCAGGTTCGTGCCGCCGTTTGCTTGCCTGCAAGCGCTTAAGTTCATTCTCAAGGCTTGGAAGCCCGGCCGGGTCTATAGAATCCTTGAGCGATTTTATGACCGAAAGGAAGGCTTCCACCTGGGAGTTAGCTTCGGTGATCTGACGCCGCCCTACTTCCCAACGTGCCAGCACCTCGTCGGCTTCTGGACCGGAGACCGCTTCGGTCAGATTGGCTTGTTTGGCGGCGAATAGGGCATCGAGCCGCCCGGCGGCATCTTCCATTTCGGAAACGAGAGTGTCGGCATCCCGGATGTCAGGGGCGTCGAGCTTGCCCGCCTCGTGCCAATAGCCAAAGTGGCCGGCATTCTGTTCGGCAAGGCGCACTACATTGGTCCGAAAATCGCCGATTGCGTAACGATTGAGGGTTTCACGAACCTTTTTTACTGCCGCGCCGAGTTCCTTGTACGCCTCGCTAAACAAGTCCTTGTAGGCATCGACAAGGCTGCGGTCGGTGAGGTGCTGGCCACAAAACGGGCAGTTGTCGGTACGCACAAAGGCCATACCGCGTTCAAGCCAGGTTTCATGGGCGATCTCGGCTTCCTTTGGATCACACTCATGAGCGGTGATATGGGCGCGGACCCGTGATAGCGCCTCCTGAGCAATTTCATCGACCGAACTGTGGAGCAGGCTGCGAAAGCGGGCCGTCTCGGTCGGCATGGGATACAAAGTCGGCTCAGCGGCGGCCTTGAGTTCGGCCGCGCGCCGGACTCTTTGTACCTGTGCATTCTTTTGGGAAATTTCGTCGTCGATGTTTGGACGCGCTTCCAAGGCCAGGAAGCCCTCAAGCTCCATGTTTGGAGGCGCGATGGTGCGGACGACCGCTTTGATTTCATTTTCGGCAGCGGTGAGCGCCCGGTTGTTGTCGCGGTTTTCCGTGTCCAGCTCGACGAGGCGACGGACACGGGACACGCCCTGTTCGCCCACGACAAGGCCGTATTGATTTCTCAGGTGATCGACGGAAACTATATCGCCAGAGAAGACATTGTCGTTAATGAAGGCGCTATCATAGACGGCAATGAGCGGCCTTGGGCCGGACCATGCCTGATTCTCGAAGACCGTATTCTGGTTGTCGATACGAAGTACGGCCTTGGATGGCGCGTCGGCGTCCAATGTCCTGCGCCCCGCAAGTATGGCCGGGTCATTCGTGGTCAGGGATCGCAGGATGTCCGCGAGAGTGGACTTGCCCCACCCGTTTTCGCCGAAAACCAATGTGCAGGGGCCGAATCTCGCCCCCTCTGTTGGCCGGGCGGTTTCGAAGCGGCCAATGTTTTGAATGAATCGAACTTCGTTCAACATGGCGACAGGTCATGCACAATTGAGGTTTGGAGTCTCATTGAGCCGAAAGCCAGTCGACGAAGCTGTCGAGTTCATGGGTCCAGACGAGGTAAAGGCCGCTGGCCTGCGCGCTCTTCAGGTTCTCAACCCCGAAGACGCCGGACAGGAGCGCGACCGGCACGATGGACTTGCCGGCTTCTCTGTCCCAGTGTCGGGCCTTTGCCGCCGTATCATTCAGCACGCGCTTGATGCTGTTGAGGGCTGAGGACGAGTCCTTGGCCTCGACGGCGACGATCCGGCCGTCAGAAAGCCCGATCAGAAGGTCGGCCTTGCGGCCGTAGACGGTGCATTCACCGTACAAGGTCTTGGTAGGCGGCCAGTGTGTCGGGGCTGTGATTCTGCCCTTGTTGGGGGCTTTCACCTTCTCGTATTTGAGTTCGATCAGCCGATCTTCAAGCACCTTTTCGACCTGACGGCCGTAGCCGCGGCGCTCCGTCTGCAACGTCTGCGTTGCATGCAAGGCTGTAGTCGCGCGGATCGCCTGTTTCAGCTCGTGGGTGCTCGGGACGCGCCGGTCGTCGATCCAGGGAAATCGGATCGGATCGGCCATCCCGCAAATCAGTTTCAGGACGGCAACCGTCAGCTCGTCGCTTTCACGCAGGCGGGTTTTGGTGAGCCGGTCGGTCGACCGGGTGACAAGCACGCCGAGATCATCTTCCGAGACCGGCGGGCCGGCCACGTAGCGCAGGGCGGCAAGTAGCTCCGAGTCGAACAGAATCCTCCTTACGACAGCCGGATCGGGCTTGTCGGGATCGACGCCGGAAAGTGTCTTGAACAGGCGAAAAACGGCGGCCTGGCGCTGGTCCAGATGATCGAGGTAGCGGTCGCGGGGCTCTTTCAGGCGGCGATCGACGAAAGCGTCGAGCGATTGCTGCGCCTGCTCGGCAAGTTGTTCATCAGTCCATATGGTCGGCCATTTTTGCACGTTCGGCAAAGTCATTCAGGGGGTCAGTTCTTGCAGGCGGTCAAAGGAAGGGATGGTCAGGCGCTCGACTTCGCCGGGCTCGAATTTCGCAAGGCCGCCGGCGTACATGCGGCCGGCATTGATGCAGACATTGCCTTTGAGGAAGGCCAGAACCCGGTCCAGCGTCGCGTCGTCCAGCGGCTCGCGCGGATAAAGGCCGTGCGCGATATTAAGATGCCGCGCGCCGCACAGATTGCGGACAAAGGCCGGGGCTCGCCGCGCCATATAGGTGCACAGGATCGGCGCCGGGTCTTTCAGGCCGACAGCCCACCATGCGCGGCGGTTGCTGGCGACATAGCCGTTTTGGGTGCCGATCTTGCGCGCCCACGCCAGATAAGCGTCGACGGCCAGGCGCTCCTTGGCCGTGAGCGTGCCGAGGTCGACCGGCAGGTCGATCACGCAGCGGAGCTGTCGGGAATCTGTGAGCGTGTCCCCTGCCCTTAGCAGCTCTCTAGCCTTGGTGACGCATGGAAACAGGAAGCGCTTTGGCAGATCCCCGGCAAGCGGGCCGGCGATCCAGACTGCGTTTGCGCCTGTGACCTGGCCGCGATGAACGCGGAACAGTTCGCCTAGCTCGATATCCCCGGCGGCGGGCTTCGATCCCTTGCGGACATGGATGGACCAGCGCTTTGCGTCTGAAAGCGCGTTCCATTCGACGGGCGCGCCGCCGGAAAGGTCGGAAAGCGAATCGAGCGAGTCGACGGCCCCGATCGTGAAATGATCGGGCCGTGCGCCCACTTGAAAACAAGTGATCGCGCCGGTGGTGAGCGCGTCGGCGAAGGGCCGTGCGGCCGGGTCGATCACATGAAGCGAAGCGCCGCCTAGCCCGTCCGCGAGCATCTGCCGGAGGACAGAGCCGTAATTGACGTCGATCCACTCGGCGGCAGTGATGAACGCGCCATAGTCGCCCGGCTGCGCCAGGGCGCGGGTTTTCAGGAAAAAGTGAATATGCAGACCGGCAAGCTTGCTCGCCTGAAATCCATACTCGGCGGCTGTGCCGGCGAACCAGTCTTTCCAGCTTTCGCTGATCCGGTGATGCCGGACATAGGGCGGATTGCCGATAAAAAGCGTCGGCCCGTCCACGGCCGCAAGCGTGATCCGCCGATAATCGGCGGCCTTGACGGTCAGTCTGCCGGCAAAACCGGAGACTGCCGCGTTTGCTCTAAGCAGCAGCAGGGCGAGCGGGTCAGTCTCGACGGCGACCAGCTCGGCGGCGGGAAAGGCTTTGGCGGCGGCCAAAAGGAACCGGCCGGAGCCGGAACCGGGGTCGACGATTCGCACTGGCGGGGCCGGCTGGCGCGCGGCCCATGAAACCATGGCGGTGACGATCGCCGGCGGCGTGTAAGTTGCGCCGTCCTCGCGCCGTTCTTCGGGACTGCGCAGGCGGCAAAAATGCGAGCCTAGCGGATCGTCCCCTACCCTGATGGCCTTGCGGGTTGTGTTCACCAGACTCGCCGGCACGTCCTGCCGGCGGTCGACGAGGCGCTGCTCCGCTTTTGTTAGGGCGGAAGACTGCCCGATCAGGGCATAAGCCAATCCTGCAAGCTGCGCCTCATTGTCGATCATCGCGCCTTCTTGCCCTTCTGTGCCAGGTAGAGCTGCCACATTTCCTCGAAGAGCTTGCGCAGCGATAGGCCGCGCTGCGCAGCCTCGGCCTTCACGGCGCGAGCCATGTCCGGCGGCAGCGAAAATCCGACGATCTTGCGATTCTGATGCGAGGTGTTTTGAGCCATGAGTCGTATTGTCGACGAGTCGACAACCTCCGTCAATCGGATTCTGACGTTTGCCACAGGCGCGGTGCAGAAACTAAGATATGTAAATCAGAGAATAAATGTGGATAATCGTGTTTCTGTGTTTCAGTAGTAACAGTGTATATTGCAAATTGTTCTTATGATTATTTCATTTCTGAACCAAAAAGGCGGTGTTGGCAAGACGACGTTGGCGGTTAATGTCGCTGCCGCGCTCGCCCGGTCCAACAGCAAGGTCCTTCTGATTGACTCCGATCCGCAGCAAACGGCCGCGCAATGGGCGACGCTGCGCGAGGAAACGCCGTTTACGGTGGTTTCGCTCGCCCGTCCAAAAATGGCGCGTGACGCGATGGAGCTGGCGGCGGACTTTGCGCACACGATCATCGACGGACCTGCCCGCGGCCACGACATAGCTTACTCGGTGGTGATCGCCTCGGACCTGGTGGTCGTGCCTATCGAGCCGGGCGGCCCTTCCCTATGGGCGGCGACCGAGACTATCGAGGCCGTCAACAACGGCCGCGCGCTCAAGGAAAACCTTGAAGCCGCCTTTGTGGTTTCCCGCAAACACGGAAACACGGTTATCGGCCGCGAGGCGAAAAGCTACGCCGCCGATCAGGACATTTCCATTCTGCGCACTGAAATTTTCAACCGCGTGGCTTTCGCGGAGGCCCTGACGGTCGGCAGGACGATCTTTGAGTGGGCGCCGCGTAGTGCTGCGGCAAGAGAAATTGAAAGACTGACGAAGGAGTTGTTGAAGTTCAATGAGCAGCAAATCATTCAGCGACGCGAAGAAGCCCGAAAGGCGTCCAACGCCTGAGGAAATCGCCGCCTTTGAGGAAACCGGCCGGCCGATTGCGTCGGAACCGATGCAATCAGCAAAACCGGAAACACGTGAAAACGGAAACACGGAAACCAGTGTTGCAAGGAACACGGAATCCCGCGCATCTGCAAACGCGGATATCAGGCAACCTGAAAACACGGAAAACCGGGGTCACAGTTCCACGTTTGTACGGGACCACGGAAACACGGAAACCAGCAAAACCGGGGACACGGATGCCAGGCCGGCCGAGGCGACGGTCCGGCTGACGATCGATCTGCCCGAAAGTGTCCATACGCGATTCAAGGCCGCTTGCGCGTCGACCCGCCGCAAGATGGTGGATGAGGTCAGGGGATTCATCGAGCGGCGCACGGCCGAGCTGGAAAGCGATCTTGCCAGCAGGCGCTAGACCTAATCGCCGCAAACTCCACAATCGAATCAAGTGTTAGATCAAGGCGGGATGCCGCTGGCTTCCGAATGGCCGCTTAGTGCGCAAAGGCGCGCCTGCTCTTGCTTTGGAGAACGCCCTTGATCTGAAAGCCAATATTGCGGAGAATTTTCGATGATCCTTCCGGATCAACTCGAACGCATTTCACAACTATTGGTATTTTCCACATGAAATAAGTCAAAAAGAAAACCCGCCGAAGCGGGTCAAAATAGCTGAGGTGTTCAATAAAAAAATTCCTAATCCGAATATCTCAAAGAACGAACGACAATGCAAGGACTTCTTGCAACAGGTTCGTGCGGCCTGAATTCTGCGGGTTTTCTCCGAAACAAAGGAGGAAACGACAATGCCTATAACACACATCCCGAGCGAATCGGAACTGATGGCCGCCGCGCGGCTGGCGCTAAAGCGGCGTGTTGCCGTCGCGCCGTCATGTCCGCCGGCGGAGTCGATCAAATCCCGCAGCGATTGGACCGGCCCTTCGCCGGAGACAACGGCCCGCCGGCTGCGCTCGCTGCAAACCTGCCACCGCTATAATCTGTATGAACGGCCGCGACACCGGCCGCCGCCGGAAAGCGGCGCCTACGTGCCGGAGCTGGGGGCGCGGATTGAGAACGATCGCAACCTGACGGATGGTGCGCGGCGGCTCGCGCGCAAGCTGGCCGAAGTGATCTACCGGCAGAACAGGGAAGCGCGGTGCACGGAAATCATCGTCACTTACCTGATGAAGGCGCTGCACCGTTCGCGCCGGACCGTGCAGCGCTATCTGCGCCTCCTGGAACGCGAGGGCTATATCCGGACCGAAGTGGTGCGCGGTGCGCGCTCGCGGCTTTGCACCGGCCTTGCGGTCGCCCTATGCCCGCCGCTTCTTGCCCGCCACCACGAAAAGCAGTGGCCGCGCAAGCGGGGGAATCCAGGGGCGTCAAAAGAGTCACAGAATTACAGGACTCAGAGATTCAAAGGGACAGGGGAGCGCCTGACGGTCCAGCAATGGTTCCTCATATGCAGTGACGGCGTGGTCCGCGCCCTTATGAAAACCGACCCTCTCGGAGTTACGGAAATACCGCCGCCCCTGAAGGCGACTGCCTTTTCATAACAGCTCCTGATCGGGCTTCGGCATAGGCCGCATCGACCGCAATTTGCCTTGCAAGGGAAGCCCTGTGTCCGGCTTCTTTGCGTTATGTCAAAGCCACGGCTTGAGGCAGGCGAAACGGCGGTTCTGCCATTTCCGCGATCTGGCGGTTATGCTCGGGGCATGAGCCGGCAGATGCCAAAGGAATTTCAGCAAGGGGGGAAGGCGCGGTTGCTGCTCGACTACGAGGGTGCGGCTTACGCGCTGTCCATGTCGGTCGGCGCGCTGCAAGACCTCGTTTACAAGGGCAGGGGGCCGGTGGCGACGAGAATCGGCCGCCGCACGTTTTTCGCGGTCAAGGATCTGGAAGCCTTTGTCGATGCGCACCGCGAGGCGCTGTAATCCCCAGCCCACGATCAGGCCCGCCGCGTGTCCTGGTCCTTCCTGTCGCCGGTCTTTGACAGCCGGGCCAGTTCGTCGGCCAGATGCTCGCTCCGCAGATTGGCGTATCGCTTGAGCGATTTCGGGTCCTTGTGGCCGGACAGCGCCATCACGGCCGTATCGGACCAGCCTGCCTCGATCAGGCTGGAAACCCGCTCGTGGCGCGTGTCATGGAAACGGAAATGCTCAAGGCCGGCCTTTTTCCGCGCGCGGTTGAACGCGAGGCGGAAGCCGTTGGCCGTGACCGGGAACACCCTGCCGTCAAGGCTGCGGGGCAGCGCCTTCAATATTTCGATCGCTCGCGGCGACAGCGCGACGCTGTGGTCGATGACGGTCTCGGGGCTGCGGCTGTTCTTGACGCCCCGCAGCAGGACCGAGCGGCCCGCAAGATCGACATCCTCCCATTTCAGGGCGAGCAGGCTGCCCCGGCGCGCGCCGGTCTCAAAGCCGAGTTCGACGAACGGCCGGAGCCAGGCGCCTCTAGCCGATGAACAGGCGTCCAGCAGGCGGGCGATCTCGTCCTGCGAAAGCCGCAAGTCGCGCTCGTCATTGACCGCCGGCCTTGCCACGTCCTCGGTGTTGACGGGGTTCACAATCAGGCCAAGCCGCCGCTTTCGGTAGTCGATCACGCGCTTGAGTAAGGTCAGCTCGCGCCTGACGGTTCCCGGCGCGACGGACTTGCCATTGCGCAGGCGTTCGGACAGGCGGCGGTCACGGTAGTCTTCGAACTGCTCCGGCGTGAGGTTGGCAACGGCGTGGGCGCAGAGTTCGGTTTCGGCGCGCATGAAGCGCTCAAGCCGCGCCCGCTCGGTCGTGCGCGAGGCTTCGCCGGGGCGCTTGTCCGTTACCTCATTCAGATACAACTCGATGAGTTCCCGGAGCGTGGTGCGCTGCCCGGCGGAGCGATCGACGAAATGGCCGGCGGTCATTTCGCTTTCGATCCGGTGCGCCCAATCCTGGGCCTTCTTTTTCGTCGGGAAGGTCGCGCTCTGCGGCGGCCAGCCCTTGCGGCGAATCTTCACCTGCCACTGGCCGCCGGCGCGCTTGTTGATCGTAGCCATGGGACTGCTCCGAAGCTGCGAGCCATTGTCCCAAATTTGTCCCATTATGTAAAGCACGAAACCCGAACGGCGCGACCCGCCCTGTGAAGTCGCTGATTTCTATGGAGAAAATTGGCGCACCCGACAGGATTCGAACCTGTGACCTCTGCCTTCGGAGGGCAGGCGGCTCTGCTCTTGCCATCCGCGCCCAAGACTTCGCCAGGGGCCGCCGTTCCAAGAGGGCGATGCCAAGCCCCGGTGCCGGTGCCGAGATCCGTCGAAACGGCCCTGTCGGCGCGGGGCCGTTTTCGTGCGAGGCCCGCTCCCCCCGAAGGTTCCCCCCGCCGCCAGGACCGCCTATGATCGCCGCGGCATGAGCGAGCATCCCGAGACCGACGCATCCGCGCCCGCCGAGGGCCCCGCAACGGACCTGTCCCCGCCGGCCGAAGGGCCGGCGCCGGAGGATGCGGCCTATCGCGTGCTGGCGCGCAAGTACCGGCCGCAGACCTTCGCCGAGCTGATCGGCCAGGACGCGCTGGTCCGCACCCTGACCAACGCGATTCGCACCGGCCGCCTGGCCCATGCCTTCGTGCTGACCGGGGTGCGCGGCGTCGGCAAGACCACCACCGCCCGGATCATCGCCAAGGCGCTGAACTGCACCGGCCCGGACGGCAAGGGCGGCCCGACGGCGGAGCCGTGCGGCGTCTGCGACAATTGTCGGGCGATCGCCGGCGACCGCCACGTCGACGTGATGGAGATGGACGCCGCCAGCCGCACCGGCGTCGACGACATCCGCGAGATCATCGACGGCGTGCGATACGGCCCGGTCGCGGCGCGCTACAAGGTCTACATCATCGACGAGATCCACATGCTCACCCGCAACGCGTTCAACGCGTTGCTGAAGACGCTGGAGGAGCCGCCGGAGCATGTGAAGTTCGTCTTCGCCACCACCGAGATCCGCAAGGTGCCGGTGACCGTGCTGTCGCGCTGCCAGCGCTTCGATCTGCCGCGGGTGCCGCAGGACCTGCTGGTCCGCCATTTCACCGCCATCGCCGAGAAGGAGAAGGCGGTCGCGGAGGGCGAGGCGATCGCCATGATCGCCCGGACCGCCGACGGCTCGGTGCGCGACGGGCTGTCGCTGCTCGACCAGGCGATCAGCCAGGGCTATGCCGGCGGCGAAGGCCGGGTGACGGCGGAGCAGGTCCGCCACATGCTGGGCCTGGCCGACCGGACCCGGGTCATCGAGCTGTTCGACCAGACGCTGCGCGGCGACGCGCCGGCGGCGCTGGAGACGCTCTCCGACATGCACCGGCTGGGCGCCGATCCGCTGCAGGTGCTGCAGGACCTCCTGGACTTCACCCATTTCCTGACCCGCGCCAAGCTCCTGCCCCAGGTGCTGGACGACCCCGCCGTGCCCGAGGCGGAGCGGGCGCATGGCAAGGCGCTGGCCGAGGGGCTGGGCGTGCCGGTGCTGACCCGCTGCTGGCAGATGCTGCTCAAGGGCGTGAACGAGGTGCAGATGGCGCCCCAGCCCGAACAGGCGATTGAGATGGTGCTGATCCGCCTCCTCCACGCCGCCCATCTGCCGACGCCGGGCGACGTGGTGCGCAAGCTGGAGGCCGGGGCCTATGACGGCCTGCCGGCGCTGGGGGATGGCGGAAGCGGAGGCGGAGGCGTTGCGTCGGGCGGCGGCGCCCCGGCCGGGGCATCCCCGGGCTTCGGCGGCGGGGCCGGCGGCGGCTTCGGCGGCGGGACGCGGGCCGTTGCCGGCGGCTACGCCCCCGGCCAGGACGGCGATGGCGGGCGGGTCAGCGCCCGTGGCCCGTTTTCCGTCGTCGCCGGCGGCGCCCGTCCGGAGGCCGCGCCGCCCGCGGCGGAGCCGGTCGACCCATCGCCCGCCTCCCTGCCCGCCGCTGCGGAGGCGGCGGCCGCAATCGAGCCTCCGGCCGATTTCCGCCGGCTGGTGCGGTTGTTCGAGGACCGCGGGCGCGCCGACCTGAGCGACGGGCTCTACACCTATGCCCATCTGGTCCGCTACGACCCGGCGGCCGGTCGGCTGGAGTTCCGGCCCGGCAGCTTCGCGCCGAAGAGCCTGAGCCAGGAGGTCGGGCGCCTCTTGTTGGAGTGGACCGGCCGGCGCTGGATGGTCAGCCTGTCGGACGAGCCGGGGGAGCGCACGCTCGCCCAGCAGGACGCGGAGACGAAGCGCGGCGAGATGGACCGGGTGCGCGACCATCCGGTGGTCGCCGCGGTGCTGAGCCGATTTCCCGGCGCCAGGCTGGTCGACATCCACGCGCCGGAGGACGAGCCGATGCCGGGGCTGCCGCTTGCCGCCGAGGCGGCGGACGACGATATGGCAGGCATCCCGGCGGATCCGACCGCGCCGCCGCCCGAAGACGACGACGAATGACCCGGTTCCGATCTCCCCGCGACCGGCTTGACCCAGCGACAGCTTTGACGAGGCCACCGGCATGAAGAACTTCGGCAACCTTATGAAGCAGGCTCAGGAAATGCAGGCCAAGATGGCCGAGATGCAGGAAAGCCTGGGCGAGATGGAAGTCGTCGGCCAGTCCGGCGGCGGCATGGTGACGGCGACGCTGAATGGCCGCGGCGAGATGCGCGGCCTGAAGATCGACAGGTCGCTGGTCGACCCGGAGGACGTGGAGGTCCTGGAGGACCTGGTCGTCGCCGCGGTCAACGACGCCAAGGGCAAGGTCGAGGCCCAGGTCCAGGCCAAGACCCAGGAGCTGATGGGCGGCCTGAACCTGCCGCCCGGCATGAAGCTGCCGTTCTGACGGTCCGGGCCACGACCACCGCATGACCGACGACAGCCAGCCGCCGCGTCGCGGGCCCCTCGACCCGGGTCCCCCCGAAACGGGGCTGCCCGAAACGGGGCTGCCCGAATCGGGGCTGCCCGAGATCGATGCGTCCGGCGACCGCCTGCCGTCCGGCCCGGCCGCCGCGGGCGCCGGGCCCGCCGGGCGCCCCGGCCGGTCGGCGGGGCACGCGGCGGAGCTCGACCAGCTGATCGGGCTGCTGGCGAAGCTGCCCGGCCTGGGCCCGCGCTCGGCCCGGCGGGCGGTGCTGCACCTGATCCGCAACCGCGACCGGCTGATGCGCCCGCTGGGCGAGGCGGTCACCCGCGCGGCGGAACAGATCCGCGTCTGTTCGACCTGCGGCAACCTCGACACCATCGATCCCTGCCGGATCTGCGCCGACCCGCAGCGCGACGAGACCCTGCTGTGCGTCGTCGAGCAGGTCGGCGACCTGTGGGCGCTGGAGCGCACGGGCAGCTATCGCGGCCGCTACCATGTGCTGGGCGGCACGCTGTCGGCGCTCGACGACGTGGGGCCGGAGCAGTTGGGCATCCCGCGGCTGGCCGCCCGCGCCCGCTCCGACCGGGTGGCGGAGGTGATCCTGGCGCTTAACGCCACGGTAGACGGCCTGACCACCGCCCACTACATCACCGACCGCCTGGCCGAGGCAGGCGTCCGCGTCACCCGCCTGGCGCACGGCGTCCCGGTCGGTGGCGAGCTCGACTACCTCGACGACAACACCCTGACCGCGGCGCTGAAGAGCCGGCGGTCGGGCTGATCGGACTGGGCACCCCCGCCGCCTCACGGTTCCGGCGGGCGGGTCGGGCGGCCGTCCAGCTTCGCCTCGATCCGGAACAGGTGCGCCGCCAGGCGCCGCTCCACCGCGTGGAGATAGGCGATCGAGGCGTAGCCATTGGCGACGTCGAGCTTGAAGTCGGCCAGCGCGGCGGCGAGGCGGGCATGCCCCTCCTCGGCGTTGCGCCGGTCCGCCTCCCGCCGCTGTTCCAGGTCGCGGCGGGTGCGCCAGACCAGCCAGAACAGGGCGGTCACCGCCGGGATCTCGACGGCGCCGATCCACCAGATCGGGTCGATGGCAATGGTCATCGGCGAAACCCTCCGAAACGCGCGGGGCCGGCGGTCACAGGTCGAAGTCGGTGTCGGCGACCCGCGCGGCGATCGGCCGCCAGTCCGCGCGGCGGCCGGCCGGCGGCAGCCGCGGCAGGCGCACCGGCTGGGACGCCAGGCAACCGGCCACGGCATCCAGGCCGTCGTCATGGCCCTTGCCGCCGCCCGGCTGCCATTCGCGCATTTCGGTGACGAAGGGCGTGTCCCAGACCGAGGCGTGGGCGGCCAGCGCCCCGGCGGCCAGGAGGGCGTCGAAGCCCTCCAGGATGCGCAGCTCCTTCGGCCGGCGGCTGGTGATCTCGACCACCGCGGCGGCGATGCCCTGCTTCTTCAACACCTCGCGCAGCAGCGTCGGCAGGAACCGGCCGACGCCGTTGACCTCGATCGCCACCGCCGGCAGGTGGTTGTCGGCCAGGAAGCGGGCGACCACGGCGCATTGCCGGCTCGCCTCGTCGGTGTCCGGCGGCAGGGCGCCGGTGCGGTTGATCCAGGCGACCCGGTGCAGCCAGTAGCCGCCCTCCTCGTCGACGAAGACGCAGGCGACGACGCTGCCGTCGCCCTGGCCCGCCGGCGCGAACGCCGGATCCCACCAGCAGGCGGCGGACACCAGGCGCTTGCCGTCCAGCAGCAGGCGCACCTCGCCGCCCGCCTCCCGGTACTCCAGCTCCGACGCGTACGGCCGCAGGCGATCGGGGTCGAGCCGGGCATCGGCCAGGCTGACCGGCTGCAGCTGCATCTGGCTCAGGAACTTGTTGACGCCGTGGCGGCGCTTGTACTTCTCGATCGTCCGAGGGCTGTACCGCTCGGGCCAGGCGCATCGTCCGTCGACGCCGACCAGCGGGATCTCCAGTCGGGCGAAGCCGTCGAGGAACGGCGCCTCCTCCCCCGCCTCGGGCCGGGCCCGAGCGGCGTACAGGGTGTAGTATGTGTGGGGTGTACCGATGTACAGCTGCGTACCGCTCGGTGTCAGGACATAGTCGATCTCGGCCAGCCGGTCGCGCAGGTCGGCCCGCTTGACCGCGGTGTCGCAGGTGTTCGGCACCTCCACGTCGTCGCAGATCACCACGTCGGCGCGGCCCCCGGTGATGTTCGAGGTGACGCCGCGCGCCAGCATGGAGGGCTCGCGCAGCTCGACCGGCCGTTCGATGGTGAACTGCTCGGACGCCCATTCCTCGGCAACCCTCGGGCGCATGCCGCCGGTCATCGGGTGGCGCTCGATGATCCGGCGGGTGTTGCGCACCATCCGGCGGGCGAGCGGCTGGTCGGCCGACAGCACCAGGATGCGGGACCCCGGCCAGTGCCGCAGCAGCCACGCCGCAAACAGCCCGACCAGCGTCGACTTGCCGGCTGAGCGGAACGCCATCAGCAGCAGCTGTCGGTCGCCGCCGCGCCACCGCGCCTCCAGCCAGCGGGCGATCCGGACGTGATGGCCGGGGGTGTCGGTGCGCTGCAGCTTGTTCCACTGGTCGACGAAGACAGCGAGGGAGTCGGCCGGTTCGACGGCCCTGGTATCGTCGGTCACGGCGCGGTCTCCCCACCGCCGGACGTCCCCTGGCCGCCGGGGCCGTCGCGGCCCGGTTCGTCCTCCGCGGGCGGTTCGCGGCCGTCCGGCACGGCTGCCAGGCGCCGGCGGCTTTCGGCGACCGAGCCGGCATCCGGCTGCCGCGCCTCGCTCCCCCGGGCGGCATCGGCGGGCCGCACCAGGGCCAGCGCCCGCCACGCGGCCTCGACCCCGGCCAGCGCCGCCTTGGCGGCGGCGGTGAGCCTGGCCTCGTCGAGGACGGCCTTGTCCGCCTTGGCCTCGGCCTCGGACCCGGGGCCGGACGTCCCGCCGTCGGGGTCCTTCGGCGGCGCCGCAGCGGTCGCTTCGCGGGCGTGGCGGCGTTGCATCAGCCGCGCGTTGGCGGCGTCGTAGGCCCCCAGCGCCGCCGCCCAGCCGCGTTCCAGGCTCTCCGCCAGCTGTCGGCGATGGGCCTCGGTCGGCCAGGATTCGCCGGCTTCCGCTGCCGATCGCGGTTCCGGTGCGGTCGGGAGATCGGTCTCGGTCATGACGCTCCGCCCCGTCACACCACCCACCAGGAGGCGCCGTTCGACATCACCGTGACCCGGTCGTACTGGCCGGCGAGCGTGACCCAGGCATTGTCGGGGCCGCCGCCGTGGACGTCCTGGACCGTCACCGCATTGGCCGACGGATCGGTCTTCTTGACCGTCACCATCTCGCCGGCCGCCGCGGCGGGGTCGGGCAGCCGGGCGGCGACCGCGCCCGACCACGCGCTGACCAGGTGCAGCCGCACCGCCGTCGACAGGTCGATGGTCGCCTGGCCGTCGTGGAAGGCGTCGGCCCAGCGCACCGTGGCGAGGTCGACCGACGCGACGGCGAGGCTGTCGATCGAGGCGTCGCCGAGCACGTGCCGGTCCGGCCAGCCGGCATTGATGCGGACCGTCGGCCCGGCCGACTGGTCCCAGACCGCCGCGCCCGCGCTCTCGCCCGAGAGGTTGACGATCGCGGTCTCGCTGGCCCCCGCCTGGATGTGGAGGTTGGTCACGGCGCCCGGGCTGTGGGTGCGCAGGTTGAGGAGGACTGTCCGGTCGCTGCCGGGGCCGAGCCGCACGCAGGCCGCGGCGGTCGAGGGCACCCGCGCCTCGCAGTCGGTGAGGCTCGTGCCCTGCTCGGCATGCTCGAGGAAGAACCCGGAGCCGCTCATCGAGCCGCCCTGCCCGTCGACCACGACACCGCGAAGCCGGTTGCCCTGGGGCGCCGCGCCGGTGCCGCTGACCGTCACATGGACGCCATGCAGGGACGGGTTGCGGATCTGGACGGACTCCAGGGTATTGAGGGCGCAGGGGCGGTTCGGATCGTCGTGGCCGTCCAGCTGGATGCCGGTGGTGGCCGCCGTGATCCGGACGGCGCGGACCAGATTGCGCCGTGCCGGGGCGTCGCGGCCGAACACCCGGACGCCGATCGACCCGCCCTCGATGGCGAGGTCGGCCAGCGTGCCCTCCTCGCCGACCATCTCCACCACCGAGATGCTGCCGACGGTGGCCTTGACGATCGACGCCGCCCCCTCGCCGATCAGGCTCTGGCCGCCGGCGAGGCGCAGCGGCGCCGTGGTCAGGTAGGTGCCGGGCGGCACTCGGACCGCCGGGGCCGCGGCCAGCGCCGCCAGCAGGGCCGCGGTGTCGTCGGTCAGACCGTCGCCGACCGCGCCGAAATCCTTGACCGACAGGCGGTCGGCCAGCCGCTGCTCCACCGTGCGCGCCGCGGCGCCGATCAGGGTCGGCTCGTAGTGCGCGCTTCCGGTGGTGCCGGCCGAGGCGACGGTGACGTTGCCGTCGGCATCGAACACCAGGGCGCGATTGGCCCGCTGGTCGCGCTGCGGCAGCACCAGCGACGCCGGCCGGTCGTGCGGCGGCACCCGGAGGCTGCGGTCGATCCGTTCCGACAGGTCTTGGGAGACGGCGACCTGGCGGTCGAACTCGTCGTTGAAGGCGTCGGCGCGCATCGCGCTGCCCTGGAGGATATCGGTCGTCCGCTGGATGGCCAGCGCCCGACGCAGCGTGACGATCGTGCCGATCGCCGGGGGCTCCAGGAACCGGACCGTGCCGCCCGCGCTGTCGCCGGCGCCCAGCACCGTATAGCCGCCGGTCAGCACGGCCGCGCCCGTCATGACCGCCAGGTCCTCGGCGCCGAACACCGGAAACGGATAGACGAAGTCGGTCTGGGCGCCGTCGGCGACGTATTGGACGCGCGGCGAGACGGCGGGGATGTCGATGTGGTCGCTGGTCATGGCGGTCAGCCCTTGCGCTGGGCGAGGATCGGGGTGAGGCCGTCGACGACGCCGCGGCCGATGCCGATCGCCGTGGACGGCCAGCCGGGAACGGGCCGGATCGGCGCCTGCGGGCCCGGATGGCTGCGGTCGAGCAGCCCGATCCGTCGGCGGTAGTGGCGGTCGGCGGTGATCTGGTCGATCCGGCCCTTGAGGTCGCGGCGGTCGCCCGCCTCGGCCAGCGCGGCGTCGTCGATCAGGCCGAGCAGGATCGCCTCGCCCGACCCGCCGGTGGCGGCGCCGGTCCCGCTGGCGCCCATGCGGGCGCGTTGGCGGGCGATCGCCCGGCGCAGCGCCTGGCGCCGCTGGTCGGTGGTTTCGGCGACGGCGGTCCGCATCCGGGCGATGTCGCCGTCCTCGGCGGCGGTGATCCGCCGCTCCTGCAGCTGGGCGGCCCGGTCCGCCTGCTGCTGCTGCCAGATCTGCCAGCGCTGCTGGTGGTCCTGCTGCGCACGCTGGTACTGCATCATCTGATACTGCTGCCAGGCGCCTGCGCCGGTCTGCGCGAGGCCCAGCAGCGAGCCGATCGGGAGGAGGGCGCCCATCAGTGGTTCACCTTCAGTTCGGTGGTGGCGGTCAGCAGGGTGAAGGGCAGCGGCACGTCCTGGTCGATCCGCCAGAGCGGCCGGGTGGCGCTGCGGGTCCAGCCCAGGTGGCGCACGCGCACGTCGCCCGTCACCGCCTGCGGCGGCGAGTCGAAGGTCTGGTCGCCGGCAATCCGCCGGAGCGGCACCGGCTGCGGCCCGCGCCCGGTGTCGAGCGTCAGGGCCGGGGTCGCGTCGAGCCGGAAGATCGACTCCACCGGCCGCAGCGCGAGGCCCTGGGCGATGCCCGAAGCGTCCGGGAGGATCGGCGGCAGCGGTTCGACCACATGCCGGTAGGGCAGGCCGATCGCGACGTCGGCGGCCGGTGCGTCGAGGACGATCCGGCCGCCGGCGACCGTGACCGTGCCGCGGTCGACGCCATCGGCGACCACCCGCACCGTCCGGCCCTCCAGGTGATCCAGCCCGGACCATTCGTCGGCCGGCGGATCGGCCGTGCCGGACAGCGCGGAATCGAGCATCAGGGTGTCGTCCAGGGCCTCCAGCAGCCGGGCGCCGGCGCGCTCGACCACGGCGTAGACGGTGCCGCCGGCGACGGCGAAGGCCTCGATCCGGCCGTCGGTCTCCAGCCGGCTCCAGGCGGCCACCTGCTCGCTGCGATAGGCGGTCAGCGCCGCGGCGGTGCCGTCGGCCATGGTCACCAGCAGGAGCCGGCGCGCCTGGTCGTAGTCCTGATCGGTCGGGTCGGCGATCATGTGCTCGGCGAGCAGCGTCAGGTCGGCGGCGCGGTAGGCCTGCTCGGTGTCGGCGAACAGGAACTCTCGGATCTGGCGGCCGTTGCGCGCCACGAACACCGTCGCGCCTTCCACGTCGCGCGGCGGCACCCGGCGATCGACGGGGCTGCCGACCCGGGTCTGGCGGTGCAGCTGCACCGTCTCCGGCGTCAGCGGATCGCCGGTGACCATCCACTCGGCGCCCGAGGTGAACACCTGCAGGTGTCGCCCGGAGAAGACGGCGCGGATGGCGTTGACCTGGTCCGACAGGATCGGGAACTCGATCGCCTCGTCATCCAGACCGGTGCCCAGGTCGAAGTCGAAGATCGCCCCGGTCCTCGACATCCACAGCCGGTTCGGCAGATCGCGCGACCCACCGACCACCAGGCGGTCCTGGTGGAACGTGACCGACCCCGGCCAGCCGCGGACCGCCGACCAGGCCTGTTCCGTCCAGTCGTCGGTTGCGCCGGTCCCGGGCAGCGTCCGGGTGACGATGAAATTGGCCTGGGTCGGCGAATGCACGGCGTTGGGATAGCCCTCGCCGTTGCCGATCCGGAATCGCGCATGGATGTGCCCCGCCTGGAACACCGGGGCGGACGCGATCACCGAGACCGAGCCAGTCACCCCATCGGCGGAGAGCGTCACGCCGGGGTCGCCGAACCGGTAGTGAGGGATGCTCCGCCGGCCGTCCGCCTCGGCCAGTGGCCAAGGGGCCAGCGACCAGTCCGCGGCGCCGGCGCGCAGGATCCGGCGAGGCTCCACGTCCGGGTGGCAGACCAGCAGCGTGTCCGCGTTCTGCGTCCAGGACAGCTGGGCCAGCATGGCGGCGGCCCACGGCGTCGCGAGGGTCGCCTCGAGCGTCTCGTCGCGATAGATCCGGACGGCCTGGTCGAGGAACGCGAAGACGTAGGTCTGTTCGGTGCTGAATTCGAACTCGACCAGCCGGGCCGGCCCCGGCAGCGTGTCGACGAAGCGCAGGCCGGGCCGCCGCTTCAGGCCGCCGGTCGGCAGGACGAATACGTTGGTCAGCGTCCCGGCGCCGTTGGCGTAGGCGGTCAGGTCGCCGCGGCCGGCCAGCGGCGGGGCGATCTCCCCGGCGGTGAAGTTGGTCTGGGCGGTGCGGATGCGGCTCATGACCGGCGCGCCTCGATCAGGGAGAAGTCCTCGAAGCGCGGCGGCACGTCCTGCTGGCTGTCGATCAGCCGGGCCCGGCGAAGCTCGTCCTCGGCCAGCCGCGCCAGGCTCTCGGCCCGCGAGGTGCTTTCGGTCAGGGGGATGCAGAATTCGGCCGCCAGGCGGGCGATCAGCGCCTGGTCGAAGAAGGCGGGCGTGTCGCTTTCCATCGGCCGGAAGACGAAGGTCAGCACGACCTGCTCGGCGTCGGTGTGCAGCCGGCGCTCGCTGATCCGGTAGTCGAGGCCGCGGCCGCCCGGCGACCGCCCGGCGCTGAGCGCCCGCAGGAACTCCGCCGGCAGCTGGTAGGCGAACCGGAAATCGGCGACCGGCCGCGCCTCCAGGCGGGCCAGCGTCGCCTGCCGGGTGGCGAAGCTCCACGGATACGAGCTCAGGAGCGCGTCCCGGACGGGGGCGTAGAGCGCGCCCGCGACCTCGGCCTCGGCGGACTTCTCCTCGAAGCTCTGGATCGCGGCGGCGCCGATCTTGAGCAGCGCGCGCCCGGCGAGCGCGACGGCGGACAGGGCCATGGCGAGGGCTCCCGGAAGGTAAGGCGGGCGGCGCCCCGCCTCCGGAGGATCGGAGAAGGGCGCCGCCCGCGGGTCGGCGATCGACGGTCGATGACCGGCGTCAGTCGGTGTCGGCGGAACCGATGGCGGTCATGTCGGCCACGTCGACGGCACCGCCGTCGTTCGAGGCGACCCGGAACAGCCCGCCGGCGGCGCCGTCCTCGGTGTTGGCGAAGATCATGTCGCCGGTGCGCAGCATCTCCACCGCGTCGTCGAAGTAGCCGGCGGTGTCGACCGCCGCCGCCGCGTCGGCGGTGCGGTAGTGCCAGAGCGTGAAGCCGTTGGCGTAGGCGAGCACGCTCAGGTCCTTGATGTCGAAGGCCATGGGGGGATCTCCGGAAGAAGGGGGGGGACGGGCCGTCGTCAGCTTTCCAGGCAGGGCATCTTGACCACGCCCGAGCCGTCGATCAGGACCGCGCCCTGGCTCATCATGTTGTTGACGAAATGCGCCGCCCGGTCGCCGTGCCAGGTCACGTCGGTGCTCACGTCGGCGCCGGAGCCGTGGCCGACGGCGGTCTTGTGGTACCAGAAGCAGGTCCGGACCCCGCCGGTCAGCGGCAGGCCGGAATGCGGCATCCACAGGGTGCCGAGCCAGCGCTTGGCCTGGGTGCCGCGCCACGGCAGCTCGTCGGTGCCGACATAGTCGGCGTCGGCGAACTCCGGCAGGCTCAGCAGGTCCGACCACTGCTTCCAGCCGACCACCGCGTGGCGCTGGCCGTCGTCGGGCACGTCGGCCTCGCCCAGGGTCTCGAAGGCGCCCAGCACCTTGGCCTTGGTCAGGCCGTCGGCGCCGGTGCCGGAGGCGACCGTGGCCGCGGCGAGCGCGGCGACGATCAGCTCGTCGGTCTTGCGGCCGAGCGCATAGGCGCCGGCATTGGCGATCACCTGCCGCTCGTCGATGTTGACCTTGAGCTCGTCCAGCTTGTCGACCCAGTCGCCGGCGTAGAAGTCGGCGAGCGTGCATTCGACCGGTTCGTGGTCAATGTTCATCACCGGCACCTGGCCGTGCCGGGCCTTGGTGGTGGCGGTGCCCTTGCCGACCTTCTGGAAGGTGGTCGAGCTGCCCTGGATGTCGGACTTGGAGCGCACGGTGGGCCGCAGCTTGGACCCCATGCGCTGGTAGGCCTCGTGGACCTCGCGCTCGAACTGCTTGACGAACGCGCGGTCGATGGTGGTGGCCATCGTCGGGTGCCTTTCGGTTGCGGGCGCGCATCCGATGCCGCCCCGGTCGAGGACGGCACCGGCGCGGGCCGGGCTTTTCGCTGAGAGACGGAGAGAGGGGGGCGACCCGGTTGTCGGGGCGCCGCGGCAGGCGGGAGGCAGGACCCGCCGCGGCGCCCCGGCCGACGGCCGACGCCCGCGCCCGGCGCGGCGCCGCGGCAGGGGAAGCACCGCGGCGCGCCGCCGGCGCCGCCGCGCCCGGTTGCGGCACCCGACGAAATCGGCCGGTCTCTCCGTCGGGGAGGGGCCGGCCGCAGCTCGGTGCCGAAACACCCCGGGCCGCCCCTCGATCGACGGGCGGCCCGGACGGCGGACGCGGTTGTGGCGTTGACGAGAGGAAGATAGGAAAATGAACCTATATTGTCAAGAAGAAAATCTTACCCTGGACTCGGGCCGGTGGCGCGGGAGGCGTCCGCCGCCTCTTGATCCGTTGGCGCCGAAGGCCTATTCCCTGCCCCGCGACCAGACCCGTCCGGACGACGAGGAGGCGAAGCCCGCCATGGCCGATGCGAAAGAGTCGAAGCAGCTGTTGCACCTGGTCTTCGGCGGCGAGCTGAAGAGCCCGGACCGCCTCGAATTCGCCGACCTGTCGAAGCTCGACATCGTCGGCATCTATCCGAACTACGCCGAAGCCTACAAGGCCTGGCGCGGCGCCGCGGCGCGGACCATCGACGACGCGCATGTGCGCTATTTCGTCGTGCACCTGCACCGGCTGCTCGACCCCGACGCCACCGCCGACCCCGACGCCTGACCGGTCGCCTGCGGGTCTTCGACCACGGAGAGTTCGACCACAGAGACACAGAGACACAGAGACACAGAGACACAGAGCGGCTGGGGGGTGGCGGCCCGCAAAGATCGGCGCTCGTCCCGAATGGCCGGAGAGTGGCTACGTGCTCCGCCGCGAAGCGGCGAAACAGGCCGTCTCCCTTGCCAGGGCCGCGCATCGGGCGACAGAGGGAGGAAGGCAGCGCCCGACCGACTTTGTGCCTCTGTGGTTCAAACCTCAACGCAGCCGGTCGTCGGGGGTACGGTTCCAGGGCTGCGGCTCAGCCGGCCCGCGGTAGTCCGCCAGCACGTCCGCCACCGCCGCCCGCGCCTCCTCCGGCCAGCAGTCGGGGAAGCGCTCGACCGCGCCGTCGGGGTCGGTGTCGACCTCCTCGCGGTGCATCACCTTGGCGATCCGCGCCCGGATCGGCGCCGGCTGGTCCTCGAAATGCGGGTGGTACCAGAGCGTCAGCAGCGTGCGCTCGGCGTCGGAGCGGTTGGCGTGGGCGCCGTGCAGCAGGCGGGCGTCGCCGATCACCAGGTCGCCGGCGGTGACCGGCACCGCCACCTCGCCCTCGACCGCGCCGAAGGCCGGGTCGTCTGGGTCGCGGGCCAGCGCCAGGTCCTCGCCATGCGCCCGGTCCAGCATCCCGTGCACCGGGTGGCGCCGCCGGTGGCTGCCCGGCACGACCCGAAGGCAGCCGTTCTCCGGCGTCGTGTCGGTCAGGTAGTACATCGCGAAGACCTGCAGCATCCGGTCGGTGTAGCTCGCCGGATGGTCCCAGCCCCACCAGTCCTGGTGCCAGAACAGCGGCGGCCCGCCCGGCGGCTTGGAGATCACGTAGCCGGAGTTGCACTTCGCCTCGCCCAGCCCCAGCCGGCGGAACGCCTCCAGCGCCGGCGGCCAGGCGATCAGCTCGGCGAAGCCCGGGTCCGCCGCCAGATGGATCAGGCTGCCGGTCGAGCGCTGGCGCCGCCGGTGCTCCGGGTCGGCGGCGTCGAGCAGCGCCTGCGACCGTGCCCGCAGCCGGTCCAGGATCGCGCCGTCGAGCACCCCCGGCACCACGCAGAACCCGTCCCGCCGCAGCGCCGCGGCCGTCCCGGCCCAGTCGAACGCCGCTTCGAACGCCGTCCCCGCCACCGCGGTCATCGCTCCCCCTCCCATTCGTCCGACCTTTGCGGAAACGCTACCACAAGGCCACCCTCCCCGGTAGGTCGGGTTGACCAACGGGAAACCCGACCCGGGACCGGGGCGGGTGTCGGATGCGGATGTCGGGTTTCCGCTGCGCTTCAACCCGACCTACGGGTCCCAAAAGAACGCCAGCCTTTCCCCGCTCGCGCCCTCGCGCCAGGCGAGGGCGCCGTCGGCGCGCAGGAGGAGGGACCAGCGTTCGATGCGGTCGCTGGCCGGCGGGCTGACGGCGGTGGGGACGAAGACGGCGACGGCGCGGTCGGGCGGGGCGGGGCCTCGGCCGAGGCCCCCAGGTGGAAGGCCGCCGGGTGGAAGGCCGCCGGGCGGCAGGTCGCCGGGCGGGGGAAGGTCTTCGGCCGCGGTCTCGGCCGAGACGCGCGGCGGGCCGGCGCGATGCGCGGGCGGCGGCGCGGCCTCGGCGGCGGCCTGGCGGCGGTTGCCGTTGACCGCGGCGGTCATCCGGCTGCCTTCCGCGAGGCAGGCCATCGGCGCCTCCTCCCCGCCGCCGCGGAACACCGCCGTCTGGATGCCGGCGGCGCGCAGGGTGCGGGCCAGGACCGGGCCGGTGCGGGCGATGGTCCGGGCGCTCGCGTCGATCGGCGGGGCAGTGAGATCCACCGCGCTGCGGGCGTTGAGCGGGGCGGCGAACACCACCACCGCCGCCGGCCGGTCGGGCAGCCGCGTCGGATCGGTGTGGCGGAAGAACCGGCGGCGCAGCGCGACCAGGTCGGCGATCGCCCCGGCGGCCGAGGCCGCGCCGTAGAACACGCCGCCGCCCCCATGCGCGCCCCGGAAGGGGGAGCCGACCGGGCAGGCCGGCCGGGCGCGGAACGGCTCGGTCACCAGCGCCTCCGGCCGCACGCCGGCGAGCCCCCGGTCGGTCCGGCCCGCCGCCCCGGGCCCGTCCAGCGCCGCCTCGAGCTCCGCCAGTTCGTCCCAATCGTCGACCAGCGACAGGAGCGCCGCCGTCGCCGGCGCATCGACCGCGCGCCAGGCGGTGCCGGCCAGCGGCTGCGGCTCAAACCCGGGCGCGGAAGGCGTCGACATAGGCCGCGGTGCCGATCAGCCCGGCGATGGTCGCGATCGCCTCGCGCGGCACGCCGTCCAGGTCCGGGTTGAACGCGTCGAGCCAGGCGCGCGCCGCGGCGCGGTCGCCGCCGGTCATCGCCTCCAGCCCGCGGTAGAGCCGCACCAGCTGGAGCGCCAGCTCGTACGCCTTGTCCTGTTCGGCGAGGTGGTGGTCACCGCGGCGCATCCGGGACACCGTCGCGTTCGACACGCCCAGGACGCGGGCCAGGGCGGCGCCGCTCAACCCCAACGCATCGGCGGCGCGCAGGGCGGCCTTGGTGACCACCGCGGCGCGCACCGGGCGTTTCGACGGCTGGACGATGGAGAGCGGCATTCGGACCTCGCGTTGCCGAATCGTATGCGCCTGCACGAGTCGCGGGCAAGCCGGCGCGGGTGACTCAAAAGGGGGATATCATTTTCGAACCCGAACCCTTTTCGCCGCGCCCCGCGCGAGGCCGGAATTTCCCGCCAACCACAGAGGCACGGAGACACAGAGAAACGCGCACCTCGATCTGTCGCCGCGCCTCGATCGGACATCCTGCAAGAAGACATCCTGCAAGAAGCCGCCGCGAAGCGGCGGAAACCGACGCCGCTCTCTCCCCGTCGCAGGCGTCCGCCGTCGGCACCCGGGCCCCTCTGTGCCTCCGTGCCTCCGTGGTTCATAATCCCGCCGCTGCGCCCCGTCAGAAGTCCGAGAGCCCCCGCCATGCCCGATCCCGGAGCCAAGACCGCCGATCCGCACGCGCTGGCCGAGGGGCTGAAGGCCGGGCGGCGGCGGGACCTGGCGCGGGCGATCACGCTGATCGAATCGACCCGGCCCGACCACCGCGCCGCCGCCCGGGCGCTGCTGGAGGAGCTCCTGCCGGCGACCGGCGGCTCGATCCGGCTCGGCATCTCCGGCGTGCCGGGCGTGGGCAAGTCGACCTTCATCGAGGCGTTCGGCCGCCACGTGATCGACCGCGGCCACCGCATCGCGGTGCTGGCGGTCGACCCGACCTCGGCGCGCAGCGGCGGCTCGATCCTGGGCGACAAGACCCGGATGGAGGAGCTGGCCCGCGCGCCGGAGGCGTTCATCCGCCCCTCGCCCGCCGGCGACACCCTGGGCGGCGTTGCCCGGCGCACGCGGGAGGCGATGCTGGCCTGCGAGGCGGCGGGCTTCGACGTGATCGTGGTGGAGACGGTGGGCGTCGGCCAGTCGGAGACCGCGGTCGCCGACATGGTCGACCTGTTCTGCCTCCTCCTGCTGCCCGGCGGCGGAGACGAGCTGCAGGGGATCAAGCGCGGCATCGTCGAGATCGCGGACCTGATCGTGGTCAACAAGGCCGACGGGGCGATGCGCGACGCCGCGCGCCACGCCGCGGCGGAATACCGCCACGCGCTGACCCTGCTGCGCCCGCGCGACGCCGACTGGCGGGTGCCGGTGCTGCAGGCCTCCGCCACCGAGAACCGGGGCATCGACGCGGTGTGGGAGACGATCGGCCGGTGGCGCGAGGCGCATGCCGCCGAGGGCCGCCTGGCCGCCCGCCGGGCCGACCAGGCGCGTGCCTGGATGTGGCAGGAGATCCGCGAGACCCTGGTCGAGCGGTTCCGCCGGCACGCGCCGGTGCGCGCCGCCCTCCCCGGCCACGAGGCCGCCGTGGTCGCCGGGCGCGAGACGCCGGGCGCGGCGGCGGAGGCCCTGCTGGCGGCGTTCCTGGGCGGCGCCGGCGGGCCTGAGCGCGGGTGACCTCGTCGCGGCCGAAGGGCAGCCGCCGGACCGTCGCCGCGGTTCCGGCCGCCACACGGTTGCCGCAACCGGCCGGTACTCTATTCTGCAACGATTCGGGCGGACCGTCCGGTCCGCCCGCACCATCGGAGCCGGTGATCGATGCCCCTCCCCCGACCTACTTTCGCCTTCGCGCGTCGCCGCGGTGCCGTCGCGCTGGTTCCGGCGACCCTGCTGCTGGCGGCGGCGGCCGTCCTGCCGGCGGGACCGGCAGCGGCGCAGCTCGACCTCAGCACGCCCGGCGCGTCGGATTTCGGGCCGCTGCCGCCGCCCGGCACGGCGGACGACCGGCCGGCCCGGCCCGATCCCCTGCCGCTCGGCGCGCCGCGCAGCGACGCGGGGCCGGAGGCGGCCACCGGCGGCGACGACGACGGCGACGACGGCCGGTTCTCGTTCTCGGTCGAAGGCGGCGGCCCCACCGGCTTCGCCCGGCAGGACGGCGCGGCGCCGCCGGGGCAGCTCGATCTCTTCGACCCGGACGTGCGCGACTCCGTGCGCTGCGGCAATGCCCGGTACCGCACGCTGAACCCGGCCGCCTGCGGCCGCGGCCCGACTTTCGAGATGGAGTGGCGCAGCCGCTGAGGGCTCGTGCCGCCGCAGTTCTCCGCCGCAGTCCTCCGCCGCAGTCCTCCGCCGCAGTCCTCCGCCGCAGTCCTCCGGGGCGGTCCTCCGGGACGGTCCTCCGGGGCCGTCTTCCGAGGCAGTCTTCCGGGGCAGTCCTCTCGGGCGGTCCTCCGGGGCGGTCGCGGCGTCAGCCCGGACGGGACAGCTCGCCGCCGGGCGCGGTCTCCGATCCCGCGGGATCGGAAGCGGCGCCTTCCGGCGACGGCGCCGAATCGGCCCCGCGCACCAGGAGCGCCCAGCTCAGCGCCATGCCGCCGGCGACGATCGCGACCGCCGCGGCCATCGGCAGCCCGGCGCGCGCGGTCCATCCGGCGGCGAACGCGGCCTCGGTCCCGGTACCGACGGCGATGCCGACCGCGGCGGCCAGCCCCATCTGGATGAAGCCGAGCAGCGCGGAAGCGAGGCCGGCCATCTGCGGGAACGGACCGACCGCGCCGGCCAGCGCGTTGGGCAGCGCCAGCCCGGCGCCGACCATGAACACGAAGAACGGCCCGACCACCGGCGCGACGCCCAGCCAGCCGGCCGCCGCGCAGCCGATCATCGCCAGCCCGCCGGCGGCGGAGACCGTGCTGCCCAGCCGGATCATCCGGTCCGGGCCGAGCCGGGTCGACAGCCGGCCGGCGCCGAAGCTGCCGGCCATGTAGCCGACCACCACCGCCGCGAAGCACAGGCCGTAGGCGCTGGGCGTCAGGCCGACCGCCTGGATGAACAGGAAGCTCGACCCGGAGATGAAGCTGAAGATGCCGGCATAGGTGAAGCTGCCCACCAGCACATAACCGACATAGGCCCGGTGGCCCAGCAGCCGGGCGTAGTTCGCCGCCAACCGGGCCGGCCGGGTCGCGGTGGGGTCCTTGTGGGCGTTGGTCTCCTGCAGCAGCAGGGCGACGCCGGTCACGATCACCGCGCCGAAGCCGGTCAGCACCCAGAAGTTCGCCCGCCAGCCCCCCCAGACGGTCAGGTAGCCGCCCAGGATCGGCCCGATCGCCGGCGCCAGCGCCATGGCCATCGCCATGTAGGCCAGGATCTGGGCCGCCCCCTGGCGCCCGTAGACGTCGCGGACCACCGCGCGCGCCAGCACCGGCCCGACGCAGGCGCCGACCGCCTGGACGAAGCGGGCGGCGATCAGCGCCTCGATCGTCGGTGCCAGGGCGCACGCGATCGAGGCGACGGTATAGAGCGCGACACCCGCCAGGATCACCGGGCGCCGGCCGAACCGGTCGCTCAACGGCCCGTAGACCAGCATGCTGACCGCGAAGCCCACCATGAAGACGCTGAGCGTCAGCTGCACCGTCGAGATCGACGCGCCCAGGTCCTGCCCGATCGAAGGCAGCGAGGGCAGGTAGAAGTCGGTCGACATCGGCGCGAAGGCGACCAGGCCGGTCAGCAGAACGGCGACGATCGCGGAACGGGGCGACGGCATGGGAGGGTCCAGTGGGCTCCGGGCGGGGCCGAAACCCTACCCTCGGAGCGGCCGACGGAAAAGCGGGACGGGCAAGGACGGGGGGCATGGCCGCAGGCTCGACGGCAAGGCGCGGCCCGCCGGCCGGGCATGCCGGCCGCCGCGACGCCTCGACCCGGCGGGCACGCCCTTTCCCCGAGCGGCATGATCCGTCAGCATGGGCACCGCGCGCCCGACGCCGGCCCGCGTGCGGGCCTGGGGCGCACCCCCCGTCGCGTCAGAACGGAGATCCTGGACGATGAAGCGCCCATCGACGCCGCCCGCCGTCGCCGCCATGCTGGCCGCCCTGATCCTGTCAGGAGCCGGACCGGGCCAGGCGCGGCAGCTGCTGCAGGACGGCGCGATGAGCGTCCACGTCGCGGATCTCGGCTTCTGCGAAGACACGGTGACCGTCGAGCTGCGGGGGCCGGCCTCGGCCTTCGCCGGCGACCGGTTCGCCGTCTACCGGGCGATCGCCGTGCTGGCCGCGATCGTTCCGGCGGAATGCCCGCAGGCGACCGCCCTGCGGGCGATCGGCGTCGCCGACGGGCGGCCGGTCTGGCAAGGCCGGGCGTCGCTGCCCGACGGCGCGGTGACCGAGCTGCAGGCGCCGGGGCCTCAGGATCGGGTGCCGCTCGACCGCCGCGAGATGGTGGCGGAGATCCAGGCGACGCTGAACGCCCTCGGCTACGACGCCGGTCCGGTCGACGGGCTGATCGGACCCAGCACCCGCGGTGCGATCCGGGCGTTCCAGGCCGATGCCGGGCAACCGGTGGACGGCGCGGCCGATCCGGGGCTGGTCCTGGCGCTGCGCCAGACCTCGCCCCCCGCGCCCCTGGCCTCGGCACCGGGAGGGCCGGCGGGCGGAAAGCGACCGCTGCCGCTGGCGCAGCCCGTCCCGGCCGACCCTGCGCCGGGCGAGGCTCCGGCTCGCCCCCTGCCCGATCGGCCTGTCGGGGGTGGGGGCGGGGGCGGGGGCGGAGGCGGCGTCGCCGACCCGCCCCCAAAGCCGACCGCTGCCGCCGCGACCGGGACCGAGCCGCCGGTCGCGCGATTGCTGGCGCCGCTGGCGTTCGACGGCTGGACGGCCGACCCCGGGCTGCTGCCACGGTCCGCGCTGGGCACGATGTGGGACAGGCCGGTGGCGATGGGCGGCAATCGGGCGGAGGGCGTCAGCCTCACCCTGCCGGACGGCCGCGTGCGGACCGTGACCGACTGCGGCGGCTGGTTTTCCGCGCAGGAAAGCGGCGGCGAGCCGGCGACGACCTACGACCACTCGATGGCCAGCTTCTTCCACCGGACCTGCGATCCCGTGGTCGCGCTGGGCAACGCGCCGACCGTCGAGGCGGCGCGGCTGGCCGACGCCGAGGCGCCGCCGCTGGACCTCGCCGCCTGGTCGCCGGTGCTCGGGCCCGATCTCTCCGGCGAGCGGCAGGACAAGCTGGAAGCCTTCGCCGAGGCCGGCCGCAGCCTTGCCGAAGTGGCGGATGAAGGCTCGGTTGCAACCGAAAATGACTCGATCGCCTTTACCTGGCAGGGCGTGCGTCGCACGCTGGAGCCGGTGGCCCTCGCCCAGATGGACGACGATCCATCGCTTGAGGCGCTGGTCTTCGTCGCAGATCATGCGGTCGACGGCACCTACCGGGCCTATCGGCTGCTGACCGTCGATCGAGACCCCGCGACCGGGCTCTATCGCCCGGATTGACCCTCCGGCGGCCTCCGGCCGACCGGCGTCGCCCGAACGCGGACCGGGAGGCCGCCTCGCCCGTGCTTGACGTCTACAGCCACTATCCCCACGGCCTCGACCACCGCCGCCTCGGCCCCGACGATCCGGTGCCGGAGGAGGCGGTCTGGCTCGACCTGCTGAACCCGGACCGCGCGGAGGAGGCGGCGGTCGAGCGCATGCTGGGCATCGACGTGCCGACCCGAGAGGAGATGCAGGAGATCGAGCCGTCCAGCCGGCTCTATGAAGGCGACGGCGCGCTGTTCCTGACCGCGACGGTGGTCTCGGGCGCCGATGCCGAGCATCCGGAGACGACGCCGGTCACCTTCGTGCTGTGCGGCGGGCGGCTGGCGACGATCCGCTACGCCACGCCGCGGCCGTTCGCGCTTTTCTCCGCGCACGCGCAGCGCCATCCGGAGCACTGCCGGCGCGGCGACGTGGCCCTGTTCCACCTGCTGGACGCCATCATCGATCGGGCCGCCGACGTGCTGGAGGGCGTCCAGGCCGACCTCGACGTCATTTCCCGACGGGCCTTCGGTCGGCGCCAGGATGCCACGCCCCACGCGGCGGAGATCGATTTCGAGGCGATCCTGAAGGAGATCGCGCGGATCCAGACCCTGACCTCCAAGGCCCGGGACAGCCTGGTCAGCCTGCAGCGCCTGCTCAGCTTCCTGCTGCGGCCCGGCCAGGTCGACAAGGGCATGTCGGCATCGTTCAAGGTGCTGGTCCGCGACGTGCAGTCGCTCAGCGACCACGCGAGCTATCTGGGCGGGCTGATCGCCTTCCAGCTGGACGCGACGCTCGGGATGATCAACATCGAGCAGAACAACATCATCAAGATCTTCTCGATCGCGGCGGTGATCTTCCTGCCGCCGACGCTGATCGCGAGCATCTACGGCATGAATTTCGAGTTCATGCCGGAACTGGGCTGGCCCTGGGGCTATCCCGCCGCGCTCGGGCTGATGGTCGCGTCGGTGACGGTCACCTGGCTCCTGTTCCGGCGCAAGGGCTGGCTGTGACATGTCGCAAGTCGGGTTAAGCGCGAGCGCAATCCTGCGGTCCGCCCTTCCGGCGGCCCGGGCGCGAGGTCTCGGTGCCGATGTCGGGTTTCGCCGTGCTCGACCCGATCTGCCATAGGCCGAGGAGGGCGACCCGGTTGATCGCCCCGGCGGACCCACGTAGTGTGGTGGGCATGAGTATCCTCCGCTTCCTCGAATCCGGCCCGGGCGGCCGGCGAATTAGCGGCCCGGCGGCCTGACGGCCGTCGGGAACGGGCGCGGCCCGCGTGCCGCGCGGGGCCGGCAGGGCCGCCGATCGGGCACCGCCGGCCGACCCTCCGCATAATTCGATATCGACGATCCGGAGCATTTCCGATGACTGCGCTTTCCCGTTCCGCCGCCGGCCCGGCGCCGCGCGGCGTCGAGTCCCCGCCTCCTCCCGCAGTCCCGGAAGCGGCGTGCAAACGCTGGCGCTTCGCCGTGGAGGCGGAGGCCCACCCCGGCATGCTGGCCCGGCTCCTGGAGCCGTTCGCCAAGCGCGGGCTGGTCCCGGAACGCTGGGCGTCCCGCCTCTCAGACACCGATTGGAGCGACGGAGAGTCGATGCTGTCCGTGCGGTGCACGGTCGCCGGGCTGACGCCGCAGCAGGCGGATACCGTCGCCGCGTTCCTCGCCGGCGTGCCTGGCGTCGTGCGCGTGGTCCACGCCGCGGGCGATACTGACGAGTGAGGCGCGGTCGCGGCCTCGCGGCACGCCCGGGGGGCGGCAGCCGGGTCGACAGGACCGACCGGTCTCCCGCCGCTCCCGGCCACCGGCCGCCTCAGGCGGCCAGGGGCGAGGAGCGCATCTTCGAGGCTCAGATCTCCTCGGTGTAGTACTGGCCATCACGCTCGCACAGGCGATAGCGCGTCACATCGGTGGTGCCGTCCGGCAGGACGACGCGATGCTCCTGGACCTGGCAGTCGGCGCCGCCGACCTGGACCGTCTGGACCGGAACCACCGTGCCGCGGGCGCCGGTCTCCGGGTTCTGCCAAGTGCTGGTGGAGCCGGTGCGGTAGGTTTCCACCGTCGTCTGCTCGGCCATCTGGCGGTCGCGCTGGTTCAGGTACGCCCCGACCTGCTGGCCGATCAGGGCGCCGACGCCGACGCCGATCCCGGTCGCGATCAACTGGCCCGTGCCGCTGCCGATCTGCGACCCGGCGAGGCCGCCCGCGACGGCGCCGACCGCGGTGCCGACGCCCTCCTCCGTGCTCTGGCAGGCGCCCAGGCCCAGGCTCGCCGCCATCAGGCCGATCACGGTGCTGCGGCGCAGGGTGTCGGTGAGAATCATCGTCTCCCTCCAATCTTCGGATTCGGGCGCGTGCGGCATCACCGGACCCGCGCGCGGGTGTCGGTCGGCCGGGGCGCAGCGCTCGAGGCACTCCCCACCAACGCGCCCGAACCCCAAAGGTTCCTGGGTGGCTGCGCCGCCGAGGCCGGTTGCACCGCCACGCAGAATCTCCTAACTCCCCTCCGGTCCTCAACTTCCCGACCGCCGGTACCGCCATGGCCGATCTTCGCCGCTATCTGACCCCCCAAGGCCGCGACCGCTTCCGGGCGGAGCTCGACCGCCTGTGGCGGATCGAGCGGCCGCAACTGGTCGAGACCGTGGCCTGGGCCGCCGGCAACGGCGACCGGTCGGAGAACGGCGACTACATCTACGGCAAGAAGCGGCTGCGCGAGATCGATCGCCGGGTCCGCTTCCTGTCCAAGCGGCTCGAGAACGCCGTCGTGGTCGACCCGGCGCAGGCCGACGACCGATCGCGCGTGTTCTTCGGGGCCGAGGTGACGTATCTGGACGATGACGACGCCGAGCGCACGATCCGCATCGTCGGCGCCGACGAGGCCGATCTGAGCCAGGGCACGGTCAGTATCCTGGCGCCCATCGCGCGCGCCCTGCTGCGCGCCCGAGTCGGCGACGAGGTGGAGTTCGCCAGCCCGAAAGGCGTGCAGTATCTCGAGATCCTGCGCATCCGCTACCCCGGCGGCGATGGCGGCGGCCAGGATCCCCGCCGCTGACCGTCGGCGAGGACGCCCACCGCGCCCAAGCCGCCGACGGCGCCCGGTCAGGCGGCGTCAGTCGTCCGGAGGGGCGGCGTCAGTCCTCGGGAGGCCTGGTCGGCAGCCCGCCGACGTCCTCGGGACTCATGACGGTGGTCATGTAGCGGCGACCGTGATCGAGCGCCAGCATCTCCGCCGGCACCACGACCGAGCGGCCGCCGGCGTCGAACCAGCCCTCGTCGACGGCGACGGCGAAGGCGCGGATCTGGCCGCCGGATGTGCCCAGCACGGCCTCGACCTCGCCGACCGTCTCGCGGTCGGCGTTTTCGATCCGCATGCCCTCGAGCGCGTCCGCTTCAAGACCGCTGAAGGTCGCGTCGCCGTCGAGTTCGACCAGCGCCCTCACCTCCTCCGGGTCGAGGGTGCGGGCCTGGGGCCGGGTCGTTTCGGGGGCGTAGACATCCGGATCCGCGCCCATGCCGGGACCGTCGGCCGGCGCGGAGTCGGTCCCGGCCTCGCCATCGCCGCTGGCCGTCGCGTCGCCGGAGACGGCCGGGTCGGCGGGGACGATCGCGTCCCGCTCGGTCGAGGTCGCTGCCGGCGACGGGTCGTCCGACGACTGGGCGGCCGCCGGTACGGACGGAACAGCGGCGCCCGCGGCCGACAGGACGACGGCCAGCGCCAGCGTGGGGCGCCGAAGGGACACGCGGGGGATCCCGTCGGAAGGAGTGTTCGATGCTTCGGTCATGTACCGGAGAACGCCGCGGCCGGCGGCGCGGTTCCGCGGCCGGAAGCCGCATCAGGGGCGGCGGAACCGTGGTGGGCCCGGCAGGATTCGAACCTGCGACAACACCGTTATGAGCGGCGCGTTCTGACCGCTGAACTACGGGCCCGACCCGGGACCGGAACATGCCCCGGCCGCGAGGGGGTTGCAAGACCCGCAACCGCGGGCACGAGATAGCGGCGCAGCGACTCCTCGTCCAGGGGCGGACGTTTCTTGCGCTTGCGGAAAGCCGCGGAGGGCGAAGCGTCGGAACCGTCCGTCACCTGCGATCGGTCATCGTTCCGGATGCACCTCTAATTAAAGGCGTATTCCATTCGGTTTTCCCTACCATGACAACCTCGGGCCCGTACCACCTCCCGATCAGGCGACGAAGCCGCCCAGCGCCTGCGGCACCTCGCCGGGCATCGCGACAGTGCCGGCGGCGAGGTCGACGACCGTCAGGTCCCGGCCCAGCACCAGCGGGCCGCTCCAATGCAGCCGCACCTCGCGCTCAAGCGCCGGGGCGTCGAAGTCCGGCGGCACGAAATGGGTCAGCGCCAGGGCGCCGACCCCCGCCTCGGCTGCCACCTGCCCGACCTCGCCCGAGGCGGTGTGGTAACCAGCGACCGCCTGCACGGTCTCGGTGGTGCGCACGCCCTTGACCGGCTTCATCTCGCGATGGATGAACACCTCGTGGACCAGCAGGTCGGCGCCCCGCGCCGCCTCGATCAGCGCCGGGCAGAACCGGGTGTCGCCGCTGAGCGCCGCGGCGCGGCCGCCGGCGCGGAAGACGAAGCCCAGCGCCGGAACCACCGGACGGTGGTCGACCTCCACCACCTCGACATCGATGCCGCCGACGGCGAGGCGGTCGCCATGCGCCACCTCCTCCACCTCGACCTCCAGCGCGACCGTGGAGGGCCGGCACTCGTGCCGGATTCGCCGCTCCAGGTCGAACCTCCAGGCCTCCATCTGCGCCTCGACGAAGGCCCGCGTGCCGGCCGGCCCGACCACGCGCTGCGACCGCCTCCGGCCCTGGTGCCAGCTGGAGATCACCAGCTGGAAGAAGTCAACCACGTGGTCGGAATGGGTGTGGGTGATCACAACCGCGTCCAGCTCGGCGCCGCGCGTGCCCGCGCCCAGCAGACGCTGGGTCACGCCGGAGCCGCAGTCGACCAGCACCCGCGTGCCGGCCGCCTCGACCAGTTGGGCCGGGCCGTAGCGGTGGAGATGGGCGACCGGACAGCCGGTGCCGAGCAGGGTGACGCGCATCGACGGACCTCGGTCGCGGGCGGGACCGGACCACCCTAGGGCAATTCGGGGACTGATGGAATCATCAGTTCGGGAAAAATTGCCCTATCTTCAAAGGTCTAGGGCAACTTGTGTGCGCCCCTTTGGGCGCAGGTCGCGCAAGCCGCCGATCCGGGGGCCGTCACCCGGAACGGGCGCGCCGGCCGATCCGACCGGGGCGCCAAGCCCTTGCCGCCGAGGCGCCTGTCGGTAGCGCGTGAAGATGTCCGATGTTCGTAGCACATCATTTGTCCGCTCTGTTCCGGTTTTGAGCCTTTGGCGGGCCGGCCGGCCCGCCAAAGGCTTCGGGGCTGCGTCGAGCGGGTCACGC
>Ga0208112_100434_pt1 | contig 38016 bp, 32 predicted proteins | sample HotLakConsoUCCLE_FD_184736 | JGI IMG/M metagenome (GOLD analysis project Ga0208112, IMG submission 184736) | Hypersaline microbial mat communities from Hot Lake, Washington, USA - Hot Lake Consortium UCC-LE (SPAdes) (version 2) ... | reverse complement strand
CTACGCCCTCCCTACGCCGCCAGCAGCGCGAAAACCGCGCCCAGCGTCAACCGATCCTCGCAACCGCAGAGGGGTCCCTTTTGCGCGCCGATAGGGGGTCCCGATTGAACGCCGATTGACAGGGCCGGGGGACGGCCCACCGAAGTTTTTCCAGACCGCCATCGGCCCCGGCGTGGCTCCCGGCGCGCCCCGGGGCGATGTCCGACGCATCGGAATCGCCGCAGGACCCCGCAAACCCTAATCGAAGCGCAGGCCCACGCGCCACAGGCGGCCGGGCAGGGGCAATCCGGCCTGCGGGACGATCTGCGTGTCCGTCAGGTTGTCGACCGCCATCGTCAGGAAGAGACGATTGTCACCGACCCGGGCCAGCGGCACCGCTGCGCGCAGCGCCAGTTCGGCCGCCGCGGGAAGATCGACCACCTCGCCCTCGGTATCGAGATCGATCGCGCTGCCCACTGCGCGCAGCTCGGCGCGCAGGTCGAAGCGGTCCCGCACGTTCCAGTCAATCGCGGCCAGCGTTTCGAAGGAGGGACGCTGCGGCAGACGGCGGAAGGGCGCGCTGCCCCCGTCGGTGCCCGCATCGGCCCGGGCGCGCAGCGCGGTCGCGGAGAGCTCGAAGCGCAGCGTCCCGGCGAGGTCGTATGACAGCAGGGCATCGACCCCGCCATTGGTCGCCCCGGCGAGGTTGAAGCGCTGGCGCCGCCCGTCCGCCAGCACGCGCTGGGCCAGCGTGTCCTCGAAACGGATCAGAAAGGGATTGACCATCACCGTCAGGCCGGGCCGCTCCCAGCGGAGCTCGGCGTCGGCGAACCACGCCCGTTCGGGGGCGAGGTCGGGATTGAGCGCGAAGCGGCCGAGGGCAGCACCGAACAATTCGCGCGCCGTGGGAAAGCGCGTGCGCCGCCCGCCGCTCACGGTCAGCGCCGCGTCCTCGCCGATGTCGAGGGCGAGCGCGGCCGATCCGGCCCAGTCGGAAAAGGCTTCCTGCGGCGGCTTGTTGCCGGTGAGCGGGGTCTCCGCCCGGTCATAGGCCGTCCCGAGCGTCAGCCGCGCTCCCGGCGCTAGCGTGGCGTCGGCCTCCACGCCGATGCTGTAGAGGTTCTGGCGAAACCGCAGGCGCTCGCCGGGCACGCCGGGCGGGAAATCCGTGTCGACCTGTTCATGCGTGCTCGATTGCGCGGAGGCCGCCCAGCGCAGGGCGAGCGGCCCGGCGGGATGGGTGAGGGTGAGCCTGCCGCCGAGCGTGTCGTCCTCGTCCTCCTGGCTCCCCCGCAGGGCATCATAGGCGATGCTGCGATATTGTTCGATCCGCTGGCCGAACCATTGCCGCCAGCCGACCAGCCTGATCTCGCTGTCCGGGCCGAGGCCGAGCGCGGCGTTCACCGTCGCCTGCGTGAGCGCAATGTCCGGATAGCGCCAATAGCGCGGGCCTTCTTCCGGCGGGCGGTCGGATTCGGGCGCTATGCCCCGCTCGGCAGCGAGATGGAGGAGCGAAGCGCGCAGGGTCAGATCGCCGGTCGTGGTGCCCAGTGCGGCGAACAGGCTCCCCGCGTCAAGATCGGTGTTGGTCCGGCCTTCTTCGCCCGGTGCCTGGCCGAAGGGCAGGGGACCGGCGAGCGGCTCGGCATCGCGCGTGATGCCCCCGGCGGCGAACACCGCCTCCGCCGCGCCGATCCGTTCGGTGAGGACAAGCGAAGCGCTGCCCGAGCCGAGTGAGCCGGTTTCGAGATGGGCGAAGTCGCCCTGGCTCACGCCGCGGGTCTGGAAGTCGACCACGCCCGCGACCGCGTTCGCGCCGTATTCGATCGGCGCCGCGCCCTTGACCACCCGCACGCCGCCAAGCAGCCCGGCGGGCAGCAGGCCGAGGTCGATCCGCCCGTCCCACGGCACGGCAAGCGGCGCGCCGTCGAGGAAGACCTGCGTCTGCCGTTCCTGCGCCCCGCGAATGCGTGCGATGGTCTCTCCGCGCGAATTGGTCCGCACCGTCACGCCCGCGATCCCGCGCAGCACGTCGGCGGCGCTGCGCGGCTGGCGGTCGACGATCAGGTCGACGGGGATGCGGACCTGCGGGGGCAGGGCACGCGTTTCGGTGGCCGGCGCGGTGACCGTGATCGTCGGCCAGTCGCTCTCCTCGCTCTCCTGCCCGGCGGCAACCCCGGGACTGGCCGCGAATGCAGCCGCCAGCCACGGGAGCGATGCCGCGCCGTGCGGGCGGGCGGGGCGCGTCACTGCGCGGCCGGGATCGCCCCGCCGGGCACCCACGGGGCGCCGAGGTCGACGAGTTCGGCCTCGAACGCGGGGATCGTGGTCTCGCCGAGCGTCCTTACCCGGTCGAGGATCGCGCCGTATTCGTCCCTCGCATAGCCGAACTGTTCGCGCGCGGTCTGCGTCGGGCCGTAGGTCGAACCGTAGAGGCTGTACATCACCCGGCCCAGCCGGCTGCGGACGGTCGGCTGGGTGCGCTCGTAGATCGCGTTGCGCGCCGGGTTGCCGTTCAGAAGCTCGTCGAGCGCCTGCGCCTCGCGGCGGATCGCGGCGAGGCGGTCGTCGAGCGTCGCCGGATCGCCGCCCGGCGCGCTGGCGACGGCAACCGCGAGCAGGTCGAGCTTTTTCCGGATGTCGCCGAGCGTGTGGCTCGTCGCCGTTACCGAACGGTCGAAATCGGCGACCTCGGCCGCGAATGCCAGCGCGTCGGGCTGTCGGGGAAGGGCGCCTTCGCCCATCGGCTTCACCGTGAAGGGCCTGGGTTCGACGAGCTGCGTGGTAATCCCGCGAACCCGCTTGGTGAGGTCGACCGTGTATTCGCCCGGCGCCGCGAGGAAGCCCGAAGGCACCTCGCCGTCCTCGCCCAGGCGCCGCGCCATGTCGGTCTGGGGATAGCGCAGGTCCCAGTTCACGCGGTGGAAGCCCTTCTTGGCCGGGCCCTTGATCCGCCGCACGACATTGCCGTCGGCATCGCGCACCGTGAGCCAGATCGCGGGCGCTTCCTCGCGCAGTTCCTCGGTCATCGCCTCGAAGCCGGGGAAGGGGGTGTCGGCGCCGGTTTCGGTCGCCTCCCTTTCGCGCTTCTCGCGGGTTTCCCTGAGCGAGGGAATGTCCTCGGCGAGGTAATAGGTGAAGTTCGCGCCGAACGGCGGGTTGGGCGCGCGGAAATAGCCGTCGCCCTGGCTGCCGCCGGGAGAGAAGGCGAGCGGGTGCTGTTCGATGTACCACAGCGCGTCGCGCCCCGGGAACAGCATCGCCTCCTGCCTCAGGCTCGCCTCGGTCAGCTCGCGCAGCGGGGAGATGTCGTCGACGACGAAGAAACCGCGCCCGAAGCTCGCCGCGACGAGATCGTCCTCGCGGCGCTGGATGGTGACGTCGCGGAACGAGATGGTCGGCGCCTTGCCCGAAAGCTTGACCCATTTCGTCCCGCCGTCGAGCGTGAAGAACAGGCCGAATTCGGTCGCGGTGAACAGCAGGTTCGGGTTTTCGTGGTCCTGCACGATCCGCCAGACGAGATGCTTGTCGGGCAGGTCGCCCGAAATGCTCCGCCAGCTGCGCCCACGATCGGTGCTCTTGAGGAGGAAGGGCCGGTAATCGCCGTACTTGTGGTTGTCGAGCGCGACATAGACCGTGTCCGGATCGAACAGGTCGGCGCGGATGTCGTTGACGAAGGCGCGTTCGGGCACGCCCGGCAGCGAGCGCACCTCGATCCGGCGCCAGTTCGCGCCGCCGTCCTCGCTCACCTGGATCAGGCCGTCGTCGGTCCCGACGTAAAGCAGGTTTTCGTCCTTGGGCGATTCCCCGATCGAGGTGATCGTGTTGTATTGGCTCATCGCGTAGATGTCCCACCCCGCGTCCCAGCCCCACTGGCGCCCCTGCACCGGCAGGCGCAGGCGGTTCTCGTTGCGGGTGAGATCGGGAGAGATCGCGGTCCAGCTGTCGCCGCGATCATTTGAGCGCCACAGCCGCTGCGAGGCGAAATAGAGCCGCGTCGGCTCGTGCTGGCTGACCCAGATCGGCGAATCCCAGTTCCAGCGCGGAATGTCGTCGCCGGGTGCCGGCTGCGGCTGGATCGGCACGAATTCGCCGGTGATGCGGTCGATCCGGGCGAGGTTGCCCTGCTGCGACTGGGCATACATGATGTCGGGATTGCCGGGCTCGGTGGCCGACTGGTGACCGTCCCCCCCGAGCGTGACGAACCAGTCGTCGTTGCGGATGCCGTGGCGGTTGTCGGTGCGCGAGGGTCCGCCTTGCGAATTGTTGTCCTGCGTGCCGCCATAGACGTTGTAGAACGGTTCGGCATCGTCGACCGCGACCTTGTAGAACTGCGTGATCGGCAGGTTGTCGATGAAGCGCCAGGTCTTCGTGTGGTCGTAGCTTTCGTAGATGCCGCCGTCCGATCCGAAGATGATGTAGTCGGGATCGTCCGGCCGGAACGCGATCGCGTGGTCGTCGACGTGCTTCGTCTCGTTGTTGAGCGGGGACCAGGTCTTGCCCCCGTCGCTGGAGATCATCGAGGTGTTCGAGACGAGATAGATGCGGTCGAAATGATGCGGGCTCGCATAGAGCTCCTGGTAGTAATGCGGCCCGGTGCCCTGGCCGACCTCGTCCGACATCTTGGTCCAGCTCGCCCCGCGATCGGTCGAGCGCCACAGGCCGCCTTCACGCCGGTCGGTTTCGATCGCGGCATAGACCACGTCGGGCCGCATCGGCGAGATCGCGAGCCCGATCTTGCCCATGTTGCCCGAAGGTAGCCCGGTTTCGAGCTCCTCCCACGTCTCCCCGCCATCCTCGGATTTCCACAGCCCGCTTTCCGGCCCCCCGCCGACATAGGCGGCGACGGTGCGCTGGTGCTGCCACATGGCGGCATAGAGCCGGTCGGGGTTGCGCGGGTCGATCAGGAGATCGGTCGCACCGGTCCACGCGCCGGAGGCGAGGACATTGGTCCAGGTCTTGCCGCCGTCGGTGGTCTTGTAGACGCCGCGCTCGCCGCCCTCCGACCAGAGCGGGCCCTGGCTCGCGACCCAGACCGTGTCGGGATCCTCGGGATGGACTATGATGCGCGAGATGTGCTCGGACCGCTTGAGGCCCATGTTGGTCCAGGTCCTGCCGCCGTCGTTCGAGCGATAGATGCCGTCGCCGAAGCCGATGTGGCGCCCGCCATTGTTCTCGCCCGTGCCGACCCACACCCGGCTCGGATCCGACGGGTCGAGCGCAACAGTCCCGATCGAATAGGAGCCCTGTCCGTCGAACAGCGAGGTCCACGTCGTGCCCGCGTTCTCGGTCTTCCAGACGCCGCCCGAACCGACCGCGACATACCAGGTCGCGGGATCGTCGGGCACGATCACGATGTCGGCGATGCGGCCCGACATGAATGCGGGGCCGATATTGCGCAGCTCGAAGGCCTCGAAGGTGCCGCTCGACAGCGCTGGCTGGTCGGTCCCCGCGTCATCTGCCTGCGCGAGCGACACCGTCGTCAGCCCGAGCGCGACCGCACCTCCGAGCAAAGCCTTCACAATCCGCATTAAAGCCCCCTTTTTTCTCCGAACCTTCACAATAAGACGAGTTTGCGCCGCACTGGCAAGGGCGCGGCAAGTCGTCTGTCGAACCAGAACGTGGATCGGTCATCCGTCAGTAGCCGCTCGCCTGACCGTCCTTGCGCATCTCGGTCGCCCCGGTCAGCACGCCGGTTTCCGGGTCGCGCGCGATCGCCTGGTAGCCGCCGAACATGATCCCGTTCGAGATCACTTCGACCTTGTGGCCCATCGCCCGCAGCGCCTCGACCGTTTCTGCCGGGATGCCGGGTTCGACGAACAGCGTGCCGAGCGGATCGGCGGCGGGACCGGTCAGCGGCTCGGTCGGCTGGCGTCCGCCATCGTGGTTGATCCGCGCGGCATCGCCTGCTTCCTGCAGGTTCATGCCGTAATCGACGAGGTTGATCAGGACCTGCACGTGCCCCTGCGGCTGCATCCCGCCGCCCATCAGGCCCAGCGTCATGTAGGGCCTGCCGTCCTTCTTCACGAATGCGGGGATGATCGTGTGGAAGGGGCGTTTCGAAGGCGCGTAGGCATTGGGGTGATCGGGATCGAGGCTGAACAGCTCGCCCCGGTCCTGGAACATGAAGCCAAGCCCCGGCGGCACCAGCCCGCCGCCCATGCCGCGGTAATTGGACTGGATCAGGCTGACCATCATGCCCTCGCCGTCGACCACGGTGAGATAGGTCGTGTCGCCCGGCCCTTCGAGCTTGGGCTCGACGATTTCGCCGGGCGCGAATTCGGGCGTGGCGCGGGCGGGATCGATCAGGGCGAAGCGCGCCTTGCCGTATTCCTCGTTCAGCAATTCCGCCGGGATGGCCGCGAAATCTGGATCGGCATAGAAGCGCGCGACATCGGCATAGGCGAGCCGTTTGGCCTCGGTGATGTAGTGGATCACTTCGGGGCTGCCGCGCTCCCACTGCGAAAGATCGACGTTCCTGAGGATGTTGACCATCTGCAGGGCGGCGAAGCCCTGCGAGTTGGGCGGCAGTTCGCACAGTTCGTAGCCGCTGCGATATTCGGCGCAGGCGGGCTCGACCCACTCGCTGTCATGGGCCGCGAAATCCTCCAGCGTGAAGGCGCTGCCCTGGGCTTTCAGGTAATCGACCATGACGCGCGCCAACTCGCCCTCGTAGAAGGCATCGCGCCCCTCGCGCGCGATCGTCTCGAGCGTGTTCGCAAGGTCCGGATTGCGGAAGATCTCTCCCGCCTCGGGCGCTCTCCCGTCCGCGAACCAGACCTTGCGCGCGTTGGAGAAATCGAACGGGGTCGCTTTCATCCTCGCGGTGTAGGCGGCAAGGGCGCGGTCGAGATACATCGCGATCACCGGCGCTATCGGGTGGCCTTCGCGGGCATAACGGATCGTTGGGGCGAGAACCTCGTCCATCGGCAGCTTGCCGAAACGTTCGTGCATCGTGAACCAGGCATCGACCGTGCCGGGGGTCGTCACCGGAAGCGGGCCGACCGGCGGCAGGCTGTCGGCATCGCCGAGCTTCGCCTTGAGGTCGGCGAGCGTCTGGCCCGCGGGGCTGCGTCCGGAGCCGTTGATCCCGTGAAGCTTGCCCGTCGCCGGATCATGGACGATCGCGAACAGGTCCCCGCCGATCCCGTTGCCGGTCGGCTCCATCAGGCCGAGCGCCGCATTGGCGGCGATCGCCGCGTCGACCGCGGTCCCGCCGGCCTTGAGGATGTCGAGCGCCACCTGCGTCGCGAGCGGGTGCGCGCTCGCGGCCATGCCGTGTTCGGCGATGACGGGGCTGCGCGACCAGGCCGCCCCCACCGGCCGCCCGCCCGCGCCGATCTGCTGTTCGACCGGCGGCATCGCCTCGGCCGGGGCGGGCTCCTGCGCGGCGAGCGGGCCGGCGGCGAGCATGGCCGCGGCCATCGCGGGGCCGAAAATGGGGGCGGCGACGAAGCGCATGGAATTCCTCCTGTTTCGCGTGCGAGGCCCTTATTGGCTCGACAAGGGTCGCCGGGCAAGCCGGGGGCGGGCGAAATGCACGGGGCGGCGCGGTTGCCAAAGCGTGCGGCCTGCCGCAAAGCCGCGCAGGACAGGCCACAACGACACGGATTCTCGACGATGCGCCCGCTTGCGATCATTCCCTCCGCCCTCATCGCCGCCCTTATCGCTGCCGTCCCCGCCGCGGCGCAGGACGACCTGCGGCCCTTCACCGCCGAAGACGTGTTCGAGCTCGAATGGGCGGACCAACCGCAAGTCTCCCCGGACGGGAAACACGCGCTCTATGTCCGCCGTTCGAACGACGTGGTGAAGGATCGCACGCTTGCCCGGGTCTGGCTGGTCGCGCTCGACGGCAGTTCGCACGAGCCGCTGCTCGCCGGGGAGGGGTCCTATTCCTCGCCGCGCTGGTCGCCCGATGGCGAACGCATCGCCTACCTCAGGCGCGGCGATGGCCGCACGGGGCTCTACGTCCACTGGCTCGGTTCCGGACGCACGGCCCTCCTCGGCACGTTCGAGGACGCGCCGCGCAATCTCGAATGGTCGCCCGACGGGACGATGATCGCTTTCACCAAGCCGGTGAAAGGCGAGGCCGAACAGCTCGTCAGCCCGCGCGCGAAGCCGGAAGGGGCGACCTGGGCCGAGCCGCCGCGGGTCATCGACCGCGCGCGATACCGCACGAATGACGCGGGCTTTCTCGAACTCGCCTATGACCATGTCTTCGTCATACCCGCCGAGGGCGGCACGGCGCGCCAGCTCACCTCCGGCGATTTCGACCATGGCGGCGCGCTTTCCTTCACCCCGGACGGCGAGCAGATCCTGTTCTCGGCCAACCGCCACGAAGGCTGGGAACTCGAAACGCGCGAGGCGGACATCTTCGCGGTCGACGTCGCCTCGGGGCGGCTCACCCAGCTTACCGACGAACCGGGCGTCGAGTCCGATCCCGCGGTTTCGCCCGACGGCCGTTCGATCGCCTATCTCCGCACGAGCAACGCGCGCGAGCCGTTCGTGCCGAGCGACGTGTTCGTCATGGACCGCTCGGGCGGCAATGCGCGCAACCTGACCGCGGGGCTCGACCGCGAGGCCGGGAACCTCCAGTGGTTCTCGCGCAGCGAGGTCGCCTACACCTTCGAGGACCGCGGCGAGCGCAACATCGGCATCGCCGACCTCGCCGGCGGGCGCCGGGTCGCGGTCGAGGGGATCGGCGGCACGACCATCGGGCGGCCCTATGTCAGCGGGACCTATGATGCGGGCGAGGGCGGGGCGCTGGTCTTCACGAAAGGCAGCGCGCGGCGCCCGGCCGACCTCTACGTTGCGCGCGGCGATCGCACCCGGCGCCTGACCAGGCTCAACGAGGACCTGCTCGCCCATCGCGACCTGGGCGAGCTCAGGAACTTCACCTACGCGTCCTCGCTCGACGGGCGCGAGATCGAGGGCTGGATCCTGACCCCGCCGGGCTACGAGGCGGGCAGGCGCTACCCCCTGATCCTCGAGATTCACGGCGGGCCGCACCTTGCCTATGGCCCGCATTTCTCGGCCGAGCTGCAGCTGATGGCGGCGGCAGGCTATGTCGTGGTCTATGACAATCACCGCGGCTCGACCGGCTATGGCAGCGAGTTCGCGAACCTGCTCAAGAACAAGTATTCGAGCCCCGACGATTTCGCCGATCACATGTCGGCGGTCGACTGGGCGATCGCGCAAGGCTTTGCCGACGAGGACAACCTTTTCATCGCGGGCGGTTCGGCGGGCGGCATTGCGACCGCCTATGCGGTGGGGCTGACGAACCGCTTCAACGCCGCGGTCGCGGCGAAGCCGGTGATCAACTGGGTTTCCAAGGTGCTCACGGCCGACAGCTACATCGGCCAGATCGCCAACCAGTTTCCCGGACCGCCGTGGGAACATCTCGAACATTACTGGGAGCGCTCGCCGCTCAGCCTCGTCGGCAATGTCGAAACCCCGACCATGCTGATCACGGGCGAGGAGGATTACCGCACGCCGATCTCCGAGACCGAGCAGTTCTACCAGGCGCTGCAGCTGCGCGGCGTGCCCTCGGTCATGGTCCGGGTGCCGGCGACGAACCACGGCATCGCCGGGCGACCCTCGCTGCTCAACGCCAAGGTGGACTACACGCTCGCCTGGTTCGAAAGATATCGCACCGGCGCCGAACGGTAGGGTTGCACCGCCGCCGCGTCGGAAGCGCCTCGGCGATTGACGCAGGTGCTAATGCGAATTATTCGAAACAACCGACGATCACATCATTCGCCCGGTGCCGATTCCGCCTTGTCCCTAAGGCGCGCCGGGCGGGGGCGCGAAAGGAGAGCCGCTGCAGTGCGTAGAACCTTGATCCTCGGGGCGGCCTCCGCCCTGCTCGCGGCGGCGCCGGCGCGCGCCGACGACGGCACCGTGACGTTCGAGCTGCCGCGGCAGAACGTCTCGACCTACCGCAAGCCCTATGTCGCGATCTGGCTCCAGAACGCCGAGGGCAGGCAGGTCGAGGTCTTCGACGTGTTCTACGACCAGGCGGTCCAGGGCAAACGCTGGCTGCCGACGCTGCGGACCTGGTGGCGGCGCGGCGGCCGGGCGATGACGATGCCGGCCAGCGGCGTGTCTCGCCCCACGCGCGGGCCGGGCCAGTACAAGATCGGGATGGGCTCGCTCGGCGCGCTCAAGCCGGGCAAGTATGCCGTCGTGGTCGAGGCGGTCCGGGAAAAGGGCGGGCGCGAAGTGATCGAGGTGCCGTTCGAATGGCGTCCGGGCGGGACCGTCACCGCTTCGGCCGAAGGATCGAGCGAACTCGGCCGCGTCTCGGTCGCGATCGGCGGTTGAGCGGGCGCGGTCGCGCCTTGCCGCCGCGCTTTCGAAACTTGCAATTGAATTTGATATTCATTCGCAGTCAGAGGTCTTCGATGTCCAAGCTCCCGTCCATCCTCCTTCCGCTGGCCGCCGCGGCCGCCGCCTGCGCCGTCCCGGCGCTCGCCCATACGAGCTACATGCTCCCCTCGCGCTTCACCGCCAATCTCGAGGAGATGGTCACGGTCGAGGCGGCTTTCGCAGAGGACTTCTTCGTCCCCGATGTCGCCGTCGATGCCGCCGATTTCCACCTCATCCGCCCGGACGGCACGCGCGCCGAGTTCGACAGCGTCACGTCGCTCAGGCAGCTCGTCGTGCTCGAGACGGGGATCGAGGATGAGGGCACCTACCGCTTCACCACCGGCGTGCGCCGCGGGCGGCGATCGACCATGGCGCTGGTCGACGGCGAATGGGTCAACACCTTCGCAAGCGGCGGTGAGATTCCGGAGAACGCGACGGCGACCAAGACCCGCGAAACCGAAACGGTCGCCGATGCCTATCTCACCAAGCGCGCGCCGACCCGCGCGCCGGTCGACATGCAGATCGGCCGGCTCGTGCTCCAGCCGATCACCCATCCGAGCGACGCGTTCCTCGGCGATCCCTTCGAATTCCGGATGTTCTTCGATGGAAAGCCGCTGTCGGACCACGTCATGATGATCGACCGAGGCGATGCGCGCTACGATCCGGCCGGGTTCCACGAGGAAATCGCCACCGACGCGGAAGGCAGGGTGAGCCTCGATTTCGACAAGGCCGGCGTCTACATCATCTGGACCCGCATGAGCGCGCCCGCCCCGGAAGGCGCCGACGTCGACGAGCGCAGCTACACGACTTCCCTCATCCTCGAGGTGCAGGGCTGATCGCGGCCCCGCGCGCCCCGGCCGGCCGGACCGGGCGCGCGATAGGCCCCGCCGCCCGGCCGCCCGGAAATCTCGCGCCCGTGCCGAAGGAAGACCGAAGCGCCCAGCCATGAGCCCGGACAGCACGCCCCGCAATTTCTGGTCCCGCCAGTTTCGCCAGTGGCACTGGGTCAGCTCGGCGCTGGTGCTCGCGCTGATGCTGCTGTTCAGCGTCACGGGGCTGACGCTCAACAATCCCGAATGGTTCGCGGGCGAGCCGGAGATCACCTCGCGCGAGATCGAACTGTCCGAGGGCCTGACGCGGGATCTCGGCGCGATCGAGAGCGGGACGCCGATCGGCCCCGATCTTGCCCGCAGGCTCACGCGCGAGACCGGTCTCCTCGTCGCGCGCGCCGGGCCGCCGACGGTCGATTTCGGGGAAATGATCCTCGATCTCGGCGGGCCGGGCGTGCAGGAAAGCCTCGCGGTCGATCTCGCCACGGGCGAAGCCTATCACGAGCGCATCGACAATGGCTTCGTCGCGAAGCTCAACGATCTTCACAAGGGCCGCGACACGGGGCTGGTCTGGGGCCTGTTGATCGACATCACCGCGCTGGTGTGCATCGTCTTCTGCGTCTCGGGCCTCGGGCTTCTCGCGCTCAATGCGAGGGCGCGGCGGTGGACCTGGCCGGTCACGACCTTCGGCATCGCCGCCCCGCTCATCGCCTATGTCCTGTTCGTCCACGGCTAGGCGAGGCGGATCGTGAACCTCCCCCTGCGCCCCCCGCCGAGCCTGCTGATACCGCCCGACGTGCCCGACGATGCCGAGCCGACTCCCGGGCGCGAGATGCGGCATGAGGGCGCGGTCTTCGGTACCACCTGGTCGCTCACCGTCCTGCGCCGCGCCGCGAGCGATCCCGCCAACGACGCCGCCTTTCTCGCGCAACTCGTCAGGGCCTGCGGGCAGGCGCTCGACCTGATCGATTCGCAAATGAGCCTGTGGCGGCGCTCATCGCACATCGTGCGGTTCAACGCGCTGGCGGCGGGCGAAAGGATGTGTCTGCCCGAGCCTTTCGCGATCGTGCTGGCGAAGGCTCTCGAGATCGCGCGGCTCACCGGCGGCGCCTTCGATCCGACGCTGGGCGAGGCGGCCGCGCAGTGGGGTTTCGGCGCGATCGACTGCGCCGATTCGGTCGCGAACGGCCTCGCCTTTTCGGCCCGCGGCAGCCCCGGCCCGGTCCCCTGCGAGATCGAAGGGGACGAGATCGCGAAGCGGGACGGGCTCGCGCTCGATCTCAACGGGATCGCCAAGGGCTATGCGGTCGACCTCGTCTGCGACCTCGTGCGATCCCATCCCGACACCGCTTCCTGCCTGGTCGAGATCGGCGGCGAACTGAAGGGCTTCGGCACGCGCGGCGACGCGATGCCGTTCTGGACCGACATCGCGCCCGATGGCGACCCGGCGAAGGCGACGCACCGCGCCGCCCTGTTCGGCTGGGCCTGCGCCACCTCGGGCGAGGCCGAACGGTGCCATCGCACGCCGCAGGGAGTGTTCTCCCACATCCTCGATCCGGAGCGCCGCGCCCCGGTCGAGAGCGATCTCGTCGGCGCGAGCGTGTTCGACCGGGAATGCGCGCGGGCCGATGCGCTGGCGACCGCGCTCGTCGTGATGGGGGCAGAGCGGGCGCTGGCCTTTGCCGACGCGCAGGGCATCGCCTGCATCCTCGCGCCGCGGGAAGCCGGCAGGCCGGTCCTGAGCGCGGCGATGGAACGCTGGGTCGACCATGGTTGATTTCCTCCCCCTTGGCATCGGGATCGAGCGCTGGCTGTTGGCGGGCGCGGTGCTGCTCGGCTGGATGGCGGCCTCGGCCCGGTGGCTGCGCCGGGACGAGGCGGGCGCCGGGCAGACCGCCGAAATCGTGATCGCCCACGCCTCGCAGACCGGCACCGCGACGAGCCTTGCGGGCCTGATGAAGGAGAAGGTGGCCGAAAGCGGCCGCGACGCGGTCCTCGTGCCGCTCGCCGCGGCCGGGGCCGAGCAGCTGAGCGCGGCCCGGCAGGTGGTGATCGTGGCCGCGACGACCGGTGCCGGCGAGGCCCCCGATTGCGCCAGCCATGTCGAACGGACCCTGCTGGCCCGACCGATCGCGCTGACCGGGCGGCAGGTCTTCGTCCTCGCCCTGGGTGACCGGACCTACGAACATTTCTGCGCCTTCGGATACCGCGTGAAGGCCTGGGCCGAGAAAAGCGGCGCCGAGGTCGCGATCGTCGCGGTCGACAACCGCTCGGCCAGCGACCTCGAACGGTGGGACGAACTCATGCGCGCGCACGGACTGCCGCAGATAGCCAGGGAGGAGGAGCGGCTCGTTTCCGAATGGATCATCGCGGCCCGCCGGGAGGTGGCCGAAGGCGACACGCGCCCGATCCGGGGGAGCCGTTCGGGCCCGCTGCTTCACCTCGAACTTGTGCCGGGCAGCGGGGAAATGCCCGATTACGCGGTCGGCGACCTGTTCGAATGGCACGGCCCCGGCGGGGTCCGGCGCGATTTCTCGATCGCAAGCCTGCCGGGCGATCGCTCGCTCGAACTGATCGTGCGCCGGGTCGAATTGCCCGGGGGCGGGCTCGGCCGGGCCTCCTCGGTCCTGACGGCGGAGGACGGGCCGATCCGCGTGCGCGGGCGGATACGGTCCTTCCCGAGCTTTCACGAAACCGCGGGATCGGGCCCGCTGCTGGCGATCGCGGCGGGATCGGGCTGGGGCGGGATCAGGCCCCATGTCCTCGCCGCCGCGGCCGCCGGCAGGCCGGTCTGGCTGGTCTATGGCGAACGCGGCGGCGAGGACGAACCCGCCATCCTCGCGGAATTGCACAAGCTCCACGGGCAAGGCCGGATCGCGCGCCTCGACCTCGCGCTATCGCGGGTCGCGACGGGCAGCCCTAGCTATGTCCAGGACGTGGTCGAAACCTGTCGCAGCGAGGCCGCCGCCTATCTCGGCACGGACGGGGCGGTGGCGATCTGCGGTGCCGCCGCGATGGGCGCAGCGGTCGAGGAACTGCTTGCCGGCGCCTTGCCGCCATCCTGGATCGAACGGGCGCGCGCCGCCGGCCGCTGGCGCTCGGCCCTCTATTGAGGTCGCCCGGCGCACACCGGCAGGGAGCCCGGCGAGGATTTCCCCGCCTCGCATCGCGCCATAGCCTGCCTCGATCGCTCCTGTCCCCAGAAGCGACCGCGCGCCCTTGCGCGCTCAGTCCTCGAGGCCCTGGAAGACGAAGCGCTGGACCCGGCGGCCGGTGTTGACCTCGGTCGTGTAGACATTGCCCTTGCTGTCGACATCGACGCTGTGGAGCCAGATGAACTGGCCGGGATAGCGCCCGTTGCGGCCGAACCAGCCGACGATCTCGTGGTCCTCGCGGGTCAGGATCCAGACCCGCCCGTTCATCATGCAAGGAGCAGGATCGGAATGGCGAAGGTGAGGGAGGAAACGTCATCCACCCGCATCTTTCTAGCGCGCAAGAGTCCCCTGCCAAGCGAATTGATGCAGCGCAGCACGTGCCGGGTCCGCGCCCGGAACGAGGTGGAACGAAGCGCCCGGGATTCGCATTTGTCAGGAAATGGAAAGCGCAAACCGCCCCCGCGTCACCGTCTGGTATGATGGCGCCTGCCCGCTCTGCATCCGCGAGATCGCGCTCATGCGGCGGCTCGACCGGCGGCGGGCGATCCGCTTCGTCGATGTTGCGGATGAGGATGCGCCGGTGTCCTGCCCGATCGACCGCGCGACGCTTCTCGAACGCTTCCACGCCGAGGAGGACGGCCGCCTGCTCGAAGGCGCTGCGGCCTTCGCGGCGATGTGGCGGGCGATCCCGCTCCTGCGCCCGCTCGGCCTTGCCGCGCGCGTACCGGGAGTGCTGCGCCTGCTTGAGGCGGCCTATCGCCAGTTCCTCAAGCTCCGCCCGCACCTCCAGCGCTTCCTCGCCTGACTCCTCGCCAGATTCGCTCTTGCCCTGCGCCGCGCCATCGGCTGGAGAAGGCAGCGAAAACACGAGGAGAGGGGTTCGATGACCTATTTCGGCGCAATGCAGAACGAGATCTACAATGCCGGGCTGAAGGGCGTGCTGCCCGATTACCCGGTCGATTTCGCGAACCTCGAACGGCGCGCGCACGAGGCGATGGGGCCGATGCTGACCAATTACGTCGCGGGCGGCTGCGGCGACGAGCACACGCAGGACCGCAACGCCACCGCCTTCCACCACTGGGGCATGGTCCCGCGCATGATGGTCGATTGTTCCGAGCGCGACCTGTCGGTCGAGCTGTTCGGGCACCGCTACGAAACGCCGCTCTTCATGGCTCCGATCGGCCTCAACGGCGAAGCCTCGCAGGACCGCCACGGCGACCTGGCGGCGGCGCGCGCCTCGGCGATGACGGGCGTGCCCTTCTGCGCCTCGACCCTTGCGAACGACCCGCTCGAAGACGTGAAGGCCGCCTGCGGCGACACTCCCGCCTGGTTCCAGCTCTACACGCCGCGCAACCGGGACCTTGCCGAAAGCCTGATCCGCCGCGCCGAGGAAGCGGGTTATTCGGCGCTCGTCGTCACGCTCGACACCTGGGTGACCGGCTGGCGCCCGCGCGATCTCAACGCGTCGAACTTCCCCCAGCTGCGCGGCAAGGTGCTGCAGAACTACTTCACCGATCCCGTCTTCCGCTCGCTGCTGGCGAAGCCGCCGGAGGAGGACATGGGCGCGGCGATCTTCACCTGGGCCGCGACCTTCGGGCAGGTGCTGACCTGGGACGACATGGAATGGTTCAAGTCGGTGACGAAACTGCCCATCGTCCTCAAGGGCATCTGCCACCCCGACGATGCGAGGCGCGCGGTCGATTGCGGCGCGGACGCGGTCTATTGTTCGAACCATGGCGGGCGGCAGGCCAATGGCGGGATCGCGACGATCGACCTGCTCGCCGATGTCGTCGCGGCGGCGGGTAACGTCCCGGTGCTGTTCGATTCGGGCGTGCGTTCGGGGACCGACGCGGTGAAGGCGCTGGCGCTCGGCGCGGCGGCGGTCGGGGTGGGGCGGCCCTATACCTACGGCCTCGCGCTGGGCGGGGCGGAAGGGGCGGCGTGGGTGCTGCGCTCGATCCTCGCGGAGGCGGATCTCCTGATGGCGGTCAACGGCTATCCGACGCTGGCCGACGTGCGCGCGGCAGGCGCGGTGCGGACCGATCGCTGAGCCGTTTGCGGCCCGGGGACCGCAGGAAAAGTCTGAAAGCGGGGGAGAGACGATCCCAAGTAAGCTTGCGGACTTGACCCGGCAGGCGAAAAATTGCGCGCGCGGTCAATTCCGACTCACTTTTCCACAGCGTTCCTGTTAGATTGCAACGGCTAACCAGCAGCGAATCGGGGACGCGACAAAATGGAAAAACCGACGATCTGGTCCAGTGGTCCGGATGCCATGGGCCGCACTGTCTGCACGCATGACGAGATCACCCGGCGGGCCCATTACGGCCGGATCCAACCGATGGAAGACAGCAATCCGTTGCGCTCCATCCTGTCGCGTTTCATCCCGCTTTCCTGACGGCAGCGGCGCCCGGGTAGCCGGGCACGGACCTACGCCCCGGCCCGCGCGACGGTGACGAGCTTGGTCTCGGTGTAGCCGAGATAGCCCTCGACCCCGCTTTCCGAGCCGAACCCGCTGTCGCCGGTCCCGCCGAAAGGCGTTTCGGGCGAGCCGACGCCGAAATGGTTGATCGCGACCATCCCGGCGCGCAGCGTGCGGCCAAGATAGTGGCTTTCGTCGAGGCTGGCGGTGAAGGCATAGGCGGCAAGGCCGTAGCGCAGCGAATTGGCGATCCGCACCGCCTCCTCGATATCGTCGTAGGGCACGATCCCGGCGACGGGGCCGAAGGGTTCCTCGACCATCAACCGGCTGTCGAGCGAGGGTGCGGCGATGACGGTCGGCTCGAAGAAGTGGCCCGGCCCTTCGATGGCCTGGCCCCCGCTCACGATCTCGCCCCGTTCCCCGCCGAGCGAGGCCACAAGGTCCGACATCGCCTTGACCCGCCCGGCATGGGCGAGCGGGCCCATCTCGACGCTGTCGTCGCGGCTCGCATCGCCGACCTTGAGCTTCTGCGCGCGGGCGGCGAATTCGGCGACGAAGTTCTCGTAGATGCCCCGCGCGACGAGGAAGCGCGTCGGCGAGACGCAGACCTGCCCGGCGTTGCGGAACTTGGTCGCGGCACAGGCCGCCACGGTGCGCTCGAAATCCGCGCTCTCGCCGATCACCACCGGGGCATGTCCGCCGAGTTCGGGCGTGAAGCGCTTCATGCCCTGCGCGGCGAGGACGCCCAGTTGCTTGCCCACCGCGGTCGAGCCGGTGAAGCTGACCTTGCGGGTGACGGGCGAGGCGATGAGGTGTTCTGAAATCATCGCCGGGTCGCCGTAGACGAGGTTCAGCACGCCTTCGGGCAGGCCCGCATCGACGAAGCATTCAGCGAGCATCTGCGCGCTGGCGGGCGTGGTCTCGGCGGGCTTGAGGATCGCGCTGCACCCGGCCGCGAGCGCGCCGCCGATCTTCTTGGCGGGAAGGTTGATCGGGAAGTTCCACGGCGTCAGCAGCACGGCGGGGCCGACCGGCTCCTGCGTCACGCGCTGTTCGAGGATGGCGTGGCTGCGTGCGGGCACGATCCGCCCGCCCTGGCGCTTGGCCTCCTCGGCGAGGAAGTCGATGAGGTCGGCAGCGCCCGTCGTCTCCGCGAGCGCCTGTGCGTGCGGCTTGCCCATTTCGAGCGTGACGACCCGGGCGACCGTCTCGGCGCGCTCGCGCAGCAATTCGGCGGCGCGGCGGATAATGCGGTAGCGATCGATCGCGGGCGTGTCGCGCCACAGCGGGAAGGCGCCGTCGGCGGCGGCGAGGGCGGCATCGAGCTGTTCGCCGGACGCCTTGGGCGCGCTGCCGATCGCCTGCTCGCTTGCCGGGTTCACCACCGGCATCGCGCCTTCGCCGCCATGGGTGATCCATTCGCCGCCGATCAGCATCTTCACCTCGGGATACGTCGTCATTGGGCTTCTCCCATTTCGCGCTTCGTCTCGCCCCGGCCCCTTTCAAACCCGCGGGCGCTTTGCAACCAAACTCGCCCCGATTGTAACTTTCTTACGCCTTCTCTAGCGGGGGCGGGAACCGAATCCCCAGCCCATCCCCAGGAGCGAATCATGCTTGTCGGCGTCCCCAAGGAAATCAAGAACCACGAATACCGCGTCGGCCTCACCCCCGAGGCGGCGCGCGAATACATGGCGGCCGGCCATTCGGTCGTGGTCGAGGCCGGGGCGGGGCTCGGCATCAGCCAGAGCGACGAGGATTACCGCGCTGCGGGCGCCGAGATCGTCGACAGCGCAGAGGAGGTCTTCGCCCGCGCCGACATGATCGTGAAGGTCAAGGAGCCGCAGCCGAACGAATGGGTGCAGCTGCGCGAGGGGCAGATCCTCTACACCTATCTCCACCTCGCGCCCGATCCGCAGCAGGCCAAGGGGCTGATGGAAGCGGGCGTGTCGGCGGTCGCCTATGAAACCGTGACCGGCCCGGGCGGCGGCCTGCCGCTTCTCGCTCCGATGAGCGAGGTCGCGGGCCGGCTTTCGATCGAGGCGGGCGCCCATGCCCTGCGCGCCAACAACGGCGGGCGCGGCACGTTGATGGGCGGCGTGCCCGGCGTGCTCCCGGCCAAGGTCGTCGTGCTCGGCGGCGGTGTGGTCGGCACGCAGGCGGCGCGGATGGCGGTGGGCCTCGGCGCGCGGGTCGAGATCTTCGACCGCTCGATCCCCCGCTTGCGCCAGCTCGACGAGATGTTCCAGGGCCGCGTCTCGACCCGCTTTTCCACCACCGGCACGATCGAACAGGCGATCGCCGATGCCGATGTGGTCGTGGGTGCGGTGCTGATCCCGGGGGCGAGCGCGCCGCATCTCGTCACCCGCGAGATGCTCGGCCTGATGAAGCACCGCTCGGTGCTCGTCGACGTCGCGATCGACCAGGGCGGCTGCTTCGAGACTTCCAGGCCCACCACGCACGAGAACCCGACCTACGAGGTCGACGGGATCATCCACTATTGCGTCGCCAACATGCCCGGCGCGGTGCCGCTCACCTCGAGCTATGCGCTCGGCAACGCGACCCTGCCTTTCGGCCTCGCGCTGGCGGAAAAGGGGATCGCGGCGTGCGAGGAGGACCCGCACCTTGCGCCCGGCCTCAATGTGCATCAGGGCCGCATCGTGAATGAAGCCGTCGCGGAAAGCCTCGGCTTTTCAATTTGAGCAGGAGACCCGCCCGATGAAGACCCGCGCCGCCGTCGCCTTCGAAGCGAAACAGCCGCTCGAGATTGTCGAGCTCGACCTCGAGGGGCCAAAGGCCGGCGAGGTGCTGGTCGAGATCATGGCGACCGGCATCTGCCACACCGATGCCTATACCCTGGACGGGCTGGACAGCGAAGGAATCTTCCCGAGCATCCTCGGCCATGAAGGCGCGGGCATCGTGCGGGAGGTCGGCGCGGGTGTCACCAGCGTGAAGCCGGGCGACCACGTCATCCCGCTCTACACGCCCGAATGCCGCCAGTGCAAAATGTGCCTGTCGGGCAAGACCAACCTGTGCAGCGCGATCCGCGCAACGCAGGGCAGGGGGCTGATGCCGGACGGGACGAGCCGGTTCTCCTACAGGGGCGAGACGATCTACCACTACATGGGCTGTTCGACCTTCTCGAATTTCACCGTTCTGCCCGAGATCGCGGTCGCCAGGATCCGCGAGGACGCGCCGTTCGAGACGAGCTGCTATGTCGGCTGCGGGGTGACGACGGGCGTGGGCGCGGTGGTCAACACGGCCAAGGTCGAGCCGGGCGACAATGTCGTCGTCTTCGGGCTCGGCGGGATCGGATTGAACGTCATCCAGGGCGCGCGGATGGCGGGCGCGGACCGGATCGTGGGTGTCGACATCAACCCTGCAAAGAAGGAATGGGGCGAGAAGTTCGGGATGACCGACTTCGTGAACCCCAAGGAAACGGGCGATGTCGTCGCGCACATCGTCGAGATGCTCGACGGCGGGGCGGATTACAGCTTCGACTGCACCGGCAATGTCGAGGTGATGCGTCAGGCATTGGAATGCTGCCACAAGGGCTGGGGCACGAGCATCATCATCGGCGTGGCCGAAGCGGGCAAGGAGATCGCGACGCGGCCCTTCCAGCTTGTCACCGGGCGCAACTGGCGCGGCACGGCCTTCGGCGGGGCTAAGGGACGTACGGACGTGCCGAAAATCGTCGACTGGTACATGAACGGCAAGATCGCTATCGACCCGATGATCACGCACACGCTGACGCTGGACGAGATCAACAAGGGCTTCGACCTGATGCATTCGGGCGAAAGCATCCGCTCGGTCGTGGTCTATTGATGGAGCGGCTTTCCGAAAACCGCAGTCATGGCGGCGTGCAGGGTGTCTACACCCACGCCTCGCGCGAGACGGGCTGCGACATGACCTTCGCGGTCTTCGTGCCGCCTCACGCGCCGGGCGAGACGCTGCCGGTGCTGTGGTATCTCTCCGGCCTCACCTGCACCCATGCGAATGTCATGGAAAAGGGCGAATACCGCGCTGCGTGCGCCGAGCACGGGATCATCCTCGTCGCACCCGACACGAGCCCGCGCGGCGATGACGTGCCCGATGCCTCGGAGGAATATGATTTCGGAAAGGGGGCGGGCTTCTATCTCGATGCGACGCGCGAACCATGGGCGACGCATTACCGGATGCGCTCCTATCTCGAACGCGAGCTGCCCGATCTCGTCGCCGCGAACTTTCCCGCCGACATGGAGCGCCAGTCGATCAGCGGGCACTCGATGGGCGGGCACGGCGCGCTCACCATGGCGCTGCGCGATCCTGCCCGCTTCCGCTCGGTCAGCGCGTTCAGCCCGATCGTCGCACCTTCGCAGGTGCCGTGGGGGGAGAAGGCGTTTGCGCGCTATCTTGGCGAGGACCGCGAGGCTTGGCGCGAATACGACGCGGTGGCGCTGATCGAGGACGGGGCGAGGCTCGACCACCTGCTGGTCGACCAGGGCACGGCGGACAATTTCCTAGAGGAGCAGCTGAAAACGTACCTCCTCGCGGAGGCCTGCGAGGCCGCGGGGATGTCCGCGACGATCCGGATGCAGGAGGGCTATGACCACTCCTACTTCTTCGTTTCGACCTTCATGGCCGAGCACATCGCCTGGCACGCCCGCCGGCTGAAGGTCTAGGCCTGCACCACCGTCTGCTCGATCGCGCCGAAGATCGAGTGGTTGGCCGCATCGCGCATCTCGACCCGCACCGTGTCGCCCGGCTGCATGAAGCGGGTCTTCGGTTCCCCGTCGCGGATCGTCTCGATCATGCGGATCTCGGCGATGCAGGAATAGCCCAGGCCCCCTTCGGCGACGGGCCTGCCCGGACCGCCATCGGGATCGCGGTTCGAGATCGTGCCCGAGCCGATGATCGAGCCCGCGCAGAGCGAGCGGGTCTTCGCGGCGTGGGCGACGAGGTCCGCCATGTTGAAGGTCGCATCGACCCCGACCTCGGCCCGGCCGAAGGGTTCGCCGTTGTAGTCCACCATCAGCGGCAGGTGGACGAGACTGTCCTTCCATGCCTCGCCCAGCTCGTCGGGCGTGACCGCCACGGGGGAGAAGGCGCTCGCCGGCTTGGACTGGAAGAAGCCGAAACCCTTGGCGAGTTCGCCCGGGATGAGGCCGCGCAGGGACACGTCGTTGACCAGCATGACGAGCTTGATGTGGCCCGCCGCTTCCTCCGGCGTCACGCCCATCGGCACGTCGTCGACGATGACGGCGACCTCGCCTTCCATGTCGCAGCCCCACGCGGTGTCGCCCAGCGGGATGTCGCCGCGCGGCGGCAGGAAACCGTCAGAACCGCCCTGGTACATCAGCGGGTCGTGATAGAAGCTTTCCGGGACCTCGGCCCCGCGCGCCTTCCTCACCAGTTCGACATGGTTGATGTAGGCGCTGCCGTCGGCCCATTGATAGGCGCGCGGCAGGGGCGAATGGGCCTCGCGTTCGTGGAAGCGCGTGCAGGGCACCGCTTCGTGTTCGACATCGCGCGCGAGCACTTCGAGCTTCGGTGCCGCCTCGGCCCAGTTGTCGAGCGCGTGCTGCAGGGTCGGCGCGATGTTGTCGGCGGCGCAGCAGCGGGTGAGGTCCTTCGAGACCACGACAAGCTTGCCGTCGCGCGTGCCGTCCTTGAGAGTTGCGAGCTTCATTGTGTCTCCCTTTGCGGGTTGTCGTTCTGGTTGTCGGGATGGGCCCGCTTGAACGGTTCCAGCGCGAGGCAGGCCGCCTCGATCCGGGTCATGCGGGGGCTGGCGGCGAGATCGTAGTCGAACCGGCGGGCGTTGTAGAGCTGCGGGATCAGCACGACCTCGAACAGGCCGGGCGCATCGAACAGGAAATCGCCCGTACCGAGCTGTTCGAGCCGCTGTTCGACCGGGATCAGCGTGCGCGCGAGCCAGTGCCGGTACCACGCGCCGATCTCCTCCTGCGACTTGCCGTATTCCTCCTTGAGGTATCTGAGCACGGGCAGGTTGAGCGGCGCGTGCAGCTCGGTCGCGATGGCATGGGCGAGTTCGCGCGCGGTGTAGCGGTCCTCGATGTCCTTCGGGAGCAGCGCCGGCTGCGGATAGGCTTCGTCGAGCCATTCGATCAGCGCCATCGACTGCGCCCGGTCGCGCCCGCCCGCCTCCAGCATCGGGACCGAGCCGAAGGGGTTGCGGCCGGTGAAAGCCGCGTCCTTGTGCGCGGCCTCCAGCAGGTTCACGGGCACGTTCTCGTAGGCGAGCCCCTTCAATTCGAGCGCGATCCGCAAGCGGTAGCTGGTCGAACTGCGGTAATAGCCGTGCAGCTTCATGCGGGCGCGGATCAGGCGAAGGCCGGGATGCCGGTGATCGCGCGGCCGAGGATCAGCGCATGGACGTCGTGCGTGCCTTCATAGGTGTTGACCGTTTCGAGATTCACCGCGTGGCGGATCACCTGGTATTCTTCCGAAATCCCGTTGCCGCCGTGCATGTCGCGGGCCATCCGGGCGATGTCCAACGCCTTGCCGACATTGTTGCGCTTCACGATCGAGATCATGTCGGGGCTGAAGCGGTGTTCGTCCATCAGGCGCCCGACGCGCAAGCTCGCCTGCAGGCCGAGCGCGATGTCGGTCATCATGTCGGCGAGCTTTTTCTGGAACAGCTGCGTCGCGGCCAGTGGCCGGCCGAACTGGTGCCGGTCGAGCCCGTATTGCCGCGCGGCGGCGAGGCAGAATTCCGCCGCGCCCATCGCGCCCCACGAAATGCCGTAGCGCGCCCGGTTGAGGCAGCCGAACGGGCCCTTGAGGCCTTCGACATCCGGCAGCAGCGCGTCGGCGGGCAGCTTCACCTCGTCCATCACGATCATGCCGGTGGTCGAGGCGCGCAAGCTGATCTTGCCCTCGATCTTGGGCGCGGAAAGGCCTTCCATGCCCTTTTCGAGGATGAAGCCGCGGATCGCGCCGCCGTGCTCTTCCGACCTGGCCCAGACGACGAACACGTCGGCGAAGGGCGAATTCGAAATCCAGGTCTTCGAGCCCGAGATGACGTAGCCGTCCCCGTTCTTCTTGGCGAGGGTCTTCATGCCCGCCGGGTCCGATCCCGCATCGGGTTCGGTGAGGCCGAAGCAGCCGATGAGCTCCCCGCTCGCGAGGCCGGGCAGGTATTTGCGCCGCTGTTCCTCCGAGCCGTAGGCGTGGATGGGATGCATGACGAGGCTCGACTGCACGCTCGCCATGGAGCGATAGCCGCTGTCGACCCGCTCGATCTCGCGCGCGATGAGGCCATAGGCGACATAGCTCGCGCCCGCACCGCCGTATTCCTCCGGCACGGTCGCGCCGAGCAGGCCCGCTTCGCCCATCAGCGGGAAGAGTTCGGGCGCTTCGACCTCGTTGCGAAAGGCCTCGATCACGCGCGGCTGCAGGGTCCCTTGCGCGAAACCCCTGGCCGCGTCGCGGATCATCCGTTCTTCCTCGCTCAGCTGGCCGTCGAGGTCGAAGGGGTCTTCCCAGTTGAACGGGACGAGACCGGATGCGGGCTGTTCGGGGGCGGGGCCGTGCATTTGGTTACTCCTGAAACTTGTTTGCTCCCCTCTTTTGCAGGTGTCGCGCGCACCGCGCAAGGGCGCGGGGGCCGAAAGACGGCGCAATTCATCAACCCCCGCCCCGTTCGGGAGGGCCTTTCAGCAGCAGGACCTCGGGCCGGGCGGTCAGGCCGCGCGGGCGAGCACGTCGTTCACCGCGTCGAGCATTTCCGCGGGCGGGCACGGCTTTTCGAGCGTTCGCGCCCCGGGAAAGCGTTCGGCGATCTCCTCATGCGTGTGGAGCCCGGAATGGAAGATGATCGGCACGCCCTGCTCGGCCAGCTTTGCGGCGAATTCGAAGACCATGCCGTCGTTCAGCTGGACGTCGAGAATGGCAAGGTCCGGCCGTTCCTTCTGAAAGGCGAACATCGCCGCGGAAATCCCGGCATGGGGACCTTCCACGCGGTAGCCCGCTTCCTCGACCGTGTCGCGCAGGTCGTAGGCGACGATCATCTCGTCTTCGGCGACGAGAATGCTCTGCGTCATCGGTGTCCTCCTGTGATTGCGGGGGCGATTGTAACACGGATCGCCGCGGGATGCAGGAGGGGGGCCATACGCCGTGTCGCGCGGGTCACGCGCTCCGGCCGAACTTTGCCTCGAACGCGTCCTTGTCCCCCGAAACCAGCAGCTTGGCCTGTTCGACCCACTGGTCGCGGCGGATGCGGCCCCTGAACCGGCCGAGCTGGGAATCGATCCGTTCGATATCGGCCTCGTCCCAGGCGGCCACCTGTTCGAATCGGGTCACGCCAAGCTCATGCAGCATCGTCACGAGCTTGGGTCCGACCCCCTTGAGGCGGGAAAGGTCGTCGCCTTCGCCCGCTTCGGTGACGGGTTCGATCGTGGCGGCCGGTTTCGGCTCGGGTTCGGGCACCGGGTCGCCCACGGTCGGCGCGACGCTCGCGCCCGCTTCGGCATCGGCGCTCTCGCCCGCGGTCGCGATGCCGTGCGCGTTCGCGGTGGCCGAGGTTTCGCCGAACGACCTCTCCATCCCGCGCGGACTGCTTATCAGGGCCTCGTTGCGGCGCGGCCTTTCGGCCCCGTCATCGAGCACGTCGCGTTTTTCCGCATCCTCGGCGCCGACCACCGTGGTCTTGCGGTTCAGGCGCAGGAACAGCCAGACGAAGACGATGAGGAGGACGATCGCGAGCAGGATCAGCGGAAGGAGTTCGACCATGGTTTCGGACATTCGCTTGGGCTTTCCCTTGTGAAGGCGGGCGGAATCGCGTCGCAGGTGCCCTTAGCAGCGCTGGCCCCCGCTGCCCAAGGGGCTTGGCCCGGCGATGCGCGCAACCCGGGATGAGCCGTTCGCAAGCATGGCGGGCGCAGGGTCGGGCTGCTGCCCGGTCAGCCCGGCGGATTGCTGCCGCCGGGAATGCTCCTGCGGCGGAACAGGACCTTGTCGCCCTCGTCGAAACCGCGCCGCCACACGACGAAGCCATAAGTCGCGAGGATCGCCGGGATGCCGAAGACGAGTTCGGTCCATTCGGGCAGCAGGGTGAAGGCGAAACCCACCACGACAGCGGGCGCGGCGGCGTAGACCAGCGCCCAGCGCCAGTTCGAGACCGGAGCCTTGAGCAGCTTCTTCAGCACCATTGCCTTGACGAGGCTCGAGGTGCCGAGCGCCAGCACCAGCGCCAGCGCCGCGCCCGCCGCCTTGAAGCCTTCGTCGAGACCGAGCGCGTTGCAGGCCTCGATGAAGCCGATCGTGAGCGCGCCCTGCAGGCCGATCACCCCGATCGAGATCGCGAGGTTGCGCTTTCGCGCGATGTAGACGAGCACGCTTTCCGAAACGACCGCCATCGAGGCGGCGACCTCCGCCGCGAGCAGCAGGGCAAGCGCGCCGGTGCCCCCGACGATGGCCGGCCCGCCGAGCCCCATCACCGCTTCGCCGGGAATGCCCAGCGCCAGGGCGATCCCGCCCTGCAGGGCGATGATCCAGAACCCCACCTGCCGCACCTGCGCCGCGATCGCGGCGTAATTGCCGGTCCTCAGGTTCTTGGTGATGACGGGCGAGAGGATCGGTTCGAAACTCGTCTTCAGCTTCTGCGGCAGGCTCGCGATCTGCTGGGCGAAGAAGTAGATCCCGACCGCCGCCGAGGAGGTGAACAGGCCGAGCAGGAACACGTCGAGCAGGCGCGTGCCGCGCTCGATCACGTCGGCACCGACCAGCGGCAGCGCGCGGCTCGACATCTTGGCAAGGTAGCGCGGGCGCGGGCGCCAGCCCTTCGGCAGGCCGTAGGTCCGCAGGAACGACCACAGGGCGGTCGCGAAAGCGGCGTAGATCGACGCGAGGAAGGCGAGGGCGAGCCCCGCCTCGCTGATCGCGGCGACGTAGAAGAACCCGATCGCCGCGATCGAGCGGGTCCACGGCTCGACGATCGCCCGGGCGCGCACCGTGGTCGCGATGTCGTAGCGATAGGCCTGCGCCGCGAGCAGGATCTCGGTCAGCGCGAAAGCGGGGATGCCGGCGATCATCCAGATGTCGAAATCGCTGTTCGTGCCGTTGGGGAACATGATCTCGGGAAAGATCAGCAGCACGCAGCAGATCGCGGCCGAAACGAGCAGCGAGGCCAGCATCCCGTCGAACACGAGATTGACCGCGCTCGCCCCTTCCTCGTCCGCGCCCTCGGTAAGGCGCTGGGCGAGCCCGCGCTTCTCGCCGAGCGCGCAGACCAGCGCGACGATCTCGACGATGACGAAGGCCGAGGCGAAGCGGCCCATGTCCTCGACCCCGTAGAGGCGATAGCCGAGGAACAGGAAGGGAATGCCTCCCAGTGCGCGGATCACGAAACCCAGCGTGTTGGTCCGTCCGCCCCGCGCGAGCGCGGCGAGGTCGTCCGCACCCGACACGTCGCCCCCGATCCCCGGCGTCGGTGCGGAGGCGCGCTGGACGGGCGGGGTCTTGCTCACGCGCCCGCTTTGCCCGCCGTCCCGTCGCGCTCGGACTTGAGCGGGCGGGCGAGCAGCGCGGCGACCGCTTCGCGCGGCGCCTCGCCCTCTAGGATCGCGTTGACCGCGGCGACGATCGGCATGGCGACACCGCGTTCCTCGGCCAGCGCGGCGAGGACCGGGGCGGTGAAGGCGCCTTCGGCGACGGTGGTGCGGTCGGCCATGAGCTCGGCCGCGCTCCGCCCCTGACCCAGTGCCACGCCGAGCGAGAAATTGCGGCTCGAGGTGGAGGAGCAGGTGAGCACGAGGTCGCCCAGCCCGCACAGGCCGGCCAGCGTCTCGCGCCGCGCGCCCAGCGCCTCGCCGAAGCGCAGCATCTCGGCATAGCCCCGCGCGATCAGGGCCGCGCGCGCGTTCTGGCCGAGTTCCAGCCCGTCGACGAGCCCGCAGGCGATGGCGAGGACGTTCTTGACCGCCCCGCCGATCTCGGCGCCGGTCACGTCGTCGGAATAATAGGGGCGGAACGCGGGCCGGGCGATGGCGGGCATCAGCCTGTCCCACTGCGCCTCCCCGCCCGAACAGGCGAGGGTGACGGCGGTGGGAAGCCCGGCGGCGACCTCGTGCGCGAACGTGGGGCCGGAGAGCACCGCGATCTCGCTTTCGGGGCAGGCTTCGCGGGCGACCTCGTTCATCAGCCTGCCGGTCCCGCCTTCGATCCCTTTCGAGCACAGGACGAGATCACGCGGCCCTTCGGCCAGCCCGGCGAGCACCTTGCCGAGCACCTGCGCGGGGGTGACCGCGAGGACGATGGGGATGCCCGCAAGCTCGCCGAGGTCGCCGGTTGCGCGGATGGCGGAAGACAGGTCGGCCTCCTTGAGGAACAGGGGATTGGACCGCGTCCGGTTGATCGCCTCGACCACTTCGGCCTCGTAGGCCCAGATCAGCACCGGCGACCCGTCGCTCGCGACGAGCTGGGCGAGGGCGGTGCCCCATGCGCCTGCACCGATGACGGCGATTTCCGCCCGCTCATCCTGAGCCTGTCGAAGGGTCATGCCTTCACTCCCGCTCCGCGCACCGCCTCGGCCTGCGGGTCAAGCGGCCAGCGCGGCCGCGCCCTGATGTCGAGCGGATCGCCCGCGGTTCCGCCTTCTAGCGCGAGCCGCTCGCAGCCCGCCCAGGCGATCATCGCGGCGTTGTCGGTGCACAGCGCCAGCGGCGGGGCGACGAAGCGCATGGCGTGCCGCCCGGCAAGTGCCTCGAGCGCGGCACGCACCGACCGGTTCGCCGCGACCCCGCCGGCGACGACGAGGGCGGGCATCGGCCCGATCCGCGCCAGCGCGTGTTCGAGCCGGTCGACGAGGCAATCGACCGCCGCCTGCTGGAACGCGGCGGCGATGTCGGCGCGCGCGTGCTCGCCGCTTTCATGGGCGCGCAGGACCGCGCTCTTGAGGCCGGCAAAGGAGAAATGCGGCTCCTTCGACCCGGCGAGCGGGCGGGGCAGGCGCAGGTTCGCAGGATCGCCCTCCTGCGCGAGCCGTTCGACCGCCGGGCCGCCGGGATAGCCCAGCCGCAGGATCTTGGCGGTCTTGTCGAAGGCTTCGCCCAGCGCATCGTCGATCGTCGTGGCGAGGCGGCGGTAGCGCCCGACGCCCTCGACCGCGAGGATCTGGCAATGCCCGCCGGACACCAGCAGCAGGAGATAGGGAAAATCGAGGCTCGGGTCGGCGAGCCGCGGCGAGAGCGCATGGCCTTCGAGGTGGTTGACCGCGAGCAGCGGCTTGTCCGCCGCCATCGCGAGCGCCTTGCCGCTGACCAGGCCGACCATCACCCCGCCGATCAGGCCCGGCCCGGCGGTGGCGGCGATCGCGTCGACCCCGGAAAGGGTGACGCCCGCCCGTTCCAGCACCCCCGCGACCATCGGCGCGATCCGGTCGGCATGGGCGCGCGCGGCGATCTCGGGCACGACCCCGCCATAGGGCGCGTGCTCGGCCTCCTGCGAGGCGATCGCCTCGGCAAGGATCGTCCGGTCGGCCGCGACCAGCGCGACCGCGGTCTCGTCGCAGCTCGATTCGATGCCCAATACCAGCGGGCGTTCAAGGTTGGGGGCGTCGGCAGCCATGGCGCTTCCACTTAGTCCCTGTCGGGGCTAGAGCAAGCGCAGCCATGAGCCATTCACCGCAAGACAGCGCCCCGGGCGCCTATCGTATCCGCCTCGGCACGCGCGAATCCCCGCTCGCCATGGCGCAGGCCCACGAAACCCGCGCCCGCCTGTGCGCCGCGCATGGCTGGGACGAAAACGAGGTCGAGATCGTCCCCGTCGTCGCAAGCGGGGACAAGGTGCTCGACCGCCCGCTTGCCGAGATCGGGGGCAAGGCGCTGTGGACCAAGGAGCTCGACCAATGGCTCGGCGAAGGGCGGATCGACGCCTCGGTCCATTCGGCCAAGGACGTCGAGACGATCCGGCCCGATGTGTTCCGCTTCGCTGCCTTCCTGCCGCGCGCGGACCGGCGCGACTGCCTCGTCGGGGCGCAGAGCATCGCGGCGATCCCGCAGGGCGCTGTGGTGGGGACAAGCGCGCCGCGCCGCGCCGCGCAATTGCTCAACCTGCGCCCCGATTGCAGGGTCGTGACCTTCCGCGGCAACGTCGCGACGCGCCTCGGCAAGCTCGAGGCGGGCGAGGCGGACGTGACCTTCCTCGCCGCCGCCGGGCTCGAACGGCTGGGCCAGAGCGCGGTCGGCCATCCGCTCGATGTCAAGGGCTGGATCCCGGCCGCCGCGCAGGGGGTGATCGCGATCGAATGCCGCGCCGACGCGCCCGAAGTCGCCGCGCTGCTCGGCGCGATCGACCATGGCCCGACCCGGGCCGAACTCGAGGCCGAGCGCGCCCTGCTCGCGGCGCTCGGGGGGACCTGCCATTCTCCGGTCGCCGTCCTGTGCGAGGCGACGGCGGACACGCTGGCGCTGCGCGCCGCCCTGTTCAGTCCCGACGGGCGCGAGCGGGTCGAGGGGACGGCGCGCTTCGCCCCCGGCGACCACGGCGAGGTCGCGGCGCTGGCCGAAGACCTGCTCCGCCGCGCCGGCCCCGCCATCACCGAGCATTTTCGCCAGGACGCATGAGGCGGCGCGTGATCGCCGTGCGGCCGGAGCCGGGGCTCGCCGCGACGCTGGCGCTTGCGCGCGACATGGGGATCGAGGCCGAGGGCGTCGCCCTGTTCGAGATCCGCGCACGCGCCTGGACCGAGCCCGACCCGGAAAGCGTCGATGCCCTGCTCGTCGGGAGCGCCAATGCCTTCCTCCATGGCGGCCCGGCGCTCGCCCGGTTCGCGGGCAAGCCGGTTCATGCGGTCGGCGAAAAGACCGCCGAGGCCGCGCGCGCCGCCGGTTTCGCGGTCGCGGCAACCGGCTCGGGCGGATTGCAGCAGGTGCTCGATTCGGTCCGCCCCCCGGCCCGCCTGCTGCGGGTGGCGGGCGCGACGCACGTGCCGCTGGAACCGCCCGAAGGCGTGCGGATCACCACCGTGATCGCCTATGAAAGCGCAGCCCTGCCGATGCCCGCGCGCCTTGCCGGAAGGCTCGCCGCGGGCGCGCTCGTCCTGCTCCATTCGGCCGAGGCCGCGCGCCATTTCGCGTCCGAATCCGATCGGCTCGGGGTCGCGCGGTCGGCCGTCTCGCTCGCCGCGCTGGCCCCGCGCATCGCCGAGGCCGCGGGCGCGGGCTGGCGCGCGATCCACGTCGCGCCGGAGCCCGGCGACGCGGCGCTCCTCCACATGGTGCGCGACATGGTGACATGACATATGCGAATGACGGGTGCATAGGCTGCATCAAAACCTGCGCGGAAGCGTGAACCCGGAAGGGCGCGCGGCAAACCGGGCGCAAGGGACGCGGAAGCATGGAAACGAAATACGGGAGCCGCCGCAAGACGTCGTCCAGCAGGAGCCTCCTGCTCGGCGCGCTCGCCGCATTCATCCTCGGTGCGCTGCTTGCGGGCTATGTCGTGTGGTACAACATGAACGCCTCGCGCGAGGAGCTTGCCGCCAGCCTGCGCGAAGACGATCCGAAGCCCGCAACCACCGCTTCGCCCGGAGCCAAGCCGATCGTGCTGCCGGAGGCTGTGCTTTCCCCCATCCCGCGCCTGACGATCGAGGCGGACGAACGCGAGGAGGACGAACAGCCGGGAGAAGCGGTGACGCGCGTGGCGGAGCAGCAGGGAGGGATCGAACAGCGCCTCGCCGCCGCCGAACAGCGCCTGACCCGGCTCGACCTGCAGGCGCAGGCCGCCGCGGGCAACGCCGCGCGGGCCGAGGCGCTGCTGATCGCGTTCGCCACGCGGCGGCTGATCGAGCGCGGGGACGACCTGGGCTATCTCGCCGATCAGCTGCGCCTGCGCTTTGGCGACGAACGGCCCAATGCGGTCAACACGATCATCAATTTCTCCCGCCGCGAACGGCCGATCCGGCTCGACACGCTGATCGCCCGGCTCGACGGGCTCGCCCCGGAACTGCGCGAAAGGGAGGAGGGGCCGTCATGGGAGCGGTTCACCCGCGAATTGTCGCAACTGTTCGTGATCCGGCGCGAAAGCACGCCTTCGCCGCGGTCCGAAAGGCGGATGGAACGGGCGCGCTGGGCGCTCGAACAAGGGCGGATCGACAGCGCGATCGAGGAGGTCCGGGGGATGCCGGGCGCAGCGAACGCCGAAGCGTGGATCGAGGATGCGAAACGTTACCGCGACGTGATGATCGCGCTCGAGAACATCGAGAGCGCGGCGGTGCTCGACCAGCGCGGCCTGCGCGACCGGGAGGGCAATCCGGTCAACCAGCCGAGCCCGGCCGACCCGGGCCAGCGCGACCGATAGGGTTCGAACCCGTCGAGGCCCGCGCGCCTCTGCGCGCAGGTCGTCAAACGCGCTTCTGCGCGCGGGTCTGCAAGCGCGCCTCTACGCGCGCAGCAATTCGGGCAGGTCGCCCGAGACGCCGCGCGCCTCGTCCATGAAGAAGGTCTTGAGCGCGGGCGTGCGCTGCACCGCCGACATGCCGAGCCTCCGAACCGCCGATGCGGTCCTTCCCGGCACCCCGAACAGCCGGGTCAGCCCGTCGGTCGCCAGCGCGACCATGAAACTGTCGAGCCCGCGCCAGTTCTCGTAGCGTTTCAGCAGCTGCGCGTCGCCGGGATCGAGGCCGATCGCCGCCCCGTCCGCGAGCACTTCGACCAGCGCGCCGACATCGCGCAGGCCGAGATTGAGGCCCTGACCCGCGATCGGGTGGATGCCGTGCGCCGCATCCCCGACAAGCGCGAGCCGCTCGTCCGTGATCTTCGCCGTGTGGTGGAACCCCAGCGGCCAGCTCGACCGCGCGCCGACCGACAGCACCTTGCCGAGCACCCCGCCCATGCGCTTTTCCACCTCGGCAAGGAAGGCGCGGTCGCCGAGTTTCATGACGCCCCGGCCGTCCTCTTCCGACACGGTCCAGACCAGCGAGGAGCGGTGAGTCCCGTCCGCATCGTCCTGCATCGGCAGGAGCGCGAAGGGGCCGGCGGGATAGAAGATCTCCCAGGCGACGTTATCGTGCGGTTTCTCGTGGGTCAGTCCGGCGATGACCGCCCGGTGGTGGTAGTCCCACTTGGCGATGGTGATCCCCGCCGCCTCGCGCGTGGGCGACTGGCGCCCCTCGGCAGCGACCATCAGCCGGCCCTTGAGCTTGCGTCCGTCAGCGAGCGTGGCGGCGACGCCGAATTCGCTGCGCTGGCGCTCGATCACGTGAGCCTTCGCCACCCAGTTGATCATCGGTTCGGCCTCCGCCGCTTCGAACAGGGCGAGGCGCAGGCGGCGGTTGGGGAACATCCGCCCCAGCGTGCCTTCGTGCGGTTCGGGCTGGAAATCGAGCCGGCCGGGCTTGTTCTGGTCGGTCACGGCGATCGCGGAAATGTCGCACGCGAATTCCTCCAACCCCTCGGCGATGCCGATATTGGTGAAGAGGTGCCAGCTCGCGGTCGAGATCGCGGTCGCGCGGTCGTCGAAACCCTCGGCAGTCAGCTCCGCCGGATCGGCGCGGTCGACGACGTGGCTCGAAAGGCCCTTCTTCGCGGCCGCCAGCGCGAGGGTCATGCCGACGAGGCCCCCGCCGAGGATCAGGAGGTCGCGGGTTTCGTTGTCGGCGCTCATCGTTCTCGTAACCTTCCGAAGCGGTTTGTGTTTGGACGGGCAGCATCCTATCTCGCCCGCACTCGCCCCGGCATCTAGGGGTATGCGCCACGAAGAGGCAAGATTGTTCGCTGCACCCCCTATTGCCGCTGTTGCATGGCTGAAGGCGCTCGCCGCGCTGTGTTTCGCGTGGGTCGCGGTCGCGGCCGGCGCGCAGGACGACACCCTGCCCGAACCGCGCTTCGGCGACGAGAACATCGCGGTCGAGCTGTTCGCCGACGGGCGCCCGGAGCCGGGCGAGGAATGGATGCTGGCCCTGCGCTTCACGCCCAGCGCGCCGGAGTGGCACGGTTACTGGCGCAATCCCGGTGATGCGGGGCAGGGGATGACCCTGAGGCTCGACCTGCCGGAGGGCTGGGAGGCGGGCGAGCCGCTCTATCCCGTGCCCGAGACGCTGGTGATCGGCGGGCTGATGAACCACATCTACGAAGGGCGCTATGCCGTGCTGGTGCCGGTGCACGTGCCCGGGGACGCCCCGCCGGACAGCGTGCCGGATGTGCGGGCGAGCGTCGAATTCCTCGCCTGCACCGACCGCGTCTGCGTGCCGCAGGATGCGCTCGTCAAGGCGCGCCCCGGGGGCGATTTCGCGCGCTGGCGGGCAGAGGTCGCGCCGCTGATCGATGCGCGGGCGCGCTTCGCGCTCGCGGGCGAAACGCTGCGCCTTGCGGTTCCGCTGCCGGCCTCGGTCGAACTGGCCGACCCGCACGCCTTCATCGCCGACGAACGCCTCGTCGACTATGCCGCGCCCCAGACCTTCCGCCGCACGGGCGACACGCTGGTCGCGGAAATCCCGCTCGATCCCTATCGCGAGGGCGCAGCCGGAAGCGTCTCCGGCATCCTCGCCTTCGGCGGCGGCGCGGGCGTGCGTTTCGAGGCCGAGGCAGGCGACGTCCCGAGCGGGGGCGAGATCGTCGCCGGGCCTGCCGAGGCCGCGACGCCGCCGCTGTGGACGCTCGTGCTCGGCGCGCTTGTCGGCGGGCTCATTCTCAACATCATGCCCTGCGTCTTCCCGATCCTTTCGCTGAAGGCGCTCAGCCTCGCCCGGGCGGGGGAAAGCAAGGCGGCGGCGCGCATCGAAGGCGTGGCCTATACCGCGGGCGTGGTGCTGGCCTGCGCCGGATTGGGCGCGGTCATGCTGGCGCTGCGCGCGGCGGGCGAGCAGGTCGGCTGGGCGTTCCAGCTGCAGGAGCCGGGCGTCGTCGTCGCGCTGCTGGTGCTCGCAAGCGTCATCACCGCCAATTTCGCCGGGGTCTTCGAACTTCCCTCGATCTCGACCGGGCACGGCGCGCGCAAGGGCGCGGGCGGGGCCTTCGCGACCGGGCTTGTCGCCGCCTTCGCCGCGACGCCCTGCACGGGGCCGTTCATGGCGGCGGCGCTGGGCGCGGCGCTGCTGCTGCCCGCGCCGCTCGCGCTGGTGCTGTTCGCCATGCTCGGGCTCGGCCTTGCGCTGCCCTTCCTCCTGCTCGGCTTCGTGCCCGCGCTGCGCCGCCGCCTGCCCAAACCCGGCGCCTGGATGGAAACCTTCCGCCGCATCATGGCGATCCCGATGGGCCTGACCGCGCTCGCGCTCGTCTGGCTGACGGTGCAGCTCGGCGGGCGGGGCTTCGGCCTGTTCGCGCTCGTCATGGTGTTTGGCGTCGTGCTCGCGCTGTGGGTGGTGGGCAGGCTCCAGCAGGCGGGCAAGATGGCCTGGCCTGCCTTCGGCCTCGTCGCCGCGCCCTTCCTCGTGTTCGGCGCCTTCGCGCTGCCCGCGGGTTACGAGCCGCGCGGCGAGCGCATGGCCGAAAGCCTGCTCGACCCCGTCCCCTTCTCGAAAGAGGCGCTGGCCGAGGCGCGGGCCACGGGTCAGCCCGTCTTCGTCTGGTTCACCGCCGACTGGTGCGTCACCTGCAAGGTCAACGAGAGCGTCGCGATCGAGCGCGAGGCCACGCGGGAGGCTTTCGAGGCTGCGGGCGTGGTGCCGCTGGTCGGCGACTGGACGGTGCGCGATCCGGCGATCACCGCTTTCCTGTCGGAGCAGGGGGCGGCGGGCGTGCCGCTCTACCTGTGGTACGAACCGGGCACCGCCAAGCCTGAGCAGCTGCCGCAGGTGCTGACCCCCGACAGCCTCGTCGATCGCGCGGCGGTCAGCCTTTCGCGGAACGGCAGCGCTGGATCAGCGCCATCGGAAGCAGGCTCGGATTGATCTCGACCATGCCCGCACCCGGCAGGGTCGCGGTCAGGCGGCGCGGACCGGCGAGCGGCTCCCATTCCTCGCTTTCGGCGTCCTGCGTGCCCTGCCAGACGCGACGTCGCCCCGTCTTGGTCGCATCGACCGGCAGCCGCCCGACATGGCCGTTCCCGACCAGCGCGAACATCGCCTCCGCGCCCTCGTCGGCGGGGCTGAAACGGGTGATGGTGAGCGTGCCCCCGTTCCCGCTTTCGCCTTCCGCGCAGGCGAGCGCGATCAGCGCGGGCTCGCCCGGTACGCCGTAGAGGATCCGGCCTTGCCCCCGCGCGCTCGGCGCCCAGACCGCGCCTTCGGTTTCGGGCGAGGCGAGGGGGACGGACGCGAAGACCGGCTGCGCCGCCGGCGCTGCGCGGGCCAGCGTCTCGTCGGTGGGCGGCGGCTTGCAGGCCGCGAGCGCCGCCACCATGCCAAGCGCGGGGAGGGCGAGCGCGGCGGCGCCCTTCATCGGGCGCGGATGAAGGCGCGCAGGTCCTGCGAAAGCTTGCTGCGATCCTCGTCGCGGACATACATCATGTGGCCCGCATCGTAATAGCGGAAGGTCAGCCGGTCCTGCGGGATGCCGGGACGGTTCAAGGAATATTCCGCTCCGAAGAAAGGCGTCGCGAAATCGTACCAGCCCTGCGCGTTGAACAGGCGCAGCTCGCTGTTCTGGCGCATCGCCTGCCCGATCAGGGGTGCGACGTTGAGATAGGCCCCGCGTCCCTGTCCGCCGCCCAGGCTCCAGTCCCAGTAGCGCCCCGGATCGCGCCCGATCGAATTGTACTGGCGATCGGTTTCGTAGCCGAGCGTCTCGCGCGCCCAGGCGTTGACCGCGGCGGTATAGCCCGCGTCGATCCCGTAGAAGCTCGGGTCGTTGTCGGGATATTCGCCCGCGCTGTCGTAATCCTGGCCGGTGTAGCGCGCATCGAGCCGGCCGATGGTGAGCCCGCGGTCGCGCAGCAGTTCCTTGTAGAAACGCTGGCTGGTGACGCGCAGGTTCGCCCGGTCGAGATATTGCTCGGACAGGCCGGTCAGGCGCGAAAGTTCCGCGCGCACCGCGGCGCGTTCCTCGGGCGGCAGGTCCTGCCCCTTGAGCAGGGCGGAGGCGAAGGGACCGATCGCGAACCGGCGCGCCTCCTCGGCGATGGCCTCGGCCGATTCCGCCTCGACCTTGCCGTGGTAATAGGCCGCCGTCGCCATGTTGGGGAGCGTCACGACATAGGCCATCTCGTTGCCCGGCGTCGGTTCGCGCATGGCGAAATCGAGGATGGTCGAGATCAGGATCAGCCCGTTGAGGCCCACGTCGTTGTAGGTCGAGCCTTCCAGTTCGTCGACCACCATCGCCGTGCGGGTCGTGCCGTAGCTTTCCCCGCCGAGATACTTGGGGCTGTTCCAGCGGCCATTGTCGTTGATCCAGCGCCGGATGACATCGGCGACCGCGCGCGCGTCCTGCCTGAGGCCGTAATATTTCTTCGGGTCGGTGCCCTCGGTCAGATAGGAAAAGCCCGTGCCCGGCGGGTCGATGAAGACGAGGTCCGCGACGTCGAGCAGGCTGTCGGGGTTGTCGACGATCGGATAGGGCGGGGCTCCATCGTCGCGCGCGTCGCTGGGGATCGCAACCCGTTTCGGTCCGAAGGCGCCCATCTGCAGCCAGACCGAGCCAGAACCGGGTCCGCCATTGTAGATGAAGAACACCGGGCGCGAAGTGTCCCTGGGATCCTTCACATAGGACGTGGTGACGATCACCGCCTCGGGCTTGCCGTCGTCCGACTTGAGAACGGTCTCGCCGATGGTGGCGGTGTAATCGATCCGCTGCCCGCCGAAGGTGCCGGAGAGCCTGCGGCTCTTGACCTGCGGCTCGATCTCGACGGGGGCGGGTTCGGCGGCGGAATCGTCCTGCGCGGCAAGGGGAGCGGCCATGGGAGCGGCGATTGCGATGAGCGAGGCGGCTGCGAGCGCGCCGATCAGTCTGGTAGTCATGGGCCGGATTGTTGGCAGGACACCCGGGACAGCGCAAGCCTCAGGCGTAAATTGCTGGCCGATAACGAGGTTCGGGGATGGAGAGCCCTCGTTCGATAGCCGTTTCGAGCCAGAGTTCGATGGCGACTTCCGCCTCTGTCGTCGCTTCGGTCGGCGTCTCTCCATGCGCCGAACACCCGCGCAGATCGGGAACATCGGCGATCCAGCAGCCGTCATCCTGCGACCAGAAGACGTTGATGTGGTAACGAGGCTTGCTCACGGCGTGAATTATCGCCCGTCTTCCTCGACGAGGTCAATCTGAAACAATCCTGTCCGCCTAACCTCTCTTATTCACGGCGATGCGGTTGGGCGCCTCTCGGCGCGAGCTTGACGCCACTGCTGCGTGCGGCGGCGTAGAGCGGGCGTGCGGCACCGCTGGCGTCTGTTTCACCGCGC
>Ga0208112_100433_pt1 | contig 38049 bp, 25 predicted proteins | sample HotLakConsoUCCLE_FD_184736 | JGI IMG/M metagenome (GOLD analysis project Ga0208112, IMG submission 184736) | Hypersaline microbial mat communities from Hot Lake, Washington, USA - Hot Lake Consortium UCC-LE (SPAdes) (version 2) ... | reverse complement strand
CTGCTTTATTTCATCAGTTACCCCTAGCCGGGGGCGCGGGGGGCGGCAATGAGCCCCCCGCAGATCACGAGACCCGCTCCCGAATATCCTAAAACACGTTTTCACCCACTGATTGTCCTGAAGAGCCAAAATTCTGAAACTAACTTAGTTTATAATCCGAGCCGTCCCGGGTGATTACTTTTCGATGCAACAGTTCCTGGATTGCAGTCTCGGCAACTTGAGCGGTGCTCTGAGCCACACGGTTGAATCCGAATTGTCGAGCGACCTCGGCTGCAAAATCCTCCTGCGGATAGGCGATATATTGAGAGAGAACATCCAGCGCTGCGTTGCACAGCTCCTCGATGGGGACGTCTTCAAACTTGCGCACTTCACGGTCCGCGACTCGGTAGTTCCGATATTCCTCGGGTTGAATCGAGTCCGGCCAGTAAGCCGCGTTTTTTGCCCCCGAGGCGCTGGCAGGCTGAATCGGGAGCTGCTTCTCAACCGTTTTGATGATCTTGGATGCAACTCGGCTGAAGCCCCACTCCTGAGCGACACGACGTATGATCAGGTCTCTGGTAATCGGCCCCTCGTCCTCGATGATGCGATGGATTTGCGCTTTGATGACATCGCTGCTGCGCGGCTCGTAAAAGTCTTCCGCAGGACCATGCGGGAGGACCGAAACTTCGGGATAGTCCCGTTTCCGCGTTGCTGCGGAAGGTATTGAAGGTGCCTCGACATTCGATGCATAAGGCGCCGCCTCCTCCTCTACACATGCATCCACCGGATCGGCGGGAACATCATCGGTCGTCTCCGGTCCCGCGGGTGCCTGAAGGGCCGCTTCCACCTCGGCGAGTAGATCTTCCTTCGCCACCGTCGCATTGCGCCACCAATCGGTCGACCAGATGCGATAGATGCGCCAGTCCAAGCCTTCGAGGACGGCTTGGCGCAGCCGGTCGCGGTCGCGGGCGGTGGCGGCCCGGTGGTAGGTGGCCCCGTCGCATTCGATACCGAGAAGATAGTGGCCGGGGGTCTCCGGATGCACGATCCCAAGATCGATCCGGTAGCTGGAGCAGCCGATTTGGGTGTGCACGGTAAAGCCCTTGCTCCGAAGGAATTCGGCTACTTCTTTCTCAAAGACGGAATCATAGTCCTCCGTGTGGGCCGACTCGATGTTGGCGGCGATCGCAGCCGTGCCGCGCTCGGCGTATTCCAGATAGGATTTCAGGTGGGCCGCGCCAGTGGCGCGGGTGCGGGAAAGGTCGATTTGCTCGCTGCGCAGCGTCGAGAAGACGACCACCTCGTGCTTGGCACGCGTAACAGCGACATTCAGACGGCGTTCGCCACCATCACGGTTCAGCGGACCAAAATTCATCGAGAGCTTTCCCGCCCTGTCCGGACCGTAACAGACGGAGAAGAGGATGACGTCTCGTTCGTCGCCCTGCACGTTCTCCAGGTTTTTCACGAAGACCGGTTGGTCGATGTCCTCGCAAAAGTGCGCTTCGATTTCAGGGTGATCGCGACGGGCCGCATCCAGCAGGTCGAGGATCAGGCCTTGCTGCGCCTGGCTGAAGGTGACAATCCCGATCGTCATCCGCGACAATTCCGGATCCTTCAAGCGGCGGACCACCTCCTTCGCGATTGCTTCCGCCTCCGCCTTGTTGGTGCGCGACTTGCCCTTGTCGTAAAAGCCCTCCGGCACGGGAACAAAGCTAACCCCGACATTCTCGGAATGCGGCGATGGGAAGGTATGCAGTTCGTTCTCGTAATAGTGGTAATTGGAAAAGGCAATGAGCCCTTCCTTGCGGCTACGGTAGTGCCAGTTCAGATTGTAAGTTTTCAGCCCGGAGCCGAGGCATTCGTCCAGAATACTTTCGAGGTCTTCGGTCTGACTGTCGTCGTAGCTGTCATCATCGCTGTCCGCGCGGCTGAAGAAATTGGTCGGAGGCAATTGTTTGGGATCCCCCACCACAATCACTTGCTTGCCCCGGGCGATCGCACCGATGGCATCCCACACCGGGATCTGGGAGGCTTCGTCGAAGACCACGATGTCGAAATCCGCCTGTTCGGCATCCAGGTATTGAGCCACGGAAAGCGGGCTCATCAAGAAGCAGGGCTTCAGGCAGGGTGCGATGCCGGGCGTTTCGGCCAGGAGCTTACGAACCGGCTTGTGTCGGCGGCGTTTGGCCATTTCGCGCTGGATCAACCCCAGCTCGGTGTTGGGCTTGCAGTCTTCACTGCGGGCGCGAGGTAGCCGGGCGGCCAGTCGGGCGGCGACGATTTTTCCGGTCAGCTCCGTATGGCGACGGTCGAAATCCCGGAAGGCATCGATACGCTTCTGGTGTTCGTCGCCGTAAAACTCGCGGAGCACGGGGTTGATCGTGAGTAGGCGGCGAAGGAAAGTATTTCGGTAGGCGTAGTCAAAGGCCTTGCGAAGCTCCTCCAGTGGAAGCTCACCCGAATGCAGCGCTGTCAATAGTCCCGAAAGACCGGCATTCCGGGCAGCTTGGTAGGCGCTTTGCCAGCGGCACCAATTGGCGAGGTGTTCTTTCTGCGCGGTGAGCCGATGGCTCAGATTCTCCATATAGGCAAGGATGTCGGAAACGGTTTCCGGAAGTTGAAGCTCCAGTAGTTCCTGCAGTTTCCGGCTATTTCCGCTAAACGAATCCCAGGAGTTCGTATAGTCCGTAAAAAGCTTTTCGATACTGCCGCCCTCCTGAAGGAATTCGGACCCGGAGCTAACCAAGTCGCCGATTTTGCTTCGCAGCTGAATCAAGGTATCCACCGAATCTCCGGCGATATGTTTGATACTGGCTTGGATCCCCTCCCCGTATGTGAGCAGCTGTTCCAGATGGTTCCAATCCGCCGATCCATCGTTCCAGTGGGTCCCGAAATGAGCGTCGGCATCGGATTTCGCAGCATCGAGAACGGCCTGCTGCGATTTTAACTGGCGAACGTTTTCAAAGAAGTCTGCGGCCTCGTCGCTCGACCATTTGGGAGCATCCGGCTTGACCGCCTTGCGGATCGGCTTGAGCAGGAACCATAGTTTGGCCGACTTCAGCACACCGCCACTTTCAATGATTTTCTTGTAGCTTGCTTCAAGTGAGGCGGTGTCTAGCTGCCAGAGCACATCGATATTGAAGCCCTCCAGCCGGGCGAGCGCCGCATCGCGCGATCGACCACTCTGGATCCAAGAAGTCGCTTCGGGCTTGAAGCTGCCGCTCCAGTTCGGCTCGCTGATGAAGAGCGCGGGCAGCGCCGGCGCACCGCGGAGCGCGGACGTCAGGTTGGCCTCACATTCGAGATCGGCTTCGTCGGCAAGGGCTTCATCCAGCCCGAGCTTGCCGGCCACTTCGGACCTAACCGACCGGAACACTTGGATACAGTCGAGCAAATCGGCATTGACGGCAAAGACCTCGTCTTCCCATTCCGGAGTCCATTCGGTGGCTTTGACCGGCTGAAGGGCCTCCTTTGCGCTTGCGGGCAGACGCCGCTCACTCCCGCGCAGGATGAGCTGGTCGCAGGCCTCCTGAAGCCCCTCCAGCTCCTCTCTCGGGTGTTCTTCGGGCTTGGCGATTTCCAGATGGTCGAAGGCCTTGTAGCGCTCGCTCTCTTCGCCATGAGCGATGAGCCAGGCATAGCACTGGTGGGCGCTGAACTTGTTGGGATAAACTTTATGCAGCGCTTTGACGTATCCGTTCAGCTCTTCGCGCAAGGCGTTCAGGCGGGTCGCAAGTGTTTCCCATTCGTCGCCGGGATGCTGATCGACATAGTTGATCGCTTCTCCGAATTGGCGGAGCACCTCGGCTTTACCTGACTTATTGGAATGCAGTTCGAGGCAGAACGGGCCGAGGCCGATCTGGCTAAGCCGATGGTGGACGACCTCCAGGGCCGCCCGTTTTTCCGCGACGAAGAGGACTCGTTTGCCCTCCGCCAGACAGTGGGCGATGATATTGGTGATCGTTTGTGACTTCCCGGTGCCGGGAGGGCCGTTCATCACAAAATTCTTGCCCTTGGCCGCTGCGAGGGTGGCGGCAAGTTGGGACGAGTCGGAACTCATCGGGCAAAAAATTTCCTCAAAGCCCAGGGCATCATCGAGATCACGGGGCTCCAGGTCGTCGATTTCATCCAGAAACGCCTCCCCCGGATGATTCATCAAATGGTCGACTACCGCATTCTTACTCAGAACCTCGGCCCGGTCCTGAAGGTCTTTCCAGAGCAGAAATTTGCTGAAGGAAAATTGCGCGAGCCATACCTCGCGATGGACTTCCCACCCCGTTAGGTCCCGAACCGCGTGCTGGAAAAGGCGAAAGACCTTATCGACATCGACCCCCGAGTCATCTTCAGGTGGAGGGTTCACCCCGGGCACATCCAGTTGATAGTCACGCTTCAGCAGTTCAAGCAGGGTGACGTTGACCAAAGTATCCTCGTCGTGACGCTGGAGGCTAAAGCCGGATTGGACCGATTGACGATGCAGCTGGACTGGCACCAGTAGAAGCGGCGCCCGGAAGCTGCGGTCGTCGTCCTTGTTCTGCTTCCATTCCAAGTAACCGAGCGCGAGAAAAAGCGTATTCGCACCACTCTCTTCATTTTCCAGTCGGACTTTCCGGTAGAGTTCGAGCAGGCGACGGGAGAGTTCTTTTTCGGTCAGCGGACTACGCAGGCGCTTGGCGTGAAGCTCGCGCATCAGGTGTTCCACCAGCGGATCCTCATCGGATTGCTGAGACAGAAGGCCCAGGCTCCGTGGGTCCGTTCCAGCGATGATTGGAGTTTGCTCCAGGACTTTGTAGGTCTGATCCGCCGCCAATTCGTCCTCGATGTACTCCGGCTGGGGGCAGAGCAGAGGGATCGTCTGTTTCGTCTCCTTGAAATTGAGCAGGCGGTTGCGCAGTGTCAGATCCAGGAGTTGTTGCTTCCAGTGGTCGATGCGACCTTCCGGCGTCTCTGGCAACGCAGCGATTTCCAGGTCTTCTCTGAATTTCACGTCCCCGGCCCGTGATGTTGCCGTATCCACCGCATTATTGCGGATTTGGTGCGCCTTTTGGACGTCAACACCTCCCTCATTTCGCTCCAGCGGAAGTGGATGAATTCGAGAACCACGGCAGCGAAAGATATCAATCGCCGACTCAAATAAGTCATCAAGCGATAGGTGAGGCTGAGCAGCCGCCACAGCTTGTTTGAAATCGGCACCCTTGCCATCGCAAACCAGAGTCGCTTCAAAAACGATGAGATCTTCGAGGTCTTTGCGTTTGCGGATGGTTTGCAGGTCGTCCGTAGCCGGGTCGCTAAAGCTCTCGTCGACCAGCCAACAGCCGACGTAGGCATGCCCCTTGTGTAGGAGTACCAACGGATGAAGTCCGGCCTGCTCCAGGATGCCGGCAAAGAAAAGACTGAGGTCCAAGCAGGTTCCGAGTCTGGATTTGAGTATTTGGGTCCCGAACCTGATTCGCTGGCCTGTCGTCTCAAAGCTTGCGGCCGGGTTGCTGTAACAAATGGACTGTTCGCGCAGGGCATCAAAGACAGCGTCCAGTATCTCGTAGACGCGCTTCTTCGATTTGGATTGATAGCCATCCAATCCGCTGGAGTTCGTGCGCTTCCCCAAAATTTGAGCCGTGTTGCTGAGGATCTGCTCCACGACCGCCAGATTCGGCGTCACGAAAGCTGCCAGTATTTCCGGCAGCGAGTGCAGGCCGGTCCATTCATCGTAGGCATAAACATCGACCGGATGAGCTTTCCCGTAAAGCCGTTGAAGCCCTGGAGCCGAATCTTGAGTCCCCGGCTCTTCCGAGCCCCAAATCTCGATACGAAGTTCGCTCCGGACCTTCTCTGACAGTTTCGCCAAATAGTCGATGTCCAGAGTCAAGGGAACATCGATGAGCGTATAGCAACTTCCGGCCGGGATATGAGCGATCTCCAAATTGTGTGACTCAGCCCAGCAGGGGTGGGTTTCTATTCGGCAATTGACGTGATACCAGTCCTGTTCCGTAGTATTCTCGATCTCAATCCGGCGGAGAACCGGTATGGAGTTCTGCTGAAAGGCAAAATTGATTCGTTCCGAATAGTCGATACTGACAGCACAAGAGGTAACGGGGGCAGTAACTTCAGAATCGCTCATGCTTACATTCCGGTAAAATCACTTCAAATCTCACGAACGACGCTAGCTTAGTGTTAGAGTCTCTGTAAATCATCAAATCGGGGCCTATCGCAGGAACCGGGATTGCCTGAAGTCTGATTGTTCGACCTTATTCAATTTGAAGCGTGCGGAGCGGCAATGATCATGCGCGGCATTAGCACACGTTCATAAAGTAAGCGAACCGGAGGATCCGGAATCACCTGATCCTCCGGTCTTTCATGGTCCGGTTTTTTTACGGCGGGGGCAAAGGGCTTTCAGGCAACTTTCGGCGGAACCTCAATTTCCTGCTCCCGCACATTTCGTCCGATCAGCGTACGATTGAGGGTAAGCACGCCCCAATCGATCGCGCGACGGGTGCGTTTCACGCCTTTGGCCCCACCAGAGTCGGCCGCCTCCGTGGTTTTGAGGATGGCCACTCACGTATCGGTGGTGCCCCGCCGGGTCTACCAGCGGCGGAACCCCAGCTTCTTCAAGTACGGTGCCAGCGTTCCGGAATTTTCGGGTCACGCATAAAACATTGCAACCGGTTTTTCCATTCAGTCCCCGAACAACGGGACTTTACACCAGTAGGATCGACCCAAGTTAGTTTTTGCGCGGTAACGGCTGCATTGACAAGGGGATAACTCTCGATAGCCTTTCCCGCAGTCCGAGGCCCGCCATGCCTAAGCGGGGGGCTCCCGCCGGGTTCCCTCAGGCCGTCGGCTCCGCGGCCGGCGGTTTTTGCGCGATCCAGAAGCGGCACTCGTCGGAGAATTCGCGGACGGCGGGGGACTCGTTGGCGAGGACGCTGCGGGGGACGTTGGCCTCGATGCGGAAGCCCGCTTCTTTCAGCGCGCTTTCCATCTCGCGGATGGTGGGCACGTGGATGTAGAGTTCGCCGAGTTCGGTCGGCTCGAAGCGGTCGCCGAAGTCGTCCAGCTCGGGCTGCTGCCGGGCCCTCCGCCAGCGGAGCTTCTCCTGCTCCCAGAATTTTTTGAATCTCGGGTTCTCGCGGTCGTGGGTGGTGAAGGTGAACCAGGCGCCGGGCCGGAGGACGCGGTGAATCTCGCGGAGGGCCCGCATGCGGTTGGCCGCCACGGGGATCTGCATCAAGCCGTTGAAGCCGAAGATCGCCCCGTCGAAAATCGCGTCCTCGAACTCCAGCGCGGTCGCGTCGCCCACGCGGAAGGGAATCGCATAGTCCAAAACCTGGGCCATGTGGCGCGCGCGCTTGATCATCTGCCGGGAATAATCGGTCGCGAGCAGGTTGCGGTAGCCCAGCTCGTGCAGCCCGAAGGCGATGCGCCCCGCCCCGCAGCCCAGCTCGAGGAGGGAGTCCTCTTTTCGGAACAGGCGGGTGAAGACTTTCTCCTCCGAACGCCAGAGGCCGACCCGCGCGGCGGCCTCGGCGTAGTGGTCGACGACGATGTCGGAATCGAAGTACTTGAGCACGGTCTCTCGCTCCATTCCGCAACAAAGTTCCGCCGCGCGGGTCCATTGCAATCGAAAAGCTCGCTTGTCATCCCCTCCGCCTGCTTTCATGCATGGAGGACCGGGATATTTCCCCATTTTCCGCGTCTTTTCGACCGCCATGCTCAACTTCGTGAAAACGGCCCTCCTGCTGGCCCTCTCGCTGCTGGCCGCAGCGGCGGCCTTTCTGGTCCCGGCGCACCTCCGCTCGGTCGACCCCGTGGTCCTGGCGCAGGCGGGCGATCAAGGCCGCTCGCCGGCCGAGCGCCTCCGCAGCGAGCTGGACGCCGCCCACTTGGGTCCGGCGCGGTTGATGGCGGATGCGGTGGCGGCGGACGCCGGGCTGCGGGAGACCCTGAGGGTGCGCGAGGCCGAGCTGACGGCATTGAACCCCGTTTACCGCGCCAGCGGAGGTCCGGCCCCCTACTTCGAGACCTTCCTCACGCTGGTGCAGCGCAACCTGGACTCCGAGTCCAACAATGGCGTGATTTCGCTGCTGCTCTCGCGCGACGCGCGTCAGGTGCTTGCCGGCTTGCTGGCGGATTCGGGCAACCGCAACGTCCGGCGGCTGGTCGGCGCGCGGGACGTGGCCGGGCTGATCCAGCTCCACCCGGCCAGCCACGCGGCCGGCGCGCCCTACGATGCCGGCATCCTCCTGCTCGCATCGCTCGTCAACGGCGGCCACCTCGTGCCGAGCTTCGCGGACCGCCTCGGCGGCCTGGCCGAGCAGGCCGTGGCAGGCGATCCCGCCGCGGTCGAGGCGCTGGAGAAAGTCGTCATCGACAGCCTCTCGATCGGGCGTCGGCTCGACTACCGCTCGACCGCCTCCGTGGCCGCGCTGAGCGCGGACCGTCTGGAGTGGTCGGAAATCGCACGCCTCTTCCGGGCCTATCCGGAGGACGTGCCGCTGATCTTTACGTCGATTCTGTTCGAGGGCTCTCCCGCTCCGGTCCACGATTACCTGCTCGGCCGCGCGGAAACCGGAATCGCCGATCTGTCGCAGGCGGCGCAAGAGGGCGAAGCGGCGTTGCGCTTCCTGCTCGCCGCGGACCAGCCCGTCTTTCGCGCCGAGGGCCCGGTCGCTCAAGCCCTCCAGCGGCTGGACCCCTTACGTCCCGCCGCCGCCACCGCCCTGGTTCACGGCAGCGCTCCGACCGGCTTGCTCCTGAAGGCCGGCGGGCTCTTCTTCGCCGGCTTGCTTTTCGCCTTCGCGATGGGCTGCGCCTGGCGCGCCAGCATCGGCGACGCCGTGGCGGTTTCCCGTTGGAACCCGTCGATCTTCGCGCGTGACGCCTTCCTCGCGGTCGTCTTCGCCCTGACCGTCTGGATCTTCGCCGAGCCCGGCGTCCTCCGCTCGGCCGATCCCGAAGCCCCCTCCGGCCCGCGCATTGAATTTGCCTCCGCTTTCAGTTTGGATTCCCTTCAGTCACCCGTCCGTATCATGCAAGAACTCAATCAAGTCACCCTCCTCGTCCTCGTGCTGTTCTTCGTGCTGCAGCTCGTCATCTATTGTTTCTGCCTGGTGAAACTCCGGGAGATCAGGAAGCAGAAGCTCAATGCCGAGACCAAGCTCCGGCTGCTGGAGAACGAGGAGTACCTCTTCGACTTCGGCCTCTACGTCGGGCTCGGCGGCACCGTGCTTTCGCTCATCCTCGTCGCGGTCGGCATCGTCGAAGCCAGCCTGATGGCGGCCTACGCCTCGACCCTCTTCGGCATCCTCTTCGTCGCCCTGCTGAAGGTCCTCAACCTGCGGCCCTACCGCCGCCGCCTGATCCTCGAGTCCGGCCAGGGCACCAGGCCCGAAACCGCCGCGCTGATGAAGGATATCGAGCTCTAGCGGCCGATCCCCTCCGGCTCCCTTTCTTCCGCCTCCCCTTGCCATGAACAAGACCTTGATGCTCGTCATTTGCGACTTCCTGTTGCTGAGCATGCTGGCTCTGGCGCGCTTCGATCCGCCCGAGGAGGCCCCGCAACCATCGCTCGACGCGACCGCGCAGTCTTCGACCGAGGTGGAGTTGATCAATCTGCTGGAAGAGTCCCTCCAGGCGGAACAGGCCTCCCGCTCCAACCTGAGCGCCGACCTCGGCGCCGCCCGGGAGACGCTGGCGGAAAAGGACCGCCTGCTCGAAGCCCGCGAAAGCGCGCTGGAAGAGACCCGTCAACAGCTCGAAACGACCTCCGGCGAGGCGCAGCGAATCGCAGCGGAGAAGGCCCGGATCGAAGCCGAGCAGCGGCGCGTGGCGGAGGAAAAGGCCCGCGTCGAGGCGGAGCGCGCGACCCTCGCACAGCGCTTCGAGAGCACCCGCGAAGCCCTCGACACGGAGAAGACCCGACGCATCGAATTGGCCGAGACCCTCGGCCAACTGAGGGAGGAGAGCAGCGTCGCCCGGGAACGCCTGGGACGGTCCGAGGAGGAACTGATCGCCCGCGAGATCGCCCTGGCCGAGCGCGAGGCCGCCCTCCGCGCCGCCGAGGAAGAAAAAGCGAAGCTGGCGGCCGAGCGCGAGGCGCTGGCCCGTCAACTCGAAGTCGCCCGCGCCGAGCAGCGCCTGCTGGCCCAAAATCTGGAGGAGGAACAGTCCGAGAAGGAGCTCCTGCGGCAGGAGCGGGAGCAGGCCTTCGCCCGGGCCGAGCAATTGGGCGCGAACGTGTCCGAGCTCGGGCTGGGCGTGTCGCAATTGGGCCAGAACGTGTTCCAACTGGGCGAAGGCGTCAGCACCATCGCGCAGACCTCCGAGAGCATCAAGAAGGAGATCGAGGAAGCGAAGCCGCTCACCATGAGCCAGATCTTCACCCGCTTTCAGAACAACCGCGCGCTGATCCGCTTCGACGCCAAGGAAAAAGGGCTCTTCGGTTCGGAAAACACCCGCAGCTACGACAGCAAGAGCATCCTCGTGACCGACGCGCAGGGCACCTACCTGGTCGCCCACACGGCCAACTCGCCCTTCGCCTTCTCCAAGCCCTCCGGCATCCTCAACGCAGTCGAGCTCCAAGTGACTCTCGGCGACCGCAGCTTTGCGGTCGACCGGATCGGCTTCCTCAGCGCCGACCCGCGGCTGATTTTCATTCCCCTGCCCCAGTCCCAGGTCGAGGCCTCCGGCTTGCAGCCCTTCAGGATGGCGCGCCAGCCCGAGCGCTGGGAGGAAGCCGTGCTGATCAAGCACGACGAGAGCAACTTCGGCCGCACGAACTTCCGCCGCCTGACCACCAGCGAGCGCTTCCTGAAAATGGACCGCCCGGCCCTCGGAGAGCTCTTCGCCGATTTCGCCTCCTCCCAAGGCGATCTCGCCTTCACCAAGAACAGCCGCTTCATCGGCATGCTGACGGACCGCAGCCATGCCGTGGTGGTCGACGACTTCCTCGCCAGTGCGGTCCTCGAGCTCGGCGCCGCCTTCGACCCCGCCGCCGCCGAGACCACGCTCGACCGCCTGAAGGACCGCGTCCGCAGTCTGCCGGAGGAGGTGCGGTAAAGCGCCCCGGGCAGGCGAAGCTTTCGGCGGGAAAATCAGGCTGCCGTTTCCCGCAGCCAAGCCCGCTCACTTCACGCCGCTGGCGAGGACGGTCTCAAAGTTCGGCGCTTCCGACTCTCGGGCGACTACGTTGACCTCGATCTGCCGGAAGCCGGCGGACTTGAGGAAGCGGTAGAGCTTGTTTTCGGAGAAACCGAGCCAGACATCGGCATAGAGCTCACGGGCCTTTTCGAAGTGGTGCTCCAGCAGGTCGATCACGACCAGCTGTCCGCCGGGCTTGAGGATACGGAAGGCCTCCTCCACCGCCTTTTGCGGGTGTTGCGCGTGGTGCAGCGCTTGGCTGAGCAAGGCGAGGTCGACGCTCCCCTCCTTCAGCGGCACCTCTTCGATGTCGCCGAGTTTATAGCTGAGGTTGCCGAAGCCGTTCTTGCGCGCCAGCTCGCTGCCCACCTCGACCATTTTTGGGGAGTTGTCGACGCAGACGACGGAGTCCGCGCGGCGCGCGAGCAGTTGCGAGATCAAGCCCTCGCCCGCTCCGAGATCCGCGACCTTGATCTTGGGCGTCAGGTGCAGGAGAAAGTGCCCGATCGCCTCCCAACTGCGGCCCGGGCAGTAGTGCTTGCCGAGCCTTCCCGCGACCGAATTGAAATACTCCTCCGCCTTCCGCTTCCGCTTCTCGAGCACGCGGGTGAGGTTGGCCAGGTCCTCGCGGATCTGGCTGCTGCCTTCGACCGCCTTGCAGGCCGAACGCATCAGCGCCGCGCCGCCACCGTCGAGCGCGGGGTTGAGCGCGTAGAAGGTCTTCTTGCCCTCGCGCCGGTCCTGCACGATCTCGCCTTGCCGGAGAAGACCCAGGTGCGAGGAGATGCGGGACTGGCCCATGTCGAGGATCTCCTGCAACTCCGCCACCGAGAGTTCCTCCCGCGCCACCAGCGAAAGGATCCGCACGCGGGTCGGATCCGCCAACAACTTCAGCAATTCCCAGGAATCGGTCATCTTCGTCCGGAGCAGAACGCAATCGATCGACCGAAGCAAGCCCCTGTCCGTAGGCCGACGGTTTTCAGCGGCCCAAGGCCCCGCGCAGCAGCCCGAGGCTCTCGTCCAGCCCGCCGGGCCGGTTGCGCGCCAGCCAAAGCCCGGGGTAACGCTCGAGCGCGCGCCCGGCCAACCGGTCGAAGCCTTCATCGTCCCCGGACCGCCGCCCGGCGCGGCGGGCGAACTTCAGCAGGGCCAAGCGCGCCAGCAGGAGCGTCAGGCCGAGTTCCGTGCGGAGGATTCCGCCCGCCGGGGTTCGTTCCAGACGGGACTCCTGTCCGCGGATCCGTTCCGACAGCTCCTCCAAGCGCGCCGCGTCGAGCCATTCGAACTGCGCGACAAATTCCGCTCCATAGTCGTTTTCGAAGAGGAGCTCATGCAGCAATCCCCGGTTCGGCCGCTGCCAGGGAAAGCCGTCGGTCAAGCGGCCGAGCTCGCAAAGCAGTTCGCCGACGCCCGCGCCCGCTTCCGCCTGGCCCCCGGAGTCCTCGAAACCGATCGCATCGATGGCGGCCGCGATGGAAACCGAACGGTTGGCTTCCAAGCCCCATGCGTAAAGCCCGCCCGCGACCAACGCGGGCCAGGAGATGGCGGGAAATTGGTGGTGACCGCCGTCGCCCCAGTCGGTCAGGAGGTAGCCGCAGGCCCCGTTGGCGAGGCCGGCCTCGGCCGATCGGAGCAGGTTTTGCGAGGCGTTGGTCCAGCGTCCTACCAGCGAGCGCCAAGAAGAAGTGCCGGGACAGACCGCGACCGGAATGCCCGCCTCGCGGAAGCGCGGCAGCTGCTCCGCATGCGGCGAATCCGCCTCGTAGCCCCAGTTCAAGGCGAGCAGCGGACGCGGCAGGCCCGGAATCAGCTGGGGATGGCGATTGATCAAGTCGCCCCAAAACTGCATCACCCGGCCGTGTTCGCAGACCTCGGCGTGAATCCTCTTCAGGAAGTCGAGGTAGACCGCGCCCTCCCCCTCCCGTTCGACCCGTTCGCGGCTGGCCCCTTTGCCCAGTTCCCAGGGCTCGTCGCCGCCTACGTTGAAGGAGGCGCTGCGGAAGTTCGGCAGGTACTCCGCGTAGAGCTCGCGGAGCAATGCGAGCGAGGCCTCGTCCGGCTTCAACGTGCTCCCGTGGTCCCGCCGTTTCCCGTCCAGCGGGTGGACGAAGCCCTCCGGCGACTCCGCCAGGTGTCGGTAGGGCGCGTGCCGCAGCCAGCGCTCGAAGTGCCCGAAGGAATTGAAGTTGGGCACCAGCTCGATGTCCCAGTCCCGGCAGTAGTCGTCCAGCTCGCGAATCTCCGCGGCGGTCAAGGGCGAGGCCCCGGCCCAGACCAGCGGGTGCCGCTCGAAGGCGAAGCTGTGCTCGATGTAAAGCTGAAGCTGGTTGTAGCGGAGCCGGGCGAGCGTCCGGACCAAGGCCTTGAGCGAATCCAGGGTCGGGACCTTGCAACGGCTCACATCCAGCAGGTAGCCGCGCATCGCGAAATCCGGAGCGTCTTCGACCGCGAGACAAGGCAGGGACCCGCCGTCTTGACTCATCAGCTCGTCCAAAACCGCCAAGGCGTAGCCCAGGGCCGGGCCGTCGCCGTAATTCAAGTCCAGTCCGCGCTCGGAAAGCTCGAGGCGAAAGGCCCCCGGACCCAGTGATTCGGAAGGTCGAAGCCGAACCGTATCCGCATCCAATCCGCGAAGCGCCGCGAACACGGCCTCGCGGCGCGGCCGCGGCGCCCGGACGCGAAGCGCCGCCCCCAAAGCGGCGGGCAGCCGATCGCAGGAAAAGCGCCCCTCCCGCAGCTCGAGGTGCTTCGGACGGGGCAAGAGGCCGGGATCGTCGTGGCGCATGGAAAGGATTACTTCAGCTTATTTTAAGTATTTTCAAAAATAGCTCTACGAATCAAAGGCGAGTTCGTTACAATTCACGCGCTTGGGTCGCTTCCTTTTGCATCGTGGCGGATCTTCGCGAAGATCCTTGTTCCGCCGCAAGCCTTCAAGCGCGCCTGAAAGCACGAAAGCAATTATCCGAGAATCCACCCTTATGGAATTCAAATTACAACTGGGGCTCGACCCCGCCACCGCCGACGCCGTGCTTGAAGAGGGAACCCTCCTCGAATACGTGAACCTCAAGCTCCTCGCGATCGGTCAGCCGACCTTCGGCGATCTCGCCGAGTCGCCTTTCTACCAGCTCAGCCAGACCCTGCTGGCGAGCTACCAAGAAAAATCGCGCCTGCTGGCCGACTACCTGCCGCCCTGCGACCAGCGCATCCAGGACTTTCTGTCCGGCTACTTCTCCGAGCTTCCGGCCGAGGAGATCCCGCATCTGCCCCACAGCACCCTGATCCTCGACCGACATGGCGTCGCGCGCACGCTTTCCCTGCCCGCCCGCGGGGATCACTTTACCTCCGATATCGTCGATTCCTACCGCCTCCACCAAGGCGTGCTCCACAATCCGAAGAGCGACCGCCGCACGACCCAGGGCGTCTTCCACGTGACCGAAGGCGGCATCGCGATCCCGAACGACAAAAAGGCAGTGCCGAAAATCGCCGCCGCCCGGCTCTTCCGCAAGGCCTTCACGGCGGCCCCCGATTCGCTGCTCACCCTTCCCTTCCTCGCCAACGAGGACAGCAAGGCGAGGTCCTGGGTTTCCGTCCTGCTCCGGCCTGTGGTGGTGCCGGAAGTCGAAGGTTTCTCGAAGGAAAAGACCATGGAGATCCGCTTCTTCGCCCCGGGCAACCTGGTCGGCAACCTCGACTTCGTCGAATCCATCTTCGGCAACGGCGGAGACCCCTTCGTGGCGGAAAACGACGCCGGGCTCGACCCCGCGCACTGGACCGGCCACAGCGGCTGCATCATCCTCGCCCCCCACCTCATGGGCACGACCAAGAAGGAGCTCGGCCTGCCCCATGTTTCCGAAGCCACCGCGCGACAGAAGCGCGACGGCATGTGCTGGGAGGCGGAGGAGGAACTCTACAACGACGGCGGCGCCTTTAAAATCACCTGTCGCGACGCCCGCGGACGGGTCGTGACCGCGATCTCCGACAACTACTTCGGCTACTGCAAAAAGGAGATCAAAATACAGATCAGCCTGTCCGCGAACCTCCACGGCCTGGCCGAGGAGGAGCACGCCGGAGGCGCCCTCGCCTTCACCGGCTACGACCTGGGCGAGGACTTCCAGCTGAGCCGTTACTTCAAAACGGTCGATCACACCTTCGACGGGGTGGCCGCCCGCTACGGCGACTTCATCGACTTCCGCCCGGAGGGCTACGGCGTCGACAAGACCTACCGCGACATCCTCTACATCCCCGAAGATTCGCGGATCGACCTGAACCGCCAGCGGATCTCTTGGACGAAGGACGGCGCCGAGCAGAAACTGAAGCTGCTGCCCAACCACACCTACGTCCTGCCCTCCGGCTACAAGGTCGAAATGATGAAGCCGGCCGAAGGCCGCCGCTGGCGCCTCGTCGGCTATACCGCCGAGAGCCGGGTCTGCCACAAGCCCTGCACCGTCTCCGGCGGCGGAAAGTCGGAAATCTCCAAACCGATCACCGACGCCATCATCTCCGGACCGGTCTTCGTCAGCGACTTCGAGAAAGACTTCGACCTCGCCGAGAAGATCATCAATCACGAGTTCGGCCAGCGCTTCCGCGACCAGTCCAAAAACCGGGAAAAGGGCCGTCCCCTGCTCGGGCCCGAGCGATCCCTCGGCTCGGTCATCAAGCTCCTCACGCCTTCGAAGACGGATTACAACGACGCCTACAACGAATGGCTCCGATCCATTCCCCTGCACGTCAAGGAGCTCGTCCTGATCATCAAACGTTTCTACAAGGAGGACTGGGGCAAGGACTGGCGCACGCGCTTCAGCGTCGACCTGATCAACGGCGAGCCCGGCAACATCCTCCGCTACCGCGAGACGCCCATGCTCACCCAATACCTCCGCGTGGGCTACACGGAAAGCGGCGCCTGGCGCACCTTCGGACTGCGCAAGGACTTCATCCCCGCGGCCAAGATCTCGCTGGAGGACGACATCACCGCCTCGGTCGTCGCCCCAACCAACCAGATCAAGAACCTTCCGGTCGGCTGGAACCAGCCCTCGGCCAAGTTCGTCCACAATTGCGAGTACCGCTTCTTCCAGCGCCCCGACGACGCCATTATCCGTGGCTATGACAAGCAGGCGGAAAAGGACCTCAGCTCGATGGGAAGCTTCCTCAGCAACTACGAGCCCTTGGACCGCGAGTTCGCCCGGGATGAGGTCGAAGACGCCATCCGCTTCGGCCAGTACACGCCCCCCATGCAAAACATGGTGCGCGAGTTCCTGGCCTCGTCGAAACCGGATTTCTACGCCACCAACGCCCACCCGCGGAAGGTGGATGGAAAGCCGACCAAGAACCCGCGTTACCTTCAAGTCCGGCCCGACCTGAAGAACCCCCGCGACCGCTACCTGGCCGACGTCAGCTCGCGCTTTTTCCGCCGCCAGGACGCGCACTCGCCGGTGCTCCGGCCGGTCACCTCGATCCTGCCGGGACGCCGGAACAACCCGGCCGAGCCCGATGCGGGCGTGAAGCCGCTCTGCGTCTTCAACCCGATCCACCACATGGAGCTGCCCGAGCTCTTCATGGAGTTCATCGCCAGCATCACCGGCAAGTCGCCCTCCACCACGGGAGCGGGCTCGGAAGGGGCGCTGACCAAGGCGCCCTTCAACGCCCTGCCCCCGATCTACGACCTGAACAACGCCCTCGTCGCCTACCTCGCCACGGAGCAGCCGGCCTTTATCACCGCCGCCGGTTACGTCGGGCCCAAGTTCCGGGTCGATCACGACATCAGCCTGCTCGTTCCCGAAATCTGGTGCCGCCTGCGCCCCGAAGAGTCCGACCCCGCCTTCCTGATCGAGCAGGGCTACCTCGAGAAGGTGGAGAATTTCGAGCACGGGGGCGAAACCATCCTCGCCAGCCGGATCGGCTACCGGATCACCTCCAAGTTCGTCCGGATCTTCTTCGGACGGGTCTTCAGCAATCCGGACAGCGTCTTCTCCGAGGAGATGCTCAAACCCGAATTGCAGGACCTCGAAACCTTCGTGACCGGCATGAAGACGATCGTCGCCGCGCACAAGGAAGCGGCCGAAAACTACTTCGCCGACGGATCGATCGAGGAAGCCTGCCCCCCGCTGAAGGCGCTGTTCCACATCATGGCGCACGGCAGCTACGAGGGCGAGGGTCTCGATTCCGAAAAGGTCCGCTCGCTCTTCACCCGCAAGGCCATGCTGGACAGCGACTGGTATGCGGAGCGGTTGAAGAGCCAACAGGCCCACGACCAAGCCCGATGGGAGGAACACATCGCCTACTTGGAAAACTTCCTCAGGAAGGAATCCCACTTCGCCGTCGCCCGGCGGCTGAACGTCGAAAAGCGCCTGTCCGAAGCGAAGGACCGTCTCGCGCTGGTCGGCTCCAAGCAGTATTTAAGCCGGCTCGTCGGCACGATCGGACGCCAGCCCATCTGACGCAACTCGCGCCCAAGAATTCCGACCGCCGAGGGCCCTGAAAAGGGCCTCGAGTTTCGCCGGGTCCTTACGGCCGGGCGCACTTTCCACGCCGCTGTTGACGTCGAGGTACTCCGCGCCGGTCGCCTCGATCGCCTCGGCAATGTTGCCGGGCCCGAGTCCGCCGGCCAGAAACCAAGCCTTCCCGGGATGCTCGCTTTTCATCCGGGCGAAAGTCCCCCAGTCGCAGGTCTTCCCCGTCCCGCCGATCCGGGTGTCGGAGAAAGCGTCGACGAGAAAACTTTCCGCCAAGGGGAGCAGCCCGGGATCGATCCGCTCCCCCGGCTTCAGGCGGGGCGCGAGGCAAAGCCCGGTCGGGCCGATACGTTCGGACCAAGCCTCCATCGCGGCGCGGTCGCCCGGTTCGCAATGAATTTGAAAACGTTGGAACCCGCAGGCTTTCAAGCGGTCGAGTTCATCCAACGCCGGATTCACCACCACCGCAACCCGACGTTCCCTCGGGAGCGGTTCCGCTAGCTCCGCCGCCTCCTCCGCCGTGACGAAGCGCGGCGATTTCGGATACACGATAAAACCGAAATAATCCGCCCCAAGCCCGCTCGCCCGGTCCCGGTCGGCCGCATTCGTCAAGCCGCATACCTTCAACTTTAATTCAGGAAACCCCATCTCGACCAACAATAGTGCTACTTTCGGAGTAATTTTCCATCCAATCAACCGTTTACTCGAAGACTAGGTTTTTTTTCTTGAACTCATTCCGGCAACTTCTCAGGAGAAACTTTCTGATTGTTTGCAATCAAACGATTTACAAAAAAATTGATAGGCTTGGGTCAGTTATTCGATTAATTCCCGAGCCGCGCAGGCTTTCACAAAAACCAAATAAAGTAATGGCACGATCAAAAGCAAATAAAGGAATCAGCCGCATCGATTCCGGTTCCACTCACGGGTGGTTCGTTCGCGGCTATCGCAATGGAAAAACCTACTCCAAGCTGTTCAGCGACCGGAAATGCGGCGGCAAGGGGAAGGCTCACAAGCTGGCCAAGGAATACCGGGACCAGCTTAATAAGGAACTGGAGGCGATCCCAAAAAAACCACGCGCGCGTCGAATCGTCGTTTCTGACTCCAGAAACACCACCGGCGAACTCGGCGTATCGCGCACAACCAAGGTGGGTCCGAACGGCACCAAGCACGACTGTTACTCGGTCAGCTGGCGTCCGAAGCCCGGCGTGCAGAAATGCACCTCCTTCTCGATCCGCAAATATGGTGAAAAGAAGGCGTTCAAACTGGCCGTCGAGCACCGTCGCAAGATGATGCGCGAAATCCACGGCCCGAACTTCTACAAGAAGCTCGGCAAGCGAAAGTCCGCGTAATTCCGGCCTCTCGCACGCTTCCCCCCAATTTAGGCTTAAGGCCCGACTCGAAGCTCCAAGCTTCGGTCGTGCCTTAATTTTGCCCGGACGAAATCCGCCAAGGCGGAGGCGTCGACGCCATCGAGGGCGGCCGAATGCTCCGCGTCGTCGTCGATCGGCAGGCCGTAGCGCTGCTGGAGGGCGGCGTGCATGGCCCGGCTCCCGATCGTCTGCCGGCCCATCACCCGGCCCGCCTTGAGGCGGTTGCGAACGCGCTCCAGCTCGTCCTCCAGGACGTCTCCCGCCGCGATCCGGGCGAGTTCGCCGTCCATTTCCTTCGAAAGCTCGCCCGCCAGGTCGGGATGGGTTCCGCCGTAGATGACGAACAGGCTTTCCCGCAGGCCCACCATCCGGGTCGAGCCGACGTAGTAGGCCATTCCCCGGTCCTCCCGCACCCGCTCGAACAGTCGGCTGGACATGCCGCTGAGCAATTCGTTCAGGACTTCGCCCGTGACGTAATGCTCGGAGCCGACCGGAACGTCCGAAAACGCCTTCAAGACGACCGCTTGCTCGCGCCGCACCGTTTCTTTCATCACCGCCGCCTCCTGCGGCTCGAAGTCCTGAACGGCCGGGAGCTCGAAGCGCCGCCGCAGCCGGGGACTTTCCAGCAGCGCGCGTAATCCCGGCAAGATGGCCTCGCGGTCGAAATCCCCGCACACCGCCAAGACCAGATTCTCCCCGCAAACCAGCCGTTCGTAGAGGCCCTGGACATCCTCCCGCCGGATGCGCTCGAGGTCCTCGGGGCGTCCGTCGGGGCCGACCGCCATGGGGTGGGTGCCGAAAAACCGCTCGCGCAGCAGACGCAGGCCATAGTCGAGGATCTCGTCGTCCGTCTCCTGCAGGTAGGCGATCTGCGCGGCGAGCTCCGTGCGCAGCCGCTCCTCTTGGAAAAGCGGCCGGAGCAAGGCGTTCTCCAGCAGCTCCCTGGCGAGCTCCAAGTCAACGGGCAGGACCTCCAGGGCCAGCGAAATCGTGTTGTTGCCGACCGTCGCGGAGAAAGTCCCGCCGACCGACTCGATCCGCTCGGCGATTTGGTCGGCGCTTTCAGCCTCGGTGTCCTTCGTCAGCAGTTCGCCGAGGAGAGCGGAAAGCCCCCGCCGCCCCTCCGGCTCGAAAAGCGGTCCGCCCAGCAGGACGGCGCGAAGGTGCACCTTCGGCAGGCGCGAATCCGGTTGCAGCAGCAAAGTCGCGCCGCCTTCCATCCGGAGGCACTCGAACGGCCGGGGGGCGGTTCGAGCGGGGTCGAAGCTCCCGATCGCAGGCACCGAAGACTCCGGACCGAGGCCGACCGCCGTGGACCCGGCGTCGACCAGGTAGCGCCTCGCGACCTCGCGGACGGCTCCGGGACCGACCTCGCTGAGCCGGGCCAGGTAGCGCCGGCTGTAATTGAGGTCGCCCAGAACGACCTCCGCCATTCCGAGCCGCGAGGCCTGGCCGCTCATCGTCTTCCGACCGTTGATTTCCGCGCTCAGGGCCTGGCGTCGGGCCTTGCCGACGACCGCCTCGTCGATCCCCTCTTCCGCCACCTGCCCGAGGACCTCCCACAGGGCGGACTCGGCCCGCTCCGCATCCTCCGGCTCGCAGACGTAGGAAATCCAAAGCAGTCCGCGCTCCCCCGGACTCCAATTCCGGCAATCCACGTAGCTCACCAGCTCCCGGCGGTTGCGTAGCTCGCGCCATAGGACGGAACTCTCCCCGCCGCCCAAGGCCTGGGCGAGCGCGTCGAGGCAGGGGGAATCCGCGTGGCTCAGATGAGGCACCTTGAAACAGAGGCTCCCGCGGAAGACCTTGTAGTCGCCGCCCGCCAGATGCCTTCGCGCGGAGAGCTGCTCCGGCTCCGACTCGACCGGGGCCGGCGTGATCCGCCCCCTCGGGTAGCCGCCGAAACGCCGTTCCACCGTCTCGATACAGGCGAGTGGCTCCACCGCTCCGACCACCGAGACGACCGTGTTGTTCGGCCGGTAGCGCCCATGGTAGTAGGCGGCCAGTTCCTCGCGGCCGACCGCCTCGAAGAGCGCGCGGTGGCCGATCACCGGCTCGCGGTAAGGGTGCTTCTGGAAAGCCGTCCGAAAGAGCGACTGCATCAGCCGGCGGTCCGGATCGTCCAGCCCCATGTCGATCTCGCGCAGGATCACGTCCCGCTCCCGCAGCACCTCGGCCTCGGGCAGTTGCGACTCGAAAACGATGTCGGCCAGGATATCGACCACCCGCTCGAAGGCGGCGGCCGGGGCATCGATGTAATAGACCGTGCGGTCGAAGGTCGTGTAGGCGTTGACGGACGCTCCCAGCGCGTGAACCTCCCGGCTGATCGATTTGCCGCTGCGGCGCGCCGTGCCCTTGAACAAGAGGTGCTCGAGGTAATGCGAGAGCCCGGAGCCGAGGAGCGCGCCCTCGTGGATGCTGCCGGTCTTGACCCAGACCTGAACCGAAACCACTTCGCTGGAAAAATCGGCGCGGTGGACCAGCGTGAGGCCGTTTTCCAGCACCCGCCGGCCGGCGGGCTCGCGGTGGAGGGCCTCGAGGAGACGGGCTTCGTCGTGGTGGCTGAAGGAATTATCGGATCGCATGGCTTCGATTCGGTCCGTCTACGGTGAAGCACGTAGATCCGGACCTGGGCGCAAGGGCCCAATTTTTGTTAAAAATTTGTTTAAGTCTATAAATAATAGATGTTTATGGAATCGTTCAATTGAACAAAGTCGAATCTTAAGATTGAATGCAGCCGTGTTAGGTATAATACAGTCAGCGATGAAGCGAGAAAAGACTCCGCCCCCGTCGCCGCCGCCGCCCAGGCGTGAGGAAAAACGCAGCCTGAGCCTGAAGTCCGCCATGGTGGCGGCCACCGGAGGGGACGGTGCGGTGCGGAAACCCCTGATCAACCCGATTGGCGAATTCCCCGGTTTTTCCGATTCGAACATGCCTGAAATGGAGGCCCGCTTGCTCGAGCTGCAAGCCGATATCATCAACCGGGAAGAACTGCTCGCGGAACGCATGCAAAAAGTCGAATTTCGCGAGCGCGAACTGAACGAGCGCGAAGCCCTGCTGGAGGCCCAGCGCAACGTGCTTGCAAGTCGTGAGAAGTCCGAGCCCGGAAAGCCGACTGGCGAAAGCGCCAACGACCTCGAACGCGACGCCCTGCTCAAGCTGAAGGCGGAGCTGGAGGCCCAGGAAAAATCGATCAAGGAGGCCCGCGAGATGATCCGAGAGCGGGAGGCCTACATCGAAAAGTGCGAGAACGACTTGGTCGAGAAGTCCATGATCCTGACCGAGCGGGAAGCCCGCATCGAACAGCGCGAAGAAGACCACGCGGTCAAGGAATCGGCCGCGCCCTTCAAACGGAACGACTGAGGGCTAGCGAGGCCGTACGCGCCGGCCCGTCGCATGCCCCGCATGGAGGTCTTGGGCGCAACCCGGCGCCTTGCGCGAACGGAACGCCCGCGCGCCCCATCCGCCGGCTGTCGCACGGCAAGCCGAGCGACTACTGCCCCCGGCGAAGCCCTCGGCGAAATCGGCGATCCCCGGTGATCAGCGCCACTCGTGCTTCGGGTAGCGCCCCGCCAGATCCTTCCGCACGTGGGCGTAGGCGCCTCCCCAGAAACCGTCGAGGTCGTCCGTCAGGTGCGCCGGGCGTCCGTTGGGGGCGAGCATCTCCAGCACGAGAGGGACCTTGCCGTCGGCCACCCGCAGCTCCTTGCCGGGCAGGTCGTAGAAATCCTGAAGCTTGGAGGAAAGGATCGCGCGCCCGTCGGCCCCGTAGCGGATTCGCGCCGGCCGCTTGCGTCCCGGCAGCGCGAACTCGGCCGGGGCGAAGCGGTCGACGTAGTACTGCTCCTCCGGGCTGATCCATTGCCGGAGCACCGGGAGCACCGGGCGGTCTTTGATCTCCTTGTAGCCGACGGCGCCCGCGCAGATTTGCTCGACCAGCAGCTGACGCGCTTCCTCGTCGATCGCGGCAATGCCGGTCTCGGGGCAATGGCGGGCCACGAAGTTCACCCGCGCGATCCACTGTTCCGCCTCTTGGGTCCATTCCTTCAGGATCAGGTTCCCCGCCAGCACCTCCGCCGCGAGCAGGGCGGCGGCGCGGCCCGCGTCCGGCGCCCCGCCCTCCTTCGCCTCGATCACCAGGTCCCGAAAACAAAGCTCGGAACGGGCCACCACGCGGCGCGTGGCCGGATCGTAAAAGGTCCGGCTTCCGCGGTTGAAGTCCGTGGGAAAAAACTCCTCCAGCCAGGACAGCTCGACCGCCGTGGCCAGGCCGAGCAGCACGGTGACCTCGCCCCGGACCTCCCGCTCCTCGATCTCGGCCGCCACGAAGAGCGGCGATTCCACCACGCTCTCGCGGCGCAGCTCGCCGCCGCGTCCGTGAACCATCCGGCAGCGCCGCGTGCCGCGGTCGTTCCTCAAGGCGATGTGGTCCGCAAAGGCGACCAACAGGCAGCGCCGAATCCGATCGCCCGGTGAAAGCCCCGCGTGGCCCGCCCCGGCCGAACCGAGGCTGCCGGCAAGCCGCAGGAACTGGTCCGCCGCCTCTCCGGCCTGGTGCGCCGCCAGTCCGTGGATGCCGAGCGCCTCGCAGTCTTCCCGCCGAAATCCGGCCTCCCGGGCGAGCTTCCAGGCCCGCAGGTGGACGAAAAAGTCGGAGCCGTCTTCGACCTGTTCCTCGATTTGACGGATCTGCGCCTCGCGCACCCGCCGGTCGGGCGAGGCGCGGTAAAAGGCCCTCCCCTGACTCAGCGCCGCAAGCAGCGCGATTTCCTCCAGCACGCCTTCCGCATGGCCCTCGATCAGGATGCGCGCGAAGCGGGGATGCAGGGGAAACCGCGCCATCGTCCGGCCCAGCTCGGTCACCCCACCTTCGGGCGTGGTCGCTCCGAGGTCCCGCAACAACATCGAAGCCCGCTCCAGCGACTTCGCTTCGGGCGCCTCGAACCAGGGAAAGGCCGCCGGTCGCGTTTCGCCCGCCGCCGCCAGCAGGAGCAAACTCTCCGAGAGATCCACCCGCTTGACCTCCGGCAGCTCGTGGGCCGCCCGCGCGCCCTGCTCGGCCTCGCTCCAGAGACGGATGCAGCGGCCGGGGCCGGTGCGGCCCGCCCGACCCGCACGCTGGTCGGCGGATGCGCGGCTGATCGGCTCCACCAACAGAGCGTTGATCCCCCGCCGGGGATCGTAGCGGGCGATCCGGGCGAGCCCCCCGTCGATCACCGTGCGCACCCCCTCGATCGTCAGCGAGGTCTCGGCCACGTTGGTCGAGACGATCACCCGCCGACGCTCGGACGGCGCGACCGCCCGGTCCTGGGCCTCCGGTGGAAGTTCCCCGTGCAGGGGCAGCACCTCGAGTCCCCGCGCCTCCGGCAGCGCCTCGATGGCTTCGATCGTGCGGCGGATCTCAAAGGCCCCCGGCATGAAGACGAGCACGTCGCCCTCGATTCCCTCGCGGGCCGCCCGGCGGAAGGCGGCCGCCGCCCGCTCCCAGACCGGCGCGGCGTCGCGGCCGAGCGAGGCGCCGGCATAGCCCACCTCGACGGGATAAGTGCGCCCGCTTGCCTCGACCCGCGCGGCGGGGGCAAGGTAGCTCGCCAGCGCGTCGACCTCCAGGGTCGCCGACATCACCACCAGCTTCAGGTCGGGACGGGGACCGCGCTGGCTGCGGAGCGCGCAGGCCAGCGCCAGGTCTCCGACCAGGTGCCGCTCGTGGAATTCGTCGAAGACGATCGCGCCGACCCCGGCCAAAGCCGGATCGGAGAGAATCCGCCGCAGCAGGATCGCCTCCGTCACGAAGCGAATGCGGGTCTCCGGCCCGCTCCGGTTCTCGAAACGAATCTGGTAGCCGACCTCGCCGCCGACCACGCCGTCCCGCTCCGAGGCGACCCGGCGCGCCAGCATCCGCGTGGCCAGCCGGCGCGGCTGCAGCACGATGATTTCGCCGGAGAGGCCGGCCTCGTCGAGGAGGATCTGCGGAACCTGGGTCGACTTGCCGGAGCCGGTGGGCGCGCTCAACACGACCCGCCCCTGCGCGGACAGTCCTTGCAACAGAACGCCGCGCACGGCGTGGATGGGAAGCTCGTTCGTCCGGGAAGCCATGCCCCTAGTCTAAGGCCGCTCCCGTCCGGCAGGTCGAGCCGTTTTCGACTGGGAGCGGCGGAGCTGGAAAAGTTAAGCTAAAATTTTTTTTGATTAACAATTGCTTCCGCCTCCCTGTCCCCTTTAAGCCTTCGCGGATGATTCCGTGCCTTCGACCCATTCCCTCTGTGAGATTCGCCGCGTCAGCCGCCTTGGCCCTTTCCGGGACTTCGCCGGGGGCCTTTGCCGACGAATCGCCGAAGACCTACATCCTTCCCGATCTCGTGGTCGAATCGCGCGAGACGGCGAACTTGACCCCGGCGACGACCTTCGAGACCCCGGTATCGAACCTCGACTTCAAGCCACGCGTCGACCTGCAATCGCGCAATATGGCCGAAGCGCAGGGCGACGTCAGCATCCGCGGGGGCATCTTCGAGAACACCGGCTTCCGCCTCGGCAGCGCGACTCTGATCGACCCGCAGACCGGCCACTACTTCGCCGAGCTGCCGGTCGCTCCGGAGATGCTGAGCGAACCCCTCGTCCAGACCGGCACCGAAAACGCGCTCTACGGCTTTAACAGCACGGTGGGCACCCTGAGTTACGCCTGGACCGAAATCGTCGAGGGCGGGAGCGCCACGGCCGGAGCCGGGACCCACGACCTCAATTTCCAACGGCTGCATTCCGCCTGGACCTTCCCGGTCGACGGCGCGGGAGATTGGCGCCTCGGCGTGGAGGGCGAGGCCTCCCGTTCGGAGAGCGAGGGCACCCGCCGCTTCGGCGACCACGATTTCAACCGCTACAGCGGCCGCCTCCAGTTGCTCGGACCGAATTCCCAAACCGACCTCTTCGCGGGCTATCAGGCGAAATTCTTCGGCTGGCCCAATCTTTACACCCCCTTCGGTAATGAAACCGAGAACCTCAAGACGCGCCTGTTCGTCCTGAACCACCGCCAGACCTACGGGGAGGAAAGCCACTGGGAGCTGAGCGGCTACCACCGCCGCCACAGCGACCTCTACTTCCTCGACGCCTTCGGCGGCGTCCGCCTGGCGCACGAGACGAAGGTCGATTCGCTCGGACTGAGCGGCCGCCACCGCCTCGACTCGCGCGCTGCGGTGCACTACGCCCTGCAGGCGACCGGCGACGAAATCGAATCCACCAGCCTCGAGGAAGGCCCCTTCACCAGCCGGAACTACCTCAAGATCAGCCTGCTTCCGGAATACCGGATCCCGATCGACCCGGTCCACAGCTTGACGCTGAGGGCCGGAGCGAGCTTCGACGACAGCAACCGAGACGAGGCCGAGCTCTCCCCCATCGCCGAGCTGAGCTGGGAGGCCGCGCATCCCGAAGGACGCTCCGAGCGGCTCTACCTCTCTTACTCGCAGACGACCCAGGTGCCCGGCTACACCGCGATCGGGGGCAGCGAGACCAGCGGGCTCTTCCGCAGCAACCACGAGCTTTCGCGCGAGACCAGCCGCAACCTCGAGCTCGGCCTCGCCCTCCGGCGTCCGGACTGGAGCCTCGAGGGTGCCCTCTTTTACCGCTGGGACGACGACCTCGTGGACTGGACCTTTACCGGCGCGGGGGCTCGGGAAGCGGAAAACGTGGACATCGAGACCTTCGGCTTCGAACTGGTCGGCGTCCGCCGCTGGGGAAGCCTCGAAGGCATCGCCAGCTACGCCTTCCTCGGAAAGGACGAGGACTACGGCAGTCCCGGCGTCGTCGGCAGCTTCTACGCCCTCAACTTCCCGGAGCACCGCGCGACGCTGGGAGCGATCTGGCGTCCCCTCGAGCGGCTCGAGCTGCGTCTGGACAACGAATGGCGCAGCCAGGAGGACAACCCGCTTCGCGACGGACCCGACGAGGCGCTCTTCACGCACTTGGGGCTGAGCATTTACCCGCCGCAGATCGACGGCTTGGAGATCTTCGCGGCGATCGACAAGCCTTGGGACGAGGATTTTCAGGAAGTCCCCGGCACCCCGGGACGCGGCGATCTCGTCTCCGGGGGTTTGACCTACCGCTGGTAGACCCGTGAACGAAGGCGGTCATGCCCTACCTCGCGCTCGTATCCCTGATCTGGGCCTTTTCTTTCGGCTTGATCGGCAGCGCTTTGAAGGGCGTCGATCCGTTCTTCGTCGCCACCGCGCGCCTCGCCTGCGCCCTACTGGTCTTCCTGCCCTTGCTGCGGCTGACGCGGCTGAGCCGGCCCGACTCGCTCCGGCTCGTGTTTTACGGGGCGATCCAGTTCGGGCTGATGTATGTCGCCTACATCAAGGCCTTCCAATACCTGCCGTCCCATCTGGTGGCCCTCTTTTCCGTGCTGACACCGGTCTACGTGGTCCTGATCCACGATCTGCGGCGGCGCGTCTTCACGCCGCGCTACCTCGGCGCGGCGGTCCTGTCCGTCGCCGGGGCGGCCATAATCCAAGCCAAGGGCCTGCCGGGCGAACCACTCTGGACCGGCTTCGCGCTGATGCAGGTGGCCGGGCTTGCCTTTGCCTTCGGCCAAGTCGCCTACCGCGACTGGAAGCGGTCGCGTCCGGACGTCCGCGACCGCGAGGCCTTCGCCCTACTCTACTTGGGCGGCGCGCTCTTCGCCTTGGTCTTTTGCCTGACCTTGACCGACTGGTCCGCCCTGCCGCTCCGTCCGGCCCAATGGGGCGCCCTCGCCTACCTGGGCATCGTCGCCTCCGGGCTCGGGTTCTTCCTCTGGAACCTGGGGGCGGCGCGCAGCAGCCCGGGCGTGCTGGCCGCCTTCAACAATGCGGTCGTGCCGCTGGCCGTGGTTTTCTCGCTCTTCATCTTCGGCGAAATCGGCGACAGCGATGCCGAATCCCTCCTGCGCCTCGCGCTCGGCGCCCTCTGCATCGCCGCCGCCGTCTGGATCGGCCGGCGGACGGCGGAGGGCTGATCTCCGGTTAGCGCCGCGCGGAAACGTGCCGCAAGGTGTGGAGCGTGACTTCCGGCGGGCAGTTGAGCCGCGCCGGCAGGCCGGTGGCGCCGGTCCCCCGACTGGTGTAACCTTGGGTGGTCCCCTCGGCCCAAGGCCCGGCCAGCACTTTGCGGGGCGCGCTCCCGTCGTGCGCCAGGATGGCCCCGCCCGGCAGGCAGATCTGCCCTCCGTGGGTGTGTCCGGAGAGGACGAAGTCGATCCCGAGTCGCGCGGCCTCGGCATAGGTCTGGGGGGAATGCGAGAGCAGGATCTTGCATTCTTCCGGAGGGACCGAGCTCAGCGCCCGCTCGAAATCATGCGTCTGGTAAAAGTTCGGATCGTCGATGCCGACGAGGTGCAGCCGCGCGCCGGCCCGCTCGAGCGCGGCGTTTTCGTTGAGCAGAAAGCGGATGCCCGCCTCTTCCATGGCCGGCACCTTGGCAAGGGAATCGTGGTTGCCCAGCACCGCGTAGGCATCCGCCTTGAAGTGACGGCTGATCTCGACGAGCGCGGCGGTCGCCCCGCTGTGGTCGCCGTAGGTGCAGGTCCGGTAGTCGCCGGTCAAAAGAACCAGATCGTATTCCAGCGCTTCGATCGTCCGGATCACGGAGGCCGGAAAGTCCGGGTGCAGGTCCGCGTGCAGATCGGTCAACTGAAGGACCCGGAGCCCGTCGAAAGCGGCCGGCAGGCGCGGCAGCACGACCTCCCGGCGCTCCACGCGGATCGCCAAGTAGTTGCGCAGGGCGGTCTCTTTCAGCAGCGTCAGCCCGAGGAAAAAATCGATCAGGCCATAGAGGTCCAGCTTGCGCTCGACCGCGAACACGCCCTTCCCCTGGCCGCCCCGGCGGACCCGCAGCTCCTGCTCCAGCTGGAGGCGCCGCGCGAACTTTTCGGGACCGATCCGGTGTGCGAGCCGGGCCAGCTCGACCGCCGGGTCCGGGTCCGCCATGGACTCATTCCGGGCCAAGCTCATTCGGGTAAATTCGGTTGCGGATCATTTGCGGTATCGCTCACACTGTGCGAGCCAATTGAGACAAACCAAGCCTGATGACCACTGCAAAAAAAAATTCCGCCGCCTTCGACAGCGTCGAGTCCGCGATTCAAGACATTGCCGCCGGCCGAATGGTCATCGTGACCGACGATGAATCCCGCGAAAACGAGGGCGACCTCGTGATGGCGGCCGAAAAGGTCACGCCGCAGGCGGTCAACCAGATGATCCTCCACGCGCGGGGCCTGATTTGCGTGCCGATGATGGGGCATCAGCTCCGCCGGCTCGGCATCAATCCGATGGCTTCGGAGAACCGCGAATCCCACCAGACCGACTTCGCGATATCGGTCGACGCGGCCGAAGGCATCACCACCGGGATCAGCGCCTACGACCGGGCCGAGACCATCCGACTTTTGGCCGACCCGGAATCGCAGCCCGAGCAGCTCGTCCAGCCCGGCCACGTCTTCCCGCTGCGGGCCAAGCCCGGCGGGGTGCTTCAACGCGCGGGCCACACCGAAGCGGCGGTCGACCTCGCGCAGTTGGCCGGACTCAATCCCAGCGGGGTGATCTGCGAGATCCTGAACGAAGACGGCTCGCTGGCGCGCCTGCCGGACTTGGTCGAGTTCAAAAAGACCCACGGGCTCAAGCTCATCTCGATCGCGGACCTGATCGAATACCGCCACACGCGCGACAAGCTGGTCGAGCACTTGACCACCCGCCCCTTCGAATCCGAGTTCGGCGCCTTCGACCTGCACATTTTCCGCAGCGTGCTGGACAACCGCCAGCACCTCGCGCTCTCCCTCGGCAAGCTCGACGCCAAGCCCACCCTCGTCCGCGTGCACAGCGAGAACTTGCTCGCCGACATCTTCCGCGACAAATCGAGGGGCGGCTACAACGCGCTGACCACCGCCCTGCGCCGCATTTCCGAGGCCGGGCACGGCGTCATCGTCTACATCGAGCAACCGCAGGGCGGCATCCGCGTGGGCGAGGCGCGCGGAGGCAACCGTCGGCGTGAGGTCGGCCCCGCCAAGATGGACTTCCGCGACTACGGCATCGGCGCCCAGATCCTCGTCGAACTCGGGCTGCGAAAGATTCGTCTCCTCTCCAGCACCCCGCGCAAGGTGGTCGGTCTCGACGGCTACGATCTGGAGATCGTCGAGCAGGTCGCCCTGGACTAGGGCCGCATCCAGTTCAGGTTGACGGCGGGGCTTTTGCGCTTTCCGGCTTTCTTCGGCAGTTGCTCGTCGATCCAGCGCAGGATCGTGCCACAGCCTTTGCCGGTCTTGGCCGAGCAGCGGAAAACCCGCGTCGGCTTCAAGCCATAGTCCGCGAGCGCCTCATCGAAGAGCTCGAGATGCCGCTCCACCTTGCCCTGTGTGTTCCGGTCCGTCTTCGTCAGAACCAACGAATAAGGCACCCCGCTCTCCTGCAACCAGTTGGCAAAAGACAGGTCGCCGTCCAGCGGCTCCAGCTGGGAGTCGGCCAAGAGGAAAACCTGCTTGAGGTTCTCCCGCTGCGTCAGGTAGGCGCTCACCTCCTGGTTGAAGGCCTGCTGTTTGCCGCGGGAAAGCTTGGCGTAGCCGTATCCGGGAAGGTCGACCAGGGTCCACTCGCCGTTCACGCGGAAGAAATGGATCAGCCGCGTCTTCCCCGGCTTTCCGGAGGTGTGCGCGAGCTCGTTCCGGCCGGTCAGCGCGTTGATCAAGGAGGACTTGCCGACATTGGAACGCCCGACAAAGGCAAACTCAGGCCAGGCCGAGGGCGGACAATCCGCAAACTCCGCCGCGTCCGCCCGGTGTTCCGCGCTTCGAATTTTCATGGAACGACCCTGCGCGGCCGCCGCCGCTTTGACAAAGCCAAAAGCCGGGGCAAAACGCCGGCCACGCGGCCAGCCCCTCCGCGATCCCGTTGCGTCCGGCAGCGACCGGCGACCCGCGCAAGCCAGCCCGACGCACCGCGCGCCGCCAGGGTCGCCCCCGGGCGACTTCGGAGCTCGTGGCTTGGCAGGACGCGATTCCTCCGCCAAGCTGGCGACATGGCATCCGTCAAACAACTCGCCCACCTTTGCATCCACAGCCGGGATCTCGACGCGACCCGCTCTTTTTACGTCGACGCGCTCGGGCTTGAACCCGGCTTCGACTTCCTGAAGGACGGCCGTCGCTTCGGCTACTACCTGAAGTTCGGACAAAATACCTTCATCGAAGTCTTCGAGGGGGACCCCGGCGAGGTCGGCAACATCAACCACCTCGCGATCGAGGTCGAGGATATGGACGGCGTGATCGAACGCGTCCGGAAGGCGGGCCACACCGTCGGGGACAAGAAGCTGGGCCCCGATCAAAGTTGGCAGGCCTGGCTCGAGGATCCCAATGGGATACGCATCGAGCTTCACGAATACACCTCCGACAGCTCGCAGCTGTCCGGAAAACCCTGCAGGCTGGACGGCTAAGCTCCCACCGGCTTCCTCGCCCCGGTCTCCAAAATTAGCCGGCCTAAAACCTACTGCGGCGCGCACCGCCGCCCATCGGCACGCCCCGCGTGGCAGGGATGAGAGTCACGGTATCGCGCCAAAGGGACCGGTTCCGAATGTAGTAAGTGTCCCAGCGGATCATTCCCTCGTTCCCCCGAATCGCTTCGGCCGGAGACCTGCCACATGCCGGCATGAGGCGGCAGGGCCGCCGGATCTCGTCGAGCGAGGTTAAGGCCCGTTCCACGGCAGCCAAGAGCTCGCCTCATGCAGCGCTTCTTCCCGCAAAGCTTCCCCGAAGCCGCGTTTCACCACGGTCCGGAGCTTGTTCATGTTCATGAACATATTCGGCCTCGGCGGTGGCTAGCGCGATTCAAAATAGGCCTTCTCCAGCTCCGTCGGCGGGGAGGCTTCCACGTCGGACCAGCGGATGGCCTGGTCCTTCGGGATGTCACGCTTCAAACGCTTGCCCTCGGCCAAGCCGATCGGCAGGAGCTCGCCCTCTCGGACGGCGGGCGTGTTTTCGCACTCGCCGTAGCTCATGAAGCCGCCGATCTCGTCCAGCACTTCACCCGCCTTCAAATCGCGTTTGGCGGTCGTGACCACCTCGACGCAATAACGATCCAAGGCATCCACCGTGCCGTCGGCGAAGTCGATCAGCCGGACGATTGAAAATGGAAGCTCGAAAAAGAGCAGGTGATACGGGATATAGAAACTGTAGAGCGGACCTTTCCCGAGCTTTCCGTAAGCGAGGAAGCGCTGCGAGACCGGATCGTCGGTCGCGGCGAAGACGAAGACGCCCGGCCCCGGCTTGCCGCCGATCACCATCTCGACGATCCCGCCGTTCGCCTTCAGGTCGTCGATGTCGTAGCGGTCGGTCAGCTCGTCGACATGTCCGCCGTGTTCGAATGCGAGCATGCCGCGCTTGGCGACGCGAAATCCGGTGGCATTCGCGATGCTGGCCTGTTCGAAGGAGACCTTCGTGCCGTCGGCGAAACTGGTCACCATGTTGACGCTCAGGCCGTTCGCCTCGGCGAAGCCCTTTTGGGTTTCGGGGTTCCGGTAGTGGTCGAGCATCCCCTTGATGTTGCCCAACACGAGGGGTTCGAAGCCCATCAGCCGGACGTGCCGGTAAAGATTCAGGGTCACGCCGGGCTGGTCGCCGTCGCCCAGCGTGTAGCGGACGCCGGCCTCCCGCGCCTTTCGCTGGAGGTAAGGCCCCACCGTGGCGTCGAGCTCGGCGTTGAAGGACACGACATGCTTGCCGGCCGCGAAGGCCTTCAGGATCAGTTCGAAGGACAGGCCCAGCGTGCCCGTCATTTCCACCAGCAGGTCGATGCCCTCCGCCTGAATCAAATGCTCGGGATCGTCGCTGATCGCGCCCTTTCCCGCCCGGATGGCGTCGTCGACTGCGGCGGCGGTCCCCGCCCGGACGAAGTCCTCGACCCCGGCCGTCCGGTAGGCCCGTTCCGCTTTCGACTGAGTGCGACTGTAAATCGCGGCCAGCCGCATGCCGGGAGTGTAGCGTTCGATCTGGTTCGCCAGGCCGATGCCCATCTCGCCGGAGCCGATCATACCGACCTGGATCGGGCGGCCCTCGGCTTCGCGGCGTTTGAGGTGTTCGTCGATTACCATCATGTCGTCAGGTCCTTTCGTCGAAGAGCGGCCAGGAGCGGTCCTTTTCCGAAATCACGGCCGCTTCCCGCGGCCAGGCGATGCCGAACTTCGGATCGTCGTGGCGCAGGCCGTCCTCGGCTCCGGGGGTGTAGTAGGCGCCGACCAGGTAGAGCGTTTCGCAGTGGTCTTCGAGGGTCATGAAGCCGTGGGCGAAGCCCTTCGGCACGTAGAGCATTTTCCGGTTCTCCGCGCTCAGCTCGACGCCGAAGTGCCGCAAATAGCTGGGGGAATCCGGTCGCAGGTCGATGATCGCGTCGTAGATGCGGCCCCGAATGCAGCGCATCAGCTTCGTCTCCTCCGCCGGAGGCCTTTGCCAGTGCATCCCGCGGAGGGTTCCCGCGTCGCGGCTGTAGGAGGTGTTGCTCTGGACCACGGTGGGATCGAGCCCGTGCGCCTCGAACTCACGGGCGCAAAAGGTCCGGGCGAAGTAGCCGCGCTCATCGCCGCGGGGCTCGAGCTCGAGCACCCAGGCGTCTTTCAGCGGAGTCGGAGTGAACTTCATCGAAGGGCGGGAATTCAGAGGACGGCGGGTTCGGACGCTGCCGCGGACGGGTCGCTCCGCGTCAAGCCGATGCCTTCGTAGCGGGGCACGCTGTCGGGCCGAATCATTCGGCGCCCGTCGACCAGCAGCGGCGCGGACGAGCGCTTTGCGATCATCTCCGGCAAGTCCTCGAACTGCGGCCAGGAGGTCATCAGCAGGATCAAATCGGCCCCGTCGATGCAGTCCGCCAGGTCCTCCGCATAAGCGATCGCGCCCTGCCCCAGCTCCTTTTCGCTCTCGTGCCGGGCGATGGGATCGAAGGCGACGATCTCCGCTTCCTCCGCCATCAGTTCGCGAATCACCGCGATCGAGGCGGACTCCCGGATGTCGTCCGTCCCCGGCTTGAAGGCGAGGCCCAGCACCGCGACCTTCCGCCCTTGCAGCGAGGGGTAGTGCTTGCGGGCCAATTCCAGCATCCGCGCGGGCTGGTCGAGGTTGGTGCGGACGACCGAGTCGAGAATCGACATCGGCTGCTTCCGATCCCTTCCGTAGCTGATGAGGGCTTTGACGTCCTTGGGAAAACAACTGCCACCGAAACCGCAGCCCGCCGCCAAGTAGGTCAGGGACGAAGGAAAGACCCGCTGACCGGAGGGCAAAATCGGCGAGAAACGCTTGTCGAGGTGCACGCCGCGCATCACCTCCGTCACGTCCACGTCCTCGAGCTCGGCGCAGAGGTTGCCGATTTCGTTCGAAAAGGAGATCAGCGTCGCCAACAGGGAGTTGGCCGTGTATTTGATCATCTCGGCCGTCCGCGGGCTGGTCCGGATCTTGTCGGTCTCGGTGAAGACCGCATAGACCTCGTCGAGCACCGCGATGGTCCGCTCGTCGATTCCGCCCAGAACAATCCGGTCCGGCTCCATGAAGTCTTTGATCGCCTCGCCTTCCTTCAGGAATTCCGGGTTCATCCCGACCCCGAAGTCCGCGCCCGCCTTTTTGCCGGAAGCCTCCTCGAGGATCGGCAGAACCACGTCCTCGGTCGTGCCGGGAACGACGGTGCTCTTGACCACCACGACGTGGTAGGCGTCCTTGTCCCGAAGCACCTCCCCGATCTGCCGGGCGACCTGCCGGATGTATTTCAGGTCGATCCGCTCGCCGTCGAAGGGCGTGCCGACCGCGATAAGCGAAAGTTCGCTCTCCATCACCGCCTGCCGGAAATCCGTCGTGGCCCGGAGCTGTTTGCCGACCAACGATTTCAGGAGCGGATCGAGGCCCTCCTCGTAGATCGGCGGGTCGCCCGCGTTGATCCGCTCCACCTTCTCGGGCAGTACGTCGATACAGCTCACCTCGTGCCCCTTCGAGGCGAGGCAGACGCCGGACACAAGCCCGACGTAACCGGTTCCAACGACTGAAATCTTCATCAGGCTTCCTCCGCTTCGCTGTTGTCTTTATACCAAAGTAGCGCCCGGCGAAGGCCCTCGTCCGGACCGACCTTCGGGTCGTAGCCGAGCTCCTCCCGCGCCTTCCGGATGACCGGGCAACGCCGGTTCGGGTTGTCGGTCAGGTAGTCGGCCTCGGCGCTGGCTTGGCGGACGACCTTTCCTCCGTAAGCGAAGAGCTCTTTGGCCAACGCGACCACGCGGTCGGCCAGCTCCGCCATGGAGATCTCGGGCGCTTCGATCCCGATATTGTAGGATTCCCCGTTCCGCCCGATCAGGAGGACTTTGAAGTAGCCGACGATGGCGTCGGTGATGTAGCAGAAGGTGCGGGTCGGTTTGCCGTCGGAGAGCATGACGATGTCCCGGCCGGCGAGGACGTCGCGCGCGAAGTCCGGCAGCACCCGCTTGTCGGTAATCTTGAGGCCCGGCCCGTAGTTGTTGAAGGGGCGCGCGATGCGGACGGGCAGCCCGTGCTGCTGGGCGAAGTTCACACAAAGGGTCTCCCCGTAACGCTTGGACTCGTCGTAGCAGGCCCGCGGGCCGGTGCAGGAGACGTTCCCGCGGTAGCTTTCGGGCGTCGGAATATTCTCCGGCGTGGGATCGCCGTAGATCTCACTGGTCGAATAATAAAGCAACCCGGATACCGGCTTGCCCTCGGCCTTCATGCGCAGGCAGTAGTCGAGCACGAGCCGCAGGCCGTTGACGTTGGCGTCCATCGTCTCGATCGGGTACTTCCGGTAGAAGGTGGGCGAAGCGATCGAAGCGGCGTGGATAATGTAGTCGAAGGCCTCGATGTCCGCCGGCAAGGGGTGGGTGATGTCGTGCTTCACCAACTTCAGCCGAGGGTCGCCCTCCAACGAAGTCAACCAGTCCGGAACGCCCCGGATGAAGTTGTCGTAAACGGTGAGCGCGACCGCCTTCCCGGCGGGCAGCTTTTTGTTCAAGTGCAGGATCGACTGGACCAGGTAGTAGCCGAGGAAGCCCGCGCCCCCGATCAGGAGCAGCTTGCGGCCTTCGAGGAGCTGGAACTCCGTTTCAAGCTCCCGACAAATGAAGTCGAGGTCCTCGCGGACGATATCCTCGGCGGATGGAAGTGAGTCGGTGGACATTGTAAGATTCGTTTATGTTCGCGCCTAGGCCCAGACCTTCCATGGCGCCTTGCCGGATTCCCAGAGCTCCTCCAGAACCATCTTGTCGCGCAGGGTGTCCATCGGTTGCCAGAAACCGGCGTGACGGTAAGCGGCCATTTGCCCTTCGTGCGAAAGCCGCTGGAGCGGCTCTTTTTCCCAAGGCATGTCGTCGGAGACGATGTAGTCGATCACCCCGGGCTCCAAGACGAAATAGCCCCCGTTGATCCAAGCCCCGTCGCCTTGGGGCTTCTCCACGAACTCGGGCACCCGCTTCTCCTCGGGATGGAGCGTGAACGCCCCGAAGCGCCCGGGCGGCTTGATCGCCGTCATCGTTCCGAGCGCGCCCTCCGCTCGATGGAATTCGATCACCTCGGTGATGTTCACATCCGAAACGCCGTCGCCGTAGGTCATGCAAAAGGTTTCGTCGCCGAGGTACTCGCGCACCCGGCGCAAGCGCCCCCCGGTCATGCTTTCCAAACCGGTGTCCACGCAGGTCACCCGCCAAGGCTCGGTTTTGCTGTGGTGCACCTCCATGCGGTTGTTGGCCAGATCGAAGGTCACGTCCGCTCCCGCCAAATACATGTCCGAGAAATAATCTTTGATCATGTGCCCTTTGTAGCCGCAGGCCACGACGAAGTCGGTGATCCCGTGATGGGCGTAGGTCTTCATGATGTGCCAGATGATCGGATGCGGGCCGATGTGGACCATCGGCTTCGGCCGAACGGCGCTTTCTTCACTGATGCGGGTGCCGTATCCTCCGGCGAGTATCACTGCTTTCATGCTGGGTCCTATCGTATGGGTTCCAAAATCGTAAGTCTGAAAGTCACTCGGAAACTCTCAAGGCTGAAGGAGAAGTCTTTAATTGCTCCGAAAGCCAATTCCGGCCGCTCCGAATCAAGGCGTTCGCGCTTTCTTCGAAGGCCGCATACCTGACTACGAGCGATTCATCGTCCATCTCACAAATCGTTCCGGGATCGTCCGGTTGACGATCTTGGAGGGAAAATTGATTGAATATGGAATCGATACGCGAATTGCGCGTGGGATGGCGAACCGATAAAAAAATTTTCCGAAAATTCATGCCAAAGGGCAATCCATGAAAGAATTAAGGATCGTGAATTTCGGCGGAAGGTCGGTCCGGTCCGCGATTTGGGCACCGGTGAGAAGCGTTTCGGAAGGGGCACGAGTATCCGACTGTGGCCGGCGACTCGGAGGAAGGCCGTGTCCTCGAGGTCGTGGACGGCCCCAACGAAGAATCCGCGCGCGAACGAATGGGACGCTTGCCCGGACAATCGGAGTCCCTTCAGGCCCTTGCGATGGACATCTGGCCGGCCTTCACCGTGCACGACCGCTTCTGGAAGTTCGAAGCCATCCATGCGGCCGAGCGCTTCGTAGGCAAGAGGGCCGACCTGGCGCAGGAGACCGGTCTGGCGCCAACGACCAAAGTGGCCGGGATGCCGGGGAATCAGATCGAAGGGCTGCTCGGCTACGGACGGCATCCGATCACCGAGGCCGGAGCCGAAGGCATCAACTTCAAACTCCAGGCCGTCAAATCAAACTCACGCGGAAAACCCTCCTTCGCCAAGTTCAGGGTCGCCATCCTCTTCTACCGCGGAAAGCTGGAAGCGATCCCACGATAAGTCCTGAAGCGACTCCAAGGAAATTACGGCGGACGGCGGGCCGCAGTGCGTCCGAAGAGGGAAATCGAAATCGGATCCGTTTGTAAACTTGGGACGTGTGGCACGGACTAACGTATCGGAAATAATTCTACTTTACGATCGAAGGCACATTCGATGCCCGGCATGCAATCCCATCATGGGTGTAAAGAGTTGGGAGAAGACAATGTGTTTCGCTTGGGGCATTGCAAGGTTTGACGTGGCTGTGCAAGGCCGACTTACTTGGGGGTCCTGCAATGATTAAAATCCGAAGAAAAGGCCGATA
>Ga0208112_100429_pt1 | contig 38300 bp, 33 predicted proteins | sample HotLakConsoUCCLE_FD_184736 | JGI IMG/M metagenome (GOLD analysis project Ga0208112, IMG submission 184736) | Hypersaline microbial mat communities from Hot Lake, Washington, USA - Hot Lake Consortium UCC-LE (SPAdes) (version 2) ... | reverse complement strand
CGGCGGGCCACCGGATCGCGATGCCTCAGGGCACCGAGGTGCCAAGGGCCGTTTTAGCGTTCGCTCTCAAAGGAGGCAATCCGGGATACGAGGCGATCGGTGAGGTCATGTTAGTAAACGGGGTCAACGCCACCAGAAGAAAGCACGACCTGGCTCCCGCCGCTTCCCGCCTATAGGATCTTTCATCCTCCGGGGTGGCAGCAAGTCCCCGCGCCATGAAGGTTAGTAACTGAAACTCGGGGCTAAGCAGGTAGGCAATTGAGCGTCTATGAAAAGCGAGGCCCTCTTTTGCCCCATCCATGGGCCACCAGTGAGCTTGACAAAAAAAGCTGAAATATGATAAGTCCTTTCTTGAAACGGGGTAACGCGAGCGATCAACGAGGAGAAAGCGCAATGAAGAAGTTGGCATTGGTATTTGGTTTTCTGATTTTTATTGGGTTTAGCGGTTTTTCGTTGGCGAAAAGTCCCGAAATGCAGGTATTCGTCAAAGAGGGAATGCTTTTTGGTTACTCGGAGAGCGCGTTGGTCGAATCCGATCTTTCGGTTGGTACTCTTACGATCCACTACAGGGATGGTTCTTCATATTTTTGGCCTGGAAACAGTCGTCGGACTCAGGCCTATACTCTCGCGGGTCATGAGGGAATCCTCTGGCTGACCTCTACAGAGAGACGGCAAGATCATTACGGACTGATGGGAGCTTGCTCGACCCAGGCAGCTGCCGTGTCGGCGGCCGTTTCATTGGTCTCAAGTGCATGTGCTGGTGGAGAAACTGTATCGTGCGGCGCTGCTCGAACCGCTCTTGACGCTGCAGTATCTGAGTTCAGTAATTGTATCCGAGAGTTTCTTGAGGAATATTGAGGGTAGAGTTTCTTGAGGAGTATTGAGGGTTAGGAATATTCTACGATTGCGGAAATAGGTCGGGTCGGATCCCGACCTTCTTCCGTTCAGGCTATCGGCGATCTGATACTGACGATCGTTTATGTTCATAACCACCATATGTCTTTTTCGCTTGCATGGTCGCAAGACAGGCTGTCTATCGGAGGCCTAAGGGAGCGGTGATACTTTGTTCTGAGCGACAATGAGATCAGCGGCTGAGGAGCCCTTGAGTATCCCCCGAAATTTCCGAAAGGATCCATCATCATTGGGCTTAACTGCCACTGAACTCATCCTCCACATCCCCAATATGTATCGGCAGTCTTCGGATCAGACGTTCCAAAGAGACTGAACCGTCTGAGGGGTGAAGGGGTTTCGCCTTTTTTATATGCCCCTCCGCGAGGATAGCTCTCTGGTGGATGCAGCAGTCTCCGCTTCACGCCCGCGCTACAATAGCCGGCTGATTTGGAAACTTTCGCGGATTTTCGAGGAACTCCCATGAAGATATTGGTGGCGATCAAGCGAGTCGTCGATTACAACGTGCGGGTTCGGGTCAAGTCGGACGGCTCGGGCGTTGAAACCGATGGCGTCAAGATGTCGATCAACCCGTTCGATGAAATTGCCCTGGAAGAGGCACTTCGGATCAAGGAGCGGGGCGAGGCCGAGGAGGTGGTGGTCTGCTCCATCGGTGGAGACGAGGTGCAGCAGCAGCTCCGGACCGGGCTGGCCATGGGGGCCGATCGCGCCATTCAGGTTCAGACTTCCGGACCGGTGCAGCCGTTGACCGCTGCCCGCGTGCTGCTGAAGCTGGCCGAGAAGGAGCAGCCCGGAATCGTGTTCCTGGGCAAGCAGGCGATCGACGATGATTGCAACCAGACCGGTCAGATGCTGGCCGCGCTGTGGGGCCGACCGCAGGCGACCTTCGCGTCTAAGGTCAGCCTGGGCGAAGGCAAAGCGACCGTTGCGCGTGAAGTCGACGCCGGCCTCGAGACCATCGAAGTCGACCTGCCGGCCGTCATGACCTCGGATCTGCGCCTGAACGAGCCGCGCTTCGTCAAGCTGCCCGACATCATGAAGGCCAAGCGCAAGCCGCTCGACACGACCTCGCTCGATGAACTGGGCGTCGAGCGCGCAGCCGACATCGAAACGACCGCCTACGAGCCTCCGCCCAAGCGCGGCGGCGGCAAGATGGTCGAGAGCGTGGACGAGCTCGTTTCCGAACTCAAAGCCAAGGGGTTGCTGTAATGTCGAAGATTCTGATTATCGCCGAGCATGACGGCGAAAGCCTGGCGGTGGCTACGGCCAAGACCGTGACCGGCGCTCGCGCATTCGGCATCGACGCCATCGACGTCGCCGTCTTTGCTGACCAACCGCAGGCTGTCGCCGAGCAGGCGGCAAGACTCGAGGGCGTGAGCCGGGTGCTGGCCGTGGCCGATGATGACTTCGCCCGGCCCCTGGCCGCCCGTCTCGCACCGGAAATCCAGGCCCTGGCGGCCGACTACAGCCATATCCTCGCGCCGTCTTCGACTTTCGGCAAGGATCTGCTGCCGCGCGCCGCCGCACTGATCGGGGTCAACCAGGTCTCCGATATCCAGGAGGTCATCGACGAGCGCACATTCAAACGCCCGATCTATGCCGGCAATGCCATCGTGACCGTGCGCGTGGCCGATGGCCAGACGGTGCTGGGCACGATCCGGACCGCGTCCTTCGCGGCGGCCGGCGAAGGCGGCTCGGCCGAGATCGAGGCGCGCTCGGCCCAGGCCGAAGATCCGGGACATACCCGCTATGTCGGCACCGAAGGCGGTGACGGCGAGGGCCCGGATCTGTCTTCGGCGCCCGTCGTGGTTTCCGGCGGTCGCGCGCTCGGATCGAGCGAGGCCTTCGAAATCATCTTCAGCCTGGCCAGGACCATGAAGGCGGCCGTCGGTGCCTCGCGCGCGGCGGTCGATGCGGGCTACGTGCCCAATGAGCTGCAGGTCGGTCAGACCGGCAAGATCATTGCCCCGGATCTGTATTTCGCTATCGGCATCTCCGGCGCCATCCAGCATCTGACCGGTATCAAGGATGCGGGCACGATCGTCGCGATCAACAAGGACGGCGAAGCGCCGATTTTCGAGGTCGCCGATCTGGGCCTGGTCGGTGATCTGTTCGAGATCGTTCCGGAGCTCGAGCGGAAACTGGCCTGATTGCCGGTACGATGGCCCTGCCGGGCGGGGTCATCGTGCCGCCGTCGCGCGATACGAAGATGCCTGATGGCGCGCCGGAACCGCCCGCCGTTCCCAGACTTTTTCGTGGAAAAAATACGCCACGGTATTGATGGCCGGCTCGATCAGAGCGGCGGTGCCGCCGATGGCAAGGTTGCCGGTCAGCACGGACACGACACCGAAGGCCACCGTCATGTGGAGGAGTGCGAACGTCAGGGTCTTGTGCCTGGCCATGATGCTTGTGCTCTCGGAACGTCTACTGGCTCCAAGGATGCCGTCTCCCCGATGATAGATCAAAGTGATTTTTTCCATCGCCACCATAGACATCTTGTATGGTTGATCCATTGAAGATTCGCCCGGCCGAACCCGGTGATGAAGTCGTGCTGCTCGAGCTCATCGTCGAGCTGGCCATCTACGAACGCGAGCCCGATGCCGTCGAGGCCACCGCGGAGCAGCTGGCGGATTCGCTCTTCGGTGCCAGGCCCGTTGCTGAAGCGGTTCTCGCCGAGCGGGACGGTCGGGCCGTCGGCTTCGCCCTGTTCTTTACCAGCTTCTCGACCTGGGTCGGTCGCCCCGGACTCTATCTCGAGGATCTTTTCGTTCGCGAGAGCGAGCGCGGGCAGGGCGTCGGCAAGGCGTTGCTCCTGCATCTCGCGGCCATCGCGCGCGAACGCCATTACGGTCGCATGGAGTGGAGCGTGCTCGACTGGAACGAGCCGGCAATCGCGTTCTACCGCAGTCTGGGGGCCAAAGCGATGTCGGACTGGACCGTCTATCGCCTGGACCGCGACGCGCTTGACCGGCTTTGATGTCGATCCTTTGCCGGGCCGGGCCGGGTCGAGTCAACAGCTTCAATCGGGCTTGATGCGGGCGGCTCCTGCTTTTGTTGCCGTAAGCGACGAACACGGTTATTCCCGTCTGGACCCACAGCAGAAACTTGGAGGAGGTACAAGTCCTGTATCGCACCAAGACTGCACTGGCAACGGTCATCGCGGCAGGCTGTCTTTCGGCCTCGGTCATCGCTCAGGAGCCACCGGCGACCGGACCCGATGAGAGCTGGATCAGTCTGAGCGGCACCGTGACATCGACCACCGCACTGTTGTACAACCCCCTGGACGATCAGGGTTTCCAGCAGATCGACGAGGGCGACCGTGTCAGCGTAGAGGCGGTTCTCTTTGCCTTTCGCGCTCCTCGCTCGCTTTCCGGCGTCAGGATTTCGCTGCCGCCATACATCTTGAGATGGTTCTGGTTGGAAGAGTCATTCATTGGCCGGCTTGATGGTGCGAATTCGGCGGAAAGTGGGGCCTGGTCACACTCAGGCCTACGGGCCTCCCGGTAGAATAACGGGTTGAATCTGACCAGTAGGGTTGCCATGCGATTCTGGCTCTTCGCAGCGGGCTTCGGGCTCGCCGCCTCCGCTCTGGCGCAAGAGCCGGAAACGGTTTCGATCGTCCGGTTCGAGAATCTGGCCCGGATGCAGGCTCGCGACGCCAGCGCGCAGGTTGTCAGCCTCGACCAGGCGGTAGTGTCCGCGGAGCTCGCGGCGCGCGTTCTTGATGTCGCTGTCCGGGTCGGGGAAACCGTTGCCGAGGGCGATGCCCTGGTTCGGCTCGACCCGGCCGATTATGAACTGGCCAGACGAGCCGCCGAGGCCCGGCTGGAACTGGCCCGGGCCGGCGAGGAAATGGCGCGCCTGCGCGCCGAGCGCGCTCGCCGGCTGGCCCCGGACCAGTTCGTTTCGGACGATCAGTTGCTCGAGGCCGAAACCCGCCTGCGTCAGGCAGGCGCCGAGGTGGCCGCGGCGGTGGTCGAGCTCGAGCGCAGCGAGCTGATGCTTTCGCGCACGCAGGTTCTGAGCCCTTTCGAGGCCGTGGTCCAGTCTCGCCTGATCAGCGCTGGTTCCCTCGCCGCGCCGGGTACGCCCCTGGTCGAGCTGATTGCAACCGATCGACTCGAGGTGGGCAGCGGCATCGCGCTGGGCCTCGTCGACGGCCTGCTTCAGGCCGAACGAATCGAGTTCGTCGATGCGGATCGGCGCTATGCGGTCCGGCTGTTGCGCCTCTCGCCCGTGGTCTCGCCCGGTGCCCGCCAGCGCGAGGCACGCTTCGGGTTCGTCGCCGCAAGCGCGCCGCACGGTAGTCAGGGCAGGATCGTCTGGACCGATCCCCGGCCCGTCCTTCCGGCCGATTATGTCGTCATGCGGAACGGCGAGCTCGGTGTGCTGCTGGTCGATCAGGACCAGTTCGCCGGAGCGACCACGACCGTTCGCTGGCAGCCGCTTCCCGACGCCGATGCCGGACGTCCGGTGCAGGTCGATCTGCGGCCCGAGGCATTGCTGATCGACGAGGGTCGGCTCCGGGTTCAGCCCGGGCAGACGGTCCGTATCGACCGCGAAGCGTTCTGAGCCCGATCGACTGCAGACCTCCTGACTGATCATGCTCGAGCGCATCTACGCCAACCATCCGCTGGCCAACGTGACAATGGCCGTCGCGATTGTCATGGGGCTTGCCGCGTTCATGCTGATGCCGCGCGAGCGCGATCCCGAGATCAACTTCAACTGGATCAACATGACCACGATCCTCCCCGGTGCGTCGGCCGAGGACGTGGAGCGCCTGATCACCGACCCGCTCGAGGAGGCCATCGGTCGGATCCGCGACGTGCGCTTCGTGGTTTCGAGCAGTCGCGAGAACGCTTCGAACATCCTGATCCGGTTTCAGGAGATTTCAGCGCGCGATTTCGACAAGCGCGTTTCTGATCTCAGGCGCGAGGTCCAGGCCATCGTCAACGACGAGCTGCCCCCCGAGGCCCGTGACCCGAATATTCTCGAGGTCACCTCGTCGAACGGCTTTCCGACCGCGATCGTGCTGGTCGTCGGTCAGGCCCAGGACGAGTCGCTGCGCGAGCTGGCCCGCCGCACGCGCCAGGATCTCGAGCGCCTGCCGGCCTCGGACTCGATCCTGGCCCAGGGTCTGGACGATCCTGAGCTACAGGTCCTGTTCGACCCCGCCGCGCTGGCCGGCCGCGGCCTGAACGCGGCCGATCTCGCCGACGCCAGCGCGGCCAATTTCCAGGACACCTTCGCCGGTCGCCTGCGCACCGATCGGGGCCAGTGGCTGGTGCGGTCCGAAGGTCGCTTCATCGATCCGGCTCGATTGGCCGACATGAAGCTGACCACTCCGGACGGCTCGGTGGTCGGCTTCGAGGAAGTCGCCCGGCTGCAGATCGGAACCAGCATTCCCGAAGAGCGGGTCAGCTGGCAGGGGCAGCCGGCGATCATGCTGTCGATCACCAAGCGCGCCGGTGCCAATACCCTCGAACTGATCGCCGATCTGAGCGAGTACATCGAGCAGGCCAATCCGGTGCTGGCCGAGACCGGTCAGCAGCTCGTGCTCGCTGACGATCAGACCATAGCGACGCGCGAAGCCATCGATGTCATGCGCAACAACGCGGTGGTCGGGCTGTTGCTGGTGATGCTCGTCTGCTGGCTGTTTCTGGCGACTCGCGTCGCTCTGCTCGTGGCCGGTGGGCTGCTGGTCTCGATTTCGGGGACGTTCGCGCTTCTGGCCGCTTTCGGCTTCACCCTGAACATCACGGTGCTGCTGGGCGTGGTGATCGTGCTGGGCATGCTGGTGGATGTCTCGGTGGTGATGGTCGAAGCGCTGGTCCATCGACTGCGCCAGCGTGAAGCCTCGATGGCGGCCGCGATCGGGGCGCTGCGCGAAGTCGGGATTCCGCTGACCGCCTCGGTGTTCACCACGATCGCCGCGTTTCTGCCGCTGATGCTGTTGCCCGGCATCGTCGGCAAGTTCATGTTCGTCGTGCCGTTCGTGGTGACTGTCGGGCTGCTGATCTCGCTGCTGCAGGCCTTCTGGATCCTGCCGACCCAGCTGGTGCATAGCCATGACCGGCCCATGGCCGATGAACCGAAGCACTGGCGGGTCCGGTTCAATCGCGGAGTTCGCCGGGGCTATGTGCGAGCGCTGATTCGGGTGCTGCGCCGTCCCGTGCCCTATCTCGGCGCCGCGGCTCTGGCTTTGGTGATCGCCCTGGGCGCGGTCCTCACCGGGCAGGTGCGCACCGAGTTCTTCGCCCAGGACCCGATTCGCCTGTTCTACGTCCAGGTCGATATGCCGGGCAACGTCGCCCTTGAAGATACTCTGGCGCAGGTCGAGCGGGTCGAGGCCCGGGTGCGGGAGCGTCTGCAGGAAGGCGAGGCCCGGTCGGTGGTCAGCCTGGCCGGTGTCCAGTTCACCGACATCGAGCCCTTGTTCGGCGATCAGTTCGGCCAGGTCGTGGTCTCGCTGAACTCGGTCAAGAACGGCCGACGGGTCGATGAGGTGGTCGACGGCATGCGCGAGCATGTCCTGAGCACACCGGGGCCGGGTTCGCTGTCCTTCCTCCAGCTCTCGGGTGGTCCGCCGGTCCAGCTTCCGGTCAACGTCAAGGTTCGTGCTGACGACTTCGATGAACTCAACGCGGCGGTCGAGCGCGTGCGCGAGATCGTGGCCGGCATCGATGGCACCCGCGACATGAGCGATGACCGCACGCCCGGACGCTCCGAACTGGTCCTGACCCCGGATCGGGAAGCTCTGGCCCGGCTCGGCCTGCCGCCCACCGTGCTGGCGCGGCTGCTGCGATTGCACGTCGACGGCGAAATCGTCGGTTTCACGCGTGAGGCCGGCGATCGCTTCGAACTCAGGGTCAAGGCCGATCGCGTTCCGCTGGCCGATCCGGCCCGCGTGCTCGATGATCCGATTCGCCTGCCGACGGGACAGGAAGTCAACCTGGGCTCGCTGGTCAGCATGGAAACCGGCAGTGCGCCCGGCAACATCCGCCACTGGAATCTGCGCCGGGCGGTGACGATCGAGGCCGATATCGACCCCGAGGTCACGAATACCGTTCAGGTCAACAACGACATCCGGGCGGCCTGGGAGGAGGTTCGGGCCGAGTTCCCCGGGACCGACCTGGACTTCACCGGCGAGCTCGACGACATCAACGAGTCGCTCGACTCGATGGCCGTTCTGTTCCTGCTCGGGCTCGGGCTGATCTATCTCATCCTCGCCACCCAGTTCCGCAGCTACTTTCAGCCGATGCTGATTCTGCTGACCGTGCCGATGGCCTTTACCGGCGTGGTCTTCGGATTGTTGATTTCGAACAACCCGCTGAGCCTGTACACGCTGTACGGCATCATCGCCCTGGCCGGAATCGCGGTGAACGCCGCCATCGTCCTGATCGATGCGGCCAACCAGCGCCTCGCCATCGGCATGCGCCCGCTGCACGCGACGATCTATGCCGCCCGCCGCCGCGTGATCCCGATCTTCATGACCACCGCCACCACCATCGCCGGCCTGATGTCGCTCGCCGTCGGCCTGGGCGGTCGCTCCCTGCTATGGGGCCCGGTCGCGATCACCCTGGTCTGGGGCCTGACCGTCTCGGCCCTGCTGACTCTTTTCGTTGTCCCGGTGCTCTATCGGCTGTTCATGCGCAATTCGGATCGGGTTGTGGCCGTCGATCCGGATGCGAGGCCTCGGCCCTAGGTACAGGTGACGCTGATCCCGCGATTGGTTACCCTGCCGGGTTGACAGACTGGCCCAATAAGGAAATTAAGTGGGAGCAGAATCAATGACCGAACCGCTCTGGCGATCGGCCCCCGAACGCGCCGCAGCCACGCATATGGTCCGTTTCACCCAGGCCGTCGGGCAGCAGCTCGACCCCGGCGTGCGCGACTGGGACTCGCTCTACCGGTTCTCCATCGATCAGCCCGAAGCGTTCTGGAAGGCGGTCTGGGAATTCGGCTCGGTGGTGGCCGCGACGCGGGGCGAGCGCTTTGTCGAGAACTGGCCGGCCATGCCGGGCACGCGTTTCTTTCCCGATGCGCGACTGAACTTTGCGGAGAACCTGCTCAGGCACCGCGATGAGCGACCCGCCATCGTTCACGCCGGAGAGGACGGCGTTCACGGGCAGATCAGCCACGCGGAGTTGTATCAGCGGGTGGCCGGGGTGGCCTCGGCCCTGCGCGCGATGGGCGTGGAGAAAGGTGATCGGGTGGCCGGTTATCTGCCGAATATTCCGGAAACCGTGATCGCGATGCTGGCGGCCAATTCGATCGGCGCGGTCTGGTCGTCCTGCTCGCCGGATTTCGGCGTGCAGGGCGTGCTCGATCGCTTCGGCCAGATCGAGCCCAGGGTGTTGTTCTGCGCCGCGGCCTACCGTTACAACGGCAAGGTCTTCGACTGCCTCGACCGGGTGCGGCAACTGGCCGGGAAGATGCCTTCGATCGAGCGCATCGTGGTCACGCGCTACGTGGCCGAAAAGGTCGATCTGAGCGGACTGTCGAAAGCGCTGATGTGGGACGATTTCGTCGATGCCTCGGCGACCGAGATCGACTTCGCCCAGCTGCCCTTCGATCACCCGCTCTACATTCTTTACTCATCGGGTACCACGGGCGTGCCGAAGTGCATCGTCCACGGCCAGGGCGGAACGCTCCTGCAGCACCTGAAGGAGCTGATGCTGCACACGGACCTGCATCGCGACGACCGCCTGTTCTACTTCACGACCTGCGGCTGGATGATGTGGAACTGGCTGGTCTCGGGCCTGGCGGTCGGTTCGACGATCGTGCTCTACGACGGCTCACCGTTCCACCCGGACGGAAACGTGCTTTGGGACCTGGCCGACGCGGTCGATATCTCGGTGTTCGGCACCAGCGCGAAGTGGATCGCAGCCTGTGAAAAGGGCGGGGTCAGGCCGCGCGAGACGCACAGGCTCGGGTCGCTCAAGGCCATTCTGTCGACCGGCTCGCCGCTGCTGCCCGAGTCCTTCGACTACGTCTATCGCGACATCAAGCGGGATCTGCAGCTCAGCTCGATTTCCGGCGGCACCGACATCGTGTCCTGCTTCGCGCTCGGCAATCCCGTGCTCCCGGTCTACAAGGGCGAGCTGCAGTGCCGCGGGCTCGGCATGAAAGTCGAGATTCGTAACGACGATAGCGAGGTCGTGGTCGACGAGACCGGCGAGCTGACCTGCTCGCAGCCGTTTCCCTGCATGCCGGTGGCGTTCTGGAACGACGCCGATGGATCGCGCTATCGCTCGGCCTACTTCGAGACTCATGCCGGGGTGTGGAGCCAGGGCGACTACGCCCGTCTGACGCCCCGGGGCGGGGTTGTGATCTTCGGTCGCTCCGATGCCACCCTCAACCCGGGCGGAGTCCGTATCGGCACGGCCGAAATCTATCGCCAGGTCGAAAAGCTCGACGAAGTGATAGAATCGATCTGCATCGGCCAGAATTACGACGGCGACGTCCGGGTCGTGTTGTTCGTTCGCTTGCGCGACGGGGTCGAGCTCGATGAGGAATTGCGCGACCGCATCCGCAAGACCATCCGCGCCAACGCGACCCCGCGCCACGTCCCGGCCGTGATCCTGGCCGTGCCCGACATCCCGCGCACCGTCTCCGGCAAGATCACCGAACTGGCCGTCCGCGACGTCGTCCACGGCCGCCCGGTCAGGAACACCTCGGCCCTGGCCAACCCCGAAGCGCTGGAGCACTTCAGAGACCGCGAGGAGTTGGGATGATTTCTAGGGTTCCGGGTTCCGGTTTCCGGTTTCCGGTTTCCGGTTTCCGGTTTCCGGGTTCCGGGTTCCGGGTTCCGGGTTCCGGGTTCCGGGTTCCGGTTTCAGGTTTATGGTGCAGTATGTTTTCGCCCTTTCGCCCTTTCGCCCTTTCGCCCTTTTGCCTTGATCCTTGAACCTTGAACCTTGAACCTTGAACCTTGAATTTCCCCATGCGCGTGATCTTCTCCCATGGCCATCTGTCCAGTCCGCAGAGCCGCAAGATTCAGGTGCTCGCCCCGGTGGCCGAATCGTTGGGTCTCGAGACCGAGGCCGTCGACTACACCGATCTTCGGGATGATCCGCACGGCCGCGTGGAGCGTCTGAAAAGGATCGTCGAAGAAGAAGCCGAGCCGCCGATTCTGGTGGGCTCGTCGCTGGGCGGGCTGGTGTCGGTGGCTGCGGCTGATGCTCACCCGGTTGCCGGCCTGTTCCTGATGGCTCCGGCGCTTTACATGGAGGACCGGATTTCCGGCGGTGTCGTGCGCGATCGCTACACGCCCCGGTGCCCGCACATCACCGTCGTTCACGGCTGGCGCGACGATATCTGCCCCTGGCAGGGCAGCGTCAGATTCGCCGAGAGTCAGCAGGCGACGTTGCACCTGTTCGACGCCGATCATCGCCTGGAAGCGGTGTTACCCGCCATTGCGAAAATTCTTGAAAATGTTCTGAAAGGTCTGCTTGAATAGGCCGGACCGGGATCAGACACGACCCATTACCTTCATACGACGCGAAGCAGCAAGGTCAAGCTCATGCGAACCCAATCAATGACATTCGACAATGCGCGCGGGGAACAGCTCTCGGCCCAGCTCGCCTTTCCGGCGGATCGGAAGCCGAAGGCCTGTGCGCTGTTTGCCCACTGCTTCACCTGCAACAAGAATTTCCGCGCGGTTCGTCATATCAGCCAGGCTCTGACGGCGGCCGGGTTCGCGGTCATGCGCTTCGATTTCACCGGGCTGGGTGAGAGCGAGGGCGAGTTTGCCGAGACCAATTTTTCGTCCAACGTGGATGATCTGATCGCGGCCTCGGAGGCATTGAACACGGTGGTCGAAGCGCCGAGTGTGCTGATTGGTCATTCTCTCGGCGGCGCGGCGGTGCTGATGGCCGCTGGCCGTCTTGACAGCGTCAAGGCAGTGGTCACGATCGGCGCACCCTCCGAGCCCGTGGAGGTTCTGCGCCACTTCCAGCCATCGATGGATGAGTTGGAATCTGAGGGCGTCGCCGAGGTCGATATCGGCGGACGACCGTTCACGGTCAAGAAGCAGTTCCTGGACGACGTTCGCGGCACGAGACTGAACGAGGTCATCCGGACCCTGCGCAAGCCTCTGCTGGTGATGCACTCGCCGGTCGACGAAATCGTCGGGATCGACAATGCCAGTGCCATTTACCGCTCGGCCCTGCATCCGAAGAGTTTCGTCTCGCTGGATGAGGCGGACCATCTGTTGAGCCGGGTCGAGGACTCGCACTACGCCGGCAGTGTCATCGCTGCCTGGGTCAGTCGCTATATCCCCGGCGAAGACGACGACGTCGTCCTCCAGCGGCGGAAGCAGGTCGCCGTTTACACCGGGCGAGAGAAATACACCACGGAAATCCGGACTGCCCGTCACTCGCTGATGGCCGACGAGCCGGCCAAGATCGGCGGCAATGATTTCGGACCCACGCCCTATGACCTCCTGTTGGCTTCTCTTGGCGCATGCACCAGCATGACGCTCAGAATGTACGCAGACCGCAAGGGCTGGGGTCTGCACGGCGTGACGGTCCACCTCCACCATCAGCGCGAGCATGTCGAAGATCTGGAGGAAAAGCGCTCGATCGACGTGATCGAGCGGGAGATCGAGCTGGAGGGCGAGCTGAACGAGGCCCAACGGGCCCGACTGATGGAAATCGCCGACCGCTGCCCGGTGCACAAGACCCTCCACAACCAGCTCGAGGTCCGAACGACGATGCTGTGATTCAACAACCCTGGCCACTCCGCCTCATGTACCCTCAGCGGTATCCGAAAAATCACCCGGCAATCGAACCATGAGCACCAAGAATCTGGCCCTTTTCTGCGACTTCGAGAACGTCGCTCTCGGCGTACGCGACGCCCGTTACGACGCTTTCGACATCCAGAAGGTGCTGGAGAGGCTGTTGTTGAAAGGCAATATCGTGGTCCGCAAGGCCTACTGCGACTGGGGCCGCTACCGGGAGTTCAAGGCGCCGATGCATGAAGCGGCCTTCGAGCTGATCGATATCCCGCACGTGCGCATGTCGGGCAAGAACTCCGCCGATATCCGGATGGTCGTCGATGCCCTGGACCTCTGTTACACCAAGGGTCACGTCGATACTTTCGTGGTCATCTCGGGCGATTCGGATTTCTCGCCGCTGGTGTCGAAACTGCGGGAAAACAACAAGACCGTGATCGGCGTCGGGGTGAAGAGCTCGACCTCCGACCTGCTGATCGCCAACTGTGACGAATTCATCTTCTACGACAATCTGATCAGCAAGCGGAAGAATCCGTCCAGGAAGAAGGTCTCGAAGAAGAAGGCCTCGAAGAAGACGGCATCGAAGCCCGCCGTCGACGACAAGCAGCAGGAAGCGTTCGACCTGGTGCTTGCGACCACCGAGGATCTGTTTTCCGAGCGCGATGCCGAGGAAAAGGTCTGGGGATCGATGGTCAAACAGGCGCTGAAGCGTCGCAAGCCGGGCTTCAGCGAGTCCTACCACGGCTTCAAGAGCTTCAACCACCTGCTGCAGGAAGCCGAGAAGGCTGGCTTGCTCGATCTGCTGCACGACGAAAAATCCGGCGGCTACATCATCAAATCCTTTCGATCCGACGAACAGGACTGAAGGCGGAGCATTCGAAGCGTTATCGACGTGCGCTGCCCGGCGGGCAGCGCACGAACGATTCGGTGTCTAGTCGTCGGATTCCTTGAACACGTGCACGTCGCGCTGCGGATACGGAATCGAGCAGCCGGCCTTTTCCAGCTCGACCTTGAGCTGTTCGAGCAGATCGCTGCGGGTGTCCCAGTAGTCGACCGCATTGACCCAGGGTCGAACGGCGAAATTGACGCTGGAGTCGGCGAGTTCGAGCACGAGGATGCTCGGCTCGGGATCCTGGAGCACTTTCTCGTGCGCTTCCAGGACCTGTTCGATCGTCTGGCGAGCGACTTTCAGATCGTCGTCGTAGTGCACCCCGATCACGAGGTCGATCCGGCGCGTATCGAAAGCCGAATAATTGGTGATCGCCTGGCTCGTGATCGCGCTGTTCGGGACGATGACGTGGCGGTTGTCGGGGGTGGTGAGCTTGGTCTGGAAGATCCCGACGCTCTTCACCGTTCCGGAAACGCCGCCGGCTTCGACGAAGTTGCCGGTGGTGAAGGGGCGAAAGCCGACCAGCATCAGACCGGACGCGAAGTTGCTCAGGGAACTCTGCAGAGCAAGGCCGACGGCAAGCGCGGCGCCACCGAGGATTGCGATCAGAGGCGTCACGGCGATGCCGAGGTAGCCGATCGCGATCAGCACGACGCAGAGCAGAAGAATGACGTAGAGGATGTTGGTCAGGAAGCTGATGATCAGCTCATCGACCTCCTTTTTCTTCATCGCCTTGCTCATCAAGCGAATGATGGCCTTCGCGATCCAGCGGCCGATGATGAAGATCAGCAGGGCGCCGACGATCTGCCAGGTGAAAGCCAGAATTTCGCTCATGCTCAGATTGTCGAACCAGTTTTGCAGTGCTTCCATTTGCAAGCTCCTAAGCCAAAGAAAGTCTCATTTAGAACCAGTCGCCGCCCTTGTTGAGGGTGACTTCGATCTTGTCTCCGAGCTCGGCCAGGTGATGGACCATGTAGTCCAGGGCCTCGACGGTCAGCGAGTTATACATCATGTTTTCGCACAGCTTCAAGAAGGCGACGCCCTCCATGTCGCCCACGGCCAGGTATCCGGTGCGCAGCATCAGATTGACCCGAAGGCATTTTTCACTGTCATGGCGGGCCAGCGGCGCGACCGTGGTCTCGACCCGCAGGAAGCGCTTGCCGTCCGGGCTCTGGAGTTCAGCCAGAAAAACACTCTGACGGCGGCCGGAATCGCCGACCGGAACCTCCAGCCCGACCATGAACGGTTCCTCATGCACCACATCGAAATGGTGCCTGGCGTAGTCCTGAATCGCTGCGAAGGTTTCCATTATTTCGGCTCCAGGCGAATGGCGCCGTCGAGGCGCAGCGTGCTGCCGTTGAAGTAGGCATTGCTGACTATGTGCTCGGCCAGCGCGGCGAATTCCTGCGGCTGACCGAGTCGCTTCGGAAACGGAACGGATTCACCGAGCGCCTGCTGCAGGTGCTCCGGCATGACATCCATCATCGGCGTGTGGAATATCCCCGGCGCGATGGTCATCACGCGCACGCCGATCCGGGCGAATTCCCGCGCCATCGGCAGGGTCATTCCAATGATGCCGCTCTTGGAAGCCGAGTAGGCCGCCTGACCGATCTGGCCCTCGTAAGCCGCGACCGAAGCGGTGTTGATGATCACGCCCCGCTCCTTGTCCTCGTTCGGCTCATTGTCCTGCATCAGGTTGGCGGCTGCCTTGGCGACGTTGAAACTGCCGACCAGATTGACCTGGACGGTGCGGGCGAAGGTTTCGAGCGGCATCGGGCCCTCCCGCCCGAGAACCCGCCCGGCGCCGAGAATCCCGGCACAGTTGACCGCTACGTTCAAGCCGTCCATCCAGTCTCGGGCCTGTCCGATCACCTCGGCCGTTTCGGCCTCCCTGGCGACATCGAGCCTGAAAAACCGGGCCTTGTCGGCACCGAGCGATTCAACAGCGGCCGCCGCCTTGTCTTCATCGACATCCAGCAGAGCCACACGGCCGCCGCGTGACGCAAATCGCTCCGCAACCGCAAAGCCCAACCCCGAAACCCCGCCAGTAACCACAGCCCTAATTTGCTCTAGTTTCATTGGATGATATTCCCTCAAAAGGCAAAGTCTTTAAATCGCAAAGCAGCGAAGCAGCGAAGAAAAAACGAGAGATTCAGATTCTATGGACGACACGCTTGATACCCTGTTTCAGTAGGCGATGGTTCCAATTGATCAGTAATCCCAACTTGAGGTTTGATGGTTTCAAGTAGGTATACTAATCCAACCATAAGTAATGTCTCATTCAGCTTGTCTCTCGGCGCTTGTGGCAAGGCGTCGTCGCGCCAGGTGTAGCCGGGTCTACATCAAGCGACGAGAACGCAGTCCACGAGCGCCGAGAGGCAAGCCCAAAGGGGGCTCCGGACGAATCCGCCTGCGGCGTTAAAGCGGCTCGACGTAGCCCGCTATGCCTTCGCCGCTTTGCCTTGCAGGCGAATCCGTCAGGAGCCCTGAATGAGGCATTACTTATAGTTGGATTAGTAAAGTTGGGCTTCATGAACTTGATTCTGGTTCTGACTGACCTTGTTTTCAACGATAAGCGCCTGATCGATGAGCATGTCGATTCGAAACGCCTTCTCAATCTCATGACCGTCATAATGAATTGGCAGAAACACTTCTGACGATACCCGAAGTCCGCGCTTTTCCAGTTCTAGTTTCAAACATGCCTGATAGGCGGATTCGAGAAGTCCTGGACCCAGGGCTGAATGCACCTTTAGCGCCGCATCTACAGTCGCTCGCGCAATATCCTCAAGCGCATCCCTTTCCATTCTCGTCTTCTTTGCTGCTTCGCTGCTTTGCAATTCAAGGGGTTTCCTAGGTGTGTTTCAGGATCGCCTGGCCCGTCCGCGAGCGCGGGCGGCCGAGTTCGCCGGCGATCCAGTCGCCGACCCGGGCCAGTTCGAACAGTTCGATGCCGCTTCGCAGGCCCATTCCGTCGAGCATGTAGACGACATCTTCGGTTGCCACGTTGCCGGTCGCGCCGCGAGCGTAGGGACAGCCGCCCAGGCCGGCGACCGAGCTGTCGACCACACGGACGCCCGCCTCGATGCAGGCGGCGATATTGGCCAGTGCCTGACCATAGGTGTCGTGAAAATGGACCGCCAGATGATCCATCGGGATCGACGCGGCGACCGATTCGAGGAGGCTCCGGGCCTGGCGCGCGGTGCCGACGCCGATGGTGTCGCCAAGGGAGATCTCGGCGCAGCCGGCTTCGTACAGCGCCTCACAGACCTTCACGACGTCGGCCACGGGCACCTTGCCCTGGTACGGGCAGCCGAGCACGGTCGAAACATAGCCGCGCACCCGCACCTTGTCTTCCCTGGCGCGCGCAAGGACCGGAGCGAAGCGCTCCAGGGATTCGGCAATGGAGCAATTGATGTTCTGCTGGTTGAAGGCTTCGGAGGCGGCCGTGAACACCGCGATTTCCTCGGCCCCGACAGCCCGGGCGCGGTCATAGCCCTTGGTGTTCGGCACGAGAACCGGATAGCTGATGTCATCACGACGCGTGATCTCGCCGAAGACGGCTTCGGCGTCGGCAAGTTGCGGGATGGCCGGAGCGCTGACGAAGCTGGTCGCCTCGACGACTTTCAGGCCGGTGCCCGACAAGCGGTCGATCAGTTCGACCTTCATCGACGTTGGAATGGTGTACGGCTCGTTCTGCAGGCCGTCGCGTGGCCCGACTTCGACAACCTTGATCCGGTCCTCGGACATCACCACTCAGAGCCGCTCGACGGCGACCGCCGTGGCTTCGCCGCCGCCAATGCAAAGCGCCGCCATGCCGCGCCGGCCGCCGCGCTGCTCGAGCGCGTGCAGCAGGGTGACGACGATGCGCGCGCCCGTCGCGCCGATCGGGTGGCCCAGAGCGCAGGCACCGCCGTTCACGTTGACCTTGTCGTGCGGCAGATTCAGTTCCTGCATCGCCGCCATGGTGACCACGGCGAAAGCCTCGTTGATCTCGAACAGGTCCACCTCGTCCGCGCTCCAGCCGGTCGCGTCGAACAGTTTTTGGAGTGCGCCGATCGGAGCCGTCGTGAACCACTCCGGTTCCTGCGATTGCGTCGTATGAGCAACGATCCGGGCCAGCGGTTTTGTGCCACGCTGCTCGGCCTGCTCGGCGCTCATCAGAACCAGCGCGGCGGCTCCGTCGGAAATCTTCGAGGAACTGGCCGCCGTGATCGTGCCGTCTTTCGCGAACGCCGGGCGCAGTGACGGCATCTTTTCGATCCTGCAGCGCGGTGGCTCCTCATCGTCCATGATTTCGACCTCGCCCTTGCGCGTTCTGACCGTCACGGGGGCGATTTCGGAGCGGAAGGTGCCTGATTCGAGCGCCGCCATGGCCCGCTCCACCGAGCTCCTGGCGTAAGCGTCCTGAGCCTCGCGGCTGAATTCGAACCGGGCCGCGCATTTCTCGCCGAACGGCCCCATGAGCTGGCCGTCGTAGGGGTTCTGCAGGCCGTCGAAGAACATGTGATCCAGGGCCTGGACGTGCCCCATCCGGAGGCCGCGGTTCATCATGTAGGGTGCATTGGTCATCGACTCCATGCCGCCGGCGACGACGATGTCCGACGAACCCGCGGCAATGGCGTCGTGGGCCTGCATCAGCGCCTTCATCCCCGAACCGCAGACCTTGTTGATGGTCGTGCAGCCCGTGGCGACCGGCAGATCGGCGCCGAGAGCGGCCTGACGGGCGGGTGCCTGGCCGACGCCGGCCGGCAGTACGCAGCCCATGATGACTTCGGACACTTCATCGCCGCTCACACCGGCGTCGCTGACCGCCGCCCGAATCGCCGCCGCGCCCAGATCCGAGCTCTTGACGGGTGCGAACTGGCCCTGAAACGAACCGATGGCCGTTCGGCGCGCGGACACGATGACGATGTTGGCGGGCATGGACTTCACCTCGAAGCAGTCGGATTGGCCGCCCATTATCGCAGGTCAGGGCCGCCGGGCGGCGGCAACCGCCTTCGCGCGGCCCACGCTGGCGGGCCCGGGTCCGATTGCAACGATGACCCCGGTTTCCGGCTGGCGGACTCCTCAGGCTATTCCTGATGCCCTCTGGTTCCGGGGTTACACGAAATGCTCGTCCAGGTAGCGGTTGATTTCCCGCTCGACTGCCGGTTCGAGATAGGACAGAAAGAATCCGAGTTTTGCCCGAACGTGGACCGCCTTGGCGTCGACGTCGATTTCACCGCTGACGCCGGGCCGGTCGAACACGATGGTGTCGCCGTCCCAGTGGTACTGGATCGAGAACTTGTCGGCGAGATCCTGTGCGAGCTCGTCAGCCACTTGTTGAGCATCCTCAAGACTTTTGGCGTGGTCCTTTCTGATGTCGATGGTCATAGTGGAAGCGGGGGAGGAGTCTCTTCGGAGTTTCAGAGTATATTCCTGCGCGGCGGCACCAGGGCGCTGGAAACGATCATGCCGGTGGTCAGCGCCACCGCGATCAGGGCGGTCAGCAGCGCGGTCTCGATGCCCGAGACCACGTCATTTTCCAGCAGCGTGGCCAGGCTGCGCAGTCCGATCGACCCGGGCACCAGCAGAATCAGGCCAGGCATATGAATGATCGAGCCGGGTCGCCCGGTCAGACGCACGAAGACGTTTCCGGTCAGTCCGATGATCAAGGCACCGACAAAGGCACCGACCACGGGGGCGTTGGTCGCCACGCCGATGAACGAGGTTGTCCAGGCCATCATGCAGGCCAGCAGCATCCAGATCCAGTCGCGGCGATGGCCCTGGAAGAGAATCACCAGCCCCAGCGCGGCGACCAGAAGCCCGGGCCCGGTCATCCACTGGGGGAGCGGATCGGGGTTGACCAGGTCGATCGGTCCGATCAGTGCCTGCCCGGCGAGACCGCCGACGACGAGGCCGAAGGTCAGCAGCGCGAACATCATCGCCGCCGAGGCCATGCGCGATGCGCCCGAAACCAGATGGCCCGTCGCCAGCTCGCGGCAGGCGGTGGTCAGGTCCATCCCCGGGACCAGTGCAATGATGCTGGCGATCAATGCAGGCATCAGTGCGGTGTGTGCATCGAAACCGCACCAGAGCGTTCCGAGAAAGGTGGTCGTGGTTGCGGCCAGCGGCGCGATCAGCTGCGATCGCTCCGTGTGTGAGCCGAGCAGCATCACGCTCAGTGCCGTAACCACGCCGAGGCCTGTCGCGAGCACGGTTTCGCGCCATCCGCCGCCGAGCAGGGGTGTGACCCCGCAGGCAATCATCACGAAGGCAAGAAATTGCCACCATTGATTGAACCGAGGCGGCGCGGAATCGATCGCCTGGACGCGCCGGTCGGCTTCATCGGGATCAACGCCGCCGGCTGCGAGCTCGCTCATGACGTCGGTCAGATCGGCGAGCTTCGACAGGTTGGGCGAGCCGGGTTCGGACCGGGCCAGATAGGTCTGCTGGCGCGAGCCGTCCCCCAGAGAGACGATCAATGAAGTCGGCGTCGAGAAGAACTCGGCCTGAAGGCCAAGGCGTTGCGCCATGACCTGCATCGCCGATTCGAGCCGGTGGGCCGGCGAGCCCACGTGCAGCAGTGCCCGCCCCAGGTTCAGCACCAGCGAGGCGTAACGGCTGGATTCGTAGGGCTGGGGGCCGGGTGACGGCGGGATCTGATCGGTCATGGTGGCGGCAACGAAACAAGAGCCGAAGTGTCGCATAATGACCAGCTCGATACCGCGTGATCCTGAATCGATGGACATCAAGTTCGTTCGCCGAATGATCCTGTCCTTCTTCGTTCTCTATCTGCTGGGCGTGATCTGGCCGGTCGTTTCGCTGGTCGGGGGTCCTCAGCCGCTGGTGTTCGGACTGCCGCTCGCATTTGCCTGGTCTATCGGCTGGATCGTCCTGGGCGGAATCGCGCTGGCGCTGCTGGAATGGGCTGAAACCCGGCATGAAGCCGGATCGCCGGCGGCCGAAGACTGATGGAGCAGTGGCTTGTCGTCAGCATGGTGATCGCGGCTTATCTGGCCCTGACGCTGTGGATCGGGCTGCGGGCGGGGCGCGGCACGTCGGCGACCGTCGACGGCTTTGTTGCCGGCGACCGGAACTTCGGTCTGTTGATCATGTACTTCGTCACCGGAGCGACGGTCTTTTCGGCGTTCGCGTTTCTCGGCGGCCCGGGCTGGGCCTATTCGCGCGGGGCAGCGGCGTTCTACATCCTGTCCTACGGCGTTCTCGGCATCGCACCCTGGTATGTCATCGGCCCGAAGGTCGCGCGTATCGGGCGTCGTCTCGGGCACGTCACGCAAGCGCAGTTTCTGGTCGGGCGGTTTCCGTCGCGAACGCTCTCGGTGCTGATCGCGGTGGTCAGCGTAGCCGCCCTGATCCCCTACATCACGCTTCAGATGCGCGGCGCCGGCATCGTGATCGAGGCGGTGACCGACGGCCACGTCCCGCTGTGGATCGGTGCGGCGATTGCCTACGCCGTTGTCCTGATCTACGTGCTGGCCAGCGGCGTGACCGCGGTCGGTTGGACGAACACCTTCCAGGGCATCTTCATGATCACGATCGCCTGGGTCCTGGGTCTATATCTCCCCTACGCCCTCTACGGCGGCATCGGCCCGATGTTCAGCCAGATTCTTGAGCAGCGGCCCGAGCTGCTGGAGCTGCCGGGTCTGACCGCAACGGGAGCGTCCTGGACCTGGGGCGGTTACACCAGCGCGATTCTGATCAGCGCGATCGGTCTGACCATGTGGCCGCATCTGTTCATGAAGGCCTTCACCGCGCGCGATGAGCGGATCATCCGGCGGACCGTGGTGCTGTTTCCGACCTTCCAGCTCTTTCTCGTGCCGGTGTTCCTGATCGGTTTTGCCGGCGTCCTGTACGTCGATGCGCTGGCACAGCCGGATTTCATCCTTCCGCATCTGATCCTCAATGTCCAGCTTCCGGTGCTAGTGGTCGGTCTGTTCTGCGCCGGGGCGCTGTCGGCCTCGATGTCGACCGGCGACGCGCTGCTGCACGCGACCGCCTCGGTGGCGGTCGAGGACGGCATCCGTCCATTCGCCGATCTGAGCGAGGCGGCCCAGCGGCTTTTGATCCGGGTATTCATCGTGGTCGCAGGCGGCGTGTCGTATTACTTTGCCGTCTCCGAAGGCGTCTCGCTGGTTGTGCTCCTGCTGACCTCTTACGGGATCATCGCCCAGCTCGCGCCTCCGGTGCTCGCCGCGCTGTTCTGGAAACGAGCCACGACAGCCGGGGTGCTGGCCGGACTGCTGTCCGGCGGCGGTGCAACCCTGGTGTTCTTCTTCAACCCGCAGTGGCGGATCCTGGATCTGCATGAGGGCCTGCTGGGCCTGCTGGTACACCTGCCGGTTCTGGTGGTCGTGTCCCTGCTGAGCAGTGAACGGAGCGGGGCGCTGCGTGAAGCGTACTTGAGGCCGTGATCGAGCGGCCGTGACAGCTCTCTTCGCCCTGTTCGCGGAATTGACGAAAGATCGACGCTGTGAATATCGTCACGACTGCTTTCAGGGCGGACACTCACCCAAAGTTGCTGCGGCGCGTGCGAGGCCGCGTGTCTCGACGCTGCGTTTCGCCGCCCAACCGACATCAGCCGCAGACCGGACGGGCCGGCAGGCGAAGGGTTGTCGGCTGGGGCCGGGTCGGCGGCGCGATACTGAATTCCCTGACTTCGCCGTATTGGTCGGTCCGGGCCCCCGGCGATTGGACGATCACCCGCTTTGGGTTGGCCTCCACGCTTGAATCATCAGCGATCTGCGCGGTCATGGTGGTGGCGGGCTCTTCGAGGAGGGCGAGCGCGTTTCCCACTGTCTGTGCCGTTTGCGCCGGCGGCCAGACGCCTTCGATATGGATCGCCGCACAGGCCCATAGTGCGGTAACCAGCAGGGGGACGATGACTCTCATGGTGGAACTCCTTGGCCGCTTTTTCGTTGACCCTCGCTGCTTCAGACGCTCGAGCGGCCCAAAAAGTTACATGAATTTTCGATTTTTCTTGCGCACCCGAGAGCCTGGAAGCCAACGGCACCGGTTGGCCCCGCTCAGGCGGCGCGGATGAATTCTCGTACCACGGGGTAGACTTTCGTGCGCCAGCGCCGGCCGCTGAAGATGCCGTAATGACCGGCACCCGCAACCTCGAAATGCTGACGATTCGCATCCGGGATCCCGGTGCAGAGATCGTGGGCAGCGCGAGTCTGGCCGAGACCCGAGATATCGTCCAGTTCACCTTCGATGGTCAGCAGCGCGGTGTGCCGGATGGCGGACGGGTCGACGGTTTCGCCGCCGATGACCCACTCGCCCCTGGGCAGCAAGTGCTCCTTGAACACCACTTCGAGCGTGTCGAGGTAATAGGTTGCCGGCATGTCCAGCACCGCGTTGTATTCATCGTAGAACCTGCGGTGTGACTCGGCGTCTTCCTGATCACCCTCGATCAGGTGATTGAAAAAATCCCAGTGTGACTTCGCATGCCGGCGCGGGTTCATGGCCATGAAACCCGCGTGCTGCATGAAACCCGGATAGACGCGTCGTCCCGCACCCGGGAAACCAGCTGGCACCGGATGGATCAGATTGGCCCTGAACCAGCTCAAGGAGCGCGTTGTCGCCAGATTGTTGACGTCCGTCGGGCTTGCGCGACTGTCGACCGGCCCGCCCATCAGGGTAAGCGATTTCGGCGTGGTTTCGCCCCTGCTCGCCATCAGGGAGACGGCCGCCAGTACCGGCACGACCGGCTGACAAACCGCGACGACATGCAGGTCTTCCGCCCCGATATGGCGAATGAAATCCTCGATGTAGGCCACATAATCCGCGAGCGAGAAGTCACCTTCAGTGAGCGGAACCCCGCGGGCATTCAACCAATCGGTGATGTAGACCTTGTGTTCGGTCAGCAGTGTGCGAACCGTATCACGCAGCAAGGTGGCATGGTGGCCGGACAGGGGGGCGACGACCAGGACCGGCGGGTCATTCCTGAAATCAGCGATGGTCCGGGCATCGTCCGCGAAACGCTTCAGGCGGAGCAGGCGGCAGAAGGGCCGCCGCACCGAGTTGAGCTCGGCTACCGGCACCACATGACCGTGCGCACTGATCTGCTCGATGCCGAACTCGGGTTTGTGATAATCCTTGCCGATGCGGTGCATCAACTCGAAGCCCGCGGCGAGCGGTTCGGCGCCGGGAATTCGGGAAAGGGCGCTGGATTCACTGGAGTAGACTTCAGCTGCCGCCCGGGCCCATACACTGATCGGGCTCAATACCGACCGTTGAAATTCATAGAGCTGATAGAGCAAGGTGAATCCTCTTGGGGCCGGCCGGTTGCAGCGATACTAACCCGGCTGAATGCGATCTAATTGGTTGCCGGGTTAATACTAGAATTACCGCCGTGCTTTTCCGGGTCCGGGAAGGCCAGCAGCCAGTCTTCCAGCTCGCCGGCATTGACGGGACGGCTGAAATGGAACCCCTGGGCCTGGTCGCAGTGCAAGGCCCTGAGTGCATCGATGGTCGCCAGGTTCTCGACGCCCTCAGCGACTGCCTTCAGCCCGTAGCTGTGCGCCAGGTCGATGATCGAGCGGACGATGGTCGCATCGGATTCGTCGCTCAGCATATCCTGGACGAACGACCTGTCGATCTTCAGGACATTGACCGGCAGACGTTTGAGGTTACTCAACGAGGAATAGCCGGTACCGAAATCATCGATGGCGATCGAGACGCCTTCGGCTCGAAACTTGTTCAGTGACTCGAGTGCACGGACCGGGTCGACGATCAACGCACTTTCGGTGATCTCTATCTCCAGCCGTCCGGCAGGCAGCTCGTAGTCCAGCAGCATGGCCTTCAGATCGTCGGCAAAGCGCTGGTCGACGAGGTTTCGAGCCGAAACATTGACGCTGACGGTCATGTCGATCTCCCTGTCGAGCCACGTCCTGAGCTGGCCGAGCGCTTTCCGCAGCACCCATCGGGTGAGCTGATGAACGAGATTGTTCAGCTCGGCACCCGCGATGAAGTCATCGGGTGCGATCGGGCCATGGACGGGGTGGTACCAGCGCAGCAGGGCCTCACAGTGATTGCAGCTGCCATTCAGCAGATCGACTCTGGGATGGTAATGAAGCGTCAGGCCATCGTTTTCCATCGCCCCGACCAGCTCCGACATCAGAGTCAGGTGCCGTTTGTCCTTGTGGTCGGAGCGGTGATCGAACAGCGAGTAGTCGATGGCCTGGCGCTTGGCCTTGTAAAGCGCAACGTCGGCACAGCGGAGGAGGGTATGGCTATCCGAGCCATGACGGGGCGCGAAGGAGATTCCGATGCTGGTCTCGACTTGCAGGTCGATATCGCGGCGGGAAAAAGGCTGACCGAATTCCCTGATCACGGACTCGGCCAGCGCGATGCCGGCCGCCTCGCCGTCTATATCCGCCATCAGGACGAATTCATCGCCTCCCAATCGATACACGCTGCTGCCGATGCCGTCGGCAAACAGCTGAAGGCGCTTCGCGACGGCCATCAGCACTTCGTCGCCGAAATCATGGCCGAGCGTGTCGTTGACTTCCTTGAAGCGATTCAGATCCAGCAGGAGAATCGCGCGGCTGGCATCCCGGGATGGCCCGGATTCCATGCGCATTCTGGCATCGCGATGAAAGCTGTCTCGATTCGGCAGGCCGGTCAGGGAGTCGTGCAGCGCGCGGTGCTCCAGAACCGCCCGGGATCGTTCGACTTCCAGTTCCGCCTGCTTGCGCGCCGATATGTCGCGCACGATGCCGGTCACATACCAGTCCTTTCCGTGCGGGGCGCGGCTCAGCGTGACCTCCGTGTCGAATTCTCGCCCGGTCAGCGTGCGGTGGCGCCACTCGAAACGTTGCACTTCACCGTCCATGGCCCTGCCAATGCGGTGTTTCACGAGATCGACGGAAAGCCGGCCGCTCGGCTGGTGTTCGGGTGAGAGGGCTGCCGGAGTCAAGCCGAGGATTTGCGATCGCGTGCATTCATACATTCTCTCGGCTGCCGCATTGCAGTCCACGATCACGCCGTTCGAAACGATGAAGATGCTGTCGGCAGAGGAGTCGAACAGGGATCGATAGTGGCTTTCGCGCTCGCGAAGTTGTTTCAGGATCACGATCTGATCCAACAGATCGGCGAGTGAGGTGACGAAGAACTTCTCGCTTGGCGTCCATTTCCGATTGACTCCGGCCGACTCGGCGCAAAGCACACCGCGAAGCCGGCCTTCCAGGCGCAGGGTGGCGTCCAGCATCGAGCGGATGTCCTGCGGGATCAGATACTCGGCGGCCAGTTCCCGGGTCCGCGGATCAGTCTGCGCTTCGTCCGCATCCACGAGCCGCTGACTGGTCAGAGCCTTGAAATAGTTCGGAATGTCCCGTTCGTGGAGGACCGCCCCGCTCTCGAACAGGTCGTGACGTCGGTCGTATAGTTCCTCGCACGTCAAGCAGCCCGAATCCGGATCGAATTCCCAGACGCTCACGCGTGAGACATTCAGACTGTATGCGCAGGTCCTCGTCAGCAGCTTCAGGCTCTCTTCGAAGCTGCCGGCGAAGATTCGGCGATCCTTGGTCAGTCCGACATAGACCTGGTCAAGATTCAGCGCGCCGTCGCCTTGATCTGGCGTTTCCGATGACATGGTTACCGACACCTTTTTCCCCGTACGGGGTCTAGTGTACCCCGTCCTAAAACCGGTATCTTTCCGCGCTCCGGAAAGCGCATCTGCTGCGAGGCAGGGTGCTGCAGGCCAAGGCGGCCGGGCCCTTCGTCGTCCTCGCTACATTGCCTGCACCGCCCGGGAGCTAAGCTTGCGCGCGATGATTTCGGATCCAAGATTCGCTGGCGTCGTACGACTGCTCGGAGCCGCGAGGCGACCGCCATCCGGTGCCAGACCAGTGGTGCTGGCCCTGGTGATGGGCGTGCTCTGCCACATCGCATTCACCGTAGCCGTTGTTTCGATGATCGCCGCGATGTTCTTCGGCATTAGCGAGAGCTTCGGGCAGGTTTCCTGGCCCTGGGCGCTGGTGACCAATGCTTTGCTCGTCGTCCAGTTTCCGCTGGCCCATTCGTTCTTCCTCACCGGCCGTGGATCACGCTGGCTGGCGCGGCTCGTCCCCGGGCCGCACGGCCGGACCCTGGCAACGACGACCTATGCGCTGATTGCATCGCTCCAGCTGGCCGCGCTGTTCCTGCTCTGGACGCCGGATCAGCTGGCGTTCGTGCTCGGTCTGACCGCGTATTGCCTGCTTGCCCCGCGCCTCAAGGAGCGGCGCTTTCTGGCCCGTTACGGAGCGCGTTTTGTTCGCTATCGCGGGGCCGTCCCCTATGCCTTTCCGGATTTTCGACCTTCCCGGAGACAGACCAATGCGCAATGATCCGACCATTTACGACAAGGTCGCCGAGCAGTGGTGGTCGGACGATGTTCGTTGGATCCGGACACTGAAGAATCTGGTGCCCGGTCGGCTCGCCTGGATGGACCGCCAGATCGACTGGACCGGGAAGCAGGTTCTGGATCTGGGCTGCGCCGGTGGCTTCATGTCCGAAGCACTGGCCGCGCGTGGCGCGCAGGTCACGGGGATCGATCCTGCCGAAGAGGCGATCGCTGCCGCCCGGGCCCATGCCGGACAGAGCGGCCTGAGCGTCAGCTACGACATCGGTGTTGGCGAAGCCTTGCCGTATGAAGACCAGAGCTTCGACGCGGTCGTCTGCGTCGATGTGCTCGAACACGTCGCCGATCTGCAGCAGGTCATTCGAGAGATCGCGCGCGTTCTGAGGCCGCAGGGGCTCTTTCTGTTCGACACGATCAACCGCAACCCGCTCGCGCGCCTTGCCACGATCACCGTCGCCGAAGACATTCTGCGTCTGCTGCCGCGTGGTACGCATGACCCTTCCATGTACATCAAGCCAGCCGAGTTGAGGGACTTCATGGCGGCCTCCGGCCTGCAACCCGGTCCCTTTACCGGGCTTGGTCCGCGGGGCATCAACAAACGTCTCGATCTCACCTTCGGTCCGTTACCGCTGACCGCTATTCTCTACATGGGTACGGCACGCAAGTCTGGCGCGTCGAATCAAGGCGGGTGACGCCAGGGCATCCATGGCCGGCAGGATTAACGACGGGGTAGACTAGTTGGTCCGAACTGGGCGATCGCCTGCAAATCCAATCGGCCGGTCCCCTGTCGACGGCTCCGTCCACGCGGATCGATCGGGGGGTGTCTGTGGAGCGTCTGGCGGCTGCAGCCGGGCCTCGTTTTCAGAGCCTGCTGTTCCTTATCGGCTTCGAGGAGCGACTGGCGGGCTGAGGGCGGCTTGTCAGTCGCCTTGTTTCAGTACCGCTGTCGCCGAAAGCGCGGTGCGCTCGTCCGGGCCGCGGGCCTCGAGTGCGACCGACTCGCCGCTGGGGTTGCCTCGCAGGCGAAGTGGCGCGAGATCGAACAAGGGGGCTGCTCCGCGAAAGCTGAACTGGGTGAGGCGGCGTGCGTCATTGCGTCGTACCAGGTCGGCCAGCAGCATCGCGGTGAGCGGACCGTGGACGATCAGTCCGGGATAACCTTCTTCCTCGCGGGTGTAGGCCCGGTCGTAGTGGATGCGGTGGGCGTTGAAGGTCAGGGCCGAAAAGCGGAACAGCAGGCGCGAGTCGGCGTTGACTTCTCGGCTCCAGGTTCCGGCCGGCAATTCGGGCGGCTCGACGACTTCGGGTGCTGCCACTGGAGCACCGGCTTCGCGATAGACGATATCCTGCTGTTCTTCGATGCACAGTTCGCCGTCCTGTCGGAAGCTGTAGTCGACCGTGACGAAAGCGAGCCGGCCCGACCGGCCTGATTTCTGCCTGACGTCGCGGATCGTCGCGAGGCGCTCCGCGGTCCGGCCCAGCCGCAGGGGGCGATGAAAGGTCATGCGCGAGCCGGCGAACATGCGCCGGGGCAGTTCGATCGGCGGCATGAAGCCGCCTCGCTGAGGATGGCCGTCGGTTGCCAGGCGTGACTGGGGCACGGTCGCGAGGAAGTACAACCAGTGCCAGAGCGGCGGCAGCTCCGCCCCGACACCCGCATCGAGATTCTCGCAGTCGAGCATCGCGGCGGCGGCGCGAGCGGGCCACGGGTCCAGCGCATCGGAATGACTTTCGCTGCGACCGATCCAGTCGCTGAATTCTTCGGGCATGTCGGTATCCGCCGGGTTTGTGGGTTATCTTACTCCGTGTATCGACGCCGAGGACCGCATCGGCCGCCGGCCTGTAATTGGCCGCTCGGCCCAGCGGGTAGCAGATGACGGAAGCAAGCAGCGAGCGCGAGCGTTCAGAATCGTCCGCCGAGAAGCGGCCGCTGCCCATGGCCGGCGTGCGGATTATCGACCTGGGTACCTTTCTGGCCGGGCCACACGCGGCGTCGATCTTCGGCGAGTTCGGTGCCGAAGTGCTCAAGATCGAGCATCCCGGAGCCGGTGAACCGATGCGCCAGTTCGGCAGCCCGACTCAGCAGCCCGGTCAGACCCTGGCCTTTCTCACCGAGGCGAGGAACCGCAAGTCGGTTACCCTGGATCTGCGCCAGGCCGAGGGCAGGGCGCTGTTCCTGCGTCTGGTGGAAAAATCCGATGTCCTGATCGAGAACTTTCGTCCCGGGACGCTCGAGGACTGGGGGCTCAGTTGGGAGGTTCTCACGGAAGCCAATCCGGGCCTGGTGTTCCTGCGCGTCTCCGGCTACGGACAGACCGGCCCCTATCGCAAGCGCTCGGGTTTCGCCCACGTCGCGCATGCGTATTCGGGGTTGTCCTATCTCGCGGGTTTCCCGGGCGAAACGCCGGTCGTGCCGGGCACCGCGCCGCTCGGTGACTATATTTCGAGCCTGTACGGCGCGATCGGCATCCTCCTTGCCCTGCGCCATCGAGACAAGACCGGACGCGGACAGATCATCGACGTGGGCATCTTCGAGTCCCTGTTCCGAACGCTGGATGAACTGGCGGCTGCCTACGGCCTGTTCGGAACGGTGCGCGAACGCGAAGGCGCCGGCAGCTTCGTGGCGGTCCCGCACGGTCACTTCCGCTGCCGCGACGACAAATGGGTGGCGATTGCCTGCACCACCGACCGCATGTTCGAACGTCTGGCCCAGGCCATGGGTCGTCCCGAACTCGCCGACGAGGACATGTACGGCATCCAGAAGAATCGACTCGCCGCGCGGCCGGCTGTCAATGCCATCATCGAGACCTGGGTCGGAAGCCTGGACCGCGTCGACATCATGCAGCGCTGCCTCGACGCCCAGGTGCCCGCGGGCAACGTCAACAGCATCGAGGACATTTTCCAGGACGAGCATTTCAAGGCACGCAAGACTCTGACCAGCGTCGACGTGCCCGGCATCGGAGAGGTCGTCGTGCCGGGTGTCCTGCCGCATCTGTCGAAGACGCCGGGCCGGATCAGCGGCCTCGGTCCGCCGCTCGGCAATGCCACGGTGGAAGTGCTGCGCGACCTGCTCGGACTGCTCGATGAGGACATCGAAACGCTGCGCGACAACAAGGTGATCTGACGAGCTTCGGCAAGGGCGAATTCCATGAGTAAGGCGCAGAGTCACAAACCATCAAGCCGGCCGAGCGGCGATCTGCCGCTGAGCGGTCTTCGCGTGCTGGACCTGGCTACGGTGATCGCCGGTCCGTATTCGGCCAGCATCATGGGGGAGTTCGGGGCTGAAGTTCTGAAGATCGAACAGCCCAAGGGCGGGTGTTCCCTGCGCAAGTTCGGCACGCCGACCTCGGTCGGGGATACCCTGACCTGGCTCAGCGAGGCGCGCAACAAGAAATCGATCGGCCTCGATCTACGCACGCCGGAAGGCGCCTGGGTGCTGAAGCATCTGGTCAGCGACGCCGATGTGCTGGTCGAGAATTTCCGCCCCGGCACGATGGAGCGCTGGGGCCTGGGCTGGGAAACGCTGCACGACATCAACCCGAGGCTGGTCATGCTGCGCGTCACCGGCTACGGTCAGGACGGGCCGTACAAGGATCGCCCCGGCTTCGCGCGCGTGGCCCACGCCGTCGGCGGTCTGGCCTATCTTTCGGGTATGCCGAAGGGCGTGCCGGTCACTCCGGGCTCGACCACGCTGGGCGATTACATGACCGGCCTGTACGGCTGCATCGGTATTCTGATGGCGCTGCGCTACCGCGACGAAACCGGTGAGGGCCAGTACATCGATGCCAGCCTGTACGAGTCCGTGTTCCGCTGCACCGACGAGCTGGCTCCCGCCTACGGCATGTACGGCGTCGTCCGCGAGCGTCGCGGCCCCAACAACAACTACTTCGCCTGTCCCAACGGCCATTTTCCGACTCGCGACGGGAAATGGGTCGCAATCAGTTGCGCGACCGACAAGCTGTTCGTGCGCCTGGCCGAGGCGATGGGTCGCCCGGAACTGGCCGCGCAGCATGTCTACGGTGATCAGAAAATCCGCCTGGAAAACAGCCACGACGTCAACGAGATCGTGCGCGACTGGGCCGGGTCGCTGACGCGCGAAGAGGTGCTCGAGCGCTGCTTCGCCACGGGCGCGCCGGCCGGGCCGCTGAACTCGATCGAAGACATCTTCGGCGATCGCCAGTTCCACGCCCGGCGCATGCTGGTCGCGATCGACGACGAAGACGTCGGCGAGACGGTGATCGTCCCGGCGGTCATGCCGCGGATGTCCGAAACACCGGGCGAGATTCGTCATCTGGGGCCGAGGCTTGGCGAACATACCGACGAAATCCTCAAGGATCTCCTCGGACTCGACGACGGGGAAATCGAAGACCTCCGCAAGAAGGGCGTGGTCGCGTGACGGTCGGAATACTCGACGGACTGCGGGTGGTCGAGGGCAGCGCGTTCGTCGCCGCACCGCTCGGCGGCATGACGCTGGCCCAGCTGGGTGCCGAGGTCATTCGCTTCGACCTGATCGGTGGCGGGCTGGACTACGGCCGCTGGCCGCTCGCGCCGAACAGCCGCTTCAGTCTTTTCTGGGCTGGTTTGAACAAGGGCAAGAAGTCGATCGCCGTCGACTTTCGTCAGGAGGAAGGTCGCGAACTGCTGACCCGGTTGATCACCCTGCCGGGCGACCATGCCGGGATTTTCAGCACCAACTTCCCCGCCCGCGGCTGGCTGGACCATGACGCTCTCAAAGCCCGGCGCGAGGATCTGATCATGGTCTGCCTGGTCGGTCGTCGCGACGGCGGCTCCGAGGTCGACTATACGGTCAACCCCCAGCTCGGGCTGCCGGCGATGACCGGCCCCGAGGGTGACCCGGCGCCCGTCAATCACGTGCTGCCGGCCTGGGATCTGATCGCCGGACAGGCCATGGCCACGGCGGTGCTCGCGGCCGAACGTCATCGCCGCATCAGCGGGGAAGGCCAGCGTGTGACACTGGCGCTGAAGGATATCGCCCTGGCCACGCTCGGCCATCTCGGCCTGCTTGCCGAGCACAGCCTGAGCCGGCAGGACCGCCCCAAGCAGGGCAATTACCTTTACGGTGCGTTCGGGCGCGATTTCGAGACCCGGGACGGTCATCGGATCATGGTGGTCGGTCTGACCGGCTCGCAGTGGAATTGCCTGCTGAACGCGACCGGACTGGGTTCGGAAGTGTCAAGGCTCGGCGAGCGTCTGGGGCTGGACCTGAACGACGAGGGCAACCGCTATCGGGCCCGGCATGAGCTCGCGCGGCTCTTCGAGGTCTGGATGACGGCGCGTGACATGGCGGAGATCGAAGCGCTGTTCCAGCAGCATCGCGTCACCTGGGCACCTTATCGCAGCGTCGGCGAGGCGCTGCGCCTCGACCCGGACTGCTCCGAAGCCCATCCGATGTTCTCGATGGTCGAGCAACCTGGCGTCGGGCGCTGGCTGGTGCCCGGCTCGCCGCTGGCGTTCAGCGCGGTCGCGAATCCGGCCCCGGCGCGCGCACCCTGTCTGGGTGAACACACCGACGAGATTCTGCTGGAGCTTCTGGGCCTGAGTGAAGCCGAGCTCGGCCGTCTGCACGATGCCGGCGTGGTCTCTGGCCCCCTTCAATGAACAGGTAGAGAGCGAATTCAATGAAGACACCTGCCGATTTCTACAAGCCGCTCGCCATTGGCGCACCACAACCGCTGCGCGAGCGCCCGGTGCGACCGGAGCGGATGATCCACTTCTTTCCGCCGCATATCGAGAAGATCCGCGCCAAGGCACCGGAGCTCGGCCGCAACGGGGTCGATGTGCTGTGCGGCAACCTCGAGGACGCGATCCCGATCGAGTCCAAGGAAGCCGCCCGCGCGGGGTTCATCGAAATGGCGGAAAGCGGCGACTTCGGCGAGGCGGCGGTCTGGGTGCGGGTCAACGCGCTCGCCAGCCCCTGGTTTCTCGACGACATGATGGAGATCATCGGCGCGGTCGGAAACCGGGTCGATGTGATCATGATCCCGAAGGTCGAGGGCCCCTGGGATATCCACTTTGTCGATCAGCTCATGGCGCAGCTCGAGGCCCGGCATTCGGTCTCGCGTCCGATCGGCCTGCACGCATTGCTCGAAACCGCGCAAGGGGTGACCAATGTCGAGGCCATCGCCGGCGCGAGTCCGCGCATGCACGGCCTGAGCCTCGGGCCGGCCGACCTGGCGGCCTCGCGCGGCATGAAGACGACCCGCATCGGCGGCGGTCACCCGCGCTACGGCGTGCTCGCCGATCCGGTGGAAGGGCGCGATGAACGAGCATTCTTCCAGCAGGATCTCTGGCACTACACGGTCGCGCGCATGGTCGACGCCTGCCGCACGTACGGTATCGGCGCGTTCTACGGTCCGTTCGGTGATATTGCCGATGAAGCGGGCTGCGAATCGCAGTTCCGTAACGCGTTCCTGATGGGCTGCAGCGGTGCCTGGTCGCTCGCGCCGAGCCAGATTCCCATTGCGCGTCGGGTGTTCAGCCCCGATCCGGAGGAGGTCCGTTTCGCGATCAGGATTCTCGAGTCGATGCCCGACGGCTCGGGAGTCGCGATGATCGACGGCAAGATGCAGGACGACGCAAGCTGGAAGCAGGCCAGGGTCATGGTCGATCTCGCGAAGATGATCGCCGAGCGCGACCCCGAGCTGGCCGAAGCCTACGGTCTGTAGCGTTCGCCGATGAACGACAAGACCGAGCCCGGCAACTGTTTCGAGGACTTCTATCCCGGCCAGGAGCTCGTGCACGCCGTCCCGCGCACGGTGACAGACGGCGACGTGGCGGTGTATCAGGCGATTTTCGGCCCGCGCTTCGCGCTGCAGTCCAGCACGATCTTCGCCGAAGCCATGGGTCATCCGGCGCGCCCGATCGACGACCTGCTGACCTTTCATCTGGTCTTCGGCAAGACCGTGCCCGATATTTCCCTGAACGCCCTTGCCAACCTGGGCTACGCCGGTGGCCGATTCGGCGTGCCGGTCTACCCGGGCGATACGCTGTCGGCGATATCGACGGTCACCGGCGTCAAGCAGAACAGCAGCGGCAAGACCGGTGTCGTCTACGTCCACACCCGGGGAAAGAACCAGCGCGGAGAGTCGGTGGTCGAGTATCACCGCTGGGCGATGGTGCGCAAGCGCGACCTCGACGCACCGGCCCCGGAAACGGTGGTGCCCGAGCTGCCCGATGTCGTCCCGGCGGATTCACTCGTCGCCCCCTGGCGATTCGAGCGCGGCTACGATCCCGTGCTGGCCGGCAGTCCGCATCTCTGGGAGGATTACACGACCGGGGAGAAAATCGACCATGTGGACGCGATGACGATCGAAGAATCCGACCACATGCAGGCCTGCCGTCTGTTCCACAACACCGCGCGCGTGCACTTCAACCAGCACGTCGAAAGCCAGGGCCGGAACGGTCGAAGGATCGTCTACGGCGGTCATCTGATCAGCCTCGCGCGCTCGCTCTCCTGCAACGGTCTGGCCAACGCCCAATCGATTGTCGCGATCAACGGCGGTCGACACGTGGCCCCGACCTTTGCCGGGGACACGATCTATGCCTGGTCGGAGGTGCTCGACAGGCAGCCGCTCGAAAAACATCCCGGAATCGGCGCGCTGCGGCTGCGCACGGTCGCCTGCAAGGACCGCGCCTGCGCCGACTGGCCGCTCAGGGACGCGCAGGGGAATTACGATCCCGCCGTCGTCCTCGACTTCGACTACACCGTGCTGTTGCCCCGTAAAGCGGCCCGTTCGGCTCAGGATTGACGATCGATTGACGCTGGCCGTATTGCCAGCATGGCTGCTTGCCGGTCATACTGCTGATCATTCCGGGTGACGCCGAGCGTCATCACCGTCGTATCGTCGATCAGAACAATATCGAGAGGGAAACCATGAAAAGGGGATTACTCAATCCTGTCGGGATCGTGGCCGGGCTCTTGCTCGTGCTCGCCAATGCGGCGCTGGCCGCGGCACCCATCGAGATCAACGCCGAGGACTTGCGGGGTATCGACCGGGCGACCGTCATCTCGGCGTCCGAACTCGTCATCCGCGGTCTTCGCCTGAACGATGAAACCAGGAATGTGATCGTCAGGCGCGTGAATCCCTTTGCTCCGGACGCGTTCCTGAACGTCGACGGTGTCGTGCAGGGACCGCTGGTTTCGGAGCGCCTCTATTTTCGCGGTGACGCGCACGCCAATGGGCACTCCCAGGTCAGTCTGTCGGTCGGTAGCGACGGCTCCGTCCGGGGTGTTCTCGCCGACTCGCGTGGCCACTGGCGACTGCTCAGCCGCGATGGCCGGATCGAAGCGCGCCAGGTCAACGACGAGCCGGCTAACGTGGCCAGCGACCACAGTCCTTTTCAGTGCGGACTGAACAATGATATCCGTCGAATCAGCCAGGAATCCCGAGACCGGTTCGATCAAGCCAATCCGCGCGTCTCGCCCGCGCCCCAGGGCAACGACGACCGTTACCGGGTCCGTCTCGCCTACGACACCACGGCGCGTTTCGTCGATCTGTTCGGCACCGACCAGCAGGCGATCGATTACCTCGGCGATCTGACCAACTTCATTTCGGCGCTCTACATCGCCGAACTCAATACCGAGATCGTGATCTCGAGCACCACCCTGCGCGACGCGAACGAGCCCTGGAATCCCGATGGTGACCTCCTCGCTCAGTTCGAGAACTACTGGAACAACAATCCAGAGCTGGTTGACCAGAACCGCACCATCGCCCACATCGTCGATGTCGGGCCCAGCCAGGGCGTGGCCTACGTCGGTGCGCTCTGCAGTGATGGCTTCGACTATGGCGTCAGCCAGGGACTGGGCACCGAGTTCGATCCGAACGACAACCCGCAGCAGTGGAGCTTCACGGTGGTGGCCCATGAGCTCGGGCACAACTTCGGGTCGGACCACACTCACTGCTACGAGCCTGTCATCGACGAGTGCTACGACGGCGAGGTGGGCTTCGGTTGCTGGGGAGGCGCGGAGAGTCTGCCGGGTCCGCTGGGACAGCAGTCGGGGACGATCATGAGCTATTGCCACCTGCTCGACGGCGGCCTGAGCAACATCGCGGTCACTCTGGGCCGCGGACATGGATTCGGGGTGCAGCCGGAGCGGGTGCCCAACACCATGCGTCAGCACGTTCTGGATCGGGCCCAGGTCAACAACCCGCGTTGCCCGCAGCTTGTCACCGGGGGTCCGACGACCTTCACCGTCACGCCTTCGGCCGGTGCCAATGGCACGATCGACCCGGCGATTCCCGTTGTCGTCGAACAGGGCAACACCGCAGTCTTCACCGTCACGCCCGACAACGGCTTCACTGCGACGGTCGTCGGCACCTGCGGGGGCAACCTCGTCGACAATACCTTCACGACCAACCCGATCAATCAGAACTGCACGGTCGTCGCCCAGTTCGAAGCGGTCGGCGGAGGCGGACTTTGCCAGGAGACGGATCTGGCCATTCCCGATGACGATCCGGCCGGCGTCACTAGCATTCTCACCGCCCCGGCCGGCGGCGCGATCGAGAAGCTGGAGGTTCAGCTCGAAATCGAGCATACCTATGTGGGTGATCTGATCATCGAGCTTGAGCATTCTGACGGCACAACCGTAAGACTGATTAACGAACAGGATTGCAGTGGGGACAATATCGACGTCATTCTCGATGACGATGCGGCACCGAGCATTCAGGATGACTGCCAGGTCGGCGGACCCGCCTATCCGGGCGAACGCTACCGACCAGACGAACCCTTGGCCGGCTTCAATGGCAAGCCAAGCGGCGGCAACTGGACGCTCCGCTTGAGCGACAATTTTGCTGACGATACCGGCGTCCTGCGGCGCTGGTGCCTTATCCCGACCGAGGCCGATGAAGAAGTCTTCGCGGATCGCTTCCAGCTCGAACAGTAACGAGATCGGGCCACAGCCGGGCGAGCTTTCGCCCGGCTTTTCTAAGGACTCTGCGCGTCGATCCAGGTCTGAATCAGAAAGCGAGCGATCGAGTCGCGGCGCGGCAGGCACAGCCTTGCTCGCTCGCCCCATTCTCCGGCCTGGCGCAGCTCGTCGAGGCCGAACCAGCGGGCATCTTCCAGTTCTTCGTCGTGACGATGAATCTCCGAGCTGATCGCGGTGGCGTGAAAGCCCAGCATCAACGAGGACGGAAAGGGCCAGGGCTGAGAAGCCAGATAGCGAACCGATCCGACCCGAATGCCGCTTTCCTCGAAGACTTCGCGGCGTACCGTCTGTTCCAGACTCTCGCCGGGCTCGACGAAACCGGCCAGGGTTGAATACACGCCGGGCGGGAATCTCGGCGTTCGACCCAGCAGGCAGCGCGGCGGCCCGCCGTCGTCGCGCGGGTGCTCGACCAGCACGATGATTGCCGGGTCGGTGCGCGGAAAGCTTGCGTGCCCGCACCGGGCGTTCGAGCATTGCCGCGAATGCCCGCCCTTCCGGCTCAGGGTTGGTGATCCGCAGCGTCCGCAGAAGCGGTGGTTACGGTGCCAGTACAGCATCCCGCGGGCGTAGGCGAGCAGCGCGGCGTCCCGATCGTCCAGCAGCGGTCCATGGCGACGCAGATCGGCGAACTCGGTATCGAACAGACATCGAACCGCTTCCGCTTCGAGGTGCGAATAGTCGGCCGCGAATAGCGGCCAATCCCCCTCCAGGCCGAGAAATACCAACTCATCGGCGTGCTCGCGCATTCTGAGCGGATGACGAAGCGCCCTCGGCTGCGCTTGGTGGGAGAGGTCGATCGGATTGCGGTCGCGCCAGACCGCGATCAGCTGTCCCTGTTCATGGACGATCGCCGATTCGATCCACTCCGAATCCTCGCGCCGGGTGGCGGCGCGGTCGAGCGAGTCGTGAACGTATTTGATCCGCACTCATTACCCGAACGGTCGGAGGAGGCGTTCAGTCTAGTGTACCCCGTCGTTAATCCTGTAACTTTCAGCGAGTCGGAGAGCGCTTAGCTGCAAGGCAGCGCTCGCCGGGAATGCTTATTGCCTTTCCAGGAGCGCTAACACGCGCAACGGCACTCCGGCTTCGCTTGTTCGAGCAAGCTCGAATCCGCAAAGCCTGCGTGCCTGCGCTGCAGATGAGCGCTCTCCGGCTCGCCCTACGGGAGTGTGGCTGAGTCGACAACTCAGGGCAGGCGAAGCCGCATGGCGATTTTCGCGCAGCGAATAAAGCCTTGCGAGCGCAGGCGAAGCCCGTGTTGCGAACCTTGCGAAGGACTAACCTTTCGCTGCGGTTCGCGCCGTGATTTGTCGACTCAGTCACACTCTGAATGTAACAGGATTCCTGATTAGCGTCGTGTCTCAGTGTTTCTCAGGTTTTGAGAAGGCCGCGGGTCATTATTAGCCTACATTCAGCGACTTACGGTTCAAAATTGCCATGACCCAGTTCCAACGTTCGATATCGCTCA
>Ga0208112_100427_pt1 | contig 38431 bp, 36 predicted proteins | sample HotLakConsoUCCLE_FD_184736 | JGI IMG/M metagenome (GOLD analysis project Ga0208112, IMG submission 184736) | Hypersaline microbial mat communities from Hot Lake, Washington, USA - Hot Lake Consortium UCC-LE (SPAdes) (version 2) ... | reverse complement strand
CGCGCGGGCGCGGGCCTCGGCGATCCTGCGGTTCGAGACCGCGGGCCCCTGGCCATCGCTGAAGCCCGCGAAAAGAAGCCAGCGCATGTCGTATTGGCCGGTTTCCAGCGCACGGGCCAGCTGCTGCACGTTGGAGCGGCTTTGTGCATCGAGCTGGGTCAACCCGGTTCGAACCGGAACGACGTGGTCAGCCGCCGCATCGGGGCAAGGGTGCCCACCATGCGCTGAAGTTCCTCCAGCGACACTTCGGGGCCAGCCTGTGCGATGGCGTTGGTGAAGCGGTCGCCCTGGGAATCGATCGCGATTTCCTCGGGCGCCTGATCCACGAAGCCCGCGCGCCGGATCACGATCTGTGCCGGGGCGCTGCGGAGGTAGGTGAGAAACTCGCGGCCGATGGCGGGCAGCCGTCGTGCGGGAAGGTAGAGGAACATCGGCGCCGTCAGGGGGTAATCCTCGGTCTTGATGCTGCGGCGCTCGGCACTCAGGCGAAATCCGCAACTGCCGACCAGCGTCAGCGGCTGGGTGTTCCCGGTCTCGGAAAAGGCGGCAAGTCCCAGGCCCAGCCTGTCGCGCGCGACCGCCTGCGCCAATTCCGCGTCGGTGCCGTGGCGCACAGCGCCGGCGGCCAGCGACAGACCCGACGGTTTCAACAGACGGTCGGTCACGGCCTGCCCCAAGCCCGAGGCTCCGTCGCGCAGGTGCAGAACGATCGGTGCATCCGGTCCGCCCAATGCCTGCCAGTTGTCGATCACCCCGCCGAAGACACGCGCGAGGTCCAGCAGCGAGATGCTGCGCACCGGATTGCCGGGCGCCACCACCGGCACCATTGCGTCCAACGCCAGAACGCGGCTGCGATTGGCACCCGACAGATCGCCAAGCCCCGCCTCGTAGGCCAGTTCCGCCTCGCGCGGGCGGATCTCTCGCAGCGCCATGACGATGTCGGCTTCATTGGCCAGCAGGTCGGCGAAACCCTCGTCGGTATTCGTGACCCGGAAGCGGAAGCGCCCGATATCCTCGGCCTCGGCGACGTCGTGCAGAACGTAGTCGAAATGGGTGGCGTCTGCCCCTGGTTCGCGCCGGATGCCGTGCCCGTTGCGCATGGCGAAGCCTTCCAGCAGCGCGGGCATCAGCACCGCGCCGACGGTCGAGGAGCCCGAGAAACGCAATTCGGCGACGAAAGCCTCCAGGTTGGGGCAGCCGGGGCCATCGCAGCGCACACCGGATCCGTCAACGGTGAGTTCCCCGTAAATGGTATCGACACGGTAGAACTGGCCGTCAAAGCCCAGTAGCGTGCCGCTGATCTCTACAGCGCCGTCGGGCGAACGCAGCGTCACATCCTGCGCAGCCGCGGACCAACCCGAAAAAGAAAGAAAAAGTGCGGCGAAGGCCGCCGCACATCTCGATACCATGGAGTGCCCCGGATCTTTCGATCAGTTGGCGGCGATCTTCAAGTCTTCGGGCAGGTTTTTCAACACAAGAAAATCGCCCAACCCGTCGCAGTCCGGCATGAAGAAGCTGAGATCATGGGCCGAGACCTGCCCGCCGCTGTCCTGCTCCAGGGTCTGCGCCGTGATCTCCTGGCCGCAATTTCCTGCGGTCACCTGTGCCTCGACGCTCAGGCGCACCTCGCCGTCGCGGCCCGCCGCGGATATCGGGAAGGAATAGATCTCTGCCATCATCGATTCGGGCGCTTTCGGGTCGCCGAGACGAACAAGGAAGCCGCCTTCGTCGCTGGACGCGGCTTGCGGATCGCGGGCGGCTCCGTGCCAGACGTGACCCGGCTCGCCATATGCAGCCCCGAATTCCAGCGCGTGCAGTTCCAGCCCTTCGGCATTGCGCCATTGCAGCGCGACGCGCTCGAAACCGGCAAGGCTCGGCACCTCGGTCTGGGCCACGGCGCCCTCGCCATTGGCGAAGGCCGCGATGAAGACGGCGTTGCGCGAGAGCGCGGGAATGTCGACCGACAACGCGCCGTCCGGGCCAACGGTTTCCGTGATCATCAGCCCGTTGTGATGCAGCGTCACCCGCTCTTCGGTCAGGCAGGGCGCTTGCAGGGACAGCCGGACCATCGCGGCGTCACGCAACTCCGCCGTCATGTCGATCTCGCAGGAAAAACCCGGCACGGGCGCTTCGTTCGGCAATTCGGCGATCTCGGGTTCCGATGCGGTGACCTGCCGCAACGGGGGTTGGCCAAGCACGCCGGGGGTTCCGGCCTCGCGCGGGGGGGTGGGCGCCGAGGTCGGCGTGATCCCGGTCAGTTCCGGCGTGGAGGCTTGCGCGCCTTTCGCCTGTTCCAGCGTTCCCGGGGCAGGCGGTGTATCTGCCCTTGAGACCGTGAAGCCCTGCTGCTGCACTTGCGCCGCCTCGGACGGCGCCGGGTCGCCGCCGAAGCCCTGCTGCATGGCGACGCCGATCGTCAGGGCGACACCCAGGGTGCCGACAGGCAGGATATAGCGATTCGAGAGCTTCATAGCGGCCTCCACCACCTGTGCCAAGTTCAGGTCATGGATCAGACTGCTCGCCAAACATGGCAGCGCTGGGGCAGTCCCGCGGAGTCATTCGGGCGTTATCGTGCCGGGGACATCCCCGGGCCGCCGGATTTCACGCCAGGCGGCCGTGGCAGTGCTTGAACTTCTTGCCGGACCCGCAGGGACAGGGATCGTTGCGGCCGGGTGTGCCCCAGGTGGCGGGGTCGTTCTCGTCGAAGCTTTCCAGGGCTGCGCTGCTGATTGCGCCTCCCTCGGGCACGGGCTGCTCGGCCGCCCGCTGAAGCTCTGCCTGCTGCGCGGCGAGCTGCTCCATCATGGCGCGCTGCTCTTCCTCGGTCATCGGCCGGATCTGGGCGAGCTTCTGGGTGACGTCCTCGCGCAACCCGTCCAGAAGACCCTCGAACAGCTGGAACGCCTCGGACTTGTATTCGTTCAGCGGGTCGCGCTGCGCATAGCCGCGGAATGCCACGACAGAGCGCAGATGCTCCAGCGTCAGAAGATGTTCGCGCCACTTGCTGTCGATCGTTTGCAGAAGGATCTGCTTTTCGATCTGGCGCATGTTCTCCGTGCCGAAGGCAACGGCCTTCTTGGCCATGAACTCGTCCGAGGCCTTTTCCAGCCGTTCGCGCATGACCTCCTGGTCCACGCCTTCCTCGTCGCCCCAGGCGATCACCGGCTCGTCGATGCCCAGCTTCTCGATGCAGGCGGCGTAAAGGCCGTGGGTGTCCCACTGGTCGGCATAGGTCTTGGGCGGCATGTGCGTATCCACCAGGTCATCAATGACCTGGTTGCGCATATCCTCGACGATCTCCGAGATATCCTCGGCCTCCATGATCTCGCGGCGCTGGCCGAAGATGACCTTGCGCTGGTCGTTCATGACGTCGTCGAATTTCAGCAGCTGCTTGCGGATGTCGAAGTTCCGCGCCTCCACCTTGGCCTGCGCCCGCTCCAGCGACTTGTTCACCCAGGGGTGAATGATCGCCTCGCCTTCCTTCATGCCCAGCGTGTTCAGCACCTTCTCCAGCCGCTCCGAACCGAAGATGCGCATCAGGTCGTCTTCCAGCGACAGGTAGAATTGCGAGCGGCCCGGGTCGCCCTGGCGTCCGGACCGTCCGCGCAACTGGTTGTCGATACGGCGGCTTTCATGGCGCTCGGTGGCGAGGACGGCAAGGCCGCCCGCCGCTATCACCTTCTGCTTTTCGTCGGCATGCTCGGTCTCGATGCGCTTGCGCACCTCCTCCGGGTCGGTCTCCGGATTCGCAGCCAGCTCTTGCATGACCTTGAAATCGACATTGCCGCCCAGCTGGATGTCGGTGCCTCGGCCCGCCATGTTGGTGGCGATCGTAACCGCCCCGAAGCGGCCCGCGTTGGCCACGATCTGCGCCTCGTGCTCGTGCTGGCGCGCGTTCAGAACGTTGTGCTCGATCCCGGCGGCCGTCAGCAACTGGCTCAGGAATTCCGATTTCTCGATCGAGGTGGTGCCGACAAGGGCCGGTTGGCCCTTGGCGTGGGCCTGCCGGATTTCCTCGACGATGGCGTCGTATTTTTCCTTTGCGGTCCGATAGACCTGATCATCCTCGTCGATCCGCGCGATCGGGCGGTTGGTGGGCACTTCGACCACGCCGAGCCCGTAGATCTCGTTGAATTCCTCGGCCTCGGTGACCGCGGTGCCGGTCATGCCCGCCAGCTTCTCGTAGAGCCGGAAGTAGTTCTGGAAGGTGACGCTGGCGAGCGTCACGTTCTCGGGGCGGATCGTGCAATCTTCCTTCGCCTCGATCGCCTGGTGCAGCCCGTCCGAAAGGCGCCGCCCGGCCATCATTCGCCCGGTGAACTCGTCGATCAGCACGACCTGACCGTCGCGGACGATGTAGTCCTTGTCCTTCGTGAACAGCTTGTGCGCGCGCAGACCCTGGTTCACGTGGTGAACGATGGTGGTGCTTTCCGGGTCGTAGAGCGACTGGCCGTCTTCCAGAAGGCCGCGCATGTGCAGCTGCTCTTCCAGGAACTCGTTGCCCTCGTCGGTGAAATTGACGATCCGGGTCTTCTCGTCGATCGTGTAGTGTTCCTCGTCCAGTTCGGGGATCAGGCGGTCGATTTCCACATACAGCTCGGACCGGTCCTGGCTGGGTCCGGAAATGATCAACGGCGTGCGCGCCTCGTCGATCAGGATGCTGTCCACCTCGTCGACGATCGCGAAATAATGGTCGCGCTGATACATCTCGTTCAGCGAGGATTTCATGTTGTCGCGCAGGTAGTCGAAGCCCAGCTCGTTGTTCGTGGCATAGGTGATGTCGGCCTGGTAGGCGATGCGCTTGTCGTCCTCGGCCTGCTGCGGGAACACGACGCCCGTCGTCAGGCCGAGCGCCTCGTAGACCTTGCCCATCCACTCCGCGTCGCGGCGGGCAAGATAGTCGTTGACGGTGACGATATGCACGCCCCGGCCCGTCAGCGCGTTCAGGTAGGCCGGGAAGGTGGCCACCAGCGTCTTGCCCTCGCCGGTCTTCATCTCCGAGATGTTGCCCTGGTGCAGGAAGATCCCGCCCATCAGCTGCACGTCAAAGGCCCGCAGACCCAGCGCGCGGCGCGCCGCCTCGCGGCAGTTGGCGAAAGCTTCCGGCAGAAGGTCGTCCAGCGATTCGCCATCCGCATGACGCTTGCGGAATTCCTCTGTCTTCTTCTTCAGCCCGTCATCCGACAGGGCCTCGTATTCGGGTTCCCGCGCGTTGATTTTCTCGACCAGGGGGCGGGTCGCCTTCACCTTTCGGTCGTTCGGGGTGCCGAACACCTTCTTGGCGATTTTTCCGATACCCAACATGGTCTCTCCGTCCGGTTGCGAGGCCCTACCGCGCGGCATCCGCTTGCCCGCCCGGACCAGAGCCCATAGGTGTTGGGGGAACGGCGCCGCCTGACCTTGCGCCGATGTAAGCGGCGCCTGTAACAGTGTCAACGCCGCGCGATCGCGCGGACAACCCCGGAAGGACCAAGAATGCCCCGATTTACCGTCTCCTTTGCCGCTTCCGCTTTCGCGCTCGTGCTCGCGGGGGGCGCGTCCCTCGCCCAGGACGACGCCGTTACGGTCGACACCGTGGTCGCCACCGTGAACGGCCAGGAGATCACCCTCGGCCACGTCCTGTCGGCCCGTGCCTCGTTGCCGCAGCAATACCAGCAGATGCCGGACAATGTGCTGTTCGAGGGCATCGTCGAACAGATGGTGCAGCAGTCGCTGCTGGCCCAGCAGAGGGATGGCGATCTGTCGGACCGCGTGCGCTTCGCGCTGGACAACGAGCGCCGGTTGCTGCTGGCCGGGGAGGCCGTGGAGGACATCATCGATGACGCGGTGACCGACGAGGCGCTGGAGGCGGCATATGCCGCGCGCTATGACGAGGCGGAACCGGGCAAGGAATTCAACGCCTCGCATATCCTGGTGGAAACCGAGGAAGAGGCGAAGGCGCTGGTCGAGCAACTCGCCGGCGGCGCCGATTTCGCGGCCTTGGCGCAGGAGCATTCCACCGGCCCTTCGGGTCCGCGCGGCGGCGAGCTGGGCTGGTTCGGCGAGGGCGCAATGGTCGCCCCTTTCGAGGCCGCGGTGAAGGAGCTTGAGGTCGGCGCGGTCTCCGAGCCCGTGCAGACGCAGTTCGGCTGGCATGTCATCAAGCTGAACGAGACACGTGCCGCCGACGCCCCGGCGCTCGAGGACGTGCGCGAGGAGCTGGCCGAAGAGATCCGCACCAACGCGGTCCAGGAGCAGCTTGAGGCGATGATGGGCGCGGCGACGATCGAGAACCGGGCAAGCGAGATCGATCCATCGGTCCTTGGCCGCCCCGAACTTCTGGAGAACTGACAGATGGCAAAGGCGCTGCCGCGCTCGCCGCTCGCCCCGGCGGGGTTTCCCGCGCTCCCGCCGGTGGCGGGGGTGCGTTTCGCCACCGCCGAGGCGGGGGTGCGCTACAAGGGCAGAACGGATGTGATGCTGGCTCATCTCGCCCCCGGCAGCACCGTCGCGGGGGTATTCACCCGGTCCGCCACCCGGTCCGCCCCGGTCCTGGACTGCCAGGCGAAGATCGGCGCCGACAGCGAGGCCGGCGCGGCGATCCTGGTGAATTCGGGCAATGCCAACGCCTTTACCGGCCGGCATGGCGAAGGTGCCGTGCGCGCGGTCACCCAGGCCGTGGCCGATGCGCTGGACCTGCCGGCGGCGCGTGTGTTCACCTCGTCCACCGGGGTCATCGGCGAGCCGCTGCCGCATGAACGGATCACCGCGAAGATCGAGGAACTTGCGCAGGCGCTGTCGGGGGACAGGTTCGAAGCCGCGGCCCGCGCCATCATGACGACCGACACCTTCCCCAAGGGCGCGGGCGCGTCGGTCGAGATCGGCGGCAAGACCGTCACGATCGTTGGGATCGCCAAGGGTTCCGGCATGATCGCGCCCGACATGGCCACCATGCTGGTCTACATCTTCACCGATGCCGTGTGTCCGCGCCCGGCATTGCAGGCGCTGGTATCCGAGTTGTCGGACCGCACGTTCAACTGCATCACGGTGGACAGCGATACCTCCACCTCCGACACCCTGCTGATGGGGGCCACGGGCGCAAGCGGCGTCGACGTCTCGGGCAGCGAGGCGTTCCGCGAGGCGCTGCACGGGGTGATGCTGGACCTGGCGCAGCAGGTGGTGCGCGACGGCGAGGGCGCAACCAAGTTCGTCGAGGTCGCGGTGACCGGCGCGACGAGCGATGCCGATGCCCGCACCCATGCGCTGGCCATCGCCAATTCGCCGCTGGTCAAGACCGCGATCGCCGGTGAGGATCCGAACTGGGGCCGGGTGGTCATGGCGGTGGGCAAGTCCGGCGCGGCGGCAGACCGGGACCGGCTGTCCATCCGCTTCGGCGCGGTTCTCGTGGCGGAGAACGGCTGGGTCTCGCCCTCTTACCGGGAGGAAGACGCCGCCGCTCACATGAAGGGCCAGGATATCCTCATCGGCGTGGACCTGGGCCTGGGGCAGGGTATGGCGACGGTGTGGACCTGCGATCTGACCCATGGATATATCGACATCAACGCGGATTACCGCTCGTGACCGGGCTGGGGCGGTGAAGGTCGTCCTTGTTTCGGCCGTCGCGCTCGTGGACCGCGACGGTCGGGTGCTCCTGGCGCAACGCCCCGAAGGCAAGTCCATGGCGGGGCTGTGGGAATTTCCCGGCGGCAAGGTCGAGCCGGGCGAGACGCCCGAGGCCGCGCTGGTGCGCGAACTGCACGAGGAACTGGGGATCGAGACCTGGAACAGTTGTCTGGCGCCGCTGACCTTCGCGTCGCACAGCTACGCGGAATTCCATCTGCTCATGCCGCTTTTCGTCTGCCGCAAATGGGAGGGGATTCCACAGGCGCACGAGGGCCAGACGCTGAAATGGGTCCGGCCCGCGGAGCTGCGCGACTACCCGATGCCGCCGGCGGACATTCCGCTGATCCCGATCCTGCGCGACTGGCTCTGACGTCGGATACCGGAATGCAGAAAGGGCGGCCCGAAGGCCGCCCTTTTCCATGTCCATGTCCCAGCGGATCAGGCAAGCTTGCGCTCGACCTCCTCGCGCTCGAAGATCTCGATCACGTCGCCCGGGCGAACATCGTCGTAGCTCTCGAAGGCCATGCCGCATTCCTGGCCGGACTGCACCTCGGCAACCTCGTCCTTGAAGCGTTTCAGCGTCTTCAGCGTGCCCTCGTGGATCACCACGTCGTCGCGCAGCAGGCGCACACCTGCGGACCGACGGGCGATGCCCTCGGTCACGAGGCAGCCCGCCACCTTGCCGACGCCGGAGACCTTGAAGACCTCCTTGATCTGCGCGTAGCCGATGAAGTTCTCGCGGATCTCGTTGGACAACAGGCCCGAGGCCGCCGCCTTCACGTCATCCACGAGATCGTAGATCACGCTGTAATAGCGGATCTCGACGCCCTTCTGGTTCGCGGCGTTGCGCGCGGGCGCATTGGCGCGGACGTTGAACCCGATCACCGGCGCGCCCGAGGCCTCGGCCAGGCCGATATCCGACTCGGTGATGGCGCCGACGCCCGAGTGCAGCACGCGCACGCGCACCTCGTCGTTGCCGACCTTCTCCAGCGCCTGGACGATTGCCTCGGCCGAGCCCTGCACGTCGGCCTTCACCAGCACGGGCATCTCGGTGACGTTCTCGTCTTCCTTGGCCTTGGCCATCAGCTGTTCCAGCGAGGTCGCGGCACCGGCAGCGGCGCGCTTCTCCTTGGACTTCTGCTCGCGATACTCGGCGATCTCGCGGGCCTGCGCTTCGGTGGCGACCACGTTCAGAACGTCGCCTGCCTCTGGCGTGCCGTTCAGGCCCAGCACCTCGACGGGCACCGACGGGCCCGCCTCCTCGACGCGGTCTCCCTTGTCGTTGATCAGCGCCCGCACCTTGCCCCATTGCTCGCCCACGACGAAGATGTCGCCGCGGCGCAGGGTGCCCTTCTGGACCAGAACGGTCGCCACAGGGCCGCGGCCCACGTCCAGCTGGGCCTCGATCACGGCGCCTTCGGCGGCGCGGTCAGGATTGGCCTTGAGTTCCAGGATTTCGGCCTGGAGCGCGATCGCCTCGAGCAGCTCTTCCAGGCCCATGCCCGTGATGGCCGAAACCTCCACATCCTGCACGTCGCCCGACAGCTTCTCGACGATGATCTCTTGTTGCAGCAGATCCGTGCGCACCTTGTCCGGGTTCGCGTCGGGCTTGTCGCACTTGTTGATCGCCACGATCATCGGCACCTTCGCCGCCTTGGCGTGGTTGATCGCCTCGATGGTCTGCGGCATCACCGCGTCATCCGCCGCCACGACCAGCACCACCACGTCGGTGACCTGGGCGCCGCGCGCCCGCATCGAGGTGAAGGCGGCGTGGCCCGGCGTATCGAGGAAGGTCAGCTTGTCGCCATTGGGTGCCGTGACCTGATAGGCGCCGATATGCTGGGTGATCCCACCGGCCTCGCCCGCCACAACCTTGGCGTTGCGGATCGCGTCAAGCAGCGACGTCTTGCCGTGGTCGACATGGCCCATCACGGTGATGACCGGCGGGCGCGACTTGAGGTCCTGGTCGCGGTCCTCGACCTCGTGGATCACGTCCTCCACGTCGGCATCCGAGACGCGCACCACCTTGTGGCCGAACTCCTCGATGATGAGTTCCGCGGTGTCGGCGTCGATGGTCTGGTTCTGGGTGACCATCATGCCGTTCTGCATCAGCGCCTTGACCACGTCGGCGGCGCGTTCCGCCATCCGGTTGGCCAGTTCCGAGACCATGATCGCCTCGGGCAGCTGCACCTCGCGCACGACCTTCTCGCGCGGCTGGGACTGGCCCATCGCTTTCTGGCGCGCGCGCTCCTGCTTGCGCTTCATGGCGGCCATGGATTTCTGCCGTCCACCTTCGCCACCCGCAAGGGCCTGGTTCAGGGTCAGCTTGCCGGCGCGGCGTCCGCCGTCGCGATCGGTCTTGCGGACCTTGGTGTCGCGGACTTCCTCGCGCTCCTTCTTGCGGGAGGGCGACTCGGCGGGAGCGGTGGCCGGGCGCGGGGCCTTGGGAGCCTCGACATCGGCCGCAGCAGCGGGCGCGGCCGCCGCGCGCGACAGCGCCTCGGCTTCCTCGCGCTTGCGGCGCTCTTCATCCTCGGCTTTCTGGCGTGCGCGTTCCTCGGCTTCGCGCTGTTCGCGCTCCTTGGCCTCCTGCTCGGCACGGCGACGCTCGCGATCCTCGGCGCGGCGGCGTTCCTCTTCCTCGCGTTCCCGCGCTTCCTCGACCTCGCGGGCCTTGGCGGCCTGCAGGGCCTTGAGACGGCGCTCCATCTCGGAATCGGAAATGCCCGCGGGGCGCTTGCCGCTTCCCGACACAGACGAGCCGCTGCTGCCGGGCACGGCCGGTTTCGCCGCTCCGGGCTTGGGCACCACGACCCGCTTGCGCTTCGTCTCCACCACGACGTTCTTCGTCCGCCCGTGGCTGAAGCTCTGCTTCACGCTCCCGGAGCGGGGGCCGGTCCGCAGCCCCAGTGTCTTCTTGCCGTCGTTGTCGCTCATCTAGCCGTCTTTTCCTTTCCGGCGGCCCCTGCCACCGTGGTCGCTGACGCGAAAGCCCTTCAATCTTGCGGCTTCCTCTACAACACGAGAGGTGAGTCCGCCAGACGCAAGCGCGCCATGTATCACAGTTTGTCGCCCAAAAGCCAAACCCAATTCATCCGTCGTCAGCCAGCCGATGAAGCGCCCTCCATAGGGGGTGCTCAGCTTGGACTTGCCTCTCTCGGACCCGTCGCTGGCCTGGATCAGAACCTGTGCACCCTCGCGCATGAGCCAGGATTTCACCTTTTCGTAGCCCGCCACGGCCGCGCCCGATTTCCGCGCGAGGCTGATCAGGTCCACCGTGCGGCGGGCCAACTGCGCCTCCACCTCGGCCACGAGGCCCTCGGGCACCCGCACGGGCTGCCTGGCGGCGCGGGCGAAGAGGTTCTTCGCCACGGCCTTTTCCAGCGCCGCGCGGTCCGCCGAGACCCAGATGCCCCGGCCCGGGAGCTTGCCCAGAATGTCGGGTACCACCGAGTCGTCCGGCCCGATCACGAAGCGGATCAGTTCCGCCTTCGGGCGCACCTCTCCCGTGGCGATGCATTTTCGCTCCGGCCCTGCCTCGCGGTCGCTGTCGCGCTTGCCGCGGGTCATGTCTGAGTCCGCCGCGGAGGTCAGGCCGACACCTCCTCTTCGGTATCGCCATCCTCGACGGCGTCAGCCGCATCCGCGTCGCCGGAAAGCTCATCCGGATCGACCCAGCCCAGCAGGACGCGCGCGGTCATCACCATGTTCTGCGCCTCTTCCAGCGAGACGTCGAATTTCTCGAGCAGGCCCTCGTCCTTGACACGCTCTCCGTCCACCGTGGTCCAGCCGCCGGCAAGCTCCCAGTCGGCGCAGGTGGCGAAATCCTCGAGCGTCTTGATACCGTCCTCGGCCAGCGCCTCCACCATCTGGGGGGTCAACCCCTCGAAGTCAACCAGACTGTCCTCGACACCCAGTTCGCGGGCATGTTCCAGAGCCTTGCGGGCCTGTGCTTCGAGATGTTCGCGGGCGCGGGTCTGCAGTTCCTCGGCGGTGTCCTCGTCTACCCCCTCGATCACGAGAAGCTCGTCCTGGTCGACATAGGCGACCTCTTCAAGATTGGTGAAGCCCTCCGCGACCAGCAACTGCGCGAAGAACTCGTCCAGGTCCAACGTGTCCATGAAGAGCTTCGTGCGCTCCTCGAACTCGGCCTGACGGCGCTTGCTTTCCTCTTCCTCGGTCAGGATGTCGATATCCAGCCCGGTCAGCTGGCTGGCCAGCCGAACGTTCTGGCCACGCCGTCCGATCGCCAGCGACAGCTGTTCGTCGGGCACGACGACCTCGATGCGCTGGGCATCCTCGTCGATCACCACCTTGGAAACCTCGGCGGGTTGCAGCGCGTTCACCAGGAACGTCGCCTGATCCTCGTTCCAGGGGATGATGTCGATCTTTTCGCCCTGAAGCTCGTTCACGACGGCCTGCACGCGGGAGCCGCGCATACCCACGCAGGCGCCGACCGGGTCGATTGAACTGTCATAGGAGATGACGGCGATCTTGGCCCGGCTGCCCGGATCCCGGGCCACGGCCTTGATCTCGATGATCCCGTCGTAGATCTCGGGCACTTCCATCTTGAACAGTTCCGCCATGAACTCGGGCGCGGTGCGCGACAGGAAGATCTGCGGGCCTCGGGTCTCGCGCCGGACATCCTTGATGTAGACGCGGATCCGGTCGTTCGGGCGATAGCTCTCGCGGCCTATCTTCTCGTTGCGGCGCAGGATCGCCTCGCCGCGGCCCACGTCGACGATGACGTTGCCGTATTCCTCGCGCTTGACCTGGCCGTTGATGATGGTGCCCACGCGGTCCTTGAATTCCTCGAACTGCCGATCGCGCTCGGCCTCGCGGACGCGCTGCAGGATCACCTGCTTGGCCGATTGCGCGGCGATCCGGCCCATCTCGACCGGCGGCACCTCTTCTTCGAACTCATCGCCGACCTTGGGCTCTTCCATGTATTGCCGGGCCTGCTCGACGGTCATTTCCGCCTGGTAGTTCTCTACCGCGTCATCCTCGACCACGGTGCGCACCCGGGTGAAGGTGGCGCGCCCGGTCTTGCGGTCGATCTTGACCCGGATGTCCATCTCGGAGCCGTAGCGCGACTTGGCGGCGCGGGCGAGGCTGTCCTCCATCGCCTCGACCACGAGACCCGGATCGATCATCTTCTCGCGGGCCACGGCCTCGGCGGTTTGCAGCAGCTCGAGCTGGTTTGCAGAGGTAATCGCCATTGTCTCAGTCCTCCTCGGAACCGGCGTGTTCTGTTTCTATCTCGTCGAAGGCGGTTTCATCCACGGCCTGGGCCTTGCGCGCCTTCAGCATGTCCCGGATCAATTCGTCGGTCAGCACCAGCTTGGCGTCGCTCAGCCACTCGAACGTCAGCCCCACCGTGCCCTCGTCCAGGTTGATGAGCACCTCGTTTCCCTCGACACCGGCCAGCACGCCCTTGAAGCGGCGGCGGCCGTCGATCAGCTCGACGGTTTCCAGCCTGGCCTCGTAGCCCTCGAACTCCTCGAAATCCTTGAGCCGGGTCAGCGGCCGGTCGATCCCGGGGCTGGAGACTTCCAGCGTGTAGGCGTCGAGAATCGGATCCTCGACATCCAGCACCGCGCTCACCGCGGTGGAGATCTCGGCGCAATCGTCCACCTCGATCCCGCCCTCGGGTTTCTCGGCCATGATCTGAAGCGTCGGCGTGTTGCCACCCATGAGGCGGATGCGCACGAGTTCGAAGCCCATGTCCTCGATGACGGGCTGCACGATCTCCGCGATGCGCTGGTCGATGGGGGCCTTGGCGATCAGGGTATTCATGTGACTCCGGGTACAAAAAAAACGGGCACGCGGCCCGTTGGAATATCCCGGTGGAACGTCGGACCCGGGGTCCAACGAACCGCTGTTGAAGGCCATATACGCCTGCCGGGCCGAGTCTGCAAGGGCTGTTGCCGCGCGCGCCGATCCCGGCGGGGTGCAGGGGCCGCGCTCAGGCACAACGGCCGGCTTTCGGGCGCGAAGTCCAAGATCCTGTAGAGGGGCAGGCGGGCCGCGCGCGGCATTGCGTGCGCTGGGCCCAGCTCCACCCCCGACAGGGCGGCATGGCTGGGGCCGGTGCCCGGGGCGTCGGGCTTGGCACCGGTGCGGTTGATCATCGTGAAAGCGCCGAAAGCCAGCCAGCCGGTCGGCCATCCGCAGCCCGATGCCGCGCGACAGACCGCCACTGCCGCGCGACAGACTACCATCCGAGGCGCTCCGCCTCCGACGCGAGTCATGCTTCGGAGCGTGCCGGCCGTGCGCTGCCTTCTTCTTCCGATCGCGGCGCCGCGCCTATGCCGCCGACAGCCCGGCATCCAGCGCCGCGAGGATCGTCTGCACCTCCTGCGCGGTCAGGATCAAAGGCGGCGACAGGATCACGTTATTGCCGGAGATCCGAATCATCGCCCCCGCGCGATAGGTGGCCTCATGCACGCGTCCCACGGCGCCCTTGTCCAGCGGGGTCTTGGCGGCGCGGTCGCTCACCAGTTCCAGCGCGCACATCAGCCCGTGACCACCGCGCACATCGCCCACGATGTCGTGCTTTTCCATGAGCCTGAGCAGCCCGTCATGCAGGTCCGCCCCCCGTGCGCCGGCATTGGCGGCGACGTTCAGCCGCTCCGTCTCCTGCAGGCAGGCGATTGCGGCGGCCGCGCCCACCGGGTGGCCGGAATAGGTATAGCCGGACCCGATCGCGGCCTTGCCGGTCTCGTCCGTCTCGAAGGTCTCGGCGATCTCGTCCGACAGCATCACGGCACCGAACGGGAAATAGCCGTTGGTGATGGCCTTCGCGGTGCAGGCGATATCCGGCTTCACCCCCCAATGGCGCGATCCCGTCCAGTCGCCGGTGCGGCCGAAGCCGGTGATGACCTCGTCCGCGATCAGCACGATCCCGGTCCTGTCGCAGATCTCGCGCACCATCGGCATGAAGCTTTCATGCGGGGGAATCACCCCGCCGGCGCCAAGCACCGGCTCCATGATGAAGGCGGCGATGGTTTCCGCTCCCTGGAACGCGATCTCGTCCTCCAGCGCCGCCGCGCATAGTTGTGCCAGCCGGGCCGGATCCGATTCGCCGAACGGGTTGCGATAGGTGTAGGGCGCCGGGATCTGGAAGCAGCCAGGCAGGAGCGGCTCGTATTGCGTGCGGAAATTGGCATTGCCGTTGACGCTGGCGCCGCCGGTATGGGTGCCGTGATAGCCCTTCTTGAGGCTCAGATACTTCACCCGCCCCGCCTGTCCGCGGATCTTGTGGAACTGCCGCGCCAGCCTCAGCGCCACCTCCACCGAATCGGACCCGCCGGATGTGAAGAACGCCCGGCTCAGCCCGTCAGGGGCGAAGAATTGCCGCAGCATCCAGCTCAGTTCGATCACCGCGTCATTCGTGGTGCCCCGGAAGATCGAGTAGTAGGGCAGCGCGTCAAGCTGTGCGGCGATGGCGTCCTTGATCGGCTGGCAGGAAAAGCCGAGATTCACGTTCCACAGCCCGCCCACCGCGTCGATGGTCTCGTGCCCGTCCACGTCGGTGATCCGCACGCCTTTCGCCCCGGTCACGATGACGGGGGGTCGTGCCAGGCTCTCGGCCGGGTGGGCCATCGGGTGGAACAGGTGGCGGGCGTTGTTCTCCTTGAGAAAATTCTCGTCCTTCATGGCAATCTCCCTGGATCGAGTCCGAGCTTCTCCAGCGCCTCGGCATAGCCGGCGCGCGGATCGCGGACATTGAAATGAACGGTGGACAGGCCCACGGCGGCCGCGCCCCGGATGTTGCGGGCCTGGTCGTCCACGAAGACACAGGCGGCGGCGGGCAGGCCCAGCGCGTCGAGGCAGGCGGTGTAGGCGCGCGGGTCGGGTTTCAGGATGCCGGTATGGGTGGCGTCGTGGATCACGTCGAACGCGGCCAGGAAGGGCAGTTTCGCCCGGAACTCGGCACCGTAGAACAGGTCCAGCTCGTTCGAGAGCACCGCGAGGCGGATCCCGGTCTCGCGCGCGATCCGGATCGCGGTCAGGAATTCGGGGCGAATCACCTCGGCCGGGCTGGCGCCCCTGGCCGCGCGCACGAAATCGGCCATCTCGGTCCAGTCGGCACCCGACAGGGCGGCCACCTCCAGCGTGCGCCGGCGCCAGTAGTCGCGTTCGGTGATCTCGTCGGCCTGCATGGCCTGCCAGAGCGGATCGCAGTCCGGATCGAAGGGCCCGCGCCATGTCAGCGTGCCAGGCGCCAGGCCCAGCGCCGCCTCCGTCAGGTCGTGCGTCTCGAACAGGGTGCGCGAGATGACACCGCCGAAATCGAGGATCAGCGCGCTTCGGTCATGCGGCATCGGACCAGAGCCTTTCCACATCTGCCGGGACGCGGCCGCCCAGCGCGGCGCTGATGCGCCCCGCATTGGCCAGCAGGGCGGCGATGATCCGGGCGCGGGTCTCGGGCGTGGCCCGCCCGGCCGGCAACGCCACGGCAAGCGCGCCGATCGCCTCGGACCCGGCGCTGCCGAAGACGGGCACGGCGCTCGAGTAGACATCGCCGTCGAAACTGCGGTCGGTGACGGCATGGCCGCGCGCGCGGGTCTGCTCGGTCAAGGCCCGCAGCGCGCCGGGCTCGGTGAGCGTGTGGTCGGTGAAGCGTTCCAGCGGGCTCGCCAGCGCCCGGTCCAGCAGATCGGGCGGGCCGAAGGCGAGCGCCGCAAGTCCCGAGGAGGTGGCATGCAGGGGCAGCAATTCGCCGTCGTCATAGAAGACCCGCGTGGCGTGCATCGTGGCATCGGCATGGTAGAGCGGCGACAATGCCAGCCCCTGCAACAGCGACACATGAACCAGCTCGCCAAGCCGCTCGCTCATGGCGTCCACGGTCGGAGCAACGGCGCTGCGGGCCGGAAAGGCGCGTTCGCGCACATAGGCCAGCCGAAGGACGGCTGGGCCAAGGCGGTAGGCGCGCGTCATCCGGTCCCGCTCGACGAAGGCCGCCTGTTCCAGTTCCGCGAGGTGGCGGTGCAGCGTCGCCTTGTCCCGGCCGGTCAGACGGTGGAACTCCGACAATGCGATCTCCGGCCTGGTGACCGAGAAATGATCCAGCAGATCGAGCGCTTTCGTGATCGTTCCCATGTTCCGTGTTCCGCGCAATCCGCGTGTCAGGGGGCCGGCAGACCTCTCGCACGGAAACGTTGACGGAAACGGACTCGATGAGCAATATGAAATTGCAACAATGTTTTAAATAATGAAATGCTCTGGGAGCCGCGAGATGATCTGCAACCTGTTTGCCGGTGCTGTTGCGCCCGGTGCCGCAAGGCGGCGCGGGCGCTGACGCGGGCCCGCCGCTCCTGTCTTCGCCAGACCCAGCAAAGGGAAACGCCATGCTCGACCAATCCGCCATCGACGCGCTGCGCCACGCGCCCATCCCGCCGAAGGCTCACCTGATCGACGGGGTGTCCTGCCCCTCCGACAGCGGCGAGGTGCTGGAGGTGCGCTCGCCCATCGACGGTCAGGTGCTGACCACGATCCCCGCGGGCACTGCCACGGATGCACGGCGCGCCATCGCCGCCGCGCGCCGCGCCTTCGAAGACCGGCGCTGGGCCGGGCAACCGCCTGCGGCGCGCAGGAAGGTGCTGCTGAAATGGGCCGGGCTGATCGAGGCCGAGGCACTGGCGCTGACCGTGCTGGGCGTGCGCGACAACGGCACCGAGATCGGCATGGCGATCAACGCGGAGGCGGGCTCTGCCGTGGCTGCGATCCGCTACTATGCCGAGGCGATCGACAAGATCTATGGCGAGATCGCCCCGACCGCCGACAGCGCGCTGGGCCTGATCCACCGCGAGCCCGTGGGCGTGGTGGCGGCCATCGTGCCCTGGAACTTCCCCCTGATGATCGGCACATGGAAGCTGGGCCCGGCGCTGGCGGCCGGCAATTCCGTGGTGTTGAAACCGGCCGAGAACGCCTCCCTCACCCTCTTGCGCATCGCGGAGCTGGCGCTGGAGGCCGGGCTGCCTGCGGGTGTGCTGAACGTCGTCACCGGCAAGGGCTCGGTGGTGGGCGAGGCGATGGCGCTCAGCATGGATGTGGACGTGATGGTGTTCACCGGGTCCGGGACCGTGGGCCGCCGCCTGCTGGAAAACTCGGCGAAATCAAACCTGAAGCGCTGTTACCTGGAACTGGGCGGCAAGTCGCCCAACATCGTGTTCGACGACACGCGCGACCTGGCGAGCGCCGCGAAGGTCTCGGCCATGGGGATTTTCCGCAATTCCGGGCAGGTCTGCGTCGCGGGGTCCCGGCTGCTGGTGCAACGCGGCATCCATGACGAATTCGTGGCCGCGCTGTCCGAGGCGGCGCAGGCGCTGAAGGTGGGCGATCCGCTGGACGTCACGAGCCAGGCGGGCGCCGTGAACAACCCCGCGCAGCTAGAGCAGAACCTGCGTTTCGTGGACTTGGCCCAGGCCGAGGGCGGGCGGCTGCATCTGGGCGGCCACCGGATCCTCCAGGAGACCGGCGGTTGGTACATGGAACCCACCATCGTCACCGGGGTGACGCCGCAGAATTCCGTCGCGCAGCAGGAGGTGTTCGGCCCGGTGCTGGCCGTGACCCCGTTCGAGGACGAGGCCGAGGCGGTCGCCATCGCCAATTCCACCGATTACGGTCTTGCCGCCGGGGTCTGGACGAACGACCTTGGGCGGGCACACCGGATGATCCGGGCGATCCGGTCGGGCGTGGTGCATGTGAACTGCTATGGCGGTGCCGACCTTACCGTTCCCCTGGGCGGGGTCAGGCAATCCGGCAACGGGCATGACAAGTCGCTGCATGCCTTCGACAAGTATCTCGACCTGAAAACCGCCTGGATCCAGCTTTGAACGGAGGAAGCCGCATGGCCGACAAGACGATCCTGGTGATCGGCACCTACGACACCAAGTCCGACGAACTGGCCTATCTCGCGGAGTGCATCGTGGCGCAGGGCGGTGGGGTGCTCACGATGGATGTCAGCGTGCTGGGCGAACCGCCGGCACCGGCCCATGTGACCAAGCATGACGTGGCGCTGGCCGCGGGAAGCTCGATCCAGGAGGCGATCGCCTCGGGCGACGAGAACAGCGCGATGCAGATCATGGCGCGCGGCGCCGCCGCGCAGGCCGCGCGGCTGCACGCGGAGGGGCGGATGCACGGGATGATCGTGCTCGGCGGGTCCATGGGCACGGACCTTGCGCTGGATGCCTGCCGGGCGGTGCCGCTGGGCGTGCCGAAATACATCGTTTCCACCGTCGCCTTCTCGCCCCTGCTCCCGCCCGAGCGGTTGCCGGCGGATGTGCAGATGATCCTCTGGGCAGGCGGGCTCTACGGGCTGAACTCCGTGTGCAAGTCCTCGCTCAGCCAGGCGGCGGGCGCGGTGCTCGGTGCCGCCCGTGCGGTGGAGGCCCCGCAAAGCGAAAGGCCGCTGATCGGGATGACAAGCCTCGGCAAGACTGCGCTGACCTACATGGTCACGCTGAAACCGGCGCTGGAGGCGCGAGGCTACGAGGTTGCGGTGTTCCATGCCACCGGGATGGGCGGGCGCGCGTTCGAGAACCTCGCGGCCGAGGGCGCCTTCGCCGCGGTTCTCGACTTCTGCACCCAGGAACTGGGCAATCATGTTCACGGCTCGAATATCTCGGCCGGGGCCGACCGGCTTACCAATGCGGGGCGTCACGGCATCCCGCAGATCGTGGCGCCGGGCTGCTACGACCTGGTGGATATCGTGGGCTGGCAGCCCGTCGATCCGAAATGGTCGGATCACCCTCGCCACGCGCATAACCGGCTCATCACCTCGATCGTTCTGAAAGACGAGGAGCGGCGCGAGGTCGCCCGCGCCCATGCCCAGCAACTGGCCGCGGCACAAGGGCCCACGGTGCTGTTGCTGCCCGAGGGCGGCTGTGGCGAATGGGACCGGCCCGGCGCGCCCCTGAATGACGTGCAGGGGCTGAGGGCATTCTGCGACGAGATGAAATCCGCCTGCCCGCCCAATGTGGAGTTGCGCCCGTTGAAGGCGCATATCAACGATGCGGCCTTCTGCGACGCGGCGCTGGAGGTGTTCGACGCCTGGGTGGCCGAGGGCAAGGTGGTGCCGGGCGCGGCCCAAGGTTCACGGTGACAGGCTGAGCGTCAGGGTGAAGCCGTAGCTTGCCTCGCGCAGCCCCTTCGGCGCGGCCGGGAACCGCGCGCGCTGGACTGCGCGCAGTGCCGCCCCGTCCAGAACCTCGTGCCCGGAAGACCCGCTCAGCCGGACCCCGGCCAGTTGCCCGTGCCTCGTCACCGTGAGGGCCAGCGCCACGCGGCCGCTGGCGCGGGTGCCGCGGGGATAGCGTTTCTGCCGTTCGACGCTGGCGCGGATCGCGCCGCCCCATTGGGCGATCAGCCGCTGGCGCTGGGCGGGGCTGGTCCCCGCCTCCGGGGCCGCGCCTACATTGCCCGCAGCCTGCCCGCCGCCAGTGCCGCGTGCGGTCTGCTGCTGTGCCGCCTGGCGCTGCGGTGCCGCGCCCGGTGGCGTTGCCTCGCGCCGCGGCGCGGCGCGGACCGTGGCGACGGGGGCGGGCCGCTCCGGGGCGAGCCCCTCGGGCCGCGCCTGCGGGCGCAGCGACCGGCGCGCCCGTTCCTCGGGGGAAGGGGGCGCATCGGTCTCCGCCAGGGGTGCGGCATCGGCCCGGGGCGCGTCGGGGGCCTGAGCAACGGGGCGCGGCGGAGAATTCGCGGCAGGGGCCGATAGGGTCGGGGCCGCATCGGCGCGCGCCACCTCTCCGAGGGCCGGCGGGGCGGGCATGGCGGGCAGCGGCGCGTCGGTCGGCCTGGTTTCGGCACGTGGCGCCTCCTCGGGCAAGGCGGCGAGTGGGGCCTGTTGAGCGGGCCGCGCGGGCGCTGCTTCAGCTTGCGGTGACACGGGCGCGGCTGGCGTGCCCGGCGCGGGAGCGGGCATCGCCTCGGGTGCGGCGCGCTCCAGCGCGGGCGCGCGATCGGGCAGGTCGGCCCGGTCCATCGGCGCGGGCGGTTCGGGCGCCACGGGCCGCAGCGCCGCCATGCGCGGATCGGGCCGGGACAGAGCCTGCTCGGCCGCATCGACCGCCTGTGGCGGCAGGGGAGCCTCGGCCTCGAGCTGGGGCTCCGGCGCCTCCAGCCACTCCCGCACCAGCGCCTCCAGCTCGCCGCTCGCGCCTTGTAGCGAGACCCGGGTGTCGCCTGCCGCGCCGGAGCCTTCCGCCCCGCCTTCGGGCATCCCGGCCCAGACCGCGAGATGCAGCGCCGCCGAGACCGCCACGAACCCGCCGAACTGCGCCAGCGCCTTCATCGCGGCCTCAACACGATTTCGGTGGCCTCGACCCCCTCGGCGCGCAGCCGGGCCAGCAGGCGGGCCAGATCGGACGCGGGCAGGGCGCTGTCGGCGCGGATGGTCAGCGGCGCGTCGCCCTCGCGTCGGGCCAGCCGGGCAAAGGCCGCCTCGCCCTCTGCGCCGTCATGGGCCACGCGCCCGTCCCCGGCCACGAACAGCGTGTCCTGTCCCTCGGCCAGCCGCTCGGACCCTGCGTCGGGCGGGGTCACCTCGAAGGGCGCGGGCGGGGCGATCTGCGCCGTCATCAGGAAGAAGATCAGCAGTAGGAAGACCACGTTGATCATCGGCACGATGGCCTCGGCCTTGCGGCGGCGCGGGGGACGGGCGAATTGCATCGGCCTACTCCACCAGAACCAGCCGCGAGAAACCGGCCTGCGCCAGCATGCCCGCCACGTCGGACAGGCGTTGCAGGTCTGCGCCGCCGATCCCGCGCAGCACCACCGGCTCGGAGGGATCGGCGGCCAGCGCCTCCAGTGCCTTCGGCAGCGCCTCGGGCGTCATCGCAACGCCGTTCAGCGTCAGCCCGTCGGGCGCGATGGAGACCAGCCGGGGCGGGCCGTCCCATGCGCCGCCGGTGCCGCCGCCCGTCAGGGGCAGGGCCCTGTCGCGCCCCACTTGCGAGACCAGCATGAAGAACACCAGCAGCAGGAACACCACGTCGATCATCGGCGTGAGGCTGGGCCTGCGGGGCGGCCTTCGTTCGGCGAAGGAGAACATCACGCGCTCTCGGGTGCATGCAGGAAGATGCGGGTGGCGATATCCTCCAGATCGGTCTGGACCGCGTCGGCCACGCTCTCGAACCAGGTCAGCGCGGCGGCGGCGGGAATCGCCACGGCCATGCCGGCGGCGGTTGTCAGCAGCGCCTCCCAGATCCCGCCCGCCAGCACCGAGGGATCGGCGCGCGCGCCGCTGTCCTGGAGTGCCTGGAACGCCTCGATCATGCCCAGCACGGTGCCCAGCAGGCCGACCAGCGGCGCGATCGTGGCGATCAGCTCCAGCGGACGAAGGCCCGACCGCAGGGCGGCCAGCTCGGCCCGGGCGACGCGGTGGGTCTCTTCCCGCGCCGCGTCCGGGCCGAAGCGGCCCAGCGCCGCCATGGCGGCTTGGGCCAGCCGGGCACGCACACCGCGCGCTGCGGCGGCCTGCGCCTGCGCGCCGGGCGCGCCCCGGCACCAGGCCTCGACGGCGGGCAGGGACCCGCCATGCGACCAGGCGCCCAAGCCCGTCAGTTGCACCAGCTTCCACAGCACCAGTGCCAGGGTCAGCACCGACAGGCCGGCGATCACCCATAACGCGGGACCGCCCCGGGCAAGGAATTCGGCAAGACCGCTCAGCTCCATTCCCGTGCTTCCTGCTTCATGGGATCACCTCCAGCGACTGATAGACAGGCCCCACGGCCATCGTCTCGTAGAAGGCGCGCACATGGAAGATGCGCGCCAGCCGCGCGGGGGTCAGCACCTCCCCCGGGGGGCCGTCGGCCACGAGCCGGCCCTCGCCCAGCAGGATCAGCCGGGTGCAGTGCCGCACGGCCAGGCCCAGGTCGTGCAGCGACATCAGCGCCGAACGCCCCTCGCGCGTCAGCCGCGCGAAGGTTTCCATCGTGGCGATCTGGTGGGCGGGGTCCAGCCCGGCGATGGGCTCGTCCGCCACGATCAGCGGGGTATCCTGCGCCAGCGCCCGGGCGATCAGCGCGCGGCCCTGCTCGCCGCCCGACAGCCGCGTGGCGGTGCGGTGGCGCAGGGCCTCCAGCCCCATCGCGGCCAGCGCGCGCTCCACCTGCGCACGGTCCTGTGCGGTGGGGCGCTGGCCCGAGGCCATGTGCGGGATACGGCCCAGCATCACCAGCGTCTCCACCGTGACGGGCCAGGCGATTTCGCGGGTCTGGGGCATCCAGGCGGCGGCGCGGGCGCGAGCACGCGGGGTCATCTCGGCGATCGAACTGCGCCCCTCCGCGGGGATCAGCCCAAGCGCTGCGCGCATCAGGGTGGTCTTGCCCGCGCCGTTGGGCCCGATCAGGCCGACGAACTCGCCCGGGCCGATGTCCAGGCCGACCTCGCGGAACACCTCGCGCCCGCGCAGCGAGACCGACAGGCCGGAGAGCGACAGCAGGGTCATGCCATCTCTCTCCGTGTCTTGTAGATCAGGTGCAGGAAGAGCGGCGCGCCCACCAGCGCGGTCAGCACCCCCAGCTTGAGGTCGCGGGCTGGCAGGATGACCCGCACCGCGATATCGGCCGCCAGCACCATCGCGGCCCCTCCCAGCGCGCTGGCCCAGAGCAGGCGCGAGGGTTGCGCCCCCACGAAGGGGCGCAGGATATGCGGCACCACCAGCCCGACGAAGCCGATCGCCCCGGCCACCGCCGTGGCGGCCCCCACCACCGAGGCGGCGCCGAAGATCAGCGTCAACCGCAGCCGTTGCAGGCCGATCCCCATGGCGCCCGCGGCGTCCTCGCCCAGCGTCAGCGCGTCGAGCCCCCGGCCCAGCGTGGCCAGCAGCGCCCAGCCGGCCAGCATCCAGGGCAGGGCGATCCAGACATGGGTCATGGACCGGTCCGCCAGCGAACCCATCATCCAGAAGACGATCTCGTTCGCGGCGAAGGGGTTGGGCGAGAGGTTCAGCACCAGCGAGGTGAGCGCGCCCGCCAGCGCGGAAATCGCGATTCCCGCCAGGATCAGCGTCAGCGAGGATCCGCGCGGCCCCGCAAGCGCGATCACCAGCAGAACGCCGGCCAGCGCACCAGCCAGCGCCATCGCCGGCAGTGCCAGCATGAAGGCCGCGGCGAGCCCGGTCTGGATCGACAGCACCGCGCCCAGGGCGGCAGAGCCCGAAACCCCGATCAGCCCCGGTTCTGCCAGAGGGTTGCGCAGGTAGCCCTGCATGGCGGCGCCCGCGAGGCCCAGGCTGGCCCCCACCATCGCGGCCAGGAGCGCGCGCGGCAGGCGGATCTCGCGCATCACCAGCGTGAGCGGCCCGCCATCGCCCCGGATCAGGGCCGACAGGCTCTGTCCCGGCCCGATGCCGGCGGGGCCGGTCACCAGCGATGCGGCGAACAGCACCGCCACCAGCGCCAGCAGGAGGACGCTCAGCCGGGTCATTCCCTGCGCGCCTCCATCGCCTGCCGCAACCCGCCCAGCCGCGCGACGGCTTCCAGAACGTGCGGGGTGCCGCACATCCAGTCGTGATCGGTGAAGCTGCCCCGGGCGCGCGAGGCCCGCAGCGCCTGCACCACCGGGTGATCCAGCATCGCTTCGGCGCGCGAGGCGCGGGGATAGGGCCGGGACGAGATCACCGCGTCTGGCGCGGACATGGCCAGCACCTCCAGCGGCATGAAGCCGCCATGCGGATATCCCGCCTTGTCGGCGATATTCTCGAACCCCGCCGCGAGCAGGATCTCGCCGGCAAGCGAGGCGTTGCCCGCAGTATAGCCCGAGGCGAAATAGAGCGCGGCGCTGGGGCGTTCGGCAATCTCGGCGCGCAGGGCGGCAAGCCGGCGCTCGAAGGCCGCGGCCATGTCGGCGGCCTTGTCGTCCTGCCCAAGCTCCTTGCCCATGTCCAGGATCAGCGCGGGCACCTCGGCCATGGATTGTGCCGCCGGAAAGGTGACCACGGGAACACCCAGCCTGTGCAGCATGTCCAGCGTGGCTCGATGCCCGAAATTGCCCGCCAGCACCAGGTCGGGCTGCATCAGGTAGATCTCTTCGGCCAGCCCGCGATTCGCCGGATAGGCCGCCGCCGCCCCGGCCATGGCGGAGGAGCGCGGATCACTGGCCAGCCAGGACACGGAATGCAGTTGCCCCGGCGCCGCGATCATCATCGCCAGCTGGTCGGTGCAGAGGTTGATCGAGACGACACGGGCGGGCGGCGCTGGCGCCGTCTCCGCCCGAGAGGCCGCCGGGGCAAGCATCACCCCGGCAGCAAGGGCCAGCGCACAGAGCCTACCAGCGCGCATCGAGCCCCACATAGACACTGCGCGGCCGCCCGGCATAGCCCCAGACATCCACCGCGTCCGCGTCGAACAGGTTCGTGACCCGCCCGGTCAGCGTAAGCGAGTCGGTCAGGTCGTAGCGCGCCGCCACGTCCACCGTGGTGTAATCGGGCAGTTCAACCGTCTGGAAGGCGCCCCAGAACTGCGTATCGAGATTGCCCGCCACATGCCGGAGGTCGGCGCTGATCGCGCCACGGCCGTTGAAGGCCTGTGTTGTCATGCTCAGGCCCAGCTCGTGCTGCGGGCGCCGGATCTCGCGCGCGCCGCTCGGGTCGGTCGCGTCGAGCCAAGTGTAGGAGAGCCGCAGGTCCAGCGCCTCTGTCGCGGCCAGCTCGGCGGCCAGTTCCACCCCGCGCCGGTCGCTGTCACCGTCATCGTTGTCGAAGGTGAAGGTGCCCGGCCCTGTCGGGACACCCTCGATCTCGTCGGTCAGCGTCTCCTGGAAATAGGTGATGTCCACCACGCCCCGGCCCTGCAGGATCGGGATTTCCACGCCCAGGTCCCAGCCACGATTGCGCTCGGGCGTCAGGTTGGGGTTGCCGGTATAGCCGAAGGCATTGGCGTAGAGGTCGAAATAGGCCGGGTTCACCACGCCGGTCCCTGCCGAGGCATGGAGCCGCACGCCGTTTGCGAAGGCATAAGAGGCGCCCAGGTTCCAGGTGGTGGCGTCGTCGAACACCTCGTTGTCGTCGTGGCGCAGACCGGCCTGGATATCCAGCCCGTTGGCAAAGCTGCCGCGGTATTCCAGCGCGGCCGATGTGCTTTTGCGCTTGTAGGCCGGGTTGGAGTTGCTGCTGTCCTCCTCGCGCTCCAGCAGGAAGGTCAGAAGCTGGTCCGAATTGGCCACCTGCCGCCCGTCCAGCGCGTAGTTCAGCCGGTATTGCAGCGCCTCGCGCCGCGTGTCCGTGGCTGCGCCGCCGCCGAAGGACTGCTTGTTGTCGGTGATCTCCCAGGCCAGACGATGCGTCATCCGGCCCTCCAGCGCCTCGTATTCGGCGAAGACGCGGGCGGTGAGCTCGTCCCGGTCGCTGAACAGGCCCGGCGTGTCCACGATGTAGCTGTCGGCATCCGTCGCGGTGGAGGAGGCCGCGTCGTATTCGTAGCGTTCGTCCGACTTGCGCAGGGTGAAGCCCAGCGTCATCCGCTCGGTGGCTGCGTAGTCGCCCGACAGCACGAAGGTGCTGCGCTCGGTCTCGTCCTTCTCGCCGCCGTCGCCGGAGAAGTCGAACCCCTTGTCGCGCCGGGTGGCGAAGCTGAAGGACAACCCGCCGCGTGTGTCCCGCGCCGAGACGAGGCCGCTTGCGAGGTTGGCATCGCCCGCCTCCAGCGTGCCGCGGAACTGCACGCCCTCTCCGCCCTTGTCCGTGATGATGTTCACCACGCCGGCCGAGGCGTTGGAGCCGTAGAACACCGATTGCGGCCCGCGCAGCACCTCGATCCGCTCGACATTGAAGGATTCGAGCAAGCTCAGGTTGTAGCCGCCGAACCCGCTGTCGCCGCCGGCGGCCTCGATCCCGTCGATCAGCACGAGAACGTGGTTCGATTCGCTGCCGCGGATGCGCACCTGGGTGGTGTTCGCGCCGCTGGCGCTGACGGCCACGCCCGGAACCGCGCGCAACGCGTCCTGAACGGTGCGGATGCCGCGCGTCTCGATTTCCTGGCGGTCGATCACTGTGACGGCACGGCCGTAGGCGTCGGCCTCGATCGGCGACAGCCCGCCCGACACGATGATGTCGCCCAGATCGAACGCCTGTTGTGCCGCCCCCTGTCCCGCGCACAGCGCGAGCACGGCAGCGGACATGCAAAGTCCTGCCTTGGTCATGAATTTTCCCTCCATCGGCACGCGGCCGACATGGTCCTGCTAAGCCCTTGGAAGGAGACAAACCTTCCGCGGACGGTGAAATGCCACCACGACGGAAGGATCCGTAGTCCACAGCGCGCCCCGCGCCCGGACAGGGTGATCACTTCGGCAGGTCTCCTGGCTTGCGGGTCGTCGCTTGGCCGGGCCTTCCCATCGCGTATAGCGACAGTGGCATTTCCGGCTTCGCTCGCCGCTCACAGTTGCGGGGGCAGCCGCAGACTTGGCCCTGAAGACAGGCCGCACTGCAGTTCCCTTTTCATCCGGCGCGCGAACGCCGGAACCGAAGCAGGTGGCATTCTCTAAGGCATCCCGGGTGTGTGTCAAGCAACTCCGGCGGCACTTCGTCAGCGGGTTGCGACCTTCGGGCAAAGTGTCTTCGGGGGGTGTTTCCCGGCGGATCGGGCAAGTGTTCCCGGCCTTTCCGGGGCCGTCGCGGAGCGACTGCGCTACGCCGGCCGTCACGCGGCAGGGTCCGCCAGTGCGCGGGACAAGGCGTCGCGGGGAAGGCCGGACGCGTCCGGCCGACCCGCTCGCCGGGCTGTCCGGCAACTGACGTCGGCCGGGCCTGTCCGCGCTTGCCATCAGCTCCGGGACGGCGGTGACGCCTTACCCCGTCGATGAGTGTTCCGGCATCCGGCGCGCAGCGAGAGGGGATTGAAACGGATCGGGCGGGGGCAGGCTGCTGTCCGGTTCATGGAAACAAGCGGTCGCGTGGCGGTCCGGCCCCGGTTCCTGCCGGGAGCAGAAGCCCCGGCTCCGGCGCGATCCAGATCCGGAAGGCGGCGCCGAAAAAGCTTCCTCCCTTTGCCTCGTTCGGGCCGGTCCGGGCTGTGAAGCGGCAGGACACCGGCTCCGCACCGTCCAGGCCCACAAGGCCCGGGTACTCAGCCTTCCGCAGGTTCGCGGCCGGTTGATCGCGGCTCGCGCGGTGAAACCCTTCCAGGTCCTCGGGCAACCGGGCGGGCGCCTCGGTTCAGGGGCCGGTCCGGGTGCGCAGGCCGATCGCAAGGCGCATCATCTGCCCCGCCATCCCCGGCAGCGCCGTCAGCGAGGTGTCGGTCGCTGCGATGAAATCGAACCCGAGAGCATCGGCGGCCCCGGATTTCATGGGCCGAATGCGCCCCTGGCTTCCCGCGACGCGTAACCACGGAGCCGCGGGTGCGCCGCTCTGGTCCTTCCTCGCGATCTGGCTTAAGTAACGGGTCAGTATCGACAAACGCCACGAGGCTTGCGCCGTGAACGAGACACACCAGGGACGCCTGACACGCGAAGGCATCCGGATCCACGAACCCGCCGATTTCGCGGGAATGCGCAAGGCCGGCGCGCTTGCCTCGCGCATCCTCGATGACGTGGCTCCGCTCGTGGAGCCGGGCGCGACCACCGGTATGCTCGACGGTTTCATCACCGAACAGGTGGCACAGGCCGGCGCCACCTCGGCCACGATCGGCTACAAGGGGTATCGGCACGCCAGTTGCATCAGCGTGAACAACGTGGTCTGCCACGGAATCCCTGGCAGCAAGATCCCCAAATGGAAGAACGACGCCTTCGCCCGCACCGACGACGTGCTGAAGGACGGTGACATCCTCAACATCGACGTCACCGTGATCGTGGACGGCTGGTATGGCGACACCTCGCGCATGTATGTGGCGGGACAGCCCAAGCCCTACGCGGAGCGCCTGATCCAGGCCACGCATGACGCGCTGATGATCGGGATCGAGGCGGTGAAGCCCGGAAACACCTTCGGCGATATCGGCCACGCCATCCAGACCTTCGTGGAGGCCAACCGCATGTCCGTGGTGCGCGACTTCTGCGGTCACGGGCTGGGCCGGGTGTTCCATGCCCCGCCCAACGTGCTGCATTACGGGCGCCCGGGAACCGGTCCGGTCCTGGAAGAGGGGATGTTCTTCACCATCGAGCCCATGGTGAACCTGGGCCGCCCCGAGACCAAGGTGCTCTCCGACGACTGGACGGCGGTGACCCGCGACAAGTCGCTCTCGGCCCAGTTCGAGCATTCCGTGGGCGTGACCGCCGAGGGCTGCGAGATCTTCACCCTCTCGCCGGCAGGGCGCTTCCACCCGACCTTGCAGCACGGCTAGCGGCCCTTCTTCGCGGCCTTTTCCGTCTCGCGCGCCTGCCATTCCAGCAGCAGCATGGGCGTGCCGCCCCAGCTTGTGTGCAGATCGCCCATCAGCACGGGCCCCGTGCGGCGCGGCGGCGGGGTGGGGCAGGCCGTGCGGGCGGCTTGCGGGGCACTCAGGGCAAGGACGGGAAGGCGGGCAATGGCAAGGAGTGACATGAGGGCAGCATAGCAGACATTGCGCCCCGGCGCATCCCCGCGTGCCGCAAGGGCGCGCCGCTCCCGGAGGCCGCTGACCTGCTCGCCCCGGATTTTTTCCGACGGCAAGACCCGGGCGCGCGGCCCCGGGCTTGCCGCCGCTGCACCGATGCCCCAGATCTTTCGGCAGGGAAGCAGCAAAGGATGAGCGGATGATCGAACCCACCCTTCTGGGACTGTGCGGCTCGTTGCGCGCAGGCTCTCTCAACCGGCAGCTTCTGGCGGAAGCGCGGCGCCATTTCGGGGCCGCGACCTACCTTGAGGGCGATCTGCGCCTGCCGCTCTACGATGGCGACCTGGAGGCGGATGCGGGCATCCCGGCCGAGGTGCTGGCCCTGGCGGGCCGGATCCGGCAGGCGGACGCGGTCGTTATCGCCTCGCCGGAATACAACAAGGGGATCACCGGGGTGATGAAGAACGCGCTTGACTGGATCAGCCGGGTGGACGGCGCGGTGCTGCGTGACAAGCCCACTGCTGTGATCTCGGCCAATGCGGGCCGCACCGGGGGTGAGACGGGCCAATACATGACGCGCGCCTGCCTCGTGCCGCTTGGCCCGCAGGTGCTGACGCATCCGATGGTGATGGTGGCGGGCGGCGAGGCGGAATTCGACGCAGAGGGCCGTCTGGCCAGCGCCAGCTATGACAGCGCGCTTGCCAGGCTGATGGAGCATCTGCGCGCGGCGGCCGTGAAGCGGTAGGGCCCCGCAGGACCGAAGCGCGCTTTCAGGGCACCGGGCGAAAGCCGGGGGGTATCGCGTCGTCGCGGCCCTCCAGCACCAGCGCAGCCATTGCCTCGCCCACCATGGGCGCCATGCCGAAACCGATCTTGAAGCCGCCATTGGCGATGAACTGACCCGGCCGGGTCGGATGGGGGCCCAGCACCGGCGCCCTGCTGCGGGCGCGGGGGCGCAGCCCGGCCCAGCGCTCCAGCACCGGGGCGTCGCGCAGCGCGGGCACCGCGGCCCGGGCCCGGGCGATCACGTCGTCGAGCAGCGCGTCGGTGCGCGCGTCGGTGCGCGCGGGATCGGCGAAGTCGCGCTCGGACGTGGAGCCCACCGCCACCGTCCCGTCGCCATGGGGCACGACATGCAGCCCGTCGGTGAAAAGCTGGGGCCGGTCGCGCCGGTCCAGACGCAGAAGCGCCGCCTGCCCCTTCACCGCCGCACCAAGCGGGCGGCCGGTGGCGCGCGAGGTCTCGGACAATCCCGCCGCGCCGGTGGCCCAGATCACCGCGCCGCGATCGGGTGCCTCGCCCTCGATGCGGGCGCCGCCCGCGACCAGCGCGGCGGCCAGCGCTGCGCAGGCCCGGCGTGGATGCAGCCGCGCGCTCAGCGTGTCGCGGATCAGCCAGCCGGTGGGGCTTTCGGGCGCCCAGTCCTGGCCCTCCGCCGGGATCACCTCCCACGCCGCCTGCCCACGCCACAGGTCGAGGGCCTGCCCGGCGCGGGCCCGGCCAAGGGCGAGCGCGGCCGCGTCCGGCACGGGTTGCAGCCGTCCATCGCGCGCGTAGAGCGGGTCGATCCCGCCTGCCAGCCGCACCTCGGTCCAGAAGTTCCCGGCCATCAGCAGCGCGTCGAGCTGGAACGCCTTCTTGTCGTTCCAGTTCTCCGGCACATGCGGGGCGAGCGCGCCGACCAGCCCGCCCGAGGCGCCCGCGCCGGGCCCGTGCGGGTCGACCACGATCACCTTGGCGCCGCGCCGCAGGCAGGCCCAGGCCACCGATAGCCCGAAGATTCCCGCGCCCCTGACCGTCACCTCCGCCATTGCCATTCGCCTTGCCCTTCGCCAGAGTCGCGCCGTTTCGATCCTTCCTAGGGCAGCAGACGATGAACGACCAGCAGGCGGCGCTGGACTGGCTCGAAGGCGTGCCGGTTTCCACCCGTTTCGACGACCCCTACTACTCGCTGGCCGACGGGCTGGCGGAGACTCGGCATGTGTTCCTCGAAGGCAACGGGCTGCCGGGCCTGTTCCGTCCGGGGTTCCATGTGGCGGAGCTGGGTTTCGGCACCGGGTTGAACCTGCTCGCGGCGCTTGCGACCTGGCGCGAGGCAGGCGCGCCGGGGGCGCTGCGCTTCACCAGCTTCGAGGCCTTTCCGCTGGCCGCCGAAGACATGATCCGCGCGCAGGGGGCCTTTGCTGAACTGGCGGGCCTCGCCGCCGAACTGGCGCCGTTCTGGCAGGCCGGCGCATGCGAGATCGCGCTGCCGGACCTGGAATTCCGCCTGATCGTCGGCGATGCGCGCCGGACCCTGCCGGCATGGCAGGACAAGGCCGATGCCTGGTTTCTCGACGGGTTCGCGCCGGCGAAGAACCCCGCCCTTTGGGAGCCGGCCTTGCTGGCGGAGGTCGCCCGCCACACCGCGCCGGGGGGCAGCGCCGCGACCTATACCGCCGCGGGCCATGTGCGCCGCGCCCTTGCCGAGGCCGGCTTCGAGGTGACGCGCCAGGCGGGCTTTGGCCGCAAGCGCCACATGACCACGGCCCGCCTGCCATGAGCGGCCCGGCCGCGCAGAACACCCGCCTCGGCATCTGGCTGATGGTGGCCACCACCTTCGTCTTCGCCGTGCAGGACGGGATCAGCCGCCACCTCGCGGGCGAATACAACGTGCTGATGGTGGTGATGATCCGCTACTGGTTCTTCGCGGCCTTCGTGGTCACGGTGGCCTCCCGCAAGGCGGGCGGGATCCGGACGGCGGCCGCGACCTCGCAGCCGGTGCTCCAGACTTTCCGGGGCGCGCTCCTCGCGCTGGAGATCTGCGTCATGGTTCTGGCCTTCACCCTGCTGGGGCTGGTGGAGAGCCACGCCGTCTTCACCTCCTATCCGCTGCTGATCGCGGCGCTGTCGGGCCCGGTACTGGGCGAACGGGTGGGTTGGCGGCGCTGGCTGGCGATCGGCGTGGGATTCGCAGGGGTGCTCATCATCCTGAAACCGGGCTGGGGGGTCTTCGCGCCGGAGGCGGCGGTGCCGTTGCTGGCGGCGTTTCTTTTCGCGCTCTACGGCCTGCTCACCCGTTACGCGGCCCGGCGCGACAGCGCGGCGACCAGTTTCTTCTGGACGGGCACCGTGGGTGCGGTGGTGACCACGGCGACGGGCGCATGGTTCTGGGAGCCGATGACCGGGCCGGACTGGGGCTGGATGGGGCTCCTGTGCCTTACCGGGGCGCTGGGGCACTGGCTGCTGATCCGCACCTACGAGGTGGCCGAGGCGGGCGCGGTGCAACCCTTCGCCTATCTTCAGCTCGTCTTCGTGAGCCTGCTGGGCGTGACGGTCTTCGGCGAGACGGTAGGGGCCGACGTGGCACTGGGCGCGGCACTGGTGGTGGCGGCGGGGCTGTTCACGCTGTGGCGCGCGCGGCAGGCCGGGTGAGCGGGAAAGGGTTCTGGCAAAACCCCCGGGGGGCTCCGCCCCTTGACGGCTGCGCCGGGCCTCCCGGGACATTTGAGGCCGGAAGCTGGGACGGGCGCGGCGCCTCAGGCCTCGCGCAGGCGCGCGAAGCTCATGGAGATATGGGCCCGGCGGATGAGGGCGGCGGCGGCGGTGTCGCCGGTCTCCAGCGCGCAGAGGGTTTCGGAGAGTTCGCGGTCGAACCGGGCGACCTCGTCGGCGAGATCCATCCGGGGAATGGATTTCAGCCAGATCCGGGCAGTGCGATAATAGAGCCGTTCGGAGACCTCGCGAAGGGCCTCGTTGTCGGTCAGAGACAGGCCGAAATGGAAGAAATCCATGTTGAGCCTTGCGAAGACCCGCGCATCGGGCGCCAACACCAGCCCGTCGCCCCGGGCCTTGAGCGCCCGCATCTCCGACAGCAGCCCGGCCGTTACCGGGCGCGGCGACAGCACGCCCACCATCTGCGCCAGTTCGAGACGCAGCGCGTAGGTCTGCACCATCTCGGCCAGGTCCACATCTGTGACGATCGTGCCCACACCGTGCACCGACTGCACCAGGCCCTCGTCCTCCAGCCGGGCCAGAACCCGCCGCAAGGGCGTGCGCGAGGTGCCGAACTCGCGCGCCAGCGCCTCTTCCGAAAGCCGCGCGCCCGGGGCGTAGTCCAGCAGGCAGATCCGGTCGCGCAGCTCGGCGTGCAGCCGCTCGTGCCTGTCGGCGGCGTCAGACATGCGCGGCGAGCTTGTCGCCAAGAGCCTCGAGCATGTCGAGACAGGCGCGCATCTGGTCGAGCGAGACGTATTCGTCGGGCTTGTGCGCCTGTTCGATGCTGCCCGGCCCGCAGACCACCGCCGACAGGCCCAGCCCCTGGAACAGCCCGGCCTCCGTGCCGAAGGCCACCAGCTCGGCCTCGTCGCGGCCGGTCAGTTCGGCCACGAGGCGGCGGGCGCTGTTGTCGTCCAGCGGCTCCAGCCCCTCGACCTCGCCGATGGTCTGGGTGGAGATGTCGGCGCCGGGATAGACCGCGCGCATGGCGGGCAGCAGATCCTCCTCGACGTGGCGGGCCATCTCGCGCTTGACGAAGGCAAGGTCGGCTTCGGCCACGGGCCGCGTCTCCCACTCCACGTGGGCATGGGCGGCGATCACGTTATGCGCCAAGCCGCCCTCGATCCGGCCCACGTTGATCGTGCTCCAGGGCGGATCGAACCGGCTGTCGGCGGGCGCGCGCGCGATCAGCGCCTGGCGCACTTCCATCAGCCGCGACACGTAGGCCACGGCGTATTCCACCGCGTTCACCCCGCGCTCTGGCTGCGAGCCATGCCCTGCCAGCCCGTGGAAATGGGTGGTGTATTCGCAGCAGCCCTTGTGCCCCTCGATGATCCGCATCGAGGTGGGTTCGCCAATGATCGCCATGGCCGGGCGTACGCCGCGCCCGCGCAGATCCTCCACCAGCGCCTGAGCGCCGAGGCAGCCCACCTCCTCGTCGTAGGTGAAGGCGAAATGCACCGGGCGGGACAGGTCGCGCGCCGCGAGGTCCGGGGCGGCGGCGACCGTGGCGGCGATGAAGCCCTTCATGTCGCAGGCGCCCCGACCATAAAGCCGGCCCTCGCGCTCGATCATCTCGAACGGGTCGGAAGACCAGTCCTGGTCGGCCACGGGCACCACGTCGGAATGGCCCGAGAGGACGATGCCGCCCTCCCGGTCCGGGCCCAGCGTGGCGAAGAGATTGGCCTTGTGCCCGGTCTCGTCGTGGAAAAGGTCAGTTCTGGCGCCCAGATCCGACAGGCGGTTCGCCAGGTAGACCATCATCTCCAGATTCGACCGCGATGATATCGTCGGGAAGGCGATAAGGTCCGCCAATGTCGATCGGGCGCGGGACAGCTTGTTCATGTTCCTTGACAAACATCTTGCGGGGGCGGTTGCAAAGGGTTTCCGCGGGGCCGGTCTCGCGGATATGAATCGACTCGGTGATTTCCAGCCCCCAGTCGCGCATCCAGAGCCCGGGCATGAAATGGAAGGTCATGCCGGGCATCAGGACGGTCTGATCCTCGGGGCGCAGGCTGATCGTGCGCTCGCCCCAGTCGGGCGGGTAGCTCAGCCCGATCGAATAGCCGCAGCGGCCGTTCCGGTCGATCCCGGCGCGGCGCAGGTGATCGTTCAGCGCATTGGCGATGTCGCAGGCGCGATTGCCGGCGCGGGCGGCGTCCAGCCCCGCTTCCAGCCCGGAGGCCAGCGCCGCCTCGGCGCGGCGGATATCGTCCGGTGGATCGCCCAGGAAGATCGTCCGGCAGAACGGCGCGTGATAGCGGCGGTAGCAACCCGCGATCTCGAAGAAGGTGGCCTCGCCGCCGGCGAACTCGCGCCCGTTCCAGGTGAGATGCGGCGCGGTGGCGTCGATCCCCGAGGGCAGCATCGGCACGATGGCGGGATAGTCGCCCCAATGGCCGTCCGCGCCCCGGATCGCGTCGGCATAGGCATGGGCCACCACCTCGTTCTTCGGCACGCCCGCTTCCACCCGGTCGATCAGCCCGTCGATGATCTGCTCCGAGATGCGCGCGGCGCGGCGCATGAAGACAAGCTCCTCGTCGGATTTCACCGCCCGCTGCCAGTTCACCAGCGCCGTGGCGTCCATGATCTCGGCGCGCGGCAGGGCGGTGGTCAGCGCCTCGTGCGCCTTGGCGGAGTAATAGTAGTTCTCCATCTCGACGCCGATGCGCGAGGCCTCGTGGCCCAGATCGGCCAGCCGCAGCGCCAGGTCCTGCATCGGGTGGCGCTCGATCGACTGCACGAAGCCGTCGTCATAGCCCAGGATGCGGTCGTCGCCCATCCAGACGGTGCGCAGGGCGCCGTTGGCGTCCATGCCGCGGCCCCACCAGACCGGATCGGCGTCCTTCAACACGATCACGCCCTGGTGCACGTAGAAGGACCAGCCGTCATATCCCGTCAGCCACGCCATGTTCGACGGGTCGGTGACGAACATGACGTCGAGGCCCGCGGCCTCCATCGCGATGCGCGTTCGCCCGAGACGGCGCTGGTACTCTTCCGCGCTGAACGGGATATCCTTGCGAATCATGAACGAACCTCCTCGGCTTGAACCTGAGGGCCAGTCTGGGGCACATGTGCACAACTGGTCCGCTCCAATCGCGACAACGCGAATGTCGTTATGAGAATAGTCGCGGATTGGGAGGGGCTTATGAGTATCCGCAGGGCAGATCGCCGCATTGTTGTGCACAACTTTGATGGGGGCCGATGATCCATCTTTCCGACATCCTCGCCGCGCGGGCCCGGATCCGGGGTCTGGCGGATGCCACGCCGCTGGTGCCCTCGCCGCATATGAGCGCGCGGGCCGGATGCGAGGTGCTGCTCAAGCTGGAGAGCATGCAGCCCATCGGCGCCTTCAAGCTGCGCGGCGCGCTGAACGCGGTTGCGGCCCTGCCCGACGGGATGTCGGGCGTCACCTGCTGCTCCACCGGCAATCACGGGCGCGGGGTCGCCCATGCGGCGCGGGCGCGGGGCCTGCGCGCGGTGATCTGCATGTCGGAGCTGGTGCCCAAGGCAAAGGTAGAGGGCATCCGCGCACTGGGCGCCGAGATCCGCATCTGCGGGCGCAGCCAGGACGAGGCCCTCGCCGAAAGCCGGCGTCTCGCGCGAGAGGAGGGGCTGGCCGAAATCTCGCCCTTCGACGATCCGGCGGTGATCGCCGGCCAGGGCACCATCGGGCTGGAGATGCTGGAGGCACGCCCCGATATCCGCACCCTCCTGGTGCCGCTCTCGGGCGGGGGGCTGGCCGCGGGCGTCGCGCTTGCGGCGAAATCCGTGAACCCGGCGATCCGGGTCATTGGCATCAGCATGGACCGCGGCGCGGCCATGCATGAAAGCCTGCGCGCGGGCCGCCCGGTGGAGGTGAAGGAGGTGCCCAGCCTCGCCGACAGCCTCGGCGGCGGGATCGGGCTGGACAACCGGCTGTCCTTCGCCATGTGCCGCGACCTGCTGGACGACATGCTGCTGGTGACCGAGGAAGAGATCTACCGCGCCATGCAGGCCTTCTATTACGAGGACCGGATCGCGGCCGAGGGCGCTTGCGTGGTGGGGCTGGCGGCGATCCTGGCAGGGCGGCTGCCCGGATTGGAGGGGCCGGCGGCCACCATCATCACCGGCCGCAACCCCGACATGGGGCTGTTCACGCGCGTGATCACCGGGCAGGATGTGACGCTGGGAGACTACATCGTGAAGGGCCGCCCCTATGCCCCGTGACATCCGCGTCGTGACAGAGGCCGAGCTGCGCAGGGCCGTGCGGCTGGACCTGGCGCTGGTGGACGTGGTGGAAAGCGCCTTCACGGCGCTGGCGCGCGGCGAGGTGGTGATGCCGCCGGTGCTGTCGATGGAACTGGCGGAGGCCCATGGCGAGGTGGACGTGAAAACCGCCTATATCCCCGGTATCGAGGGCTTCGCCATCAAGGTCTCGCCCGGGTTCTTCGACAACCCGAAACTGGGCCTGCCCAGCCTGAACGGCCTGATGATCCTGTTCTCGGCGCGGACCGGGCTGGTGGAGGCGGTGTTCCTCGACAATGGCTATCTCACCGACCTGCGCACCGCTGCCGCGGGCGCGGTGGCCGCCCGCGCGCTGGCCCCGGCGCAGGTGCGGACCGCCGGGGTGATCGGCACCGGGGTTCAGGCGCGGCTGCAGATGCGCGCGGCGCATCTGGTGCGGCCGTTCGAGCGTGTGCTGGTCTGGGGGCGCGACCCGGGCAAGGCCGCCGCCTGTGCCGCCGATCTGAAAGCCGCGCTCGGTGTCGAGGCCGAGGTCACGACCGATCCGGCCGGGCTGGTGGCCCGCAGCCAGCTTGTCGTTACCGCCACCCCGGCGCGCGATCCGGTTCTGCGGGCCGACTGGCTGCATCCCGAGCTGCACGTCACCGCCATGGGGTCCGACCAGGAGGGCAAGGCCGAGCTGGAGCCGGAGGCGCTTGTGGCCGCCGATCTCTACGTGGCCGACCGGCTGAGCCAGACCGAAAGGCTGGGCGAGCTGCGCGCCGCAGAGGCAAGCGGCATGGCCCGCGATATCCGCCGGATCGAGGAACTGGGTGATATCCTCGCGGGCAAGGCACCGGGCCGGCAGCGGCCCGACGACATCACGATCGCCGATCTGACAGGGACCGGCGCGCAGGACACGGCGATCGCCACCCATGTCTTCGCAACGCTGGGCGGGGCAGGCACGGTCATCCGCGCATGATCCGGCTCGACGACCGCGACATCGCCATCCTGCGGGTGCTCTCGGCCGAGGGGCGCATCACCAAGGCCGACCTGGCCCGGCGCATCAACCTGTCGGCCACCCCCTGCTGGGAGCGCCTGAAGAAACTGGAGAGCGCTGGCCTGATCGAAGGCTACGGCGCCCGCATCTCGACGAAGGCCCTCGGCCCGCATGTCACCGTCTTCGTGGCGGTGGAACTGGAGGATCACACCGCCGCGCGCTTCCAGACCTTCGAGCGCGCGGTGCAGGATTATCCGGAAATCGCCGCCTGCTGGGCTCTCGGCGGCGGGTTCGACTACCTGATGCAGGTGATCGCGCGCGACATCGACGCCTACCAGCGCCTGATCGACGGGATGCTGGAGGCGCGGATCGGGATGGCGCGCTACTACACCTATATCGTGACCAAGGCGGTCAAGCCGCATTCCGGCCCGCCGCTGCACCTGCTCGACCAGATGGATTAACTGGCAAGGGTGCGGGATTCAGGCGGTTTGTCTGCCAGCTCCGCCGAAAACGGACTCCATCCCCTGCCGCAAGGCGTCACCATCGGGCGGTAGTATCCGTCTTGGTCAAGTAGGTCTGTCGGCCCATTTCCGGCCGTCGCGCAGCAGCGCGTTGGCGAGCAGGATGAGCTTTCGCATGACGGCGGTGATCGCGAGCTTTGGCGCTTTCCCGC